>Ga0163217_1008981_pt1 | contig 13044 bp, 9 predicted proteins | sample SynspAceP_FD_185933 | JGI IMG/M metagenome (GOLD analysis project Ga0163217, IMG submission 185933) | Saline lake microbial communities from Ace Lake in Antarctica - Synechococcus sp. Ace-P (PacBio error correction) | ecosystem: Environmental > Aquatic > Non-marine Saline and Alkaline > Saline ...
CACGAGAGAGATAAAGCTTCGTTTGTTTGGTGAAAACCATTAAAGGACTGCATTTACAAGAACATTTTCCTAAACTAGCCGCTTGTTTTTACCGCTTGCTACTAAAATGTGGGGGTGTGAATCTGGAGAACCAATCGCAATTTGGCAAACCATTTGGTGTTGACCATCATCTTCAATAAAAGCTTTGTCTTTTTTATCTGTACTTGGCGGCAGCCTCCCAGTAGTGTATTGGTCTGTACTCGTTTTTCAACTTTATTTCCCTCTTTACAGGAACTTTAGCAGTTACTAAGTAAAGCATGTTGGGTCAATAATAATTTTAAAGGTTGATTGTTTTCATGTATCTATTATTTAATGTGCGATAATATTCTTTTTTTAAAAGGTTTGCTGGGGTTTTTTGGATAAAAAAGGCTTTAAAAACTAAGTCTTAATTAATAAAAAAATAAACTTTAAAGTTTCGAGGTGTGGGCTTTTAAACTTCATCTCTATTCTTTTTTTCTTCTATTCTTTGTTTCTACCGCTAACAATTACCTTTACGCACATAAGGCGGTTCTTGTAAAATATTCTAAAATAGCAACGTGTTTTGGATCTACTTTTTAAATTTTTGGGTTCGCCATTTGCTGCAACCGGTTAATTCGCCTCACAGAATCTTTAGCACACTGATCTTCTTTTTCGGTCCATAAGTTTTAGGATCTAAAATCATATTTCATAATCCATTCTGGACTTCTACGTTCTAGAATTCCCCCTGGGTGAAGGACGCAAATAAAACGTTTTGTTCTACTTTGTGACAAGCCCGTACAATCGATTTAAAATAGCCTCTCCTGCTGCTGCCATCTCCATATTAATTTCAGCATCTAAGTGATGTTTTTAAATCTGACCCACACCCTTCTCCTCCAAGTAATACGTTTTTTTGAAGCAGGAATCGTCGTTAGTAAGCTGCCCGGAGCTTCTGCTGTTTTCTGCGGCTTTTAGTTCTATACGGTAAAACCTTCTTCTTTCTTTTCTTCTTTTCCGCCACAACTCATAAGAATAACGGAAAATACTAAATGCTAGACTTTTAAAAACTATTTTTTCATCTCCGGGTATATTTAAAATTAATACACAAAACTACGCGTACATTTTCAGTAAAAAAACATTGATAAAAGTCCATAAAAGATAAAAAAGTCTTTAATCTTTTATATAAAAGTAAAAGAGGTTAGTTTTCTTATCTTTTGTTGCACTAAAAAAATAAATATGCCTACCAATTCTTCAAAATATGCGCGCTTACGGCAGTACTGGTATTCTGGGCAGTTTTTATGCTTCTTTGAACATAAAATACAGGCCAAAAGAATCAAGTGAGCCCACAGCAATTCCTAAAGCGTGAAATATTGCAAGAATTAATCCAAAACATCATATGTTAGCTCTGTAAAAGGTCCTAACGGTGCTTTTTACTTAAGTGAAGAAAAATAGAATGTAAACTTGATAAAAATAGTAGATTTAATAGATGGTAAGGATCGCTTGACCTCTTGTGGTTTTAAGTTTAAAAGACTGCAATGCAAATCATCCCATGGCCTTTACATGATATGGTGGGTCACTAAAACACGATTTTTTTATTAAAATGAATACACGACCATTGGCGATTTAGTTGTCCGATATAAAGAAGGTAAATCGTTTTTTGTCCCCTTTGTAAGGACGTTTTAATTGCTACATAACTAAAAAAGAGGCTACTAATCTAATAGATTAGCCTCTTACATTTTACTATAAAATAAATGCAAATGCTGATTTTGACGTTCATTACCTGCGCCAGGTATTAGCATCCAGATACGCGACAAGATAAAATTGCCTTAGCCTATACAGCGAGAAATCTTACTTGATCTTTAGTTTGTCTATTAATTCAACAACACCCAAGCGCTGCCTTTCGTTCATTTTTTATAGCTTATAAAAATTTTAAAATTCAATTTCAAAACAAGCTATGCTCTCGTTGGTATCCGTTATGGTCTTCACCTTTTAGCACGTCAACCAGTTGCGTTTTTTCTAATTTAAGCCTTCAATATCATGCCGTCATCGTCAAGGAAGTTTTACCACTATACACCCAGCATCGCTTTTATAGTAAGGATCTTCATTATTTGGAGAACTATGAAGTTTCCCATGCTTGGCATTCGTGGATAGGCTTACGTTATAATTTTCTACCGCTGGAAAAACTCATCATTGTTCCATTTTTAAATAGCATCGTGAAAAATCGTCTACTTTCCTCTTGGATTAAGGGCTCATCGCTAAAATATACTTGTAGTAATCAGTTCCCATAAAGCTATTTATTGTTTTTTTGCTACCATCAAGCGGACTCTGTACTTCAATACGCTCTGTGACCGTAAAACTTTGATTGTCTATGGTGTAATTCTGTTTTAAATCCTCATATTCATCTGCATTCCGGGCATTTGAAAAAATAAGGTACCCCCTTGGCTATGGTGGCTTCCGTTGTCGTTATGATCTAAGATTTAGGGGCAGAATGCATTCATCGCTGGTCATATGCATCTACAGGGTCCACGATGTTTGTACATTTGGGGATATTAGGCATCAGTGGGCATCTCCTTTTATCCGGATCAAGAGTTCGTTGGTAACCCAAATAGTAAATTGTTGTTGCGCGGCATATATTTTCATACTGTGATCGTTTGCTTTAATGTTTGTACATCTTGGATTAAATGGCTAAGGATCCATAACACCTCAGTATCATCAAGACAATGAAGACAGCAGTGAAAAAAGGACTAAGCTAAAGCCGAATATTATTTTTATTGTTTTCATTATTTTATTTTTTATATTATTTTCTAATTATTTGGTTGATAATTGTTAATTGTTCACTGTTTATTGTTTTCATTGAATAGTGGACACCGTCATAACTACATTACGACCATTCGGGGATATTTTTTCCAATCGTGTGTACGTCGAATAGTTTTCGTCAATATTGGGACTTGCAACAAAAAGTGGACAGATTTTCTAAGACCTATGCACATTTTTTGATTTGAATAAAATTCTAATTCGTTTCTTTGGAGTTTTTTAGCCTTAAAGATGAGTGCAAACGTTTCCTATTGTACCAAACTTCAATATATTCAAAGACTGCTAATTTAGCTTCTTGTGGTAGTTTTTAAAATTATGAATGGTATACCATTTCAACTTTAAGAAGTTTTAAAACAGCTTTCAGCTAAGCGTTATCCACAATTAGCTTTTCTGCTCATACTTTAGTAAATTAGAGTGTTTTTATTATTAATTTTTCTAAATTCTATGAAAGGCATATTGTATACCTGCTGTCTGAATGAAAAAAGTAAAGGTTCGTTTTATTTTTTCTTTTTTGACATGCAATTTCCAAGCTGGAATAATCGTTTTGGTTTGTATACAATCTTGTAAAAACTTAATGACCTCCGATGCTTGTACTATCATATAAATCAATATGGGTAGTAGATATAACCAACTGAAGCTGTTTTTTTATCATAAGTTATATCAGATACCAAACTTCATTTAAGGCCTCTGCGTAAGTTTCTATTTAAATGGATATTTCTACAAACAGGATAGGGATGGTTAGAATCTGTAGTAACTTAAATTGTTTTTTTTAGTTTACTTCTCCAAACCAATTGGGGCTTTCTTGATATACGAATGTCCACCTTTTTTAATTCTTCTGTAATTCTAGGACTTCATAAGTTTTGATTGCTTATCTCAAAAATATCTTTTATCAACTCTGTAAACAAACTGTTTTCTAATAGTTCTATTAGAAGGACGCATGACTAAACCATCTATCATAACTACTTCGACTTACTTTTAAAAGCGTTACACATCTTTTCAATAGGTATAATTGTTTATAGCTAACTATAACTGATAGAATTCCATCGCTCTTGGAAAAAATGTGAAGCGGTTTTTAATATCTCAAGTTCCTAATTCTTTTTTTCTTTAAGAGTTTGCGTAATCGTTTTAAACTTCTAAAGAAATCGTGTTTTCTGGTTTTTTTAATGCACGCTTGGGGTTAGTAAACTTTTTTTTGACCTGCTCTCCATTTATAATGCGTTGAACGTCAACCACCTAGCTCATCTGCCAATTCTTTAAATGTTTTCACGCTGATAACTTAATCGTACTGCTTCTGATTTAAATTCAGTAACTGTAACTCTCGTTTTTTTATAATTCTAAAGATATTTGTTTTTAGTTAAACAGTCTTAAAAATTTCTGTCCGAGTAATGTTAAGCAACTCCAGGGTTTCTATGGGTATTATTTGAGCATGCCCTTGCATGGTGAGATATAGTTACCAAACAATAAGCGATGGAAAAGAAAAATACCAATAACGTTGGCTAAAAAGGCTTTTTTTTTTCTCTATTTTTGAACAAGTACGGCTGGCAATACTACCCGCATAAACACGGTTCCCGGAGTGGAATCATCACAAACATCAAGTCCCCAAAAAATCCGTATTTTTTTGATCTTTTCACTGAACCTACTTTGCTTTTTCGCTACGTATGGCGATTTTTTGTAGAAGCGCCAACGTAAAAAATAGTGGTTCATTTTAATCTAGAAAAAATAACATCATCGGAAATACCAATACATTGGCTCAAAGGCAAGAGTAAAAACAAATAGATATTTAGTCCTTTAACCAATTCCAAAGGGAATGCCCACTTTAGCCTCACCGAAAAGGAGATAGGCTCCACAACATGGCATGATGTATCTAGTATCCATTTTTTTGAGCAAAATAACGTTAGTGCAGAGAAAAATATAGGCAATAATCATAAAAAAAAATTAAATCTTAGCACTGCTGTTTCTGTCCTTGACTTATATAAGTACTTTTGTTTTTTAAAGCAGTAGTTCATGTTTTCACATATTTAGGAAAAAGAAGTTTTTAGGTAGATTATTTAGAGGGAATTTGGTTGGTATTATAATCATATCTTACCCGGTATTGATGACGGTGCAAAGACGTAGAAGACAGCCTAACAATTATACATTCTTTTTTCAGAGCTCGGGATCACCAATTTATTGCGCCCCCATATTATGGAGCATTACACCCAAACCACAGTGCATACCATCGGCGAGTCATCGCTATGCTACAAAAACGATTACACAACTAGGTGCCCATTAAATAGAGCTGGCGCAGAGCAATATGATCGATGCTAATTTTGAGCATCTTTTAGAAAGAACTGAGGTAATGCCTATTAAAAAGCGGTACTTATTATTGAAATGTCGTATTTACCAAGCCTCACTCAATTTTAAAGATGCAGTGGAAAATAGCCACAGCGGCAATACTTCCCTATTTTTTGCGCATCTGACGGTATCAGTATTTTATCACGATACGACAAATACGAGTCTATAAAAATAACGGCATTGTTTCAATTGAATTTATTGTCTTTAGGCAACTATTATGGGAGCGAGTAACCAAAGGGGCCCCAGTTTATTTAGATCAAAATTTAATTGATTTTGCAGGGACGCTGATGTGCCAACCTAAAACAGTTAGAGGCCCTAAAGATATAAAGATTAATGATAAAATTTAAGAGGTTTTACCGATACTAGAGAACGAACTATAATTTTGGGTAATGGTTGGTTGTTCGTTGATGGTTTTTCGTTTGTTCGTTTGATGGTTGATGGGTTTGAAATGGTTGTTAGTTGTTAGTGGTAGTGGAATAGTGGTTAGTGTAGTAAAACTACTAAAACATATGGTTCTATTTAGAACACCCCTGCTCCTTCTATGCAGCTAGTTGACCTAAACAGTAAATGCTTCAAATTCCTCACTCAATCAATTACAACTTCAAATAATTTACGCGCCAAAATTTCCACCATTTTTTTTACGGATTCGGTTATGCCATACCCGTATTTTCCGCCGTAGCCTAAATTAGTTTCTTTAACCCACGTCATTGAACTACAAAGATAATTTATTTAATTTACCTTCTTGGCTGAAGTTTTTTATCGGAAGCTTAATCACATTGGTTTCTGTTACCCCAGCTCTGGTCCACATAAATATATGATGCGGAATATTTACTAAATAATTAAAGTATCGGGACCAACCCATTAAAGGATGCGGTAATCTACAATCACATAATCATAGGTAGCACTGATATCGGCGACTAAGTTCTTTAAATCTTGACTCAATAAAAAGTTCGGAAGGGTTGGTGGTGTTTTTTCCTGAGTAGATCAATCTATTTTCATTAGTATGCACCAACAAGCTTTTTTACAATATCTTTAGGTTTCTATGTTTTTTATCGAACAGATAATCGGTTTAAATCATGCCAAAATTATCACTTCTTTGGGTTGCCGGACGTTCCTAATGCGTCTACATCTTTTTGACTTTCATTAAAAAAAGATAGATTTTCGGGTTTTCGAATATCGCACCAAGCAGTAACTACCTTCTTACCTGTTTTGGCTAAGACAGCTAAATTAGAGGCACTAAATGTTTTTTCCTTCGCCCGACACAACTAGAGGTTACATAAAATTAATTACTCTTATTTGTAGAATTCTTGTGTGTGTTGATCAATATCTAAATTAGTTCTGGAGAATGCGCAGTGATTCTGCCAACCGATCAGTCGTTGCTTTCTACCAAAATCTTTTTGGTTTTTTTCTTGTGTTTTATGGGTAGCTCGCAGTACAGGAATTATCTTTTTGTTATTTTTTCTAATTGTGATTTATTGGGCTCACTTTGAGTCCTAATAAATCGTTCACATAGGAAATTCCCAAAAGAAATGATAAGGCCAAAGAACAGCGCTGCAAAATAAATCGTATTTTTCGGTGAAACCGTGCTGTTGCTTTGAGCAAAAAGCTTCATCGACCACTTTTAATTTGGGTGCTGATGAGGCATGCTATCTGGGACTCTTCTTGTTCTATAATAAAATAAAAGGTATAAGGCTTCATGTATTTCCTGCTCTCTACTAATGTCTGTTAAGGCCCTTTCATTTTTTTGGTGAGGAAGTATATTTTAGACATTGATTCGAGATATTGCCTCACTCATGCTTAATGGCTTGCATGCTTAAGTTTATTGTAACACTATTAATGCTATTTTTTAAATTTTCCCTTTTTAAGCATCTAATTGCTGATTTAATTTATAATGGTCGGGTTTTGTTCATTTGCTTTTTAACAGCTATTTCGCCTGTACCATTCTACTTGTAACGCCCTGTGGTTTGACCTATCGTTGCATCTGATAAGCCAATGTTTGATGGTAAGGTTTCGTAAACCCCTCGTATCTTCTACGATATCGCGCATGCGATTGGGCTATCTGTAACTCTGTCTCACTGCTGATAATTCTTGCCGGATTTGAATAATTCAGGTTCAATAACTCGCTTCGGAGGCATATCAGTATACACGCCCTGTTTTTTAACATCTTGGCGGATTGGTCCTACCTCCGATAATTCCGATAAATTTCTGGTATTTCGATTTCGTCGATAAAATTAGAGGGTCTTTATCGGCAATGGTTTTTTATCTAAAACCGCGTTTTATTGAAGACTCGATAAGGTATTGATCACATCCTTTGCCTTTTTTTTGTGGAATCGGGTTCTGTTAATAAAGATTTTTAATGATGGTCGTAGATTTACCAAGTGGTTGAATAGAATTCTATCTTGGTAGGATTTGCGCCACGGCACATTACAGGTGCAATGCATATTTTAATCGTCTACCGGATACTCGATTTTAGGCTTTTTAAAAATCATCGGGTAATTACAATATCACTACCAGGCGGATGGAATGGTTTGTACCGAAAAAATATATTTTTGGAGACCTCTTCTCAGTGGCTAATAATTAAAGCTAGTCCTCCGAATAAAAATCGATCATAAAATTGAAAGTGGATTTCGTATAATAGAATCTGATGCTATAAAATTTATTTTAAAAGGTGCTGATTGGTATAATTTCACTATCATATTTTGTCCTAAGGGCTTCAATTTTTATATTCAAATTAATTCATTAACCCCTCAATTAAATTAGAGCGCGATTTTTAAACGCTAAAATCTTTCATCTTCAATCCAGAAGCTCAATACTATTTTATCAGATAAGCATGCCTAAATGCTTGAAATGCACTTAATTGCTGGATTAGAGCCCGCTTTCTCTAAAATCTGTATTACTTCGCCGCTTCGCGTGCTGATAACGTATAAAAACAAGGCCCAAAAGGCCAAAAAACTAACTAGCCGTTAAAAACCATGTTCCCAATTTTTGGTATAGTTTTAAATAAAGCCTTTAAAAATCAAAGGTATTGAGAATTTATATCGGATTTTTAAATTCCATAATAGGCCGTAACGTTTTAAATATACTTTAAATTATCTCGTCAAAAGTAATGGTACTGAAGTAATGGCAACCAAGTTAACTAAAGATAAGCCTAATGGTAAACTTTGGTCGAGGCCGGAAGTTTTTTTATCGCAGATTTACTCGGCTCCCATACACCACAATCATTTTGGTAAGGTCAGAACATGGGGTTTTTAAAAGGCCTCTTTTGAGGTGATTATCTTCTTCGGGTTCACCTTCCTACCATTAAAATCTTCGTAATACCATAATATTTTTGACGCTTCCTTGAATGTTTAAATCTCCCGCCAAAACCTAGGCCTCTAAAATTGGTGACGCGTTCTCCCAACACAAAATAGGTACCTGGTCTATTACTGCTCCCAGCACGGTTACTCTAAAGTTTTTTTAGCGAAATGTTGATGATGGGAATCGTTTAAATACGTGGCTAGTTTTACCTTCTAAGCAGCATTCGGCAATTTCGTCAGGAGACAGTCCTGCCCACTTTAATTTTACCTAATACAGGAAAATCAATTTTCTCCGTGACTCACAATAACTTACTTGATCGGTGGTACCTCCAAGATCGCAACGCTCGAAAAAGATTTAAAAGGAATACTGGACCTCGGATTGGGTGGTTGATTATTAAAATAACTGCCTCGTCATCAAAAAATTTAAAAAAATTTGGCTCAAAGGGCATTTTTCATATACTACAGTTTCAAAAGTTCGGAGGTGGGTCCTTGAAAGTAGACAATGTCTTTTCTTAGAACCACCAAGAACTAAGAATATACTACTAAAAATTAAGAGTAAAAATTCTGGTGGCTATCTTCATAAGGTGTCCGTGTTTTAAAATCAAATATAAGCAATCTATAGGATTGTATGGAATGTAAAGATGTTGCCAGTTTTTTTTTAGCCTTCGAAGGCTAAGTACTTGGTACCTTTCTTCTTTTGAACTTTTTTAGATCTAGTTGGCACAAATCGGAATTATTCGAAATAATATTCCGGAAACAATTTTTTCATGCAACTTAACAGTATCATATCAAAAAACATATTCGCTACACAACAGCTGATCAATTTTAGAATCGTGTTTGTGGTCGAAGTCCAAATCCGTGCTTTGCTAATCATTATTTTTTTATGATAGGTGGGCATGGTATTCTCGCCGTGGCTAACAATCTCGTATAAACTTTTCTCTCCAGGTCGCAACAGTTACTTTAATACAATATCTTCTTGGGTATTTTAAGCCGCGATAACTTAATCCATATTTTTGGCTAGTGAAGATTTTTTACGGACTCGCCCATATCAAAAAATAAAAATCTCTCCCCTTCCGCCCATAGCCCAGCCTCGAGTACCAACTGGTGAGGCTTCTGGAATGGTCATAAAATAACGATTACATCTTTGTGGGTCACGGTCAGGACCTGCTTTATCTATTTGTTTTTTAAAATAAAGGAATCCATGGAGCCATTAGAACAAGAACATTCCCAAAAGGGTCCGTGAATATAAATTTTGGTTACCGCCTTGTTGTTTGCATACAAGGCAATATACATTTCGAGCGATTCGCGTTGGTAGCCCATAACATTTGTTGGGTTTAGGTTTATCGGTGGATACGAAAATAAGTTTTTCTACTTCAAAGGCTAAAGCGACAAATGCAACATGGACTTTCAAGTCCCTGCTACATTTATTTTTATGGCTTTCATAAGGCGTTATATTCCATTAAAGGCACATGCTTATAAGCGCTGCGTGAAAAACCAAGCTGTGGATGATGGTCCTTTGAGAAGTAGGTTGTTCATTTCTAGTTTTTTCTCCCGAATATCGCTACTACTCGGAAACAAAAGTTAATGAATAACGCGTTTTGCTTTTTAACGTTCATTGCTGTATAATCAATATAAAGTCCGATTCTGCTTGGTCTTAACCACAATTAATGATTTGTAATTGGTAGGTGTTCAATTTGCGTAGCTAATTCATCTACCATAGAACCTGCCCTCCCCAGTAACCACAATGACTTTACCCTCAACGGCATCACTAATTTTACCTGTTTTTTTATAGATATCAGGTTGCTCTGTCTACAAATTTCAATTTGTCTTGTTTTAATTTGTGAGAGCTTTAACTCTCCATTGTATCCAATCTTCAAACAGGGGGCAGCAATTTTCACAAGCACTGTAATCCACAAGGCTTCTACTAAAACGCGTAAGTTTTTATGATCTATGTTCTTGGATAAGAGAAATAACCTTTCAGAACTTTTTGAAGTGATAAATTTTTCAGTTAACACTCAGGACATATACGCTTTAATTCATTATATGCTTTCCTACTTTTTTGCGAATCTTTTAGTCAACATAGCCATCACCTTACCCTACTTTTTTGTAATTGTTGGTGAGCGCACATTTGCGTCACAATTCCAGATTCTCTGCACCGTAAATTAAAACATTTTTGGTATTATAAGAACCACTTACATAACTATGGTATAAGCTTTTAAAAATATAACGGAAGAAGTAGCCCTATAAAGCTGTGCAAGCGTGAATAATGAATGAAAATCGTTAAGGTTGTAAACGCGTCGCACGACCACAAATTTTCTATTGGCTACGACCAGACGGTTATCGGGTGATGGATGCTAAACAACCAGATGCATTAAAAATACCTTGTATACATCGCGCCAACTCCGGTATGGCGCAGCTCTCCTTTGTGGAACGCATTTGATTAAAAAAAAGGCGATAAGTGGAAATACAGGCATTACCCGTAATCTGCAGGAATACCTTGGCTTACATCAAAATTCAGCGGTTAAGGTTTAAACAAATATAAAATAAGATAAGATAAAGAACATAGATACTATGAAAGATTATCAATCAGCAATTACCAACACATTTTGATGCATATTTTGTAGCTATTGCTAAAGTAATTCTTAATCATGGTAATATGGTTTTGATTATTCGGATAACTCTTAAACATCTCTCGCTTAGGTTTGATCCACTAGGCAATACATAAGCCACGATCAAAAGCGTTTCCTGAGGTACGAGTCAGTAAAGAGAGAGGCATTTGAAAAACCCGGTTGCAGGTGCATTGGCTTCCATAATGTCCTCGAATTCTTATGCTCTGCATTAGTAAACAGTTCTAATTTTTTCACGATGTGCAAAAGAACGGTGTTAAATGCGGACAACCATCTATTGGAAAAATACAACCTTAGGTTCTGGCAAAAATGCTATGCCTTCGATGCCTTGTAAGGCATCAAAATACATCTGATGACTTTGCTCTTCTTGCCGCTACACGATCATCGATCACTTCCATTTGGCCCGGCGACCAAATACCTGGCTAAAAATATTACTGCATTCGGTAATTATAACTATGTGCGAATGTTTGGTAAGCGGGGCATCGTCTCTGGCCTGAGTAGCTAAAAAAGATAGCCTTTTCTTTATGTGCCTTTAATGTTTGGTGACTAGCGCCACCCCTGAGGTGGGTAATTAATTTTGTTGCCATTAAACGACAAGATACCAATAGTACCAAAGGTACTACATTTTAAAGCCTTGGTAGCTACTCCTAAAGGCCTCGGCACTAGCTTCAAATTACTGGGAATATCGTATTTTTCTGAAATGGCCTGAAGCCTCATATTCCTGTAGGGCATCCCATATACAATGCACGGCAACAATGGCCTTGGGCTTTATTCCCGCCAGCTATACGATGTTTGATAGCTTTTCTAATAAGGCCGGACTGAATGTTCCAGGTTATCTCTTTCACTATCTACAAATACGGGCGTAGCGCCTAAATAGCAAAGGATTGGCAGAAGCTGAAAAGGTAAAAGCTTTTGGCAAGCACTTCATCGCCCTTCCTACGCCTAAAATTTTCTAGACGCCAAGTGTTATGGCAAAGCCCGTCCAGAACTCAATGCGGCCAACCTTTACGCGTTATTGATATACGAATTCAATAGCCAACTCAAACCATCCTACGTTGGACCTAGCGGAGCCACCAATTGGTGTCAAAGGCTTCGTTTAACATATTTCTGTTCGTTTTCTCCCATGTGCGGAGAGGAAGCCCATAATTTTAGTCGGTTGTACTCAAAGGTTAGGTTTAAGGGTGTAAACAATGAACAAACAAAACTAATCATTGTTTTATAGAAAAAAACATTCCCTCTTTTATTCGTTTAAGGCTTAATTTTTCGCTAACTACCAATCATCGAAAGGAACACATATTTAGATATTACGTCCTGGATTCTCTGTTATCTAGCTTTTTTAGGCACTTTAACCTTGTATTAGGTCTGTAACATCGAAAATATTTTACAATATTCTGGTATTTATAAATTCCAAACGCTCGATCAGCATCAAAAAATAAGCAAAAAGAGTTGCTATTTTTAATAAACGCCCAATTTTTAAGCGTTTTTTTTTTAGTTGTTTCAAATAGCGCAACAGGGAATGAATAAAAATGCTGAAGAAAATATAAAGTTTTAAAAAAAAAAACCATAAAAAATTACTCCATCGTAAAGAATCTATTTACATGACAAAAAATGTACAAAAACTTTGCTGTTTGGTGCTGCTATGTTGGGGACCCCACCATGTCAGTCATTGCAAAAATGTGCCACATATTAAGGTGACTGTTTGTCGATATTAATCAGGCTAAATTGAACTTATGGAATGATGCTATTTAGAGCATTTGCTATCTATGAATCCAGGGCTTAAAGAGATCGTTGGGCCACAACGAAATAAAAACTTATTTTTTTCTACGGAAGGTACGATACCCCAGGATTGGAACGAAGCCGAGCTTGATATTTATCTCTCGGTCACACGCCCACAAAAACCTTCGTGAAAAGGCAAAGGCCAGGCCGCTTGATTTAAAGTTTTATAGAGCTATGTGCTCGAAATTCCCAAAGTAGCCACG
>Ga0163217_1060363_pt1 | contig 13044 bp, 20 predicted proteins | sample SynspAceP_FD_185933 | JGI IMG/M metagenome (GOLD analysis project Ga0163217, IMG submission 185933) | Saline lake microbial communities from Ace Lake in Antarctica - Synechococcus sp. Ace-P (PacBio error correction) | ecosystem: Environmental > Aquatic > Non-marine Saline and Alkaline > Saline ...
AAAAGAGAGAGATGTCAATGCTGCTGGCCGAAGGGCAACGGGCCATCTTGCGTCTGGGCGGGTGACAGCCGCTGCTATCTGTGGCGCAGCGGTCGTTTGGTTCCAGTTTATCCCGCGACCATTGCCTGATGCAGGAGTTGATTGGAGGAACACAGATGAGCGCCGGAGGAAGCCGTTTTCCAGCCATCCCCTCCGCCCGCGCGCTTAGACTCCGGGCAGTCGGCGCCAATGACGAAACTGATGCTCGATGGTCGTGGACTTCAACCGTATACCCCGGCGATACACCCTGCTGCTATGGCAGCGAAACGGCTCTAACCAAGGACCGTCAGCAGGACCGCCATCGGTGACCGGAGCCCTGGCCATTGGCACCAGCTGAGCAAGTCCGTACAGCGTCCTTGTCCAAGAAGCTCTGGACCGGACAGCGCGCCGAACAACATCGCGCTTTGTGGTGGTGCGCCCATGAGCACCAAAAGCATCGCCTTAAATCCGTTTCAGCCGCACCCCTAACTCCGGACTCGGCCATGAATCGCTTCAAACCGTCAAGCAACCCCTCTTCCCCTTCAGTCATTATCTGGCGAACCACAAAGAGCTCAGTCCAGTTGAGAAGCAACGCCCAGCGGACCCGAGTTGCCAAGAGATTCTTTTGCAAAAACCCGCTACAAGATCGAGCGCCTATTGGGCGTTGGGCGGCATGGGCGCGGTATACGCGCCGGGATTGCTACGCGGAAAGTACGCGATCACTGATCCCTATGTCCGCGATCAAGACCTGAAGCGGATGAATTTGCCGAATACCCGGATGCCCAAAAAAACTGCAATTGCTGTATACCGAGTTTCGCAACTCACCAAGTTCGCTTTGCGCCAACAGCAATGTGATCCGCCCTGTTACGCCTCTTCGATGTCGCCCCAGAGCCAACGCGCCTTTAATTACCTAATGGAGCCGGCTCAAAGGGGCCGACACTGGATCAGTTTCTGGAAAAGTCACCCTGACGGGCTGCCCCTGGGAGGAATATCGGCACATCGCCCTGCCGTTGATAGGCGCGCATTGGCCTGTGCCCATGAACGCAGCGTACTGCAGCGGCGACCTCAAAGCCGAGCAACGTGATGCTGGCTCAAGGACGGGCTGCGATTGTTCGACTTCGGGCTGGGGGGGCCAGCCGGTAAAGGGGTTGCTCAATGGATTTGGCCCAAGCTCAGCCGCAAAGCGATTTGCGCTGGACCGCCGCGCTACGCTGCGCTGAACTGCTCAATGGAGAGGGGCTGACCAGCACCGCAGCACGTGTTAACGGGCTTGCCGTGCATATTGTAACAACTTGCCAGCGCCTGCACCCCTATAGCCGATTGACGGCCAAAGCAAAGCCAAAAACCATGCACGCAAGGACAGGAGGCCTGCAACGCCCTGCCAATCTGCCCCGCACTGCTGGCCGCCCCTGCGCCTGGCACTGGCCTTTGACCGAAGGAGGCAAGGAAAAGTCGGGGCGCCAAGAGGTTGCTGGATGCATTCAGCAAACCCAGGCCAAGCCTGAATCAGACGTAATTTTCAACTTGCCAAAAGCCCGGGAGATAGCGAATCGGGGGGCTTTCAAAAAAAACACGGACAAGATGTCAAAAGCAGAAAAGCGGGAGCCCCTGTAATACGACTTTTAACTTGCCGCGTGATGGCGCAACGTTACCGCCAAACTCACCAAATGGACTTGAACAACGCACCTTGTATCGCCACTTCGCAGGAAACGTGTCCGCCGTAAAACAAGCGTGGACCGATGAAAAGGTGGTAACTTGCGAGCCCTTTGCGATAAGCCCATACCAATCCGTGTTTTTGTTCTTGTCCATTTGGCTCTTCGCGTTACGCTCGATGAATGTTAAAGTCGCAATCACATATTAGCAAGCGGCCGGCGTCAAAAAATTATTGCTATTTTTAGAACGCGCGACAAATAAATGTCTTGGCTTTAATTTCACCGCTATCAACTTGGACTGACAGCGGCTTCACAAGAAGCCGTTTCCTGAATAAACTACAACGCCTAGCGGCCAGCGATAGCTTGTCACGCAATGTTATTTTCCCCCCCCCCCGGGTTGGGGAGCCCATGACAGTCTCGGACACGCATGCTCTGACAGGTAAGTAATTATGTCGGCCCCTCCCCGCCCTAACTCGCCCCGCCCCTCCCGCGCTTCTGCGTTGCGCCGGAAATGAATGGTACTGGTCAGATCGCCATTACCGTTTTTTGCGCGGCTGATCAGCTCGCCAATGCCCTGCTGTTATACCGAAGTGGTCACCACCGGCGCAGTGCATTCATGGCGACCGTTCACGCTTTCTGGGTTACACGCGAGGAGCAGCCTTTGGCCTTGCCAAGTTGGCGGCAGCAATCCGGCAGAAACTGGCAACTGCGCGGCCAAAAACTGGCCGAGAGAGCAAGGCAGGCTTGCCGAGGTCAATCTGGAATGGTCGGTTGGCCCCAGCGATCGGGTACAGAACAACATGAATTGGTGCCCTGCCTGAATGGCCCAATCCGGAGCTGGTGGCCGAGGGCGTCAAAGGCAATGGTCGAGGCCTGTGCCGTTGCCGGTAACGGTCAAGCACACGGATCGGCAATTAACGGTCACGACAGCTAAATGCGCGTTATGCGACTTTTGTTTGGCCAGCTCATGAAGGCAGGCTTGTGAAAAACCTTTATCGTCATGCTCGGATCGCCATTCTCGAAGGCCCTACTCGCCCAAAGGAAAACCGCGATATTCCGCCGCTGCGTTACCGAACGTGGTACATCAATCTCAAAAGCGATTTTCCCTCCAGCTTGAGATCAAATCATCAATGGCGGCCTGACTGACCTGGGACCGATGAATGGCTGATCACGCTTGCCGGGTGCTTTGAAAAATGGGTCATGGTCGGGCGCGAGGCCGTAACACAACCCTCCTACTGCCTTGCCGAGGTAGATGCGCGGCTCTAATGGTGACCAAACATCCCGGTACCGATTCGGGTTGCCCGTCATGGCTACCACATTGCCGCGAACTACATTGCTGCCATATCGCCTCTGGCGGGGTGATGAAATCATGTTACCCGGATATGCTCGGGCTCTTCCAGGGCCTGGCCCGGAGCCACGCCACTTCCGGCGCCAAGCTCAAGCAGCGCGATACATCCACCAGACTGATGACCCGTTGGCGCTCTTTGATGATTTGCTTGAAGGAATAAGGCTCAGCGCCAACAGGGCACGGGATTGCTCAAGCCCAAGCAGGCATAAGGTAAGTCGGGGTAAACTTTCGCAACAGGCCCCTTTTCATGCCCAGTAAACCTAGACAAGCCTCAAGCAACATACGCTGATCGTCGCTGATACCGGCGAACATTCCAGGCCATCCGTAGCCTGCAACCTATTCGACGCGACCACCAAACCCCTCTTTGCTGCTCAAAGCCTTTGCGCACAGTTCGAATATCACCACCTGGCTGATGGCCCGCGCTGCAGGCATCGGCAGGCAGCCATGACCCAGTGGCTGACGCACGATCATTTCGACTGTAGCGGTGGGCAGTGAAATCAATCAAGCTGAATCCCCGGACGTATTTCCACGGAAAGTGGACGCGCGCGCGTCATTCGATCGCCAGGCGACCACTGAACACAGGCCCCACCGGCTGATAAGGCGCTAATGAACAGGCCGGCGTAAACCCGCGACCCGGGTGCTGACAAGATTGCCTTCCACCTGGGAAAGGGCATTCAGGCAGCCGCAAGCTTGAAGAAGCAGGGCATACCCAGTGCAATCATTACGCTGCTGTTCTGCGTTCGCACCCAGGCAGGCCTGCGCGAATGCGGCGTGTTTCCGAAATCACCCTTTTGTCGGGCGCAAAATCTACGACTGGTACAAGCAGCGCGACGGCCCAGGATTTTCCAGGGGCAATGAAAACGATCCGGGTGGTGCAGTCAGTTGCGCGCATCTACCGTTATTACAAGCAGCATCCAGTATGCGACGCGGTGGAATGGGCGCCAGCTTCCGCAATATCGGCCAGATAGAAGCCTTGACCGCTGCCGAACCAGACTGACCAAATCAGCCCTTGCCTGCTGCAAACAACTGGCCAGCGAAGAAGGGCCAGCTGGCGCTCGAAGCCTGCCCCAGGCCCTGCACGGAATGGGCGAGAAAAGTGCTCCGACGAAAAAGCGACCTCCGCTGGAAACCCACAATGAAGAACGCCATGGCCACGACAAAGACTTGGCTCGAGGCAATACGCGCCTTTGCTGCAGATCAGGTGAAGTTGGAAAGAGCGTTGACCCAGCGACTCAGGTCAGTTGCTTGATTCGAGTGCGCCTGCCAGGTCTCGAAAAAGCTGCGCGATTGTGCTCGGTTGAGGTTCATCAGAATACGATGGGCCTCAGCACACTTGTCTTTGACCAAGCTCTTCGGAAAGCATCTGACCCGGGCAGGTCTTTCAGCTCAGCGTCGGTGGGTCAACTGACTGACTATACTTGGGAATACCTGATAAAGCCCATGCCTTTGCAACAGGCGGTCATGTCATCCCTGATCGAACACCATGTGGGCAAAACCCGACCTTTCTGCTTGGACAGGATAAACCAGCTTTGGCCAACAGCCCCAATGAGGTGCTTCGATTCCATCGGCCTCGTCGATCGTAAATGATCGCGTTTGGAAAGGTAAGAACGCTGAAAAATCTTTCTCGATATAGGCCATCGAGCGCTGCGCAGAGTGTCGCCGCACATCACCTACAAACTTAAGGACAAAAGGTGCCCTCAGTTCTGCAAAACTGGGATCTTGCCAGTGGTCCATCATCCCAGGTTCCCTCGCTTAACGTCATCAATTGAAATATCGTCCGGCATCACTTTTACCGGTTGCAGTTTCAACTTGCCCATCAGTTGCCTTCAAACTGTCCCTGCGTTTCTTCAACCAGACGCGGCAACTGTGTTTCCTTTTCCTCCTCAGCGTAGTTCGCCACCCAGGCAATCCAGCACGCCATCGGAGCAAACTATGTCAGTGGAGAATTGCTCGGGGAGGTGGATGACGTGTCCTGATAAACCTGCATCCTCAAACAACCCGACCGGCCGACCCTTGCCTCCAGGTAAGCGCGCCTGCCCCTCACAATAGAGCACTGGCGAATGGCAAGATGAACCACCAATACTGTATGTCAAGGGTATTCTCACAGCTCGATCGGATGATGCCGCCGAGCATGGTCACGTGGCTTGCCCAGCTTGCAACTGATCAGGCTACGGTTGATATGCCCAGAACGTCAGACGGCTTTGAACAACGAATCGGGCTGGGTCCATTCCCTGCTAGCCGCTGCTCAATAGAGCAGCCCGCGTGGGTTCATGAACTTGAGCAGTACGGTGGCCAAAGGCCGATGAGGCGCATGCCCCGGATACATCCCGCCAGATAGAAGCCAGTTTTGGTTTTCCGAGACGCGAAAAGTAATCGACAAAAAGTCGCCGGACAGATTACACGAAGGGATGAAATGCGGTGTTGAAAACTCGGTACTCGCCGCTCTTCCAGGCCGTCGGCGGCAGCAATATTAAGCTGCACCTGGAATGCCTGCGGCCTGAAATCGCATCCTTGAGTCCTGCAGTTGGTTCTGCAATTCGCGATTGGCTGCTTTCAAGGCGCTCACGGATTAACGCTGGTTCTCGACCCGCAAGCGCCCTGATCCAGTGAAAGCGATTGACCAACATGCTCAAACAACGGCAAGGTCCTGACAAGGGCTTGAGCAGATAGTCGCTGGCACCGGCGTGCAAAAGCTCCCAACAGCCCTGCATACTACCTGAGGCAGAAGACACGATCAGAGGGGTTCCGGGTGCGCTTTGGAGGCCATCTCGCGGACTCAGAGCAAGACCGCTTGATCGGAACATTGCAGATTGAGCAGCACGAGATCAGGCTGGTGCTGACCAAAAAGCGCAAGCCCTTGTACAGCCTGGCTCGCCTGGAGCACATCAATCCGTCGTTCTGCATCGCATAGCGGATGGCTTGCCGGACGACGTCATCATCGTCCAATAACCAGCAAAGTCGTCCAGTTAAGCTGCATAGAGTCCCTAACGTTCATTGCCCCCGGCAAGCTGAGCAGGCTGCAGGCGCACAGGGTTGGTGTGGCCGATGTCAGGTAAACCTGACGTTTCAGGGGCAAACACTACTTCCCATCCCAGGTTCAGGCAACCATCGGCGAACTCGGGGGCAAAGCTTGTGCTGCATACAAAGCGCAGGGAATTAGGATGGACGGTAGCATAAAACCCGTCAATTCATGCAGGCACGCGAGCCACCATGTCATTTTCAACGATCAGAACTATATGGGGAAAAAAAAAAAAAAAAAGGCGCGATTTTATCCGCATGAAGGTTGAGACCGAGGCCATCTGACGCTGACAGCCAGCGGGGGGAGTCTAGCCTAGCCGTCGTCTGTCAGGACCCTCTCCAAGCCAAGTGGTGCAGTTGGTCCCTTGGACAAACCCACTGGCAGAGGGCAACTGCGTTGCAAATTGAGCATTCCCTCACCACTGAACACCTGCAAGGGCTGCAGGCTGGCGGTCAGGTTATGCGCTGCGTAGCCGGAGGTATAACGGGGCCGCTCGCTGTAGGTATTCATTTCGACCGCCTCGAGTAGCCCCGAGGCATCTATCTCTGTAAGGTGCAGCTTTCGAAGCTGTCCTTCCACAATTGCCATCCTGCACTTGAAATCACCGGTTTCTGCAGGAAAGGCAATTACGCCAACAAAGCGGTAGCGATCACCCGAATCCATTTCTTTCCGCGCCAGGAGGAACGCGGCGGGTATCCACCAGATCGGTACCCTCGTATTGGACGTGGGCAACATGATCGATCTGTCCGGAATAACTGTAGTTTGCGAAACGTCCTCTGGAATACGCGCACTACCATCACGGACGGTACTAGGGCCAACAACGGCAAACACTACAATAGGGCCGCTGGAAACGCCCAGGCACCGCACCCAGTGTCCTGCCAAAGTCTTCAATCGTTGCGCTGAGCCCCATTCTTGGTCGCCAACTCGAACAGCCACCACACCCACAGTTAAGTGTTCAACAAAAGCGCGCCATATCGACACCCGCAATCTTTCGAACTTGCCCTGCAGGGTAATTGTTCACCAAGGTTGCGTATGGCTCCCACCGAGTTGCCGAACACATTGGCTGATGCCGTCATCCAGGGGCTGGGCATAAACCGGTCATAGGCTTGGCGATGGGCTTTCCAGGTGTAGGTGGTCCGGGTAATCGTTAAAACGAAACACAACCCGATTGACCAGGCTCCCAGGATCGGGATTGGCCGCGACTTCATCGTACTCATCAAACTCATCGGCCATAGCCGGCGCGCGCTGGACAATGCAAGCCCACCACACAGCTTGTTGCAGAAAAGGGTTACGATTTCATGCGTGGTTTCTCTCCTGACATTATTCCGGCAACGAATTCAGCACGGACATAGCCTGTTTCTTCCGCTTGATGCGCGATTGGTATGCTCAACTTCTGTGTGACTTCCAACGATGAAATTTAGACCCCTAAAGCTCCACCTTTTTGTTGCAACACAGAAGGTCCAGAGTTGCCATTCGGCTGGCACGACTGGGGTGGGATATAGTTGGAAGTAGATATTCAAACGGAGATAACACCCATGCCCCGCATCGTCAGTTGAAAATCCCAGCTGGAAAGCCGCAACACACTCTGAATAGACCGATGGCCCAATGTCTGAAGGAAGAGCGCGAAGGCTCTTCAGGCACTAGCGGACATATCGAAAGCCCGGCTGCCTGGCGATCGAAACGCACGCCGATGTCGAGGGCGACCCAAACGCTGGTAGACGCCGTAAACCTGATGATCGAGCAGTTCTCCGCTCGCCATCCGACCGTCGCCGACCAACCTTGCAAGTGTTGGCAAAGGCGCTGGCGGAATATGGGGTTATCTAGAGTTAAAGCAATGGAGGCGCGCTGGCTTATGTCTGGCCAGGCGCAGATTATCCCGGAAAGGCTGGCTCGGTGGAGCGATAAAGAGATTGATATCCAGTCCGCCGCAGCCGCACGTAACCGTGCATAGACTGTCAGGCTCGGCACCTTCCCCAGCATGGCAATAGAACGGTAAATATCCGGCTCTCGCATTGCTCATGAAAGTCAGCATGTTGCCTGAAAGGAGACCAGAATTAGCGCAGCAGGCTGGCGGATCCATCGCTTGCCTGCTAAGCTGATCACACGCTGCCCCAATCGGTGCCCCGGTCACGCGGCAAGTTGGATTTGAAGCAAATGGCTATGCCAGCAGTTCCGCGGGCAAAACCGCCTGCCTCCGCCAACCCCAGAAGCGACGCATCGTAGTATAAACCGGTGGATCTTTACCGGCAGCTCAATCAAATGCATTCGCCCGGCAGGTGGCAACGCTCATTTGATACAGCTGGGCTCATGCTGAAAACAGGCGCACATAACCGGGCCCAAGGCCGTCACACTCAGGTCGGATTCCAGGGTATGCAGCACCTTCGGCGCGACCCGAAAACCACACGTTTGATTGAACGAATTCAGATAACAGCTTGAAGGACTTTGGATTTCGACGATGCGCCTGGCGCTTGATTCGGAACGACGAAACTCGGCAGCCGCCACCTCCGGCTTGCCCGAGGGAGTCAACCAGGACAGCTCATAGCAATTCCAAGATGTCGCACCGTGAACGGCAAGTGCTCGGCATCCAACCACAACTCCTGCCATTTTTTGGCTCGCGGGCCAATAGGAAAAAGCAGCGAGGGGGTGTAAGAACGCTGGACGTAGGCACTGCTTTTAAACCCCAGTGGCGACTGTTCAGCGGGGTGGGGCTGATCCCATATGTTTGAACTCCTATAAAGCAAGCCATCAAGCCATAACTGCAGCAACCCGCCTCCACCAGTAGCCGATGGCTTACTGGCGCAAATGCCTTATACCCCCCTGACCAAGCAGCCAGTAGCTGACGCTAATACAGCACCGCAAACAAAGACCAGCATCAAATATCACCGCGGACTGGATCGGGATATCCGAAACACCAGAATGCCGTAGCGGAAGGCATTGACATGTGCCAATATCCGGGTTGATCAATGGACACCTTCCGCCAGAATTCGGGCAGCAAATGCTGATTGAGTAGGAACACCCCACCAGGTAGGTCAGAAGGCGTCAGCAAAGGTAGGGATGATGGAGATATCGTCGAAGTCTTGGCAAGACCGCAATTGAATAAAAACCACCCAAGGCGAACACCAGCGAGGTTGAAGAACACGCAACGACCAAAACGGTAAGGCCCAGATGCTGGACCTGCAACCGGGTGAAGAACAGCGACATCAGCGTGACGATCAGACCCCCGCCAACCCGCGGCCACACCGCCAAAAAGGTGTAACCGAGGCAGAATCACGTGCGGAGACACCGGCGCGACCATCAGTTCCTCAATCGACCGCTGGAATTTTGGTGCTGAAAGAAACTCGAATACCCACGTTGGAAATAGCTGTTTGGTAATCACCGACATATGAATCAGACCCGCACTATAATAGTCGAATATAGGCAATAGCCGCCCATCTCGCCAAATAGCCGGCTGCCCGATCAGATTGCCGAAGATCACGAAGTACAGCGCCATGGTGATGCCGCGGGGGCAGCAGGGTCTAGCGGCCATATTCGGGTAAAGCGACGTATTTCCTTGAAAAACGATGGGTAGTTTGAAATGCAATCCAACCTGCTTACGGCGCAATCGTCATGGTAAAAGCGCGTCATGGTCAGCGGCCCCTTTGTCGGGCGTTTTCATCGACCAGCATCAGGAACGTTCCTCCAGCCGTTACTGCGTTACGCATGGCTCAGCACCTGCACGCCCTGCCGCTCAGCGCGACAAACAAGGCATTGAGTCCTGGTGCTTGTCGACCTGAAACCGCGAGCGTAATGTTCATCCACAGCGAGCAAGGAAATAGCCCGGGCAATGCCGGCTTGGTGAAGGAGCCCTGACAATCCAAGCAGAAAGTCTCGGTGGTGCAGCTCCATACAGCAAAGTTTGGCGCATGCTGGTGTTTGGATGATCTGACCCTGAATCGATAATCGCGATTGTTCTTTGCACACGGCCTGCCCTCCAGATAATGCGTGGTCAAGCACGTGGTCACGCCCCCTGGCCATTGATCTCCTGCAGAAACTGCCACAAATGGAACGGGCGAATCATCGATATCCACCCCCTGCGGTCGGCTCGTCCAGTATCACAGCTTGGGTTTTCATGGATCAACGCGCGCCATCATCAACCGGCGCCTTCAATGCCACCCGATAGCATGCGCGAGGGCTCGTTGCGCTTGTCCCACAGCCCCAGGCGCTTGAGATAGCGCTCCGCGCGCACCTTGGCCGTCACGACAGCGCGATACCCGTAATAGCCAGCCTGATTTGACCAGAAATAATCCATGGTCTTTTCAAAAACTGGCTGAAGTGAACTCCGCGGCCCACCACGCCGATACAGCGGGTTTTTGCCGGCAGCAGATCTGTATCCCAGATCATGTTCCGAACCCTTGACCTTGCCCAAACCTGAAATTTGTTCACCAGTGACGAAAGTGATACCGATGGTGGTGGATTTGCCCGCCCCGTTGGCCCCACAGCGCAAATAAAGTGCCCATGCCTGCACCTCGAGATTGATGCCCTTTTAGTGCTGAAACCCATTGCTGTAGGTTTTTTTCGCAGCCCGCTGTGCTGAATAGCCCGCTCCGTCATGATGCCTCCGGTCGATAGAGAAGAAGTCAGCTATATGGGGGCAACAGTTGGCTTTATCAACCCTGAATTCATAGAATAAGTGCAACGATTGAAACGAATAGGCAAAGAGCCAGCCTACCGGTACAATCCAGGTGCTCACACCGAAAGGATTCAAGCGCATATGAATGCACATTTACGCGGCAACTGAACTCAGAGCCAACGTTACCGAGAATTGAAGCCGGATTGGCTTCAGGCATGTCCCTGTGCAAGGCGTTGCAAACAGATTGCGTCCATACATCGACAAGTCAGTCGGGAGGTTTAGACGGAATAGCTCTCGAGGCCGTTACGAAGCGGCGCAAAGCTGGCGGCCAATGCGATGACCGGCGCACCAAATAGCACGCAAGTACTGTAAGCCCCAGAGCGTGGTTAACCAGCACTTTTTGCACCGGTCTTGGCTGGAAGATGAAGTTCAGCCCGAGCAAATAGCCAACCGCCCTCGCCTTGAAGGCTCCGAATCATGTGGGTCAGCCATGAATGGATATACCGTTTTATCGATACCCGACCAAACGCCAATGGTGGGGAGCTCTAACCTGCATCTGCGGCAGCGCCCGCAGGCTCTACCGGAAACGCTAACGGGAGCCATGACAGGCGGGGTCAGCTCGAATCGGGTATCTATCAGCGAGCGTCCCTTTCTGAGGCTGCAACCCGCTGACGATCGGCGGGACTGGGAGGCGACACTGTGCAATGGCAAGGGCCAGTAACTTGGTCACGGTTGGTGATCGGAAAGTGGCTAATCTCAGCGCCTATCCGGTCAACGCGCAAGAAACGCGGCCGCCAGGTGACGCGGGCCATTAATCTTCAACTAAAAGGACACCAGTGCATACGCTTACAGCTGAACAACGGCAAGGAAAGTTTTGCGGGGCAACGAACGGATCGCCTTGAAAAAGCGGCTGTAGCGTTTAACGTTTGCCCGACCTTATGCGTCCTGGCAGCGCGCACAATGAAGAACACCAATGGTCTGTTTGCGCCAAGTACCTTCCCCAAGGGACCGATTTCAGCAACGATGACCGTTTTTGAGTCCGGTAAGTAAGGTCGCAGCCGCAGGATCAATTTAAACGCCACGCAAAACGCCTTGGGATGGAAGACGCCGTACGAAGTGTATACAGGGTGAGCGTTTGCCACCTTAATGTGTTTGAATTCAGGAACCCTGAATCAATCCCCGGGGCCCCTTACCACAGCCATGCTTTACAGCGGCCAAGCGATCGGCGGCGACTACAAATTGCAACAAATGTGACCCCGCCAGTGCAAGTTGTGTACCAGCCGCAGCAGCCTATGCTTGCGCACCACAAAAACAAACGCAGTATCACCTTCTCGGAGAACGTCCATGGGCCTTCTAAAGTCAGACCACCTGTCGATATGAGGACTATGCTGCTCGCATTACTCTCGCTATCGCCCGCTACGCCCTGTTTTCCCTGTTTAGTGCTTTGCCTATACCTCAAGTCATGTCGACACCAATATTTGTCGGTATTCTGATCGAACCGCTTTAAAGCCGACCTGCTTGCTTCCGACACCAGCTAGGCTTCGCTTTCGGGGGATCGCTTTTCGCGGCCGTTCTACGCAACCCTTTGGCATTCCATGCCGTCTGGGCCTGCCGCTCCAACCGGCGCAAATATCATTGCCTGGTCCGATTGGCATCTGGAAGTCCTCATGACCGCTGTGTGCGGCGCTGGCCAGAACTTCTGGGCAACTGGCAGCTGCCCGGGTGGGTGTGGTATCGCGAGCGGGCTTCAAAGCACCCCCGCCACTCCATGCTGTCTGACCTGTAACCCGAAGGAAACAGCGCTCCAGCGCCATGTTCCATCTACCGCGCTCGGCCGTGTATTTCGGCCATCAATGATCGGCTTTATGGTCGGTGGCTTCGTCGCTGAATGGTGGGGTTGGCGCGCGGCCTTCTTCGTCGTGGCTTAAACCGGCATTGGGCAATTGCTTTGCTGGTACGCTTCAACCCTGATCGAGCCGCCGCGCCGCTTTCGCCGATGGCGGCGCCAAGCCGCGGCATGCAGAAAGTGAACGTCCCAAGGCCGGCTTCCGCCAGTGCTCTGCGCGTGTGCGGACCACTCGCTCACGTTGTAATCGGGTGACGCTGGACCTGCACTGGTTTGCTAAACGGCGGTAATTGGTCTGGGGGTCCGGCATTCCTGTCGCAGCCATGGGCTTGACGCCCGGCCCAGTCCGGGCCCCTGTTTCTTGGGCCCGGTCATGGGTATCGTGGGCGGCCCTGGGTGCTTATTATCGGCGCATTTCTTGCCCGACCGTCTGGCGGCAAAGGACCAGTCCTGGAAACGCCGTGGATCGTCGGCATCGCCAAAAGGTCCTGGCCAAATTCCCTTCATCGTCCTTCCTTCCTACCTGATTCGACAAGCACCTTCTGGGCACTG
>Ga0163217_1024778_pt1 | contig 13043 bp, 16 predicted proteins | sample SynspAceP_FD_185933 | JGI IMG/M metagenome (GOLD analysis project Ga0163217, IMG submission 185933) | Saline lake microbial communities from Ace Lake in Antarctica - Synechococcus sp. Ace-P (PacBio error correction) | ecosystem: Environmental > Aquatic > Non-marine Saline and Alkaline > Saline ...
AAAAAAAGAGAGAGATGGGCGCGCGAGGGCCAGGGCAGTCAGGCCTCTGGCACCTGGATGGAGTGGGACATAGGCAACCGGATCGTTCGCGATGGCGGCTCCGGCTGTCCGGGGTATCCGGAATTTGAGGCCGACCTGGAGTGGCCATTACGCCGGCGGTGGCTGAATCCTGCGGCCTGCTTTTGTGTCGTACAGTTTTCTTTGGGGGGCCGCATCCGCGTACACATGCCTCAGCGAGGTTGCTCGGCCGGTCCTGGATTTTCTGGTCCAGGTCCCTTGGCGGGCGGCCCCCAGGGCCTGGCAGCAAGCTGGAAATCATGCAAATGGCGCAAGTCCAAAGCGGCGAGACTTTTCCTGGGGGAACCTGGCCGTTTTGCCCCCGAAGGCCTCTGACCGCCCGCTTCGGGTCGTATTGGGTTGTCACTCGGTTTGTGCTCGATGGCTCGATGGGGGCAGTGCCGCTCGGGCGCCACCGCGTGCATGGGCGCCCGATTCCGGGAGCGTGTGGTACTGTCCGGGGCTGCGGGCGCGACCGGTTTTTCTAGGGATTTACCCTTTCCAGAAGGCCTGCCCAGCTGGGTGTGGTCGCAGGCGGTTGGTTGTGGCTGGCTGGCCCTATCGAGCCGGCGCCTGGTGGAGCCGCGTCATTTGGCAGGTCCCCGTCCTATGCACTTGTGGCGCCGCTAATGCTTCGTTGTCTGCAGGTTTCGATTGAGCGGCCGGCGGCTTCTTGCTGGAGGCGAGGAGGCACTCCGGCTGGGGATCTGGGAGAGCTGGTGGCCTGGGTCAGCCGGAGCAGGTGCTGCCTCGGCCTGACGCGCGCTGGTCACCGATCGATCCCGGCCGCTGGCACTGGACACCGCGAGGCGTTCTTTGCCGGCTCAAGGTGAGCCGCTGCGCGGAAGGATCGCCGCCGGCCGGATTTTCAGGCCAAATTCTCGGCCTGACTCGAGGTTGTGCCTGGGAGCAATAAGCCATTCGCTGGCGCTCTATCACGCCTGCGCACACTGTCCGGCACAGTTTGCACTGGCATGCTGATCAGGCGAGGACCGCCACGTGCTGTCGGCTTAACGGAACGTTTTCTGCAGGTGCGCGAGCGGCAGGTGGAACCGGCCGACATAAGGCACCGCACCCGCATGGCGATCCCGAGGCCGACGCCGCTGCCCGCGTCGCCGGTGAGCAAGCCAAAGACCGTGCGAGAACGTGATGATCGTCGTCTTGCTGCGCATGACTGGGAGCGGTTAATGCGAGCCCGGGCACATCCCAGGTGCCCGCACGGTGGGGCTGGAGTGCCTACTGCCAGGTGCACCATCTCCTCGGTGTGAGGGCCGTTCTGTCCGGCGCGGCTTGGTGCTTCTGCTGCGGGCTGCTGGCGGGGGGCCTCGATTCAGCGGAGCCCCGAAACTGCGGCTGCCAAGCCTGGGCGAATGAGCACGTGGCGCGCCCTATGCGGTCCTGTTTTCCGGGGGCGATGCAGCATGAGCAACATCCTATACGAGCCTGATGCTGCCGGCGGCGCCTAGCGGCCCACGCGGCTGCGCATCGGTCGCCGACTCCGACCGCGGCGAGGCCGAGACTGGGCTGGAACTCAGGCCCGCTGCTCGAGGCAAGCTGGGATTGCAGGCGATCGCCTGGATCGCAGAATGCCGACTGGAACGCTCGCTGCGTACCGTGGCAGGTCCGGGCGGGGGAATGGGGATCACCAGAATGTCCTGAACCTGCCCCTCGCCGACCAGCTGCCTGCATTGGCGTGACTGTTTCGAACGTCTGCGTCGAAGCGCAGCCCCATCTGCTGGTGAGCACACTGGAGCGCTGGCAGAGGACGCCGGCTTGCTGGGAATGGAAACACCGCCAGAGCGCAAGGATGAGCTTGCTGGCAGAAGCGATCAGCGGCAGGAACATCTCGCGACGGACCTGCGACTGACGGGCGGCGCGGCCATGGGCCCGGCCACGGCCGGGCAATCAACCTGCCGCCGCACGCATGAAACCGCCACCCAGCCATCGCTTTCTGGCTGCATTCAACGCCGAACACATCTTGAGCAGTCAGCGTCCCGTCGGGCAGCGAGCAGCGCAACGTCCAACAGCGCTGAAAGCCGCTGCAAGACTTCGCATACGGCTCTTCGATCCAGCCGACCGAGGCAGCGCGCGCGCCGACGACGCTGCTGCTCGCCGCCAGGTGGGACTCTGCTGCGCAGCACTGCCAATTTGCTGGTATGCCAGGGCGGTCGTGGCCTACACCAGCAGCTGCAGGGCTGCTGCCGGGGTGAAGTGCGCGGCCGGCCCTGGGCCTGGGGCTGGCGAAGAAAGTTGGATAGTCCCCACTTGCATGGGCAATGGAGCTGCCAACAAGCCAGGGGCTTGAGGGGCTGCGCTGCTGATACAACAGCCTCAGCTCCGGGCGATCGTGAAGTCTCAACGGGATTCGCCAGACGAATGGCTGGACGTCGGAGCCGCTGTGCGTCGCTTGCTTTTCGCGCGCCGAGGCCTGCCAAGGATGCCAGACCTCTCCATTGAATCATCAAGGGAATGCCACCACAACAGTCGTGGCGCAAACTCTGGTCTGCGGCCTTGCCTTAATCGGCTTGCTGGGTGTGGTCAACAAAAGAGTCGGATTCAGAGAAAGGTCGGGTGAATGTCTGTTATCACCGGGCACCCAGATGTTCGTTGGTGAAAGGCATTCACGCGGAACTCTGAACGGGCTGTACAGGGCCCGTCATGTCAGAGATGCCGCGGGCAATGCAGATGTACTGTATCAGCGTGAGCGCGCGGTGTGCAGCAATGGAAGATCTGCCGGGATGGCCCGAGTATGCAATCTTATGGCATCGTAACCGATCCGAGAAAGTTGCGAGGTTTTTAACAGCTCCAGTTGGCAGATTCTCTATCACTACGATGGCGGTCGAAAGCAAAAGCTTCAAGGAACAGAAGCTGGATGCCGCCTGCAAAGACAATCTCTGCGGGCGGGTGAATTCAACGAACAGCACCGGACAAGCCGAAGAGCCGGGATCAGTAGCTCAATGACACACCGTAGATGGTGTATGCTTGGATGCATCGCTAGCAAGTGCTGTCAGCATCATGCCCAAAAAATTTTTAAGTTGATCTGACAATCGAGTGGATCAGCAGGAGATGCCACGGTCAAACCGTTGCATCCAGACATACTGCCGTCGGTTTCAGTGAATCGGTGAAGTTTCAGTCGAATTGAATGCAAGACTGACGATGGAAGATCAAAACATGACGATCCCAGGAACATTGCGATGTGACCTGAAGTGGTTCACGTTCTCAGTGGTCGATCTGGGTGATATGGCGCCAGCAGGGAAGACACTGGTGGTGGAGTTTCTTGATGTCGCGCCTTGCGAGGCGATGAATGGGGTTTTTACCCGGGATCTCTTTGCTAAAAATGGTGGCGGTTTTCTGACGGATCACTACACCTAGCAGCCAAGGCATCCTGGGATTTTGAAGGGATCTACTCGAGTTCACGCCATTCTCCAGGCGTTCGGGTTTTGCAGGGATCACAACATCCAGGGCTGCAAGCGCTAGTGCCCCTTCGCATGACTGCGCGGGAATGGAACCCGCCGCGAGACGAATTGGTCTATACCGGCACCGACCGGCGAACCTATGGCGCCGGACTATCACGGCAGTTGATCGTGCTGGAAGGCTTTGCGAATTCCCACAGGAGCATCTTTGGAATGCCAGGTCTGAGATTTCGCGTGTGCAATGAAGCCGCCGCACCGTTCCGCGGACTGGCGGCAACTTGTGAACATTCAAAAACTGACTGCGCGGCCCAATGCATCTATTCCCTGTTATTTGAAAGGAGCAAGCTTTTCGATGGTGCCATCACGTTCTCGCAAGGGGATGGTTGAGATCTCTTGTTTGTGAGCTTAGAAATGTCTGGGCTTTCTTGATTTCAGTCGGATCATAAAAGGCGGAGTTGAAAAGTAATGGGATGGTCATCTTGTTCAAACAGCCAGTGGAGCCCCATTTCACTGACTATTCTGGTGTTTGAGGATTTCTGTTGATAGATTTAGCGGCAAGCAGTATTACATGGAGGCAATTGCATACCTGAGGCGTGCTAATGCATTGAATTCTCAAGAATTATGGCTACACGGCGAGCAATGCTCTGCTGTTGAGGTTGTGCGCGGGTGGAGGGTCGTATCAGCGGAAATTGTTGATATTCCAATCCTGGCTGCACCCTGGCGCTGACAAAGTCATTTTCGACAGGATATATTGGGCACACCTGTGCTTAAGGTCTTATCCTGCTCTTTCAATCGTTGAAAGGAGCTTTTGCTGATTAAACATTTTAAGGCTTTACTTCATGCCGCGTCGTACGATTCGGTTGTAACAGAGGATGCGAGAATTTATGACGTTTGGCCAGCATTGAGAGCGCAGACATAGCAATGGGCCATTTCCTTGGTGAAGATGGAATCAGATTTTTTACGCACCGTGCAACTGTTGGGGCTTCAGGCTCAAGGTTCGAAGACAAAAGAACTCAAAGCTGGTCGCGCCAAACAAGCCAGGAACCTATCCAAGTCACCCAGACTTCGGAAAACACAGCCGTCATGGTGCTTAACCGAGGTTGCTGATCGTGGCTCGGCTTACACGTGAGGAACTCTTGGATGCACAGTCATCAGAGAGATTTCTCAGTTGGGCCCATTTGACACGAACTTCCACGCGTTGCATGGCGTAGTAATAGTTGAACTGCTGAGAAAAGTGAGATGTTTTCACAAGCAAAAAGCTGGATACTGTTTTCTTTATGAATTGCGTTGGAACGGCCAATCATGTCTTGAACTGATGGAAGGCTGGATCTTCAGTTGGTTCCTTCAAGAAAGCAGTTTAGGGTTCCAAGAGGGCTTGCAATGGTAATTGCTTGTTGCTTGGCGCACTGGGTCAACCAACTTTACGTCCTAGAAATTTTTCGAGAATGGGGAATAGGTCGACAAATCGGATGATGTGGACGATCTTTTACCTAACCCCAGGCACGCTTCATCCGCGATAACAGATTTTCCTTGACTGTCACTGGGGAATGATATCTCGCCTGGAAACATATCAATCCTGATATGGCGCGACGATTATGGGCGGTTGATCTGTCGCGTTTTGATCACAGTAGATGGATCGAACGGACGTTGCTTCGAACCCGATGATTGTTAGTTAAGAATGTTGTCTTTGCACGCCATTTCTGCCAATCAAGGCAAACCATATTGGGCTTCCTGGATCGAAAGATCTACATTTCGACACAATAATGGCTTTGACCATATAAACATTGAAGATTATTGACCTTAAGAATGTTGGGATGTTGGTATGGCTGGTGAGTTTGACAGTCAATAGGGGTTGGATCTAGTTATCTTCTGGTGGTGCAGAATAGACTTATCCCTTGGATCTTTCTGATCTTAATCAAGGGACCTTTCTTGTGAGAGTTGCCTTGTGGAGACTGTCATAAAGTCGAGATCTTCTGATGACTCCATGTCATTGTTTCAATCACACATAAGTATGATCACCGGCAAGTGATTTGATCATCAGCTGTGGCGTAGGGTTCTTCATCGTGAAGGCCAGCCACTTGCTCCGAGAGCAAGCACTTTTGGAGTTCGGGCCACAAAGCTGGCAATGGCAGCCTGTTTCTGACATGGAGAGCGAACCTCGCCTGGGTGCCGGCAAGGGAGCCGGCCCACCGTACGCATCAGCGATGGACTCATCCTTGCGCCGCATTCGCAAGGGATCAGCAATACATGGCTTAAGGGTTCTTTCGCGGTGAACAGCAATTCCCAAGGTTTGAAGCCTGTCAGATTGTTCAAAAGACTCCTTGTGTTGGAACTTTCGGCCATGCGTTCTGAGTTTTCTGCCTCGACATGCCAAACACGATGGCCCTGTAGGTCACTGGTTTCTTTAGTGGACGGCTTGCAGTATCACATCGGAAACGTCGTCTTGCAGCACCATTGGCCCATGATCGGATTGACCTTCTTTGATCAGCTTGAGAGAAGATCGGTCAAGATAAAAGCCATCAAAAGCTGAACACTGGAACATCAGTCAATTCAAGAACGTTTCAGCTGGATTTAGCGTTTTGGGACAAACGTTGAGGGGGTGGAGAAGAACCTGTAATTGGCAAAAGGAGGGTCCATTAGTTGATCGGCAAGGTGATTCGGATAGGAGGGCCCCTAAGCAAAGAATGGTTGGAGTTGTGGCGACACTCTCAGGCTTCGTCTGCTCATCGATTTTGGGATAGGTTTCGGGCTTTTTCTGGCAAATTCCGAAGAAGCTAGGAAGCTGCGCAACCGCGCGGTGAACCATTCCGTAGATGCATAGGCATCAAGAGACGACAAAGTGAACAAACCCTTGGGACGAACAACAAGCTCTGGCTAGGCTTCTGCTCACCAGTTGAGGTAATATTGACGAGAGACGGCAATATGCGTCCCACGGGACCCTGCCGCCATCGACTCCAATCACCATTTCAATGAGAATCGAATCGACATGACTGAGGCGAGACGATGCTGTTTGGTACGGTATAAAGAGCTCCTGAAACAGCCGCAAAGGCTCACCAGCAACAATAAAAACGAATGGTTGAAGGGAACGGGATTTAAACCAGCAATCTAAATTTTGCTCATCGTCCCTGATCGCAAACTAAAAGAATCGCCAAAACGGCCTGTCGTGAATATCTGCAGATTAGAACAGCAACAGGCCAGCAATATACCGTTTACACGATAAAACCAGAGTTCATATTACTAGATCAACCAAACAGGTCGTATAATTCAGTAGTGTTGGTGTGAGCGTTGGAACCATTAATTAAGCTTTTGTGCAGATAAAAGAAGTGAAAAAAACCATCCAAGGCGTTGGTGATGAATGGAGAAATAGAAACACCTGTTCTATTTCTAAAATCAAGTAATCACTCTCCTGAACCACTGCGGGGATAGAAGACGGTCAAGCAGGGTAAAGGAATGGAGAATTAAAACGGTGCCAAAGAATGGCGAAACTCACTAATCAAGATTCTCAAAGAATTTGGGAATCCGTTAACCGCCTTGTTTGGCTGTCGGCGTATTCAGCGTGAGGTAATCGACGCTGCATAACCTCCCAAGGCGAAGAAGATTCTTGGCAAGGCTGGCAGGACTGTTAGGCCAAATCTAATCAAATGCCAAGGCCGGATGGCAGGCAAAATAGCGTCCAAAAAGATTCAGCCCCCCCGAAAAAAAATCATGAGAATTGCCGGAAGGAGAAAGGCAATGGCAAAGGAGGATCCAGGAAACAAGGCGTTGAAGAGTTTTTCATGGTTTAACTAGTTTTTCGCAAGTGGATTCTATGACAAAGTAACACAGTTTGGGTAGGCCAAGTAGGACCAAGCATCGACTGAACGTCCTTTGGAGGAAATCCCATCGGCTTAACTGCGAAAGGAATTAATAAAGATGAAGACAGAACACTGAATACTGGTGGGTGGAAGAAGTATTCAAGCACCTTTAAGCGCCGGCGGCAGGTCTGGGGAAACGATATCGAGGTTGAGCCCGCAACCGACAACTAGAGATTGAATGATGCAGCATGATTGAGCAGCAAGGTGCGGCGATGGCACGCCCCCAGCACAATCACCTGAAGAACGGAAATCGATAATAAGCCGTACCGAGGTTGGGACACCGAACCCAACGGTAATCGCAGCATCCGGCGACCGGCCAAACCAGGAAGCCAACCGAAGTTAATAGGCGGTCGACACGATCAGTTGGAATTCCCAAGCATTGCTCATAGCTGCTGTTTGGTGAACGCCTAATCCGCAACCCCATGCACTCTACTGGAGAACCAGAGAAACGAATGAGCAAAAAGATTGATAGAAACTAATGAAGACAATACCAGGCAACTCACGGTACCGATCTTGCCCACTGCCTTGCAACCAATTCGGTGGGGCTGACGCCGGTTTCGAGGACCAAACAGGGCGCGCGAGCTCCGCACCGAAGACATGGAGTTGAACAACAATCAAGCAAATGCCCAAAAAATAGCACATCACCATATGAGAAAAAGGTGAAATACGGGCTTATACAATCTTTTTGGCATAAATTACTTCCAATGCAAACAATCGCGACGGCGCCAGGTGCAATTCAGCAGGACGTTGAGATTGCTGCGAAGCCAACTGAAATCAGCACAAGCTGACAACCCAGGTGGCCCAAATGTTTCAAGAGGCGCGTAGAGTTTTGAATCAGGTTATTTCGCTCAGAACACACCCAACCATGGCGTATAATGAGGCAGGATAACGCACTCGGTAATACAGTCGAAATCGGCCGGCCAGGGGCTTGAACAGATTTTGAACACAAAAGTGACATAGGCACACATCATCAGCTCCGTGGCGGACTTGAGATGACACTCAAGCGAAAGAAATGGCAATCAGTTACGGCCAAAGAGCACTGAGGCAATGCTGAGGCATGATAAAATTTGAGAAAAAGAAAGGTAACCGACAAGCTTGATAAGTGGAAGTGGGGTCGCTATTACAGGCGATGATGGTCACTGTGTAGGGAAAATGGTGGAGAAAGCTGAGCTTCCCCCACCTGCGGCGGAATCCAGTGTAACTGATGACTGAATCGTTACGTAGGACAGAGAATCAAATTGACGCCTACTGATGGTCTTACTGTGGCTCTCTATTGGCTCCACTGATCATTTGAAGCTACCGGGTTATCACATCGGACTTGCGGCAATCAGACGAACTGGGTCCATATCACGGTGTAGCCTTCGGGTTTCAGCAAAACTGATTTCAGGAAGGGCGGGATGGCGGTGCGCTGTCCTGGAGGACATTGAAACTGGCGATGGGTTCCAGCTTCGCCATCATGCACCACGTTCGGGGTGTGATGGTTGGGACATCTCAAATTTACCCTGGGAGCATCGAAGGTGATGCAATCATGGTCTGCGACTTGTGAGATCGTCGTAGGTGGCGCGGCTTTTATCCCGGACGGACATTCTTCAGAGGTAAACATGTGTAAGGCCGACTCGCAGGTGCACCACGACGGTGTGCACCGAGGCGGCTTTGGAATCTCGACGAACTCTTGGAGGCTGGGGGTGTCAGTCATGGAAGTAATTCCGGGCGATAGGTGCCAGCTGTGGAATAGGCCGATCTGACGAATTTCTTCTCAGCGATCGGAACGACATGAATTTGTACTATCTCAGGATCATGCCCGCAGCCTGAACTGCTGGAAGAGGGCTAACGTTGGAATCACACGTTCAAGTGTTGATGATGATGCCGTCAGGTGAAGACTTCTTGATTCTGGCGATGATGGGAGCAACTCCGTGTTGCCGAGGGGAAATAAATCTTCACAACAACTTCACGCACCAAAGTAGCTTTCTCTGTCTTGTGATGACAGTGTTTGGCTGTTTTGGGTCGACGTAAAGTCGACCCCAAGGTAGACCTTCTTGCGAGGGACTCGCCGTAGGTGTCCATCAGAACCATTGCCGAGGCTCAGCCTGCTGTTCGGAACGGCTCCGTGGTAGAAAAAATTTTGTTCGAACTTCTGACCTCATTTTGATGGGGTTAGAAGAGCATGTGGTTTTTCGGCTCCATACAGGCCATGACTACGGCTTTGACGAAGTCACCAACAAAGCCACGTTGAAACGCGCGTTCGGAAATCGATCAGTTTGGGCATTTCTCGCGAAGGTGGCCAGTCCTGAAGCACATCTTCGATGACGCGCGCAACGATCTGTAATTCTTATCTGGACTGGACACCACGGCGTCATTGGGATTTCTTTAATGGACATCTTCCTCAACTTACTTGAGGTGGTTTAGAAATTGCCATGCGTTCCACTCAGGGGTGGAGAATTCAACGCTTGATTTCAGTTCACACATCAAGTCTGTGGTCGTTTCGTTCCGCCACCACAGGCAGTAGAGTGAAACTTCGAGAACAAGTTTGCGGAACTCCGCGAGAGGGAGTTTGTCGTTGGGAAAATGGAAACATATGGGGCTTGTTTACAAATGATGGAAACGCCAGCAATGCTGTTCGCTGAGTGGAACTAGGGAGCATGCTTTTAAGGGCGTGTAGTCATAAAGCACAACAATCAGGCAGGGCGACAGGGCGCGCTCAAGGGCAGAGATCCTCCGCTTCCAGCACTTGTGCGGTCATGATCAGATGGAATGGATTTCGGTAGTTGGCGCCACAGAAGGCCTCGACGTGCTCAGGCCTCGCAACTAAACTGCGCAAGTTGGCTGAAGCACAGGGTCGGACCGCCACGCATGCGCTCGGGTCGCGGTGCATCACTCCAAGGTTGCGCGGCCCCATGGAGGCAGATCGATTTTGTTGATCAACAACAGGTCCGGAGGGGTAATGCCCAGGACGCCTTGCGCGGGCGATTTTGTCTCCAGCGTGCTAATCGATTCACATGATCAGAATCCACCAGTTTCGGGGCTGAAGCTGGGCCGCAGATTGTCGCGCCGCTTTCAACCAGCACCAGATCCAGACTGGGAAATTGTGTTCGGCTCTTCGACGCAGCGGTTTGAGAGCAGTTTCCCGGATGGCGGTGTGGGGCAAGCCGCGTTTTTTCACCCCCGATCGCTCGGAGCTCCCAAGTGCACGGCAGCGCGGGGTGAGGACCTGGCCATCGCTCCTGGTGGATAAGAATGTCTTTGGTGACCATGCCAGCTGCAAGCGCTGTACGCAGCCGCCGGCAGAGCGCTTCGACCGAGAGCTGTTTTTTGCCGGAGCCCATCCGGCCCGCCCACGCGTCCGACACGCATTGCTTCATGGAGGGGTTTCAACGGTTGAGGGGGTTCTAGTGGTTGTGCGGGGCCTGGGATCCAGCGGCTGCAGATGATACTGAAACACTGCGGAATCGGGTCTGCAACCTTGGCGCGCGGACCGAGCCGTTCAGCTGCGAACAGCCTTGCGTAAGAGTCCGGTGCCAGCTGGAGGCCACCCTAATCCCAACACGCCCCCGCTCCAGAGGCTGCGCGATCAACCGCGATCAGCTGCGGCCCGGCGGCTCAGTGGAGCGGCCAGGGCGAGCTGAGGTCGATGGCCCGGGTGGTCCGAGTGGAGAGTCAAGGCGCCCGCGCGACTCACGTGGTTTGGCCACCAGCTGATAGAGTGGTAGCTCCAGCAACTCAGTGGCCCAGCTCAGCCAGGCACAAGCCAGGCCGCCGCCAGGCGAGCCGTGGGGCGGTGAGCTGGGTAGCGGCCAGCCCATGTATCAGCGACAATCTGCAAGAGCCGACAGTCCCATCTGGGCGCTGCCTGGGCCGCAGCTCCGGCCGCTTCGCGCGATGGGCAGCAAGCCACCATCAGAGATCTGATGAGCTCCGCCTGGGCGCTCGCGCTGAAGCCGATCTGTTGCTCACCTCACCCGTGCGCTCGCGCAAGCGGCCACTGCACGCGGGGCCCAATGGTGAATCCTCGCTTATTGGGCGTCGTGATGGCTGTACGGTGGTTCTAGCGGACCCCGTGAATCCGAGGCTCGGTTGTAGCGAGCTCCGTGCGCAGCTTGCAGCTAGTCCCGGAATTGTCGTATGACTTGCTATGGTGATACGGTGGCCTTGTTGACGCGTGTGGTGAGCCCTGGCTCTGCGCCACTCTTTACTCCCAGCTCCACTGGCACCCCATGCCGGCTGCCGCTCAAGTCGCGATCCCAGGCAGTCGCAGCCAGTCTTGCGGAATAGCGTGAACTGGTCCACCCGCAGTGCCTGCGGCCCGCCCACCCACCGGCAAGGTTCCTCTCTGTGGCTTGCAAGCATGCGTGGGCAGTGCCCCCCTGCCGCGGCTGCCGGCGGATTGGAATGCGACTCTCGGCGAAATCTGGCCGGAGAGCCACGGGTCGGGCCCCTCGTGATGGGCGGGAGGCGGCCCGGCGCCCGGAGCCGGCGCTGCAAGGTTGGCGCAGCCACCGATCCGCGTGCCCTCAGGCTCGTCAGGCCGCTTCTACCTACAGCGCCTGGGGAATAATGGCAAGGGCCGTTACTGGCACAGATGGGAAAATGTCGGTTGCGCTGGTTGCGGCGGGCGGACGCTGGTGGCGCAATGCGACTGCTGCGGCAGGAAGGCGCCAGGCTCCTCGCAGCTGGATTTCCGCTGCGAATAGCCCTGGGGCTGAACAACAGCTTGATGCGAACTTTTTGCGGGCTTCACAGCTAGGAAGTTGTTCCTTCTTTTTATCTCGGTGCTGCTGGCTCTCGCTTATGCTCGAAAAGGGAGCAGCTGCTAGCAAGTCGACGTACAGACAACAGCACGGGCGCCCTGTCGTCGAGAGAGAATTACCGACGCGGTTTCAGCCGAATCCGGCGCCTATGCCAGCGCAACCAGCCATCCCAATATCCAATTTCCCATTCCACTGAGCTGGGATCGCGCCACCCGGCGCCCTTGCCAGCTAGTGCAGGCTGGTCAAAAGGCCCCGGGGCCTCGGTGGGGGGCGTCAGCTTGCGCGAAGGTGGCCTGGAGGTGCTGCGCTGGTGGTGCGAGCAAGTCCCAAGACCATCTCCTATCCGGAGCAAGCTGAGCGTATCCCTGCGCAACTGGGTAATGGAGAGGCCAGGATTCGAGCTCCTGGCCTCGACCGGGGGTGCGATCGCGATCTGAGCCTGGAGCGGCGTCCCTGGCCCCGGTGCCGGTGGAACCTTTGCGTCGATTCTGGCGCGACGACGGGGAGCGTGAGCAAAACGATGTTCGGCTGGACTGGTTTTTGTACAGCGGCGAGCCGCCTCGCAGCCCCGCGGACGCAAGGCTGTCAATCGATCTCGATGGCTGGCTGCCAATGGCCCTGCGCGAATAAAAGAAGCGGCCGGACGGCTGCGGGCCCCAGCAGCGGCGGGGGCCAAAAGATGGCGAAAAACAGTCGCTGCTGCAGATGGCAGGGAGGGGCCAGTTGGAAGGCGCGTTGAGTCTCGAGAGACTGGGCTGCGGGCTGCGCACTCGCCACCACTGCAGCAGCGGCTTCCGGGGCCGCGCACTACGATCCCATGGCGGCCGCCCGTCGCCTAACGAGAATCTGGAACCGCCCCCAAGCGTCGCTGGCGCGGAGGCCTGGGCTGCGGGGCTGGCCTGGTTGCTTGAGCTGGGGGCCAGCTGAGTTGCTGGAGCCTACCTCTACCAAAGCTGGCGCCAACCAAGGTGAAG
>Ga0163217_1052248_pt1 | contig 13043 bp, 9 predicted proteins | sample SynspAceP_FD_185933 | JGI IMG/M metagenome (GOLD analysis project Ga0163217, IMG submission 185933) | Saline lake microbial communities from Ace Lake in Antarctica - Synechococcus sp. Ace-P (PacBio error correction) | ecosystem: Environmental > Aquatic > Non-marine Saline and Alkaline > Saline ...
AAACAAAAAAAGAAAAAGATCGGAAAAGAAAGGAATTTTTTAATAAACAGATAACCCAAATAAGTATTTTTTTTTTAAAGCAAATGGGTTGGCAGACCACAAAACGTTAAGTCCCTTAACAACAAAAAGGGAAATATTTAATTTTTGGATCACCCAAAAAGAACATTGGTTACTCTTGGAACCCAGCCGACAGGCGATGCCCTAGGTTCGGCACAATTTTTTTTTGGGAATAATCCATAATTGGTCCCGTTAATGAGAATTTAACCACACGTAATGGAAGGAAATCCGTTTTATAAGGTTAATCGTAATCCATTTGGAATTACAAATTTCCACCGTTGACTGGGTTTTTAAACTTCTACGCAAGGGCGGGCCAACGACACCTACACCGAGAACAGGAGGAGAGAAGGGCCAATGGAGTGTACCAACTAGCCTTTGGGTTATTCCTGATAGTGCAAGGGAAAACAGAGGAAATGTGGATTCTGGATACGGTAGAAGAAATCTTGGATGTTACGGAGACCTCAATTAACGATTTCATGTTTAATCTTTTCCAAACAGATCTTTCAGAGGACCTGAATTTTAAAAGGAATTATTGGCACAAACATTCGAAGAAGCCGGATTTTCAATCCATTTTATTCTGCTACAAAGCGTGGGTTTTTGAGTGTACCTAGACTATTACTCCGTTGCAAAAACAGTACCGGTCCACTTGCTTCTTTCCTGTTGAAGAGCCCGAAAAAATAGGGTGTAGATGGTATTTTATGCAAGTGCTTCTTTGGGGTATAAAAGCATACTTTTTGTGGGATAACAACCATAAGAGGGGTCACTCTTACCTACCAATTGCAAGGGGAACAAATAGTAGTATTTTAAAATTATCCTCCAAACGCGCCACGAGTTTTTTGTTTTTAACCAATCTTTTAGACGCATTATCATAACTAATATATGTAAATCTAAGAGCCAATTATGCGGAAGTAGGTAATAGTGCCCCTTTCGATTTTTCTATACGATACTTATAATGTGAACATTCCACCAGGAGCACCTTAGTACTTCTGTAGACATAAAAAAAAGAATTCCTTAATTAAAACCTGAAGAAACCGAGAGGTTTTCTGCGGCTATCGCGACTCTAGGGATGAAAAATTTTTTGCGCAATAGGTTAAGTTTTTGATTTGGCCGTACTACAAAACAAATTCCATTGATAGATTTTTGGGGTCCCTTGTTTCCAGAGCTACTGGTTATGAAGAAAGATCTTAATGCAGGTGAAATGACAACAAGGGGGGGTGAGCTTTCCATTCTGGGGAATCCGGTTAGAACGGATAACTTCAAAATTGACCGCCATGGTGAACTGGACGAAAGAATAAAATGAGGTAAGTGTCTCTGGAGATGGATAGAGACGTTGCAATTGGGAGATTTTGGTGGGGTATCTGGAATGGGAAAACCCTGCGCGGGTATTATATGGTAGGATATATATCTTAAATGGACAGAGAGTAGTTGTCCAGCCGACGGGCAATTTATAAAAAACATCTACCTCAGATCAACTATCGGAGACACACGCCAGAATTGGCCTTAATGGGGATATCCAATAATTCAACCTACCAAAAATCTTTCTTCAGCTTTTTTGATCGACATACAACAAGGAGGTAGTATTTTTTCCTTAGATCAATATTATGGTCGTGCAACCGTTTTTGTATGCTGAGACGGTATTTAATTAATGATTTGGGTTAATCTGTTAGGAATCCCTTGGCCGACGGGTGGTGGTTTTATCAATGAAGGTGTAATCCCTGATGGTGCCAACAAACACTGCTAGGAACATAGCCAACAGTTGGTGCTTTTGGATACGAAGAGGTTTTGCCGGACAAAGCATTGTCTATGATGCTAGTTTATGTGAAATTGCCGTGAAGTGGCACTTAATATACAACATTTCTGCCCTAGCCCAATTATTGGATGGTAACTTTTCTTGACCAATGCTAGTTTTAAGCGTTATTGGATCTAACCTATGGATTAATAGACAACATATTACACAATGAAAGATCCTGAAAGGTGGTTTGTCCCTGGCTGTAAACCTACAAGGTATTCTGTTGGTTTCATTGCCGACTACAAGGACTTTGTTTCAATCTTATTACAATCTAATATGTCAGATATTAATTAACGGCCGTGATTTTGCCTTTCTTGTTCCAGTGATTTGAACCGTCTGAACGAGAACATCAAGGATCCATTGGCGGTGCAGGTGAAAAGTTTGTTTACCGCGGCGCAGAAAAGCTTTGGTGGACCAAGTGTGGATTTGAATGTAAAAATAACACCACAATATTCACTTGGGCCCAGTATTTACAGGAAACCAGCTTATAGCGCGACGAAAGTATATGATCAGAGTACCCAGGACTATTCCTGAAAGCATTGGAGTGTAATTGTACAAGGATTGTTTTAAAGATTTTCGGATGAGGCAAAGAAGGTTATTGAAGCCACAACTTATCTACCTTCGGAGCAGGAGGTTTTTGGAAGCCGAAATAAACTGACCATTATCGAGATTCTTAATGTTTTATGCTTACAGTATCTTGTGGAACCTTTTGGAGATGTACCTTATGCAGAGCTTTGGATATTGACAATCTTCTGCTAAATATGATGATGGCGAAACGGTCCTATAAAGATTTGATCGGTCGCTTGCAGCCGCTATAAAGTGGCCTTGGAACGAGGAGGCAATGAAAAGTTTTGTGGCAGTGGCAGACAGAATGTATGGTGGCGACGTGGTAACATATGGAAAAATATCGCGGCTTCGCTAAAAATTAAAAATGGGATTCTTTCAATCCGATAAAGATGCGGCCTTTGCAAAAAGCACTGTTGAAAGTGCAGTTTTGCTACAGGGGTGTTTACAAGCAATGAAGGATAATGCATCTTACACTTATTTGGGTTTCTGATCCTAATACAATCCTATTTATGATAACTTTGTTGTTTAAGTGGAAGAAAGGATTTTTGTTTGCAGCAATAACGCATTATTGATATTATAGCAGCCAAGAAGTTTATGAGTACTTGGAAGATTCCAATGAGGACGGGACGATTGAAATGAAGAGTGATGATCGTACCGGTGGTACGCTGGATATGTCACCAGAACTGATCCCCTAGGATGAAGTATTATTTTTTGATTCCACGTAAGATGAGATCCTTCAGTGGAATCAAGGTGGTATATTTAGGAGGGGAAATTGTAACACTGCTAATTTATTCTTCCCATTCCCATGTAATCCTTCCCAAATAGAGGAAGCTTAACTTTTCCAGGTATAATTCTGATGATTATGCCCGAAGTATGAAGATTTTTTTGGCAGAAGCTAGGCAAGGTGTTTGATAGTTGGTGGGACGGCAAAGGACCCAATTATTTGATGCCGCTATTACGGCCTCCATTCTTTGGCATGGAGGAGGTACTGCAGGAGAAGCAACTTCATATTTTGGCTGAACCTTCAGTAGAATTATGACTGGCTATTTTGGCAAGTAACGGCTACCACGCCTTCGGAAAGAGGTTATTGGGACCGCAAAAGTGGATTGCCCTTTACAATAGGGGATTGGAAGCTTGGACCTCATTAGATTGTTGGATTATCCGCTTATGCTACTCCAACTGATGCTGTATCCGGTTTTCCAAATAGATATACTATCCAATTATGAACAGTCATTGAACGGGGCCATTAATGGTTCTGGTTCCACGGCATTGTGTGATGCGGCAGAAAACCCAATTGTTTCTGGGATTTGAACTAGAATGAATAATGATTTAAATTTTTATGAACCTGCAGGTATCCCCTGCAGTTTTTTGTTTATGGCATGGGGCTATGGTCGGCTCGGATAAAAAAGTACTTGGCATTCCCTGTATATATTAAGATAGTAATATTGTTTGCTTTTTAAGGCTGTTGATAGGGTGTTTTTTTCTGTTTTTAAAACTTTCACATTTCATTAAGGACAAAAAAAATTAAAACTTGTTGACTGTAAGTTTATAGAAATGAGATATTTTGTTGGCACTTTTATAGTGTTTTTTAGTCAGGCGTTAGGCGCTCAAGAAGATTCAGTCCATCGTCCAAAGAGGAGGTAAATCCTGCTTATTGGATCGTTAAAATTGGAAATCTTCCACCGAACAAAAATGGGGGAGGACAGGGGCAGGACATTACCATAAAGGGATTACAAGATTATTGCTTATGAGAGGGATAACACATTTTTGGGTACCACTATTTTCCATTCAAGAAAGGAGTTTTTAGGAACAATTTTCTAAGAAGCGGACGATTTTGAATTGAATTGCCTTTGCCATGTGGGAGGCAGCCCTATAATAACATTGGGAGTTAAATTTTGATTTAAAAGGACAACTAATCCAAGTATGGTGCCAGCTGCGAGCATTTTAACTATATTTGGAGAAGAGGGAGTGTTGATTACTAAAAACGTACTACCCAATGGCGATCTGAATGTTTAAGGACGCACTTTTTGGAGAGAGGGCACTTTTGGATCTTTTGGTTGGCGTTTTCATACCTCGCAAGGCTAAATTTACAATAGCATATAAGGTTTAGATCATGGGAAATATCAATATAGTGAAGCCCGAATCAGGAAATTTTAAACATGCGGCCAACTATGAAATCTAATTGATGGGCGCTATAAATTTAAGAACACATTGCTGCTCCAAAATTTCTGCTACAGAGAAAAATGGCGGACTTTCCAATAAGGATTGCAATTTGAATCTGAGATTCTGATTTAAGACCGGTCCAGATTGGATTGTCCTTTTTTCCGATTGCCCTAATCGGGCTATTGGGGAAGAGGTATTATTTGGATATCAATATACTTATTTGGTAAAAAGGGATTCGGCAAGACCCAGGACAACTTCATTGGCACTTGGACAATGAATTTAGTTATGAGCGCAAATTCTTAAATCATATAAACAATCCGCTCAGAACGTTTATTTGGGGAATGGGTTATGGCAAACTAGCATTGGCGATAAAACTAGGCTAGCTAAAACGACTTATAATAAGGTCTATCGCCCAATTCTCCAATAAAACCTTGGGGACTTAACAGGCATATTAATCATATCAGTAACAATTATTTTTTCAATCCGTTTACAGACTCCTACAACAGCTAATACAGAGTCAGTTAAAGGGCGAATGAAATCTCTGCTGGGCTAAATATGTAAAGAAATAGGGAGGTTTTTCAGTTGTGGTTTTGCGCAGTGCCAATAATACAAGGAGACTTGTCAGCGGTAATTATTGGATGCCTTTTGCCAGTTATGATATTAATAAGAATAACAAACTTAATTTTCCATACACTCTTTCATCACGCATCGCCTAATTTTAAATTTTCTTTTATACCATAAGTGACTACGCCTAATTACAACTGGCAGCATAACGGAGGATTTTAAAAAAACTAAATAATAATGGTTTTTCAATTTGATTGGAAGTCCAAATCTATTTGGGAATCTAATGGCTAAATATACTTCTTGGAACAATTACACCTATTTTCGCTGCCGATTCCTTTAGAACGGTGATGAGGTGGGGAGCAGGCATTTATTAAGCGTTCCAGAGAGTGGTGCTATTAATATTAATAAAAGTAAAATATGCAAGGAGTTTTAAGTGGAAAGGGATTTGCACTTAACATACAGTAATGTCAATCAGAATGTTTCCCAGCCTAATGAGGTTTCTCCTTAATGTGCCAGAGATAGTGATAGAAATACTTGTATTTTTTTCCAGTTTTGTATTTTAAAAAAAAGCCATGTACTTGCAAACAGGGGTTACCATAAAGTATTTAACGTCTTATAGTGCGGATGCCTATAATCCCGTATTAGGATTCTATTCCAAGGCCAGGAAGAAATTGGGGGGCTTTCCCATGTTGGGACATCTTTATAAATGCCAGAGTACAAACAGAACAAGGATATTCTTTAAGGCGGAACACTTAATTCTTCTTTTAGTTGATAACAATTTTATTCGGCCCGCAAAATTCTCCGTACAGGGATTTTTGTGATTACGATTTGGTTGGTTTGGAATTTTCTTCTCCTAGTTTTAAATTAGTACTTTTTGGCCAGGTACGCTGTTTGTAGTCTTCAGATGTCAATAAAAGCAAAAAAAAATATTAAATATTCAAGCTGTAAATCAGGATGTTATAGGGAGTTTGAAAAATTCTTTTAAAAAATAATTCGAAAAAAAGGTGTTGGTTGTAACAGCCGAAAAAGTATTCTAACATTTGGCACCCGCTTAGAGAAAGAGCGATAGTAGAAAAAGAGTAAGAAGTTCCTTGATAATTGTAAGACAAGCGCCGCCATTTTCCCTGAAACGGGGGATGGGGTGCAGAAAAGAAATCGAAAGAACGGGCTAGGAAAAACATGTCTTTGGATGTTTGAATCGAAGTTATATAAGAATCAACGATGAAGAGTTTTTGATCCTGGCTTCAGATGAACGCTAGCGGCAGGCCTAACACATGCAAGTCGAGGCAGCGGGGATAGCTTGCTTATCCGCCGGCGACCCGGCGCAGGTGCCGGCACGCGTATAGAATCTACCTGTATGGGAATAGCCCAGAGAAATTTGGATTAAGGCCCCATAGTATGTAGGAGGTGGCATCACCTTAATTAAAGGCTACGGTCAGATGACTATGCGTCCCATTAGTTTAGTTGTAAAGTGTAACGCTTTACCAAAGACGGCGCTGGGTAGGGGCCCTGAGAGGGGGATCCCCCACACTGGTATGAACACGGACCAGAACTCCTACGGGAAGGCAGCCAGTCCCCTCTCAGGGCCCTCCCATCGCCGTCTGGTAAGCGTTACCTTACCACTAACTATGGGACGCATAGTCATCTTGTACCGTAGCCTTTAATATAAAGGTGATGCCACCTCTACATACTATGGGGCCTTAATCAAATTTCTCTTGGCCTATTCCCCATAAACAAGGTAGAATCTATACGCCGTTGGCGCACCCCCGTGCGCCGGTCGCCGGCGGATAAAGCAAGCTTATCCCGCTGCCCTCGACTTGCATGTGTTAGGCTGCGCTTAGCGTTTCATCCTGAGCCAGGATCAACTCTCCATCGTGATTCTTTATATAACTTCGATCAACATCAAGACATGTTTCCTAGCCCGTTTTTTCGATTTCTTTTCTGCACCCATCCCCCCGTTTCCAGAAAATGCGCCTGTCTTTACAATATATCACTGAACTTTACTCTTTTTCTACTCCGCTCTTTCTCTAAGGCGGGTGCCAAATGTAGAATACTTTTTCGGCTTACACAACACCCTTTTCGAATTATTTTTAAAAGATTTTCAAACTCCCTATAAACCATCCTGGATTTACAGCTGAAATATTTAAATATTTTTTGGCTTTATTGACATCGAAGACTACAAACAGCGTACCCTGCAAAAAGTACTAATTAACTAGGAGAAGAAATTCCAACCAACCCAAATCGTATCACAAAATCCCTGTACGGATAATTTGGGGGCGATGAAAAATGTTATCAACTTAAAGAAGAATTAAAGTTTCCGCTTAAGAATATCCTTGTCTGTTGACTCTGGCATTTAATAAAGATGTCCAACATGGAAAAGCCCCCAATTCTTCTGGCCTTGGAATAGAACTCCCTATACCGGAATTTAGGCATCCGCACTATAAGCGTAAATACTTTAAGGTAACCCTGTTTGGCAAGTACATGGCTTTTTTAAAAATACAAAACTGGAAAAATACAAGTTTATTTCTAAATCCCACTAGCTCTGGCACATTAACACTCATTAAGGCTGGGAAACATTCTGATACATTTACTGTATTGTTAAGTGCAAATCCCTTCCACTTAAACTCCTTGCCATCTTTACTTTTATAATATTAAAAGCACCACTCTCCTGAACGCCTTAAATAAATGCGCTCCCACCTTCAATCACGTTTCTAAGGAATCGGAAGCGAAATAGGTGTAATTGTCCAAAGAAGTTATATTTTTAGCCAATTAGATTCCAAATAGATTTTGACTCCAAATCAAATTTTGAAAACCATTATTATTAGTTTTTTAAAATCCTCGTATGCTGCCAGTTGTAAATTAGCGAGTCAACTTTGGTATTAAGAAATTAAATTAGGCATGGCGTGATGAAGTGGTAATGGAAAATTTAAGTTTTGTTTTATTCTTATAATACATTAACTGCAAAGGCATCATAAATTCCTGACAAGTCCTCCCTGAATATTGGCGCGCAGAACCATTCAACTGAAAACCTCCTATTTCTTTACATTTAGCCCAGAGAGATTCATCGCCCTTAACTGACTCTGTTATTAGCTTGTAGGAACGTCTGTAAACGGAATTGAAAAATAATTGTACTGATAATGATCTTAATATGCCTGTTAAGGCTCCCAAGGTTTTATTGGAGAATTGCATGACCTTATTATAAGTCCCGTTTTTAAGGTAGCTTATCGCCATGCTAGTGCCATAACCACCCAAAATAATCGTTCTGAGGGATTGTTTAATATTGATCAGAATTGGTCATAACTTAAATTCATGTCCAAGTGCCAATGAAGTTGTCCTGGCTTTGCCGAATCCCTTTTTTACAATAAAAGTATATGATGATCCAAATAATACCTCTCCCCAATAAGCCGTTCGTAGGCATCGGAACAAAAGGACATCCATCTGACGGGGGGGGGGGGGGTGGGGGGGGGTCCTTAAATTCAGAATCTCCAGATCAAATTGGCAATTCTTATGGAAAAGTCCGCCATTTTCTCTGTAGCAGAATTTTGGGCAGCCATATGTGTTCTAAATTATAGCGCCCATCACTTAAGATTCCATAGTGGCCGTCATTTAAAATTTTCGATTCGGCTTCACTTATTGATTTTTACCCATGGACTAAAACCTTTATATGCATTGAAAAATTTAGCCTTGGCGAGTATTAAAAGCCACAAGCCATCCAAAAGTTGCCCTCTCTCAAAGTTGGTCTTAAACATTAGATCGCTCATGGGGGTAGCCTACGTTGTCGTAATCAACATCCTCTTCTCATATAGTAAATGCTCGCAGTGGGCCCCTACTTGGATCGGTGTCCTTTTAAAATCAAATACAACTCCCAATTTATTATAGGCTGCCCCACATGGCAACAAGGCAATCAATTTCAAAATCGTCCCTTCTTAGAAAATTGTTCCTGGGAACCCTTCTAATGGAAATAGTGTACCAAAAGTGGTATCCCTCTCCCTAGCTAATAACTTGTTAATCACTTTATGGTAATTTCGCCCCTGTCCTCCCCCATTTTTTTGGTGGAAGATTTCCAATTTTACGATCCATAGCAGGATTACCCTCCTCTTTGGACGATGGACTGAATCTTTGAGCCTAACGCCCGACTAAAAAACACTATTAAAAGTTGCCAACAAATATCTCATTCTATAAACTTACGTCAACAAAGTTAATTTTTTTGTCCTAAAATGAATGTGAAAGTTTAAAAAACAGAAAAAACACCTTATCAACACCTTAAAAATCACCAATATACTATCATTAATATACAGGATCACGCCAAGTACTTTTTATCTAGCCGACATAGCTCATTCCCCATAAACAAAAACCTGCAAGGGATACCTGCAGGTTCATAAAAATTTAAATCATATTCATTCTAGTTCAAAATCCCAGAACAATTGGGTTTCCTGCCGCATCACCCATGCCGCTGGAACCAGAACCATAATTGGCCCGTTCATGACTGTTCTATATTGGATAGGTATATTTATTTTGGAAAACCGGATACAAGCATCAGTAGGAAGTAGCCATAAGCGATAATCCAACATCTAATGGAGGTCCAAGCTTCCATCCCCTATTGTAAAGGGGGGCAATCCACTTTTTGGGTCCCATAACCTCTTTCCAAAGGCGTGGTAGCCGTACTTGCCAAATGCAAGTCATAAATCTACTGAAAGGTTCAGCAAATATGAAGTTGCTTCTCCCACTGCAGTACTCCCATCAAGAATGGAGGCCGTAATAGCGGCATCATAATGGTCCTTTGCCGTCCCCACCAACTCCAAACAACCTTGCCCTAGCTTCTGCAATAAAATTCTAACTCGTGCATAATCTAGAATTATACTGGAAAAGTAAGCTTCCTCATTTGGGAGAAATCATGGGAATGGAAGAATATTAGCAGTGTTACCAATTTCCCCTCCTAAATATACACCTGTTCCACTGAAGGGATCTGCCATCTACGTTGGAATCAAAATAATACTTCATCCTAGGATCAGTTCTGGTGACAGATCCAGGTACCAAAGGTACGATCCAACATCCTTTCATCAATCGTCCCGTCTCATTGGAATCTTCCAAGTACTCAATAACTTCTTGCTGCCTAATATCAATATGGTTATTGCTGCAACAAATCCTTTCTTCCACTTAACACAAATTATCATAATAGGAATTTGTATTAGGATCAGACAACCCAAATAAGTTGTAAGATGCATTAATCCTCATTGCTTTGTAAACACCCTGTAGCAAACTGCACTTTCCAACAGTGCTTTTTGCAAAGGCCGCATCTTACGATAAAAGAACTGCCCATTCTTAATTTTAGCGAAGCCGCGGAATTTTTTTCCATTGTACCACGTCCGCCCCATACATTCTATTGCCTGCCAAACTTTCATTGCTCTCGTCCAAGGCACTTATAGCGGCTGTCAAACGACGATCAAATCTTTATAGACCGTTTTCGCCATCAATCATATTTAGGCAGAAGATTGTCAATATCCAAAGCTTCCTGCTAAGGTACTCTCCAAAGGTTTCCACCAAGATACTGTAAGCATAAACATTAAGAATCTCGATAATGGCAGTTTATTCGGCTCAAAACCTCCTGCTCCGAAGTTAGAATAAGTTGTGGCTTCAATACCTTCTTGCCTATCCAAATCCTTAAAACTCCTGTACATACACTCCAATGCTTTTCAGGAATAGTCCTGGTAACATGATCAAAGTTACTCTTCGTCCGTAATAGGTGTTTCCTGTAAAATACTGGCCCAAAAGTTAAGTGTTGTTATTGTTTACATTCAATTCCACCACTTGGCCACGCAAGCTTTCTGCGCGCCGAAAACAAACTTTCACCTGGCACCGCCAATGGATCCTTGATGTTCTCGTTCAGACTTTCCAATCACTGGAAACAAGAAGCAAACTCACGGCCGTAATTAATATTGTAGTTTTTTCATTTTATTTTTTTAGAATTGTAAATTTTAAAGATTGAAACCAAAGTCCCTTGTAGTCCGGCAATGACCAACAGAATACCCTTGTAGGTTTACCAGCAGACCAACCACCTTCAGGATCTTCATGTGGTATACATTTTTTGTCCTATTATCCATAGGTTAGTCCAATAACGGCTTAAACTAAGCAATTGGTCCAAGAAAGTACCATCCAATAATTCTAGCAAATTATATGTAAGTGCCACTCACGCATTTCACATAAACTAGGCATCATAGACAAGATGCTTTGTCCGGCAAACCTCTTCTGTAATCCAAAAAGCACAAACTGTTTGGGCATTTATCCTAGCATGGTTTGTTGCCCATCAGATTTACACTTCATTGATAAAACACCACCGTCGGCAAAGGAATTCCTAACAGGAATTACCCAAATTCATTAATAAATACCCTCTCAGCATAAACCGTTGCACCGACCATAATATTTGATCTAAGGAAAAATACTACCTCTTGTTTGTATGTCGTCAAAAGCTGAAAGAAAGATTTTTGTAGTTGAATTTTTGGATTCCCCCATTAACCAATCTGGTTTGGTGTCTCCGATAGTTTGATCTGAGGTAGATGTTTTTATAATTGCCCGTCGGCTGGATCAAACTACTCTCTGTCCATTTAAGATACGTATGTCGTACCATATAATACCCCGTAGGGTTTTCCCCTTTCGGCATTGAGGGTTACCCCACCTTGGAATCCTCCCAATTGCAAGTCTTCTATTCCATCTTCCAGAGACCAACTACCTGATTTTTTTATTTTCGTCCAGTTCACCATGCGTCCAATTGAAGTTAGTCCGTCTAACCGGATTCCCAGAATGGAAAGCTCCACCCCCTTGTTTTCAAAAATTTCACCTGCTTACGTATCTTTTCCTTCAAAACCAGTAGCTCTGGAAACAGGGACCCCAAAATCTGATCAATGGAATTTGTTTGTGTACCCAAATCAAAAACTTAACCTATTGCGCAAAAATTTCATTTTCCAATCCAACCTCAAAAACTCTCGGTTTTTTCAGGTTTTAAATTAGGATTCCTTTTTTTGATTGTCTCAGAAGTACTAGTGCTCCTGGTGGAATGTTCACATAATAAGTATCGTATAGAAACATCGAAGGGGCACTAATTACCTACTTCCGCATAATTGGCTCTTAGTTTACCAAAGGTGAGGAAATCTGCGTTCAAAAGATTGGTAAAAACAAAACTTCGTGGCTATGGAAGGATAATAAAAACTACTTTGTCCTCTGGCAATGTAAGAAGATGATCTTCTTATGTTGCATCCACAAAAAGTATGCTTTTATACCCCAAGAAGCACTTGATAAATACATCCTACACCTATTTTTTCGGCTCTCAACAGGAGAGCAAGTGGACCGGTACTGTTTTTGCAAGAGTATAAGTCTAGGCTACACTCAACCACCGCTTTGTAGCAGAATAAAGATTGAAAATCCGCTTCTTCGACCCAATGTTGTGCAATATTCCCTTAAATTTCAGGTCCTCTGAAAGATTGTTTGAAAATTAACATGAAATCGTAATTGGTCTCCGTAACATCCAGATTCTCTACGTATCCAGAATCCACATTTCCTCTGTTTCCTGCCACTATCAGGAATACAAAGCTAGTTGGGTACACTCGCATTGGCCGCTTCTCTCTGATCTCGGGTGTAGGTGTCCGGTTTGCCGCCCTTGCGGTAAATTTAACCAGTCCGTGAATTTGTAATCAATGAATACAATTACTATAAACGATTCCTTCCATCGTTTTGGTAATTCTCATACGGGACAATATGGGATATCCAAAAATTGTGCCGAACCAGCATTCGTGGTCGCTGGGTTCCAAGTAACATTTCCTTTGTACAAAAGAAATATCCTTTTGTTGTTAAGATCTACGTTGGGTCTGCCACCATTGCTTAAAATTTACTTATTTGGTTATCGTTATAA
>Ga0163217_1087796_pt1 | contig 13043 bp, 6 predicted proteins | sample SynspAceP_FD_185933 | JGI IMG/M metagenome (GOLD analysis project Ga0163217, IMG submission 185933) | Saline lake microbial communities from Ace Lake in Antarctica - Synechococcus sp. Ace-P (PacBio error correction) | ecosystem: Environmental > Aquatic > Non-marine Saline and Alkaline > Saline ...
TAAGGAAAAAAAAGAAAAAAAAAAAAAAGGGGAGGAATGAAAGCAAGGGTTAAAAAAGCCGATTTCCCCCATACAGCCCCCGGGAAAAAAAAAATAAAGTTGGGGGGAAATGAGTTTTTTTTCCCGATTTGCTTTTAAAAAATGAAAAGCACGCTGACCCCCGAATGGAACGACTCGGGCTGGGTACAACTCCAGGAGCAAAAAAGAATGGAAAACCCTTTCCCTACATAATTTTCAAAGTTGTTTTACCCTGATTATGATTATGTAAAATTAAAGCTGAAAGGAAGCACAGAAAAAAATTTGCTATGAATCTATGCCGTTTAAAATGACCAAATGGAATGTAAAAAGTATGGACAAGTTTGAGGGCCTATCACGCTTCCAATTACACTTTTAAAATGCCGCACCTGAAAAAGTCAGCGAGCTTTCGTTTCAAATGTGGTCCCTAGGAGCAATTTACACAGCAAGGTTTTGGCATGCCTTGAAAAAAAATCTTTGCAAATCATGGGACTGGTATTAAGAACCTGAAAGACTATAAGTTCCAAGAGAGAATGGCTTTTGTCCCCTTAACAAAAACCATCAAAGAAACGGAACTAGAGTGAATGTTCGCCCCAAGCTTTACCGAAGGTAAGTGGAGTAAGACAACAACCTACTGAACTAAAATTAAAAGCCTGCCCTAATTTGAAAATTAGCAAGGCCCTCAATTTTTTTTTATAATTCTTCTCTTGTTTGGATTGATTAAATATAGCTCAACCCAAATTGGTCCGTAACGAAAATCCAATGATTTTCTAAAAGTAAAACTGAAACCCTCATACTCATTTTCGGTCTCGAAGTAACCTCCCTTCAAAACTTTCAGTAACAAAATCCAAATTCCCCTTTTCAAGGCAAAATTGATAATTCATACCATGCCTGCTTGAGCAGAAAGAGTGGTTTGGTGCACCTTTAAATTTCCGGGTCCCAGACCAGCTTGGCTTTCTGGAGCTTCCCCCTTGTGTCAAAGGACCCAATCATATTAAAAACAGGACCCAGCATTTCTCTCAGTCGTTAAAATCGAAAAAGTAACTAGCATTGTACTCACTCTCAACCTCAAATTCCCCACCAGTTCGATCGTTTGTATAGGACAAAATCATTGACCAATTATAGATCCAATATACTGAGAATAAACTTGATCAAGGTCTATGGCACATTAACATCTAGCATCTGCATAATCACATAGTTTTCGACCTGACATTTGCAATGTTGAACACCATGGCCACGAATAAATCCGTAAATCAACAAAACGAAACTCATTCCCTGCATCAAATTCATTTCTCCCATCCAAAAGAGCTCATATCTGAGAGTTTTAGAGCTTTCCATTCAATGAAAGTAGGCTTTTGAAGAATCTTTTGAAATATTCCCAAACGCTGATTTTTGCCGCAACACGACTTTTATCCTGATTGTGGGATCCCATGACCCTCACCTTTCGAGTAATTGTGATCGTGATTAAATCTGGTTTTAGAGCCTCTCCTATTAGAAACGTCCTGAGAAGGTGGGACAATAGCTGCTCCAACGTGGAAAAAGCTCCTCATAAACCAATAAATCGCTTTGGTGGAAAGCTACTTCCGACCATCTCTACCTCTAATCACTTTAAGATATAGTTTTCCTGATTTTGGTGACATGAGGAACTTGAAATCGGTAATGAATATACAGGGATTCGGGTATGATGGAGTAATCATAAATCCCTGAATGTTAAAATTCCATTGAAGACTGAAAAGGAAATCATTGTCTCTCCAATTGGAGATTTCTTCCAATCAGCTAATCAACAATGGAAATCAGCTTTGACACTTGTACAATTCAGGATCGAACGCCAAATCTATCAAAACGTACTAATAAAGGCTTTGATCCATTCAGAGAGAACTACTGCATTGAGATGAACTAGCATCATCAGTCCCAGCGGGAAAACCCGCACTGACCTGAAAATATGAATCTTTTAATAAACCTTTATCCTCAAGTGGCCCAAAGATCTTCAGCCAAAAAAGCTGAAGCATAGCAAAAAACCTATTAACCAAAAATTTTCCTCTGCTTCCAGTAAAGGAAAAAGAAATAATTAATCCTCCAAGATCCAGCGATGACTCCTGAAGTGAGGAAATCTGAATCCACAAGAGATTCCCATTCAGCATTAAAGCGATCTAGACCCTTGCTTCAATACTCTGATATTGATTTTCCTGACTTGTTGGCCTTTGTTTCTAATCCGCATACTAGCGTTGGATCTCCTAATTTGAGATCAATTTTTTTCCTTTTGAGACTCCCAGCCTTTTCGACTTCTGAACTCCACATCACTTTAGCCACGATTCCTCATAGCTCTCAATTCTTTTTTGCTTGCTGAAGTCTCCTCATTATTCTTTGGAGCTACTTTAACAACTTCCCTTTTTTTGAACCTTACTGTCGGCGCCTCAGATTTCAACCTGCAACTTGATTCGCTCTCCAGATTCTTCATTTCTGCATATGTCCCTGGATATTCTTTGTTCTCCTGATACTTCGATGTACCCAGATTTTATTAGCTACTCCTTTATAAAATGCCTATTCGTGAGATACTGTCCACCAAAGTACCCCTCGACTGCTGGAGCGCTTGATCCATAATTGTACAGATTGGAAGTCTAGGTGGTTAGTAGGCTCATCAACGCAATAAAAAAATTCGATACTCTGAATCAGGTTTTGCTAAACAAATCGAGAATTTCTCCACCCCCTGAAAGAACTTTTATTTTCCTTGAAATTACTTCCTCATGTGGTAAATAGAAAGATCACCAAAACTCCTCAACTCCATTATCAGATTTTGCCACTTCCTGCCTGAGACATCTCCTGAATAAATCTCATTATCTAAGGTGAGGGCTTCTAATTGATGCTGTTGCAAAAAATGATTTGAGTCAACATTATAGCCCTTCAGTTCGCTCTCCATTCGTTTCTCTGAGCCGTCGATTACCCGGAAGCAGGGTTGAATTTCCTTTTCTCATTGGCACCGCGATCAAAGCAATTTTATCTCCCCCGCTCGATTCGTGCAGAGTTTGTTTTTCAAAATCACAGTTATCTCCATAGGCTTTTAGAACTTGGTCGCAAAAATCCCACGTCTCTTCCAGATTGCTTCGAAAAATTTGAATTTAGAATTTACTGAAGACTTCGTCACTTACGCACTCGTGGACTTTTTTAATCTAATCTATCCAAGGCTTGATTCGGGATTGACTTGATTTGACTTGGATGCTTTAGCTCGAAACGCTCAAAACTTCTCCGTCTGCCCTTGATGCAATTCTGCTGCTGATTCTCGTAGGCCGTTTGCGTGAATTTCCATCCGCTCCACTTTCCTCCTCCTTATAGAAGGCGTAATTTCCTGCATAAAGTGTCAGCGTCTGACTCGCCACTTCTATCGGTGCTGCGATGCAGTTATTCAAAAAAGTCTGATCGTGGGAAACCACAACAACAAGCTCCTTCATAGGTCTTTAGAATAGATTTTCGACCACTGTAATGCGGAGGGTAAGTCCAGAGTGGTTGTAGGTGCTCATCCAGCATGAAGTAATGAAGGCTTCTCCACAAAAGAAGGCTTTGCCAGCATGACTCGCATCCTATCCACCCGAGAACGTTCGAAGTGGCTTTCTCCATAATCTGCGGTCCTAAACGATTCCCTTCCAAAAACTTCTCCGCTTAGCTTGATTGTATAAGCCTTCAATTTCTGTCGAATCGTTCCTGAGAAACGCAAGCCTGTTCATTCTTTCTTCGGAAATAATCGTCTCCTCTTTTCAAAACTTCGTCCGATTTTCAACCTGCAATTGTAGCGTCTCTTTGTTGAATGCCTTGCTAAAGCAACATTCAAAATACCGTCATCTGATTGATAAGAAAGAAGATCTTGAGTTTAGAAATCCGATCCGGTGCAATCCTTGCTTTTTTGCACTTCCCCGGAGCTTAGGCTGATAGTCCCTCCAATTAATTATTTTAAGTAGCGTTTAGACTTGCCAGTTCGCGTTCTGTCCAATCCAAGCCGATCTTGTCCTTTTGGCTTGATGTGAAATTTGCAGTTTTTCGTAAAGAGGGCGAACCTCCAAAAAGTAGAGAGATTATTATCGAATAACCATGGCACAAAAATAACATTAAACGCGTTTTATAAAAACCTTTTAAAAGCAAACACATTCTGACCTTCATATATTAGATAAACAAATAAAAAACAAATCCAATGAAAATTTACATCAATTTATTCCGCTTCGATTTTCACTGCTTATGATTGCTCTTTTTTGCCTGCAACGAGAAGCAAAGGCGCTGAATAGCTCAATCCTCATCAAATGTCAGCTGGATCAAACAAAATAGCATTGAAAATATGAAAGGCTGAGGTTCACTCGACAAATTAAGCGTCCGGCGAATTTCAAAATCGGTTCTGGGCAGCGATATTCCAAATGCTCGATCGATTGGTCAATTCTGATAACGGGACTTGTTTATTCGTGGAAACCGTCCAAGAAAACATGTCTATGCGGTAGTCGATGAAAACAATGACGAAAAGCAGATTTAAAATATATCCTAGCTGAAGATCTTCGATGCCACATGGAGTAAAGCCTATCGAGATGGTCGATTTATAATGTCGCGGAAGGTAATAGAATAATTCGTTTAAGAACATCAAAAATAATTTGGACATCCAAGCTATGAAGTAGTCTATGAAGGAACTATCCAGAAGAAGGTCATCATGGTTGGAATCATTCGCATTTGGACCTGATCGAATGCTCTATGTTGCCTGTAGGAGCTCCGTGTAAGCATCTGCGAATCAGAGAACCGATTTTTTTTGCCAGGCATCAACACGAATTGAATGTGAAGTCAACCTAATCCAAAGCCAGAAAGTATTTGCACATGGAATTAAGAAATTCCGTTGGCTTTGATTGGCATCCACCATCACCGGGCGAACTCCTGGTTTAACAAGACAATGGTCCGGATATGATGGGAGATGATATTCCAAACTGTGAATTAAAATTCGAGCAACAGCTGCTGAACAGCATTTTGGATATCCTTATTGGCATGAGTGCTCAGTAAAAGATCCTGAAATTTGATCAAAGGGACAAGCTCAAAGCTCATATGTGCTCACAGCAGCAAAGCTTGGCGCACACACGGCGCCACTCGGAATGCGATTTTACGAAAAGGAGAAATGTTTCCCTTTATAAAAGACCAAATTATCGCTAGCTAACACGGCTCTTGGAACCGAAGTAAAAAAATCTGGCTATGTAGTTTACCTAAAAAAGTTTCAGGTGATTCGGAGGTGACAGGAGAAGAAACATTTTTAGTTTTTTTTTTTATTTTATCTCTGATGGCTCGAATGAAAGTAACTCCAAGAAGCTTGGGGAAGTACCAAGTTGATGTGCAGGAATTATCAGATGGTAGTCTGCTGAATCTCGGATGACCATGGGCCAAATGTCATTTACCGAGTAAAAGTATTCTGGAAAACTAAAAAAGGAAGCAAATGCCTTCCCCCTTTTTTATTTCAACCAATCAGGTTTTGTTGTAACTACACTTCCGCCTGAAAGTCTGATTAAGTAAGTTATGAGTCCGAAATAAAGGTTCGATTGATGTACATCCATGTCCTGAGCCTCTCGCTTGTTTTGATTTCCGAAACATCTTCTCATTGGAAATTCGATCTCTATTTGAAGATTTGCTTCGAAAAATCCATCATCTGAAAAGTCAAATTGGTCCACTGTGAAATGGTCTCCCAAGAAGACCTATCATCTCTTTGAACACTCCTTGAAGTAGCTCTGTTCTTCTGTCGTATAATTTTCAGAGATAAACTCTAATTCAAAAGAAAATCTGATTTAGCTCTTCTTCCTTCCATCAATAAATCCTGTTTGATCAAAAGCAAAATATCCTTCCGTAGAAAAATCTTCCTGGACATGACTTTAAACACAACCAAAATCTATAATTTTCCGAGCTGATCATTTTCTTGTCAATAAAGTTGCCCTGGATGAGGAATCAAGCCGTGCACTTTTTTTCAGATTATGAACTTGGTGAATGAAAAAAATCCCCAAAGTGCTTGACGCAATCTGATTTTTCGAAGGTTTGAACTCGGAATTTGTGATCCCAGCCCACTCTTTCAAATGAAGACCTTGACCAATCCATTGTGATGATTCTATCTGAACTGAATTCTCGTAATAGATTGGGATTTCAAAATTAGGAATCATGAGCCAACACTCCGAAGAAATTTCTCTAGATCGCTGGACTTCGAGTATGTAATCTGTTCTTCGAGAAGCTTCCCTCCACTCCTCCCATGTAATGATCCAATTCGCGCTCATTCAATTATTAAAGTAATCGCAAACAAAAAGGTCTGACCAATTCAAATCAGAAACTGACAGAATCCTGCGAATTCAGGGTATTGAATTTTAACAGCTAGATTTCCCGTTTTTGTTGCCTGATTCACTTGACGCAAATAGATGCTGCATTATTGCCTGATCTAGTAAAGTGTCAAAAAACCTGCTCTCCGGAGTTTTGGCGAAATACTTCTGAAAAAGTCTTCAACTACCAAAGATATGGACAAAGGCCGCGCAGAAATCTGAGCTCATGGTGAAACTATCCTGATACCGGCCTTGGAAGGAAGATTCTTATCCCATTGACATCATTCTGGGCGACTTTCAAGGCCGAACTTTAAGCTCACTCAAAGAAATTTATAGATATCAGTAAGCTTATTTCCTGGTGAAGTTCCTCTTTTATCCATTGAGGGTCACCAATTTTTTTTGCAATAATCTTTACATAATTCCGCTCCTACTTTTGCTCCTGTAGAGATAAATTTTTGCAGCGCGCTGACTTTCGAAACAAGGAATAGCCTGTTGCTAACTTTTAATTTTTCGCCATATTATTTGGATTGGTATAGAACTGGCAAGTCCAAGAATGAGTCCGTTGCACTTTTTCCCATTAAGTCAAAGCCGAAGGATTTACGCGGATTTCTCGATAGCTGCATCAGTTTTTTTTTCAAATCGAGGCGAACGATCATCCAACAATATTTTCAGACGAACAAAAGCCTTGTAACCCATTGCTCAATCGTAGCGATCAGAAATAATGGGACGATTAGCGATCTCTTCAGTCCTCCTTTTTCCTTCCAAAATAATCTCATTTGCAAATCCTTAAACCCGGTCTTTAAAACGCTGCCGCTTCTTTGGCATTGCGATCATTGATTTGGTCCTCTCCATAAAGGCTCAAGAGATTAAGCATTCTATTTTTCTTTAATTCTCTATCCAAGTGAATAGGAAAACTCAAAAATTTATCTCTCTGGGCGCTGTAAGTTTTAAATACATCCTGAAACTTTCAAATTTGAGCCTAGGTTTCATCAAAATGTGCTACCCAAATAGCCGATTTGATAGATTGTCATAACGAAGGTTGAAGTAAGTATATAAAACTCTTCTTCCTTCATTTTTTAATTCTTTGCAATTTGAAAATTTGGAATTGGGTGCGGTCCCATGTTCTAATACATGACGCGAATCCCCGCAATAATATCAATTTTCCTATAATCTTTCTTTTTGTCCCTTTTTAGGCCGTAGCAAGTTTCCATAATACATTTTTTCAAAAGTTCTTTGTGATAACATCCTAAAAGGGCTGGCAGTTTTAAAAGCATAAAAAAACCGAAAGTTATTAAGCTTCGGTTTTTAGTTTTTAAAAGTGATTTTAACCTTTAACCTTTTTCAATCAACCAGTTATGGTTAGTAAACAATAGGATTACAGACATCGCGCGATATTTAAAACTTTCCCCGGACCATTTCTTCGCAGTGAGATGGGAGGCAAATTTTCTTCAATCGCTCGTGGCAGATTGGGCAAACAAATGCGCTCTGAAAACCAATTGTAGCATTTCCATATCCTGGTTCTATCACGTCACCCGTTCGAAATAACAATAATATCTTCCTTATCAGCCACAATCATCATTGCTTCGAGCTTACTAGCCCATTCGATCTGTGCGCCCATCTTGGCTTAGTTCCACAGCTGCTCGCTTCATGTTATTCCCAAAGCATCTAGTTCTCTTCAAACTTCCTAAAAGTGTAAAGGCATCTTCCGTAAAGATCCCGCAAAACCGGCTTACGATCTTTCACCCTGTAAAACTGCTAAGTTTTTTACGGTGCTTTTAGGCGATAGTATACGCAAGTGTAGCCGCCCTCTGCTCCTTATGACTACTTCGCATTGTAACGTAAATCGCAACTACCGAGTTGAATTTAATTCTTTCCATTTTAGATTCTAATTGGAAGCTTGGCGAATGCTCCAACATACTTTCAGATTTATGATCGTGAGCGACTCTCAATAAACGTACAAAAGAAAAGTCCTGAAAATCAGGACTTTTGGCAGTTTAATTAGTATTAGAATTCGACTGAGTCTTCTAATAGACTCTTTAATGTCAGGAATGCAGACCTATCGCTCCATCGACCCTATACAAACGATGATCACGAAGAAAGGGTCACTTCCATGATATTACCAATTTGCATTTTTGCCTTCTTTACAATGACAGTTTCTTTGATCCCTCCTACTGCTTAAATTAGCAAGCATCAAAGGTGGACTATCTTCAGGGTCACACCATACGTTAATGATTGCTGTAAACTCATCAATACCAAACATATCCCAAAGGTTCGAAAATAGTAAATGTAATTCCCTTCCCAATCTTTAGGCTGAAGCTCTTTATTTTTAAGCTTCCCGCCGATGAATTTGGTCTTGATTCGAAATCTGAGAAAGTGATAAGCTAATCTGCAAAATCGAATACAGGAACCAAAAGCTTCCCTCTTCAACCGCTACAGCCATCCCAAATGAATGGTGATCATTGTAATCGGGATCTTATCTCCGAGCACACTTGACTTCCACCCTTTGGATGCTGAACGCAAAGCTGCTGCAGAATGCCTTGAATGACAGAATCATTGAATGAGATCTTAACTGAAGCAATTTTCATTCATGGATTTACGGGCTTCAATCGCCCTTGTCCATATTGATACTCACCATAAGTATCAGATAGAAGTGTGGAGCGCTCCAAACTTGCTCTCTGCAAGCCCGCTGGCAAATCATTTCCGCATGAAAAGATACTTTTCATCAGTAGAAGCTTTCTGACCTATTAAAGGCCGCAGTTGATATTCCAGACTGAAACAGGTGCTGCTTTAGGAACAAATTCTCAACGTCTCTCTTTATAGCGATTAACCGTGCCTCCTTCAACCAGATCCATTACCTGAGCTAATGTCAAACGCCTTATCCTCTGCCATCTTTTTTGCCAAGCGGGAAGCTTTAATTCGATCCACTGATTGATGAATTTGCAACAGTTGTTAAGGGCATTCAGTCTGAGTGTGCTGATTTGAGGCCTCTCCAGTTTAGATACCATCAGGCGCGGATTCAGCGAAGCTTCTTTTCTGAGTTTACCGATCCGATTGATGCGCCTTTATCAAAGTCTCAAACCGCACCCCTTTTCACCGATAAACAGCGATGACTCATCTACTGGCAACAACATGCTCACCATGCTTCAACTCAATATATAACAGGTACCCGTCTTCGTAAGATTCTAGCTGCATCCGTAAGCCTTAATCTGTCCCACTTCCTGTCCAAGGATCTCTCCGGACTTGACACATCGCCAACCTTCTTTCAACATGTTAAGATTGTACCCGCTCCATCATCGTATCAGACATTTTTCCGGCATGGTGATCACGTGTCGCATTAATAGAACGAAAATCTACTTTCTCAGCTTTTTGATTTGGATTAGGCTTTCTTCTTTGTATCCTACTTTATTACGCTCTCGGCTGGAGGCTTCTTTTTTGGACTCACTGAAGAATCTGAAGCTTCTTTGAGCAAATTCCTCATACTTTTCACCTTTCTCCCCCAAATATTGCATTTATTCCATTCACTGGGACGGAATCTTTTTCTTTTACTCCAATATATAAAAGCACACGACCCTTCATCATAGGATTCGAGCTCCATCGTTGTTTGGTCAGTTTCTACTTCTGCTTAGGAATATCTCCAGGCTTTACAGCATCAACAAACTTTTTTCAACCAGCAGCGATCACCCCCCTCTTCCATGTGTCCACTCAATTTTTAGGCCATTCTTTATTATTTCGGCCATAGGTTTTTCTGCGCCTATTCGTTAATTAAAGTGTCCAAAAATAGTTTTTAATAACAGTCTTATTCAAATTTAAAACTGTGAATTACCCTTGCTTTTCAGCCTAACTCCTTTTCTATCTGAATGCCTCTAATTCAAAAACACCAGTATTAACATACCGACCGAAGTGGCTAATTTAAATAGCCATCTTGAGACCATAATATCCAGCACTTTTCAGGAAAGTTGATTTGAAAACCCCTCAAAAAGAACGAATCAAACTTCAGATGGAGATTTCCTGGATCTTCGACTGGTATAAAACAACAAAAGTGCTAAGCCTACTGATTATAAGTCATGGGCTTCGAAAGGAAATAGTGAACGCCTTATATGTGGGCATGGCGAAAGCTTTTTTTTAAAAAACCATTTTTGAATGTCTGACCTGGAATTTTCGAGCTGCCGGAGAAGAAATGAAATGATCAGGTTATTTTTTACCACCTGGGGCAACTTATGGTCTCGATGAGTTGTCCAACATGCAGCAAAAAATTAATGAATGAAATTTACCTAGTAGCTTAGCCCTTGGGGGAAATCTGACTCTAAAAATAACCTTGGAGAGAAGAAAAACATGCTTCCCTAAAATCAAAAATAAGCAGTCACAATCTTCGGTGCCCTTCCCCTAGGCAGCTCGAGTAAAAAATCTCAAGTTGGGGAAAACATTCCTATCATTCAAAGAACGTTTTTTTGAAAAACTCTGAAAGAAAAAGTGATTAAAAAATCTGAAGCTCATTCACCAGGAAAAAATCCCTCTTCATGCAATAAAGAATATTCAAGAAACTTTGGCCGACTTTGATGAATTTATTTTACGGGCCCTCTTCACGGCTTTGCTGAAGCTCAGCGAATACTATGAGGTCATTCTTTCGATATTCTTCCTGAACATAAATGAAATTCCCCCCGGCACCCCCCAATTAATATAAATGCCCACTAAAACGACACATTCCGAGCGAAAATTGCTTTCCAAAAGATTTGGCTAATCAAAGCCTGAATTTGGTTCTTTTTTCGAATATCCCAAACACGAGGGCATGTAGGCTTTAGCCCCAGCACATTCTGCGCACCATTCATATTTCCCAGAAACAACGAGCTTTGAATTTCTTACCCAAGGAGGAATTCTAACTTCTCAGACCATTTCTTCTAACCAAACACCATGTTGCGACGCTATCACTCAGTAAAAGTAAAATTAGAAAACTCGAAATAGCGATTCAAGCTGAAAATGGCTTCCAGAATTCATCCCTAAGAATACCAATATTGCCCCCTACCCAACCTGCCGGTGATTAACTTCTCAGAGTCAAGAGGGTTTTCATTTTTATTAATTGGGTATAACACCTGAATTATGGGGCAATAACCGTCCAGTACCCAAAAACTCATCAATCGAGCTTTGAGACTGTTCAGAAAAAATCATCTTCAAAAAGTTCCTTTCAGAAAAGAAGATGCTTGCATCCCAGCGGATGGCTTTATAAATGAGAAAAGCGTTTAGGTAAAAAAACCCAAATTCCCTACCAGGTTCGAGAAAATGAACTTTTTCGCATTTGCAGGAAATTTGGAGGAGTACGAAACTTGTAGCACGCTGAATCCAGCATACCACATATTTAGATTTTGACTACCAGCCCGAATGAGAAAGTAGCTGAGATTCATGATCGAATGCTGTTGATTTTGTCTCAAAAAGATAGAAAAAAGTGGCTTGATCCTATTCTTCAGAAAGAATGAGTTAAAAAAGTCCATGCACAAACTCCTTATTCGCTGATATGATGCTTAGCCCTACACTGGTTCGCCAATCTAGTCAATCAGTGAGTAATGACAGTCCATCTTTAAAATCCGAAAGGACCCTCCCTATGGAATCAGCCATAGGCAATTACACGTTACTTTCGGATAGCGCTTAGTTTACTCACCTCTATCATTTCTTTTTTGTAAGAAGAGGAACAAATGTCCCATATGTTGTTAGGAATACAATAGACCGCAAATAAATAAAAAAAAGTAGAATCCTCAGGAGTTTGGTCATTATGTGCCTGAGCGAATCGTGACTAACAATGATTTGTCAACTAATGAAGGACACCAATGATCTTGGAATTGTAAATCGAAACTGGATCAAGCCACGCGGCATTGGTTTACCTCCAAGGTGTGGATACGGGTGACCTCCTATGTCTAAAAATGCCCTCATGAAATGGCGTTGAAAACGTGACCTAGGAAGTACAAACTTCAGAAATGTGATTATCATCATTTTTGCTACTGTTTACTCCTGACTATTTTATATCCGGAAATGGAGTATTGGCTTCAGCGCGAACCTAAAGGTATGGGCACTAATTGGAGCACTGAATATTCGAAACTCCTGCCTCAGGATTTATTTATGCTTTATACCCCAATCGCTGACCAGTTTATCAAAAAAACGGGAATGCTACAAAAAAATCTTGGGTCGTAGGGCAGAATTCCAATCTTTAGCATTGAATGATAAGGACCCCTCAAGTGCCGTATCCCTTTGCGGATGTGCAGGTCGCCGATCAGTAGTTGGTGACTGTAGAAGCTGAACCAACCTGGAATACTATATCACACATCTTCATGCCCAAGGCGAAATATGCCAGAAGGAACTCTACTGCAAAGATCCCTGGAAGTCCGCGAAAGTTGCGACTTTCTTTCTCCAGAATTAATCGTCTCTCCGAGCTTTAATCTAAATGAATGGAAATGCCCGTTATTTAAGCATGCGTTAGTCCGTTTTATGAAGTGATCAATGACACCTAGATGCAAATAATCCTTGTCTAATCAGCTATTGACTTTAGATTATACACATCAAGGCTACCTCCGAATCAGCACAATATGTCAAAAATAATTTAGAAATTCCAAGATGAAAAAGTATTACAAAACAATATCATGCATATGGCAATACGACCGCAGCCACTATTCCAATTGCACTAAGTGAACTTGGAGCAAGGAAGCATTAAAAAAGGTGACTACTTTCTTCTAAGCA
>Ga0163217_1034712_pt1 | contig 13042 bp, 13 predicted proteins | sample SynspAceP_FD_185933 | JGI IMG/M metagenome (GOLD analysis project Ga0163217, IMG submission 185933) | Saline lake microbial communities from Ace Lake in Antarctica - Synechococcus sp. Ace-P (PacBio error correction) | ecosystem: Environmental > Aquatic > Non-marine Saline and Alkaline > Saline ...
ACGCCAGGGGCTCGCCCGGTAATGTCAAGCAATATGTTCATACGGGCCGTGCCCACATACCTGAACGAACAGTTTTCAGCCGCTACGGGCCGCTTCAGTGGCGGGAAGTTCTCAGTGGGCGCCGGTCGGCGTCGGCCTCGCGACCAGCTGAAGCCAGCCCGGACGCAGTCTGCGATTGTTCTGGTGTTAACAGCCACTCACTGCAGCCCCCAGCGTACCATGGTCCGCCCTCCCACACTGGAAATCGAGTGTCTGGGCGCAGCCAGGGACGCTTCTGCAGAGTTACTGACTTGCAGACTGCTATCAGGCCCTGCCGGCAGCGAGCGCGCATTCCGAAATGCTGTTGTTGAAAGCAGTGGCAGGATCGATCCATATCTGGGCTTGATTCACGCTGAAGGCTTGCTTCACTTAAAGCCCAATTTTGATCAGGCGAGCCGACCGCAGCCCGGCGCCTGCAGATCTCGGTGGTGATTCCCTTTTCCACGGCGCCCACATAATGCGTCAGCGAGGACTGAGGCGTCTTGCGGCACATCCTGGGCCGAGAGCTCTTCGCGTCTCTGCCCGGAGACTCTCCCCGATTTCAAGAGAGTTGCCAGCAGTGGTTCACGGTGGCCGAATGGCTGCGCTGTGGAGGAGGACGTGCTGGAACGGGCTTAGAGGCCCAGGGAATCCCGCTTCCTTGTTGCAGCCTTTCCAAGCCGCCAGGGAGCCTCCGCGCCCGAGCGGCGTTGCCAATTGCAACATCGGGCAGCTACTCTGGTTCTTTGAACCTACAAACGAACCCACACGAGCGCAAAGCCAGCCCTCCGTTCATCGCATCCTCACCAAGACAACGGCATCCTAACCTGGCAAGCCGCCCCCCAAGTTCCACCGAGCTCCGAATGTGGTTGGAGGTCCATTCTGGGTCGTGCCACCAGGGAAGGCCCCTTACATCTCACAGTTTGCAACAGAAAACGATGCGCGTGATGCCGCCATCCTGAAGAGCTATTGATTGGTGAAATCCCATAACAACCTGGCCAACAAACTGTTCGCGCAGCCTTTTGGAGCAAGCCATGGCGCAGCTCAAGACTATGGGCCTCCCAGGACCCCCAGCTGAACTTCTGCAAGACAATGCTGTGCAAACGGTGCCTGCTTTACCGTTGCGCGCACCCTATGCCAGCACCATCCAAACGAGGTATCGCTAACTCCAACGCTCGATAGTTCCATGGTCAGCAGCGGATCCTGCCGTAGTCGACGCCTTTGCCTGATCAGTCTTGAAACCGTGTTTGAGTTTGCGGCCTCTGTTGCAAGTTCCATGGCTCTTCTTCAGTGGTGGAATTCCGCAGAGCCCGCGACGTGAACTGGAGCTCAATAATCTGCTCTGCCGAGCTGGCAGCTCTCTTGAGAGGGAGTTTGAAAACGTGGCCGTACCAAAGCCTCTACTGACTGACAACGGATAAGAACCAGGATCAACGTTCTTTCACCGAACTTTTTGGAAGGCTGACGGACTCAATGCCCCTAGCTTGCCTGTGGATTTGACCTTGGCCGTCAACCTGATCAGCTCATATCGTTTGGTAGAACTCTGTTGAATTGCCTTGATGATCCAAACATCTGGGTTACGTTTACCGTTTGAGAGTAGTTTCTGGCTCTTTCTAAGCAAATTCTCGCAATGAATTCTGGCATCTTTCCGAAACCATCCTTTTGAGTGAAATTCGATGAGCCTTGTCGGAACCCAGCCAATGCTGTGGACACAACGAGCTCTATCAGCAAGTGATTCCTGGCTACATTCAACGGCAAACCAGTTCCAAGCCTGGGAATGACGGCTGCCCAAAGGTTGGAAGGGTGGCGCGGCGAAACGCTGATCCTTGAGGCGATGTTTCAGCGTATCGAGGCTGATCTGCGCTACCAAAAGCGATTTGTCGCTCGGGGCCCGATCTCAAATCCATAAGACAAACATCTCCTGAACATCGTTCCCAATGCCTTTCTGATCTCTCCTGAACGACCCAAAAAGCAAAAAATCCCTGGCCACGGAACTCCGGAGATATAAATATACAGGCCTACGGCCTTCAAGCCTTGTCGAGTTCGAACTCGGCGATTAGTATAGTACACCAGATTAGAACCACGACGTCGTGAAGATGTAGTTTCACCTGTCAAAACGCACAAAACCGGTAAATAGAGAGGTAGTATCGTTGAACCAAGTAAGACTCAGACCCACGTTTGATCGCACCTTACAGATCGGCCGAGTGAAATGGCCATCTGCTGCAGTAGATGAGGGTGACTTCCTTGCGAACTACAGAGCAACAGAGGCAAACCAGCGTCATAACGATCGTCGCCGCTTCGGGTCAAGTCGCAGACTCGAACACGATCGCCATCCTGCCCGATGGCCCCCCGATGAGGCCCCTGTCCTCAGGCAGCCTCGAATTGCCCGATCACCGGAGACATCAGCACCTCGAGTTCCCCTCGCCCCTTCGAGAGGCCTGGAGTCCCTGGTGATGCTTTCGATCTGCAGACGAATCGGCGCGGCCGCATCCTCGCTCGTGCGGGATGAAAGCGCGGTGCGAGGCACGGGGCACCGCGCTTTCTGCAGTGGCTGCGCGGCGCGGAATCATGCAAAAACCAAGGGCCTATGGCCTGATCAGCTTGGCTAGATCCGCCGACAAACCTCGTCGGTGGCGGCCTGCTGGAGCAGCCAAATCAAACAACTTCTCGTAACGGCCTTCCCATGGAGACGGCCCAGGCAGACGCGAGGTGCAGCTGATGATAAACGAGGCGGCCAACGAGGCCGCCAGATCACGAAAGGTGCCGACCGGGATCCAGATTTTACCAAGCCGCCACCAGCCACCTAGCTGCCGGAGGAGATCCCACGCAACCAGGAAAAAAGCCGCGGATTAAAACCGCTGGTCAAGGAGCCTGGCCAGCTGCCCGGAACCCCACAGGACGACCTGCGGCCGCGCCCTGCGGCGAGACCGAGCTGGAGGCGGGTCAAGGACGGACCCTTTACGGCCCGCTGGCTTGAGCAAGGGCGGCGGAGCGCCGGCGCGGCGTGTTGCGGGCCTTCCGCAGGGAGAACTCAACTTTAAAAGCCCTGCAGGAAGCCCAGCGCCTCGATGCCCTCAGCCTGCTGGCCGAATGCGTTGGCCAGGCCCAGCACATCGAGAGCGCCGGTGCTCAAATCTGCACACCAGCTGGCGGCGCCTGGGCGGCCTGCAGGAGCGGCCTCGGGTGGAGAGCGGCAGCACACCCCCACTGCGCGAGCTGCTCACCCCTGTTGCAGAGCCTCATGCAGCACGCTGCGGGTGTCACTCGGGGAGCTCGCCGGTGGCAAGCGGGTGCGATTCAACTGGTGGAAGAAAGCCCAAGACAGTTGAAGCGCCTCCCCTTGCCCTGAAGCCTCACTTTTGGCGCCCGTTCACGTGAGAGGATGGCCCACGTGAGGCCAGAGATGACCAGCAAAACTTCCGCAACCTTCCCGGCTACAAGCCCAGCGTGGCGGGCACCAGCCGCCTTTGTGCTCGCTACAACCCCTGCTCGCCGTTCATGAAAAAGATCGATGCGATGGAAACCCGCATTGTGGCATCAGAAGAGCCCCAAACGGCATCCCTTCCCACCTCAGGAACCTGTTTCCGCAGCCAGCGCTCAGGCACCTGGTGGCCTGGCGCGCCAAGACGAAGAGGGGCCGTCAGACGACGAACTGGTCCCAGAATGGACCCCCCAACGACTTCATTTGCGGCGTCCCCTGCCGCTGACCACCAAACAAAAATATCCAGCTTCTATCAACGTCACGCTCGAAGGAATCCTTCTGGCCGATTCTGCACTCCTTTCCCAGCAATTCAGCGATTGACAATTCCGACTGGTGCAATCTTTTGAGGAGTGAATGCCTCCTTCGCCAGGCGGCCTGCCTGAAGCCGCACGGGGCCACATCTGGTTCATGATTACAATCTCTGGCTCGCGCCCTTTACACCGCAAGGAACGCCCGATGGCGATCGCCTTTCCACCACAAACGCCCTTCCCGGCGTCACAGACTCTTCAGCATTCCTTCCTGGCGGGATGGAAATCCTCGACAGCCTGCCCTCTGTTGTGATTTAGTCGGTTCCACATTCCCCGTTACGCCAACAACTTCGCCGCTCGGCCGTCAGCCTCCGCGCCGTGAAGGGGGTGGATCCGGTGCCGTCGCCGAGAAGTTTCCGCGTAACGGCAGCGCCCTGGCCGAATCCGTTCGTTTGTTCTTACCTGATGCAAATGAAGGCGGCGCCGTGCCGCACATGTCGCCTCGCGGTGGGCACCTCCCCCGATCAGATCCGCCGCATTGCATCCAAGTCCCGAGATCTGCGGCCATGGTCGAGAAATCTGGAGCAGCATTTCCGACCGGCAGCTGATCTCTCCGCCTCCGGGTGGATTACACCAGGGCAACGGAGGGAATGCTGCTCCCTACGAGCGTTTTGCTGGAAGGCCACAGACCTGGCACCGGCAAGGTGAAGCCTGTTTTTCCTTGGCTGCGTGGCGGTGCCGGTGGCATATGCGCAAATCTACGACACATGCCGCGGGCGGTTGGAAGAAAATCGTCGGTCCGCATCAACGGCCGCTTTGCCCGCATCGACTGGACGCCGGTTGCGCCTCTCGACCCGGCGATCCCTACGAAGAAGCTGGTGGCCTGGTTCGGCGAGACCCGATGTTTGCTGGATCACCCCCTGCGCGACGGCCCTCAACCTTGGTGGCCAACGGAATGACGTGGCCGCCCGCGGGTTCGCGTGGGTGGCCTGGTGCTTCTCCGAATTTCACGCGGAGCGTCGGTGGAACTGCAGGGGGCGGTGCTCGCTCAACCGCTATCCACGGCAGCATGGACCGGGGCCATTTGCGAAACTGGTAATGCCCAAGCCCGAAACGTGCGAGCGCATGTGACGATGAATCCCAGGCCCGTCGAGGAGTTCACCCGTGAGCACGGGCCAGCCGGGAAGCACTGGGTAACTCAGAGGTTTTCTGTGATCGTGGGCCTGTGCCAGAGCCAGGCCCCGGGCGCTGGCCGCTGGCCGATCGTCCTGGCTGGGATCCTGGGTCCTGCTCGGCGCTGCCCGTGGCTGGGCGCGGCCCGCCGCTACGATTACGTGCTGAATTCCCGCTCCTTCGCTGAAGCAAACGCTGACACGGTGGCGGCCTTCAACCGCGACCACCGTCGGCTGCGCAATCGCCGTGGCCGCGCGGAACCGTTTTGAAACTGAGGCGGGGTGTCGATCTGGCGATCAGCAGCCTGCTGCTCGGGCCGACAGCCCTACGACCTGCTGATGATGGATTCAACCTGGAGGCCAATACGCCGCCGCCGCCTGCTGCTGCCCTCCGTACTGACGGCCCTGCCAGACGTACCCCAGCGCACTAAGCCCTGCTCTTGGCAGCTTTTAGACGATCACCAACTCGCGCGTGCGCGCGCGCGCCATCAGATCGTTGCGCCCGTAGAGCAGGCGCATCGAGGCAGCTCGGCAAGGCGCCCCCCCCCCCAGAAAAAAAAAGGCCCCGCTGGCATCGGAAGGTCGAATTGCGCGGCGGGCACCGGTAACACACATAGACAGAGGGATGCCGTTCGGAGCCAGTCGTCGAGGGCAGCAGCCAGCCGCGGCGGCGTATTTGGCCGTCTCAGGTGACATCCATCTCAGCAGGTCCGATGAGGGGCTGTCGCCCAGCAGCAGGCTGCTGATCGCCAGATCCGACACGGCCTCAGCTTTCAAAACGGTCCGCGGGCCACGCGAAATGCGCAGCCGACGGTGGTCGCCGGTTGAAGGCCGCCACCGTGTCAGCGTGGCTTCAGCGAAGGGAGCGGCATCAGCACGGAATCGTCAGCGCGGCCGCGCCAGGCCACGGGAGCGCAGCCAAGGACGCAGGATCCCAGCCAGGACGAGCGCCAGGGCCAGCGCCGGGCCTGGCTCTGGCACGGCCACGATCACAGACGCTGAGTTCCACCCACTGCTGCCGCCCAGTGCTCCACGGTGAAACTCCTCGACGGCCTGGTTTCAATAAGTCACCATGCGCTCGCCTGTTCGGGCTTGGGCATCACCAGGGCTTCCGGCAATGGCCCGGGTCCATGCTGGCGTGGAGTAGGGGTTGGCGAGCACCGCCCCCTGCAGTTCCACGACGCTCCGGTGAATTTCGGAAGAGGCACCAGCACCCCAAAAAAAAATTCCCCCCGCCGACCCCCGGGCCGCCACGTTATTCCTTGCCACCAGGTTTGAGGCCGTCGCGCAGGGGGGTGATCCAGCAAACATGGCCTGCCGAACCATGGCCACCAGCTCTTCGTAGGGAATCCGCCGGCGGTCCGAGAGGCGCACCGGCGTCCAGTCCGATGCGCAAAGCGGCCGTTGATGCGGCCGACGATTTCTTCCACCGCCGCCTGGATGTCGTCGTAGATGCGCATCCACCGGCAGCCGCCACGCAGCCAAGGAACAGCTCAACCTGCCGTGCCAGTCTTGCGGCCCTCCAGCAAACGCTTCGTAGGCGACAGCATCTCCTCGGTTGCCCTTGGTGGTAATCCCACCCGGGAGGCCGGAGAAGGATCAGCCTTGGCGGTGGAATGCTGCTTCCCGAGATCTGCTTCGACATGGCGCAGATCTCGAATGGACGCAATGCGGCGGATTGATTCGGGGGAGGTGCCCACCGGCGAGGCCGACGAGCGCACGCGCCGGCCTTTCATGCATCAGGTTAAGGGAACAACGAACGGTTTCGGCAGGCGCTGGCCGTTAACGGCGGAACTTCTCGGCGACGGCACCGGATCCACCCCTTCACGGCGCGGAGGCTGACGGCCGAGCGGGAGAAGTTGTTGGCGTAACGGGCGAAATGTGAAACCGACTAAATCACAACAGAGCAGGCTGTCGAGGATTTTCAATCCCTGCCAGGGAGAAATGCTTGAAGACGTCTGTGGACGGGAAGGCGTGTGGTGGAAAAAAGGCGATCCGCACATCGGGGCGTCTCGTATGTAAGCGGCGCCGAGCCAGAGATTGTTAAATCATGAATCCAGATGTGGGCCCCCGGGCGGCTTCAAGCAGGCCGCCCTGGCGAAGGAGGCATTCACTCCTAAAAGAAGTGCACCAGTCGGAATTGTCAACGCTGAATGGCTGGGAAAAGGAGTGCCAGAATCGGCCAGAGGATTCCTTCGACGTGACGGAATAGAAGCTGGATTTTGTTTTGTGGTCAGCGGCAAACGCCGCAACATGAAGTCGTTGGGGGGATCCATCTGGACCAGTCTCGTCGTCTGACGGCCCCTTTCGTCCTTGGCGCGCCAGGCACCCAGGTGCTGAGCGCTGCCTGCGAAACAGGTTCCTGAGGGTGGGTATGATGCCGTTGGGGCTCTTCTGATCCACCCAAATCGCCGGTTCCATCGGCATCGATCTTTTTCATCGAACGCGAGCGTGATAGACGAGCACAAAGGCCGTTTGGTGCCCGCCACCGCTGGGGCTGTAGCCGGAAGGCTGCGAAGTTTGCTGGTCATCTCTGGCCTTCAGAACGTGGGGCATCCTCTTCACCGTTGAACGGGGGCGCTCAAGTGAGCGTTCAGGGCCAAGGGAGGCGCTTCAAGCTGGTCCTGGGCTTTAACTTCCACAGTTGAATCCGCAACCCGCTTGCCCACGGCTAGCTCCCCGAGTGAACACCCGCAGCGTGCTGCCACTGAGGCTCTGCAAAAGGGTGACAGCTCGCGCAGGTGGGGGGGTGCTGCTGCCGCTCTCCACCAGAGCCGCTCGCTGCAGGCCGCCCAGGCGCCGCCAGCTGGTGTGCAGTTTGAGGCACGGGCGCGTCTGATGTGCTGGCCTGGCCAAACGCAATCGGCCAGCAGCCGAGGGCACTCGAGGCGCTGGCTTCCTGCAGGCCTTTTCAAGTTGAGGTCTCCCTGCTGGAAAGGCCCGCAACCGCCGGCCGGCCTCCGCCCTTGCGCAGCCAGCGGGGCCGTATGGGTCACGTCCTTGACCCGCTCGCAGGCTCCGGCTCCTCGCGCAAGGGCGGCGGCGCAGGTCGTCCTGCTGGGGTTCCGGCAGCTTGGCCAGCTCCTTGACCACGGCGCGCCCAAGATCCGCGGCGGCAGCAGGGTTTCTTCCTGGGTGCGTTGGCGAAATCTCCTCCGGCAGAGGGGGCTGGTGGCGGCGGTGAACTCATTCGGGGTGAGCCGGCGCAACCTGTCTTGCGCGTGATCTGGCGGCTCCTCGTTGGCCGCCTCGCTGATCAACAGCTGCACCTCGCGTCTGCCTGGGCCGTCTCCAGGAAGGCCCGTTTCGAGAAAGTTGTTTGACGCTGGGCCTGCCCCAGCAAGCTCGCCACCCGACGAGGTTGTCGGCGGATTCAAGCCATGCTGATCAGGCATAGCCCCTGGTTTTTTGCTGATCTCTGCGCGTTCGCGCAGCCAATGCAGAAAGCCGGTGCCCGGCCTTCGCACCGCGGCTTTTCCCGATCCCGCACCGAGCCGAGGATGCCGGCCGCGCCAGATTTCGTGCTGCAAGATCGAAGCGATCACAGACCTCCAGGCCTCCTGCGAGCCCGGCGAGGAACGTCGACGGTGCTGATGTTCCTCGCGGTTAGGGATCGGCAAATTCGAGCTGAGGAACAGGTCCTCCATCGAGGGCCACGGGCAGGGGAGGCGAATCGTGCACGCGGGCCCGGGCGACCCTTGACCCGATAGCGGCGACTGATTTTCGTGACATGAACCTGGTTGCCAAGCCCTGCCGCGGGTAGTTATCCGCAAGGAAGTCACCCTCATCTAGGCAGCGATGCCATTCAACGGCGACAAGGTGGCGCCATCAGCGGGCTGAGTCTTCTGGTTCAAACGACGTCGGCGACTGTGGCCTCGTTGACACCTCCGGTAATCCGCTACCGGTGGTGGTGCGTTTTTGACAAGGTGAAATACCCCGGATTCGCAGCGTCAGCCCGACGTGCGGCATCAACCCAACAACTTCGCCGAGTTCGACTCGACAAGGCTTAAGGCGTAGGCCTGAGGCTTGCTTAAAACCTGATAATCCTGCCCGGAGTTTCCGTGGCAGGATTTTTTTGCTGGTCGTCATATCAGACGAGTCAGAAGGCATTCCGGTGAACGGATGGTTTCAGGATGGTTTTGGATCATGATCTTGAGCTCGAGCCGAGCGACATCGCGTTGGTAGCGCAGATCAGCTCGATCCGCTGAACCACGCCTCAGATCAAGCGGTTTCGCCGCCTGCACCCTTCACCTGGCCAGGCCGGTCATCCCAGCTTGAAACTGGTGCCGTGCATGTAGCCAGGAATCACCTGCATAGAGCTCGTTTGTTGATCACAGCATGGGGCCTGGGGCCGACAGGCTCATCGAATCACTCAAAAGGATGGTTTCGGAAGATGCAAGAATTCATTGGCCCGAAATTTGGCTGAGACAAGAGCCAGAAACTACTCCAATACGGTAAAACGTAACCCCAGATGTTTGGATCATCAAGGCAATCAACAGTTCTACCAAAGCCGAATGGAGCTGATCAGGTTGACGCCAAGGTCAAATCCACAGCAAGCTAGCATTGAAGTCCGTAGCCTTCCCAAAAAAGTTGCGGTGAAAAACGTTGATCCTGGTTTCCTACGTTGTCAGTCGTAGAGGCCTTTGGGATAGCCACCCGTTCCAAAACTCCTCCCTCTCCAAGAGAGGCTGCCAGCTCTGCAATGCAGATTATTGAGAGCTCCAGTTTTCACGTCGCGGCTGCGGAATTCCAGCACTGGAAGAAGACTGCCATTGGTCTTGCAACAGAGGCCGCAGAACTCTTCAACACGGTTTTCAAGATCTGATCAGGCAGGCGTCGACTACGGGCAGGATCGCGTGCTGAACCATGGAACTATCGAGCGTTTGGAGGTGCGATACTCCGTTTGATGGTGCTGGCTAGGTGTGCGCGCAACGGTAAAGCAGCACCGTGCAACAGCAAATGTCTTCGCAGAAGTTCAAGCTGGGGGTCCTTGGGAGGCCCATAGTTCTGAGCTGCGCCATGGCTTGCTCCAAAAAGGCTGCGCGGACAGTTTTGTTGGCCAGGTTGTTATGGGATTCACTCAATCAGATAGCTCTCCAGGATGGCGGCATCACGCGCAATCGTTTCTTGCAAACTGCTGAAGGATGTAAGGGCCTTCCTGGTGGCACGACCCAGAATGGACACTCCACCACATCGGCCTCGGTGCTGCGGGCCCTTGCCAAGCATCCGTTCCATGAACACTGCTTCCCGTGGTCGTCATGGTCCAAAGATAACAAGAAGGTATCTGCCCGATGTTGCATTGGCAACCGCCGCTCGGCGCGAAGGCTCTGCGCTCTGGAAGGGAGCTGGCAACAAGGAACGGGAATTCTGGGCCCTCAGCCCGTCAGCAGTCTCCTCCAGCAAGCGCAGCAATCGGCCACCACCACCCCTCGAATCGCGGAATGTCTGTAGACCAAGGCGCGGCGCAGTGCAAAACTCCAACTCGCTGACCTTGCGTGGGGGAATCACAACCGAGTCTGCAGGCGCCGGGCGCGGCTCGGCTCGGCCTGATGCAAATTGGGCTTAAAGTGAGCAAGCACTTCACGTGCATCCACCAGTTGGTCCTGCCACTGCTTTCAACAACAGCATTCGGGAATTGGGCGCTCTCTGGCAGGGCCTGATCATCGCAAGGTCAGTCTCCAGAAGCTCCTGGCTTGCGCCCAATCACCCATTCCGGGCAGGGGACATGGAGGCTGAGTCTAACAACAGAACGATCGGCGGCGCCGGCGTGCTTCACGGCCCAGCCACCCCGCGGCAATGAAAACTTGCCGCCACTGAAGCGCCCCGTAGCGGCTGAACTGTTCGTCAGGATGGGCAGCCAGCTTGGAGGGCATCGCCAGAACGGAGAGGCCCCAGGGATCCAAGCACAACCACGCCAAGACCACACAGCTCGGCTCGTCTGTCCGCATCCCGGTGCCGCTCGTTTTCGGCCTGGATCCGCCGCATCGATCGCGGCAAGCAAGTTCCTCCATTGGCGGCGATTCCCTCCAGCTTCAAAAGGCGATGGCAAGGCGGTGCTCCAGGATGGTGGCGAGTTGATCGAGGAGCCTCGCCGTCGCGGCCCGCCGCCCAAGGCGTCCCAGGCAGGCATCGAGAGCCTGGCGTAAGCTTCCAGGCCTGCTGGCAACGCCTGTTGTGCTGCACCCACTTCTGTTTTCATCAGCACCTCCAGGCCAACCTCGAACATCAGCGCAGCGGTGCTCCAACAGGTGGGGCAACCCCGCATCGCAGCTGCCGCCTCCCGGTCCTTGAAGGCGATGGGTCCTCGAGCGCACGTTGCCCTGCCGCCCTCAGTTCGGGCGACGACACGTCCACCAAGCAGAATCACGACCGGCGATCTGGAAGGACCAGGTCGTCGAGCACGCACCACAAAGCTCACGATCCACGATGTGGCAGTTGTCCAGTTGCAATTGCGTCCGAAGAAATCGCAAGCGAGAAGATCGGATCGACCGCGCATGGCAAGCGAGAAGAGATGTTGGCACCAGTCAAGCAAAAGCTCTTCGGCCGACATCGTAAAAATAGGAAATAAAAACTTCATTTTCTTCAAGCTGTAACTTCACATGCGTCCACTTCACCAAACCCTTTGCCATAAGCAACGCCACAAGTTCACTCCGCGGTACCGACAGCCCAGTCACTTTTAAGGTATTGGAATAACTTTGTGGAATCCCCCCGGCCAATATTGTCGGTAAGAGCCTGATCGCCAAGCGGGTGGCGAATCAAAAGCCGTCCAGCGTAGGCCATCGACCACTGGGCGCAAGCAGATGGCATAAGTGGATGTGGTTCTAGATTGACATCGGCCAAAACCGCTGCCGTGATGATGGGAAGGGACAAGAACATTCCACTCCTTGCAAGCCTACAATTAACTATTGTAGCTATGATGATGTCCCAGACCAACCAATCACCAGAGAGTTTTGGTCTCGGCCCGAATGCCGGTTTGGATCTCACTGCCAGCTCCCGTTGAATTAGGTGCAGACACGCTAGATAGAGAAGTGTCGCGCGTGGTGGGCCCGAGGTTTTCCCACCGTGATCCGCTCAAATCTCCGCAGAGCCGTGCTCCCACAGGCGGGCTCGAGCATCAGCGCAACGTGTCCTTCCAAGCGTTGCGTATAATCGCCAGGATCGAAGTAATCGCCCAGCCTCCTGCTGCCAGATGGATCCGGCGTGGCCCGGAACGAACCAAGTCGTTCCTGCTCATCAACAGCGGCGAACCATCGTCCTTGAAGGATCGCGCTGACCGCTGGCAAAAGCGAACCTGGCGGATGTTGGCAGCCCTTTCGGCAGGATCAGCCAACTTCAGCCTCAGGCAGCCTGTACTCCGCACAGATCCATAAGCGGGTGCTGCCGCAAGCTTTTCAGGCCAGCCTGCTGCCCTCCGTGAACGATGCCCACCGGATGCGAGATCAAGCTGCATCCGATGCCGCTTGGACGTGGTCCATGGAAGAACGGAGCCACGGGCGTCAATGCCAAATCCCTGCCATCTGCAGAAAGCAAGCCACACGTGGCATCTTCAAGAGGAATGGTGTCGTTAGCCAAAACGCCTGATGGGTACGAAGGCAATAGGCGGAGCGCCTCAGTCCGCGTCGCCCAAGCACGGTATCGAGGATCCCCATCGCGTACTGGCTGAGCGATCGGTGGCCTGATAGCTGGGCCATCCGATTCTGGTTCCGGCACGTACGCTAAATGATCTCATTCCAGAACTGGCGATATTCGAAAGCGGTGACAGGATGCCCCGCATTAGGCCACGTCGTTTCTGAGCAGATCGTGGGAGGTGGATCGAAAGAGGTCCGCTGATCCAGCCGTATGTCGTCTTCGAATTGTAGATCACCGTGGTGCCGCCACCATGGCCAGCAAGGTGTAGCGAGAAGGCACTTGCTGCAGAGGCCTTCGTAGAATCGTCGCGGCAAGCTCAGACGAGAAGCGTAATTCCCATAGCTTGAAGCGAAACCCACCTTCCGTCCTCTGGAATTTCGCCACGCGATGAGATGGAGGCAGTTGCTGTCCAAGCTCTTGAAGGAATCGAGGCTTCCGCTGAGCCTGCTCCTACTCTCGGCAGGCAGCTGATATGCAGAATGCAGACCTTGATC
>Ga0163217_1082249_pt1 | contig 13042 bp, 9 predicted proteins | sample SynspAceP_FD_185933 | JGI IMG/M metagenome (GOLD analysis project Ga0163217, IMG submission 185933) | Saline lake microbial communities from Ace Lake in Antarctica - Synechococcus sp. Ace-P (PacBio error correction) | ecosystem: Environmental > Aquatic > Non-marine Saline and Alkaline > Saline ...
AAGAGAAGAGATATTGGTAATTGCCGTGCCACAGAGGAATTCTATTTTTGACGTGATTATACAATGGGAAAGAAGGATATTTTTTGTTTGTCCTTGATCCCCCAAAAAAGGTTTAATCCATTGTTTAGTCTTCCAAAGAAAATTTTACTTTAATAACCAAGTACTTTTAAAAGAGGTTCCATGGACAGCTTCGAGAAAACAAAATTTGTTAGTTTTTATTCCCAACCAAATTAGAGATCAAAGTACGATCCAACGCGCTTTTTTTTATAAAAAAAAACTGTGTGCAGCCTTGTTCCAAAAAATCCATAATGAAAACACCCAATCTTGCCCCAAGGCTTTGATCTGCTGGGGCATTTTTAAATTTCGCAAATAAGCCCCCTATAAGTCCCAGTCGGATTCCAAGAAGTTTGAAAACCTATGTGCAACAGAAAAAGCCTACATTTATTTTGAATTCCCTGGACTTTAATGTAATTCCTTTATAATTGGGATCAGGTTTTGTTAACGGACAATAGTCATAAAATTAATTGTATTTACAAAACGCCTACCGCACCAATCAACAAGCCTCCTTGAGGGAAAAGAGTTGATTAAGATTGATAATTGCTGGCGAGCATTTGCCAAGGGTATGGAAAAAGGTAAGTGCAAACTAATAGAGTGCGTTATATCAATAGTAATTTGGACACAGGCAATTAGTAACAACTAATAATTCCTTGGCCGATGATGTTTTATGGGAATTATCTTAAAAGTTTGGCCATGAAACCAATAACACTGACATCCCTAAGATATATTGAAAACACACAACCCCTGCGTCTAGGGAAAAAGGTCCCCGGAAATTAACTTGGAGTGCAGGAGTGCCATTAAGAAAACCTTTCGGAGTCTTCGAGGGGCCAAAAATTAATGTAATTATTTTTTGGAGTAAGCACTTGTCTTCGCATTGTTCTCCAGCAATTACCCGGAATCCGATAAAAGAGTAAAGGACATTCCAAGGTGTTCAGTACTGCTTATTGTCTTGGAAGATAACGATGTAACTTTGAAATTTGAGTCGGCAAAAATAACCGGCCTTTTAATTCCATGGTATTGCCTTCGGAAAAAGGGAAAGTCCAATATATCCACCTTATATGATATACATCAACACCTACCTATTATATTTTGGACAAAGGGACAAACGCATTGTTGCAACCCAGAGGATTAATGAAGGGTTGTTGAAAATTTTTAAAAAGAGCACCCACTACACATCTTAAGTAAAGTGCACTGGCGTTTTAAAATTATCCCATTTTTTTAACATTTTAAACATTGATCATTAACCACATTGAAAAACATTAACAATATTGGTGTTCATTAAATGCACTTATTGTATTATAATGTTTTTTTAGATCCTTTAGATAAGTTTTTTAAAGGCAACATCTACTGTTCATCATTTACAATTAATGGTTAAATTTCGTTGGTTGTGAAAATTACCTCATATAATACAATCCCTTCCCAAAGCCAGGGGCCGGTTGAAAAATATAAGTAATAGATTCCCGGTACGGAAACGTTTCTCGGCGTAATATTATCGGTAATGGAGGAAAGGTTATCTGCCTTTCTGAGTGCACATTTCATTCTTGAACAACTCTTCCACTGCCGTCCATCCAAATATTACTGACAACAATAATTGAGTTCGTTTTACCCCTCTTGAAGAAGTAATAGAAAACAATGCTTATTCTATTTACTTCTTTTAACAAAATAGTCTGATTCTCCAAAATGGATTCGGACACCAAAAAGGTAAAAATCGGTCAATGAAGACCTTACTGTACTCCCCTAATAATTTTTTAAGACCTTAATAATCTTATGGTCCGCACGAAGACTCCAGATCATCGGAAAGGGGCGTTTTAAAGCCATTACAAATTGCACCATTGGCGATATCTGCCCAAGCTCCACTTTTCAGCAAAATTCTGGTTTTAACTATCCTATGAAGCGAAAGTTAAATTTATAATACCTTGGCTAAAGCACTCTGCAAAATGGCTTTCTTTTTTAGATGTTAGTCCTTCCACTACCGATGAATATCTTCATTTTCCTAAACTTTTGTAAAAAAACAAATTGTTACAAATAAAACAAATAATTAAAAATGATTAAAATGCATTTTCCCAAAATGCTCTATATTAAAATTGGGGCCATTCTTATGTACTGTAAACAATATCGAACCTAGCCTCCACATCAGATCTTACTAATTATTAATGATCAGGCCGCAGTACATATAACTTTAATTTTCTTTTCGTAACCGTTTCGGCAATGGACTGCATATTAATCCGAACTCCTCGAATTTAAAAACGCTCAACAATCGCCCAAAATATCTCCTTTTTTTGGCAATAATATCATTCTGCTCTTAAATACCTATAATTTTCTAATGAACTACCCTTATAACCATTTCTCGTATAATGATCCACCGCCAATTTGCTCCCTTTTTTGCCAAATTCATTTGTGCCTCTCCATACTATTCAAAATTCTAATTTACCAAAAAACGTGCCATTTGTCGAAAAATCAAGCTCACTGTCGTCCAAATTCCAAACAAACCAACACGTAATTTGTTTATGTCATTATAGCGATAAAATTTGTATTGCATAATTTCCATTTAAATGTGCGTTATGCAATGACCCCTTACTAGTAACCTATCAAATGCGGAATAAATTATGGAATATTTCATAAACTGAATACTTCTAGTTTGCCCTATCCACCCCACTGGATCACAAAGGCCTCACATCTATATAGAAGATGGGTTTTAGCGCCTCCGTGGCAATACAATTGACAGCCACAGGCAGACTGCCACAAACTTGGTAAACTCCCCTTATAACAGAAGCTTCAGAACATGCCCACATTGCCGCACCAACTTGGGCCAATTGAAGTAACAGGCATTATCCGGAGGATGAATGACCTACGTGGACCAATAAGTAAGGTCACAACAGGAAAGAATTTTTAAAGACTGGCCAACCAATTCACTTGGACAATAATTAAGAGATCGTTAAGTTTCTTTGGAAGCAAATATTTTGTCACCGAATGACGTTTATAATTGTAATTCCTTCTTACCATTATATCAACTGTCTTCAGCGCAATGCGAATTGGTAATTTTAAAAACCTTTGTTTTCAGTGAAATTGGACTTACTAGTGCCATGCTTTAACTATTTGGACGGGTTTACAACAATGGTAACACCCCAAATGAGAATTATCACGTGAACTGTAAGCGAACTATTTTTACATTAGGGAAGCAACGATATACGGAAGAGGATATCAATTGAAACGGCCAAAAGGCTATTTCTGGCTATGTATGAAAGGGGGAGAAATTGGCTGTGAGCAAGTAGTTTTTTGATCCCTACAATTCAACTCGCGAAATAAAACAATATTGGAAAAACTGGACACTGGGGTTTATGAATGATATTAATTGACATTCTTTTTTGAAGAGAAAGGTGCCCAAATAGGCTATTTCATATGTAAAAAAATTAATATGAATTTTTGTACACCCGGATTCCACGGATGAAAGCAATAATGCCAAAGAGCTATATACGTTAACCAAACACCTTTGTATAAGCAAGTGGTTTTTGATTAGCACCTGTGTTAAGTTCAACTTTAAAAAGTCAGCACTTTTTTGACGATGAAGCATTGGCGTTAATTATTAAAAGTCCTTTCGACCCTTTATCTAAATATTATTAACAAGAAAACTAGCCTTTTCCTATAATGACTACTAGTATTGGTAGCCTATAAATTATAGCGGTATGTTGGGTCAAGATTTAAATTGACCCTTGATGTTGCCTGGATGGCAAGCAAAATAGAGTCCTGGATCAATACCATTTTTTATTGGCGTTGGCTTAACGCTTAGAGAGTCCATTATAGATGCTTCTTCAGGACAACACGGAACAATTCAGGACATTTGCTATGAATGCCGTTGGCCCCTGCCACAGCATACAAGTAACCCAGAGATTGTAAGTACGGGCCATAGTTGTAAAGATAACCCCCAAAGGAATGTTCAACTGAACAGGAATTTGAAAATGCATGTCGTCATTTAAAAATAGGGGAATGTCCCGGAAGAAAATACTATGGACCTGATTATATTCCTGGAGGACAATCCTTATTGATTTTTAAGTATTAGTCAAGAAGTTCCTTCACAATTCCCATACTCTATAAGACATCTTTCCAGAACCTGAATTCCAACTTCCAAATAAAAAAGACAAGTATGTGCGTACCTCACCATATTCACCCCATAAAGGCAAGCCAGATGGTCACGTTATGAACACAAGACTTGAGCAGGCGTTCCTTTTTTACAGGCCCTTAGGAATTGCCGGTTTCAGGCTCCATGATGCTGGCGTAATTTTTCTGACCGCATCGGGCCCCCCATCCCCCTTTGAACGCTCGGAATAGCCATGGCGGAAAACCGATAATATTTTTTAATTTTAATTCTTTATGGGTGGCAAAATGAGCGGCCTTAGTACTATTATACCAATTAATCAGTACGACATCTATGCAACGCCGCCCAAATATTTATCTACCCGGAAAGTAAACAATTTTTAAAGATTGACCGATGAATATGGGGTTTTCCCCTACCTGATAATGAATCCTTGGAGCCTAGGTGTGGGGGCCGGAAGGCCAATTTAAAGCGTGACAATGGTGTAGGTTATGAAGGTCCAAAGTCTATCGCAACTTTACCGTTCTGATTTTTGCCAATACCGATTAAACCACAACAGGAATTCAGTGGAATCGTGTACCGATGGATGGGAAGGACATTTTGAAAACCTATATCCCGATTATTTATCGATTCCCGGCAGTAAAGACCCAGAAGGTCCAGCCGCCATACAAGTGGAAAACTACGGAAGTTTGGTTTTTTGAAGCGAAGAAGACCATATTACGCCTTTGTAACCAATAATATAGATCAGTTGGAACAGATTGCGGAAACTGGTTTTTGCAATATTCAGTAGATGATGCCCCTTTTGATGATTGGTAATGTATAGCGTCAGATAAAATTCTTAGAGGCGGGTATCCAACGTAACCAAGTGAGTACTCTCCGGAAAAATACATGAGCCCTATATGCGCTGGCGCAAACCAATAGAGTAAACAAAACAACGGTTTGCCGAACAATTGCTTTGTTGCAACGATTGATAAAAGGTAATTTGGGTACCAAAGTGTAGATGATCAGTTTTGGGTTGGTTTGAACACCCATGAAATCAACCTTTGGTGCACGAACGTCAATGTCCAATTTAATCATTGCGTAGAACAATTTTTATGATGACTTGCTCTTTACCCAGCCAAGATGAAAAAGTAATTGAGCATAGACTTTTTCCCGAATTTGGTAGAAGGATTACGAAATACGGAATCTAATGGAACGATCACGGTAAGCAGCTCCTACCTATTTTTTGGATCAAGGATTAAACGGAATGCCTTTGTGGCGAGCAATCACAGCTTTTGGACGAAGCCCAATAGTAGGAGGTAACACCTGGAATACACTTATGGACTTTCAGAGACCTTTAATGCCACCGTAATTGGCAGAAATGGTTGTGTGTAGATATTCCTCTTGTTGAACAAGCATTTAATGGACGAAATCACCTATAAACCAGTAAATTAGGATTTAATTGTAGCGGGGTTTTGATTTTCCTGAAATCACTTATATGATGGCAACCCTACACACACCTACACCCACAGATCCTACTGGGAAAATCCAATCCGGAATTGTAGATGCCATTATCACACAAACGCATTTACCAGGATTCCAAAACACCGCAACCATTTACCTATGAAAATTGCCATTTAGCCCCACGTAAACATACAATTGTTCACATTATGGGTCCAATATTTGGGTTCCGTATTAATGAAATGAGGTTGGACAGGGTCTACAGAATAAATATTAGGGAGGGATTACCGACCTATTTGGCCGTCTGGAAAAATACATTTAACAGAATACAGTTCAAAATCAAAATCTCAAGCACAATCCATTATGGTAGCATAATATCGACCCCTACTTACTATGCAAGGAGGTCCTTCGTAAATTCTGAATTGTTTCAGGATAACGAAGGTTATTTTTTTGAAGAATAACATCAGCGCGCGTAAAAAATCTTTATTTTGGACCTAATCCAAGAATTAATGTCGCAAGAACCTTTCAAAAGCCAGCAAGATATACTATTACCGCAGCACTACCATATACCAACGACCTTAATACATATAGGGCATTTGGCCGGTTGTTTATGTGCCCGGCGGATATCTACGCCAAGATACTTGAGAATTAAATGTGCAACGATGTAGCCTCGTCCTGTGGAAGTGACGAAACATGGGTGGCCATTTCGATGAAAGCAAAAAAAAGAAGGTTTACCCACCCCTCCAAAATATTAATAGATAAATACCACGAATTATTAAAACAATCCTTTTAAGGATTTCGGGATTACCTTCCCATAACTACTCCAGAACCTCTGCCGAAGTCCATCCATAAAACGTGCCTCGGATTTCTTTGTAAAACTATATGAGCAGGGGTTTTAATTGAGAAACCACAGAACATTGTACGACCAAGAAGCGCAACAGTTTTCTTGGGCCGATCGTTTTGTTGTTGGTACCTGCCCAAAAATGTGGTTTCGAAGAGGCCTATGGCGATCAAAATGTGAAAACTGTGGTTCTACCTTAAACGCCACTGACCTTATTAATCCGCAAATCTACCATATCTGGAGCAGTACCCTCTCAAAAGAAACAAACCACTGTTTTTACCCTTGGAACCGATACGAGGAATTTTCTAAGAAATGGAATTCCCTAGAGGGTCCAATAAAAAACGAACTGAAGCCCAATGTTTAACGGCCCAATGTAAACATCTTGGATCGATGATGGCCTAAAGCCCACGGCCGTAAACCCGCTGACTTGGAATTGGGGTTTCCTGTTCCTGTTGAAGCGGTGAAAGGCAAGGTGCTGTAATGTTGGTTCGAATGCCCCTATAGGGGTAAATATATCCGCTCTACCAAGAATGGGCCCGCTAGGAAAGGCAAAGGATGGGAACCTTACTGGAAAAGGCCAAGGACACAAAAAATGTGCATTTTATTGGTAAGGGATAATATTGTTTTTCATTGTATTATTTTCCCAAGTATGCCTAAAAGGCCACATGGCGATTTTAATATTAACCCGGAAAATGTCCCTGCCAACGACTTTTTTTATAATTTGGAAGGTAACAAACTGTCCACCTCCAGAATTGGCGGTATGGCTACATGAGTAATTTGGAAGACTTTCCCAACATTGCAAGAAGTGCTAAGTAACGCTAACTGCCACGGCCCCGGAAACAAAGGAAATACGATTTCACTGGAAAAGATTTCCAAGCAAGGAACAATAAACGAAATTGGTGGCCATATACGGGAACTTTATCAATCGTGTAGTGGTGCTTACGCAATAAATATTAACAATGGTATTGTGCCTACTCCTGGCGCCTTTAAGCCAGGTAGATGCGGGAAACTTTGGAAGCGCTAAAAAAATACAACTGGAGATCAATTGCCAATTCATAGAAAGATAACCGTTTCCGCGAAGCGGGCCAAGAAGTTATGAAATTTAGGACGTTGGCGCACAATAGTAATTTTGGCCGATGAAGAACTTGGAAAGTAATAAAAGCAGGATGAAGAAAGAGTAAAGACCATATTGTTCGTGCCTTCAAATAGCAATCGCCCTAGCAGTTTTGAGCGAACCATTTTTGCCCTTACCTCTGAAAAACTAAAAGAACAATACTGGGATTTGGACACCCTGGACAACGACCTAATAAACTGGGAAAAAATGTAGCTAAAAATGAAGTGCTGCTTCCGGCAGGACATCAGGTAAGCCTAGCAGAATTTATTATTACACGCAAAAATTGAGGACGAGCCATTCAGGCACAATTAGCACAAATGAAGCTACCAAAAAAGCAAAATGAAAATAGAAACAAAGAAGTAGCACCGCACAAAAAGACACTATCTATTTGATGACTTTTCAATTGACATGAGGGTAGGCACCTTATTGAAGCTAGAAAAAATGCCAAAGGCCAAAAAATTGTGGTCTTAAAAGTGGGATACGGGACACTGGATGTAAGAAACAATAGTCTCAGGAATTGCAAGAAGCTTTTCGCCAAGAAGATATCCTAGGTTAAAAAAGAGTGACCGTTTTGTGAACCTAGCGCCGAAGCCTTAACGTGATAGATAGCGAAGGGCCCATGATTCTAATGACGCGAAAACAGCTGATGGCAAATGGTTATTTGTTAATCCGGATGAAGATGATTGATAATGGCGGGGAACAATAAGTTAGGTCTCGAAACATTGGATCCTTCTGCCTTAAAATTAAAGATACCCCATGAATCTCATTTCCTACATCAAACAAAAAACACCCAGCTTCCTGTTAATAGGCATAAAAATACGGTGGGGCCTTGTGAACGAAGGATGTACCTCTGCCCTTTATTTCCCGATACCGAAAAGAACGTACCGGAATTTTGGATAGGTGCAAATTGTTTGCCATAGTGCAGTTTAAAAGCACAGTTTGAGGCCTTGGAGAAAGACGCAAGTGACCATCCTTAAATCCAGAGGAACAAGATTTCCCTACCCCAGAATTAGGAACAGAAGATTGCCAAATGCCGAAGATCTTACCACATTGGAAGATCTTAATTCTCCCCTTTAAGAAAAGCGTAAAAACCAGGCCCAGAAACAGCCATCAAAAATGGTCCATGGAGCCTTTGGCAAAAATTATTTGGCCCAACGCAACCGATGAAAATAGATTTTGAAAGCCTTCTAAATAGTGTTAGTTGGATACCGTTCCAATGAGATGATGCGCTGGAGGGAGCTCGCCATATCATTTCTGAATGATAAAACGAACGGCCGTACCGAAATCCAGATCAGGACACAATTGGAGAAATTTGCATAATACCACCAAAAGGTCTTTCAACTGAAGAAAGAGGATGAAAGGCCCAAAAGTTAGGGACTATTTTGGAATGGAGCGAACCTTTAAACTCGCTGTCCCTCCCACCGACTATTGGCCATATTACGGGCTGAAAATGAAGGCTTTAATAAGGGTTAGGTCGAAATTGATGACGAGAAAGCCATCTCCAACATGGAAATATAGGATCATTAAAAAAGCAATAATGCTACTAACTCCACAATCTTCAAATTGGCCCATTCAAGATGCTATAAAAGATTGCTTTTCCCTTCACTTTCCAAATGAAGATTTTAAAAAAAAAGCGCCAAGGAAAGGCAGAGATGAAAATCGCTATTCAAGTATTTTCCAAAAACCTAAAGCAGCTGTTGTTGGGTCCCCTTTGGGCGAAAAAAGGATTTTAGCCATAGACCCAGGATTCAAGAACAGGCTGTAAAGTAAAGTTTTCTTAAACGCTCAGGGCGATGTTGGAACACAATGAAACCATTTATCCACATGCAACCGCAAAACGAAGCACGGCGCTATAAGGAAATAAGCTCCCTGGCCCCCCGATGCCCATAAGAATGAGGCGATTGCTATTGGTAACGGTACGGCCCAAGGGAAAGCAGGCAATTGATCAAGCGCAGTTCTGTTCAAAAACAATATTTGAGGTGTTTTGTGGTTAGTGAAAGCAGGAGCCCCTCCATTTATTCTGCCTCCAAAATTGCCCCGTGCGAAATTCCCCAATTTCGATGTACCGTTAGGGGTGCCCATATCCATGAGGGCGAAAGTTGGCCGATCCCTTGCCGAATTGGTGAAAAATAGATGCCAAATCCGACTCGGTGTAGGTCTAATACGCAGCACGATGTAGATCAAGAATGCTCTTTTAAAAATTCCCTGGATCGTGCCGTAGAAAGGCTGTGTGAACACAGTGGGGGCAATATAAATACGGCCAGTGTACCGCTCCCTAAAGCTATGTTTTTCCGAATAGGTCCAAAACTAGCTGAAAATATTGTAGCCTATAAAACGAAAATGGTCCCTTTGAAGCCGAAGCGAATTAAAAAAAAGTGCCTCGTTTGGGAGCCAAAGCCTTTGAACAAGGAGCGGCCTTTTTACCGCATTAAACAGGCAAAAAACCCTTTGGATGAATTCCGCGGTACATCCTGAAAAGTTATTCTCTAGTGCAAAAAATGGTCAAAGATTCAGGGCGTTATTCCCTCTATCCAGAAATTATTGGAACAAGGGAGTCCTTAAAAAATAGACCTTAAACATTATTGTAACTGAAATGGTGGGATTACCCAAATTTACAGGATATTGTAAAGGAATTGAAAAACCGGGATTGGAGTACGGGAAAAAGCAAAGTATTCAACCTTCAACAGAACATAAAGAATCCATTGCCAGATCTAATGCTGGGCAATTATTACCCGGACATTGTGACAACATCACATAATTTTGGATTGTTTTGGTTGACGTGGGCCAAATAAAGAAAGTGGCCTGATCCATATCTCCAACCTTTCGGAAGTTTGTAAAAAGACGTAAACGAACACGTAAGTCTGCACCGCAATAATTGTAAAAAGTTTTGGAAAGTGGATATTCCCCAGGACGGATTCATTTGGCCTTTGCACATAAACCCAAAACTTAAGTTCTTACGCGTAAAAGGTTCTTTATTTGTAACCTTTATTCAAAATTTAATAGTTTATGTTTCTGAAAATTAGAAAAAGCAATTGAACGAACAAGTTCGTAATTGAGGCTGAGTCCTCGCAGGTAAACATTTATTCATGGCCCTCATGGGCCGAGCAAAGGATTGGGGAAATTGCAAACAATTTATGTATACCCAAATCCGATGAAGGAACGTTTAACATATGTCAAGTTGGTGAAATATTAAACGAGAGAGGGGACATGCCTATGTCCTCGCACTCATGCACCCAAATCCGACTTGGCAGTTTTTTTCAAAAAAATGTTCCACGAATTATTTGGACCAATGAAATTTTTGTATCCGATAGCATTAACGAACTTGTACACTGTAACCCTTCAGGAAACGGATTAATGCCCACCCATAATTTTCTTCAATGGTATGTAGCGGAACAAATTGAGGAGGAGGCTTTGGCACCGTAATATTCTGGCAAGATCAACCTTATTGAAATTGACAAGGTGGCTTATACTTGTTCGAACCGTGACATTTCCAACAGTTACAGCCAATAGTGCCTGCAATTACTCCCAAGCATAATTTAACATTTACTTACTTTTCACGATTGAAATTACAAATCAGATATTTTGCCCAGTTGATTAGATCAAAGGTGGCAAGAAAACAAACAGGACAAAAATCGAAAAAACGCTGACAAAAGGCCTTTAAAAGGAGCAAAAAACGGCTCTAAAAAGAAATGGTTCCCATGGCTGCAAAACCAACGTGCTGCCGACCAGTACAAAAAGCGCGAACCAGAGGTGGCAGTCGTCTTGTCCTGTTTTGATCTGAATCGCAGAAAGTTCTAATCTTTAATCACTTGCATACCTGGCATTACCGCATTTAAATTGTATTCAGCCCAAGCACAGTGAAGTAATTCATCAAGCCCTTGTGGTATAAAAAAACTGAAGACAATCCATTACAACAGTTGCCTTCGTCACTCTGCCTCCTCGCATGACCGTTTATAAAGGATTAGAGAACACATGCTAATCTCAAGAGTACCGTCATTTGCGAACTTGGCCTGTTCCACAGGCAGGCATAGTGAAGCAATCTCATAAGAAGTGAGCCCGCTAATAAAACAGAATTGCCCCCACCCTCACTAAAGTTCCTCGCCAATGACCGTCCTCATTAAAGGCATAGTTAAACAGAAAGCCTTAACGCACCCATAGTTGCACATCAATCTGCCAACTTGCTGTCCGCAGGTAGACAAAGTGAAGCAATCCTTAAGTAGGCGTGTTTCTAATGTTTACCTCAAATACTGTTTCAACCATCAAGTAAAAACAACCATCCATAGTCCCAAATCTCCCAATTGGGATTATCTCTGTTAACTAATTGTTCCTTTCGCCTCCTATTTCCAAGCCTTATCTCTTGCTTTCTTCTTTCAATAGCTTTACGAATTTCACCTGAAATTCCTCGAAGTAAATAATTTTATAACAATTAATAACGAGAAATAAAACCATGGAATCCAATTTTTTAAATGCTCATAAATACGCTTAAACTAGATGCTTGCTGACCCCCACTATATATAACCGATTATTCTATTAGTAAGTAAATATAACATAAGACTTTTTCATTCTATCAAGTTTCGTTGGATCAAGACAAATTTGTTGTGTTTAATGCCAAAAGATTGTAGTTAGTTCTATAAAGGAAAAGAATTCTACGTTTTTTTTTCACACCCCTGAACTGTGCCCCTAAAAAGCTTTTTATTTTTTGGCATTAACGATTCTGCCGATCATTTGTGCTTCTGTTTTATAAAATAGTTCAAGAATAGATCTATAATGTTGAGCGATATCGTGTTTGCTGATGGTGTTGAACGCCCTAATTCCCTGTAATCTCTACATCCTTGTACCAATGTGCCATTTTTGTAATAGCGTCTCCTATGGACGTTCCGTATTGAATAGTTCCTGACCCCGTTGGACCAGGTCAAAGGCAATCTTTTATATCTGGGATATTGAATCGAACAATATCCTGCTTCTTTGTGTATTGGTCTCTGGTCCGTTAATATGGAGCCCTTGTACAACAGTGGCCGATATCTCAATTAATGTTCTATGATCGGTCACCTTGGTAACCGGAGAATAAAATGGCCCACTATGGATCCTTTTTTGCCCCTTGGCCCATTTTTTGGTTGGTGATTATGGGTATAGAGCTCCCCTTGGGAAGTGCCGTTTCCGTCAATGGACAGATAATGGCCCGATAATTCCTCGGGAAAGATGAGCCATGTTTGGCATGTCCTTTTGTTCCAATCTTTAAAGGATCGCTGCAAGTAATCCTTGTACCTGTCCGCTGGAGCTTCTTTCCGTCGACCCCATAAGAAATGGCCTATTGGTGCGGGCAGGTCCCGAAGCCCTATAATCGACCATAAGTAGCTTTTAAAAAAAAGCAGCGAACTCCGATGGTCATTCCGTGTTCCCTGTGCTACCACCAGATCCCAAAATTTCCTGCTCTCTTTGCACTATTTCCTTTGGTGCACTTATCTAAGACGCCAAAACGGCGGCGCTTTGATGTGGGATG
>Ga0163217_1119822_pt1 | contig 13042 bp, 8 predicted proteins | sample SynspAceP_FD_185933 | JGI IMG/M metagenome (GOLD analysis project Ga0163217, IMG submission 185933) | Saline lake microbial communities from Ace Lake in Antarctica - Synechococcus sp. Ace-P (PacBio error correction) | ecosystem: Environmental > Aquatic > Non-marine Saline and Alkaline > Saline ...
CCACGAATAGATTGTGAATTAATTTTCCTCCAGCTCGCGTAAGAGAGAAGGTGCGGAAAAGATGGCACACACGAAAAGCCCCTGGGCCTGCCCCCTTTTCTTGGACAAACTTTATCGAATTTTTTGGATCTTCCCCAAAGCCCTTGAAAACAGGATTTTTCCCCGCTCTGGAAAAAACCCTCTGCTTGATTTTTCTAAAAGAATTTAAAGTCCCCAGATAGGCCTTCCCACTTTTACCTGGGCATTCAGCTGAAAAAATTCGCTGGTTCCCCAGGAGGGGAAATGAAAATTTAAAAATAGCTCAGAGTCCAAAATTTCCGGTCCCTACATTTTTTTCAAAAAAAATCCAGTTTTTGCATAGGCTTACCCGAAAACGTTGTTCAGTCCAATCGGGTCCAGCAAGACTTGGATTCCAATGGACAATACTTCCATCCGAAATTGAAGTCAACTCATTTGGAAAGAATTGAGCCTAGGGATGGAATTAGTTGAAAAACTGGGTAGGAAGATGTTCCAACTACAACGCTGAGTAAGCAGCGGTCCCTTCCCAAGCCAAAATTCCGAGTCCCACGTGAAATTATTATAAATCTTCCCGACCAGTCCAATTTCTAATTGGGCCGTGCCTGAATTGGGACTGTTCCTGAAGCCTGGAGAAATTTCAATTGCTGGTATTTTCCCTTGGTAATAAACCGAACTCCACCCAACCTTGACCTACGGTCCCCATACTTAGAATAATCGGAAATCCAAAAGCCATAGGCTTGTCCTAAGGAATATTGTTCTGAAAATTACTTTGAAGCTTCTCCAGTTTTCCGATATTGAATTTGGCCAATGGAGAAGAAGATACCCTCAGGCGCAGCTCTTTGGATCATTCGCCTACCAACTTGCCCTGGCGCTACGCTAGAAAAATGCGGGTGGTAAATCCAAGAAATGGGTATTGAAATAGGGATTGGGAATAGAATCAATTCAGGAATATCAGCAATCTATCCCTAAAAAAGAAGTTTTTCCCCCCGCATCATTACGAAAGCCCAAAGAAATCCTTCTTGGTAATCTTCCTGATCAAAACTCCCATCATCCCCCTCCCCTGCCAACATGAATCGCTTTTCTTTTCCGAATGGAAAGTCGGATAGCCGCTGGATTCAAAGGTTGATATAGCTACACCCTGATTGCTGAGAGTTTTTGTGCTGAAATTCGATAATCCCATCTACCGAAAGTCGGTGCTTGGTTAATAGGTCTGATTCATAGGAGTACCATGGACTTTGCTGTGCAAACCCATTGAAGAAAGGAAAGACCAAGAAGCTTCCATTTAAGAATGACTATAGACTTCATCAATTTTCTTCTCGCGTAATTTAAATTTCCTAAATCTGGAGCCAATCGCTCAAACTAACCCGAGACAGACTAAACACATGCGAAATACGGAGTCCTCCGATATCATTACCAAATATCCGATAGTGCATAAATCAATCTGAAATTTCGCTCAACTAAGAAAACGCCATTTCCCATAACTGGGCTTGAAAATTGAGATTTTATCACCATTCAAAATCCTTGATTGTATTGAAATTACCACTCCAGCTCTAGAAATGCGAGGTTTTCTGGACTTGGCCTCTAATCCAAACGTGGGTCAATACTTATCAACTCGGTGTGACGACCGGTATTTTCGATTGCCATCAAATGTTCCATATCCAAATCCAAAGCGGTCAGTAAACCGAAGTCGCTTCCGGATTTTCCATTTGTAAGAATACTTGATAAATAGCCCTGGCAAGGTCAGCTCCACTGAAATTGAGATGGGATTTCAGTTATTAGTCTGAGAAATAGATATCGCGAACGAGCTCTGCCATTGTGTGACCAGGCGTTGAATGTGTCGTGATTATCGCGAAACCATCAGTCCAATGTCAATCGATCTTTGACATAAAATCCCTCCTACATCCAGTCCAAACCCCCAAGCGCGCGAATGTCAACATTACGATGGATCACTTTTGCATTCATCCCCACTTTAAAATGATCCGATAGATCTCGTGCGTAGCTTAATAGCAAGGCATAATCAGCAGCATTGAGAATTGGATATTGTTAATAATTTAATGCGCCATTCGCATCATAGAGAAAACCGGGTATCCGGAATGTCATCAACATCCAAACCGAATGAGTGACACAGCAACTGACTGCTCTGATTTGATCGGCGTAAGAAAAGCTAAATAATCATATTGGGCTACTCCAGAGAATACTCCGAATGCATTAAACTGAAATCATATTTTGTGCTGGATTCCCATCAAAAGCTGATCCCGGGGGGGAAAAAAAATAAAAAAATTTCCAATAGGCGAGGCCAGCAAGTGACAGCATCTAACGTGTCAGATGAACACTTGGGCGCCAACCCATTCCTAGTGCTGAGCACTCAAAACCAATACTCAGAAATTATTGGAATAATTTTCGGAGTAATGTTCCTGAGCAATCCGTTGGGCAGCCCTAAGCCAGAAAAAGCTTAGTAGAATAAATAGACAAACTAGCACCTAATACCGCTCCTGTTTCACTTTCCAAATAAAGTAAAATCCGCCAGTTAAGATAATTCATGGCCTAAAAATCTACTTATAACGACTTGCATCTGTACGTTTTCGTGCGTTTTATTGTACGGATTTTAACATTTATAAAGAACGAAGCTTAAGAAATTGAAATTGAAAGGAAATAATCTCAGTTGCTGTTAAATCTAAAAAATAAGGCTTAAGGAATTAAAGCAGTTTTATTCTTTTCTACTTTTTCTAGAAAATTAACTATTTTAGCAAGGATTAGGTTATGCAAAGGTAGTCTGGAAAAGATTTGGTATCAATTTTTCTTTCATGAATGTCAAAAGGAATTCAATTTCCTGTCAAAAAAAGAATATTTAATCACCTTTAGCAAATGAATGTTGCCAACACACAGATCCCAAAATGCGCAAAGGTACTCTTGGAGTCTGCGGTTTTGCAAATCCCATCTCCAGAGGCGAAGATTATACCTCGGACTTGATCGAAGGCTTACCCAAAGCTCCAGATGATAGTAGTGGAAGGGACCTTTATCCACTTCCAATCGCCTCAAACAGCTGGTCCTAACGCAGAATATCGCTGGGTGGAATTCAATCATGGGACCACCGAGAAAATATTACTGGATTCAGAATCAGGAAGGAATTCAAAATCACCCTCTTCGCGAAACTTGGTCGCGCATTGGTCAACTCCACCATAATAACCTCACTACCAAGAATTGAATTCATGAAATCGCACGCAAAAAAAATCTTTCGCTACGCCAACAGGCAAGGAAATGCGCCTCCGAATCTAAAATGACACACACATGAAAAAAAGACGATAAGTATCACATCAGTGGGATTGCTCTTCCACATCGAAAGAAGACGGGATATGATAGCCTCCGGAAATATCTGGATGCGATCAACACCCCACTTTTCTTCTTTCAGATATCAGGAAGATCATCTCCGATATCGAAAACCGCATTAGCCGAAAATTTTCCTTAGCTATTTGAAAAATAACAACAAGTCATTAAGCTGAAAACGTGGAGAAACTCATTGAGAAAATGGGGACTATCGCTGATTTTTCGTTGCTGGTAGAAGATGGAAAAATCCGAAAAGCAAGAATGATTTGGATCTGATGAAAAAGAGGAAGATCCTTATAGATATGTGACCTCCACCCAATGCAGAACAGGGTGGATCAAAAACTAGTCACGAACTAGAAAATAAGAAAATACTAGAGGCGTATGTGCAGGATTGCACATTACTATTGCCATCGATCCGCTTTGGACTCGTTTGATAAGCAATCCTGCTCCTATTTCAGCGGTAATCTCAAGCTCAAACTTTTGGGTCATTTGACATTGTTCCCATTTATAATTTCAACAAACCTCAGCCTTCGGGATTTTTGCTGCTATAGCCACATCGTACTTTTGGGGTCATTTTTAACAGTTTCATTTATGACCTCACAGAAGACAAAAAACTATCAAAAAACTAATAATCGGAATCCTAGATGACAAATACTGTGGTGGAGTTTCCAGCGGACTGTCAGCCTTATTTCAATTTGAAGTACTTTATATCCGTTTAGCTTTTGTCCTTCTGATTCGTAGCCGGCGGTTCTGGATCTTGATTTACTTAATCCTTTTGATTATTCTTCCTGTAGCAAGTTCGTCACCGAAGCGAATCAAGAAAATGAAAGGTGGAGAAATCACGTTGGAAATAACAGTTGATCGACCCTCAAGAGAATCTAAACCTAGTCCTCATACCAAAATCCCGGACTAAGAACGATTCTTCTTTTGACTCCCTTCCGAGTATTGGTAAGGTGATCGAAGCAATAGGAAGTGCGCTAGGACATTAGGTAAATTTTTCCTAAAATTTCCATTCGAGTGATCTTGGATTGATCGTCCTTTTTGATCGGTCTAGTATTTAACCATCACAACCGATTATTCAAGTACTGTTTGTTTACTTCGGCCTTTTCACCAATGATGATTTTGTAGTCTTGAACTGGCAGAGTTTCCTTTTGAGCTCTTTCAGCAACTTAAGTGCCTGTAATGGCTTGTGATTGGCCGGCTTTCATTCCTGGATGATTATCCCAGGAAATCATCATCATACTACTTGACTTAGCGTTTTGGGCGCAGAAGTAGCCTGATAGGCGGTCGATTTTGGGCTCGTTGGCTTTAGGGACTTTGTTGCTATGTGTTGGTATTTCCGCTTTCCCAGATTCCAAAAATCGTGGGTGCAGTTCAAAAGAAGAAAAAATTGGGTTTAAGACCGATGGAGACCCTTCCTATTGTAGGAAGAACGATGATCCTTTCAGCTTCAACCCAATCGAGAAGAACCGACATTCATCAAGTTAATCTGAAATTAGAGGGCACTTCCGACAGAAATTAGTGACCTTGAAGCAGGAATATTTCCTCGAGAGGAAGAACCAAAGTAGAGGCGATGAAATAACGCCAAGGGTGATTAACTTATACCTATAGTCCTTTTGATTCGATTGTGGACCTTTGGAATGAAGGCTTTGATGTAAAGTCTCTGGGGATTCATTCGAGATCAAAAGCTAAATTTAATTCTAGAAATACCTTTCGAAAAGCCATTCATCATGGAACGATCACTCCTCGAAGTACTCGAAACACAATTTAACCGAAACCGGGTTATCGATCCTCGGATCTTTCCTTCTAATACGGTATGGGACTTTTCAATCAAAGGGACTTGTCCTGCTTTGACTGTAAAATTGAAGATGAGAAGACAGAATCTGATGAAAGAAATTGTGATTTCTGACTCCACCGAGTCTCAAACAAAGTCTCGACAGTCCTTAGCAAAGTAACGATACAAAGATTCGAAAGGCAGTATTTCTGTAATCCAAAAGCACCCAACCTGGGTGCTTTTTTTTTGTATTTCTTTGCAAAAATTTAAGTACTATGGACGTAACTGTAAAATTTTTTGGGAGGTGCTGGGTCAGTCCACTGAATCGCGCTATTTAAAATTGATATAGGTGAATTTTTGAAATCCTAAGTGAATTGTGGTTTTCAAGGTCCGGCGGAGAACTCCGGGAAAGAAATTGGGACAAATTCCCTCATGCCTCTTGGTGAAATGGAAGCCATTGGCGACTCATGCCACTTGGATCCACATAGGTAGCTTGCCTCGAATTCGTGAACAGGAAATTTCAAAGGAACCGATGCTATTGTAAAAGCCGAACGCAACTGCTGAGCTGGCAAATCCTAAATTAATGGATTCCGGAAAATTCACAGGAAGAAGAAGCTGAAGTAATGCCAAAAAGAAAGGCCTAATTCACTCATGACGACCCTCAGCCACTATATATACAGGAAAGATGCTGAGCAGTTTTCCCCTATGCTTGTAACAAAAAACCATTTGGTAAAAGCTTTTTTCCATCCACGATTTCAATTGAAAGTTTACCTTTACGCATGCTGGCCAATTTTGGGTGCATCCCATTGTTTTAAAATAAAGAGTCAAGGGAGAATCTCAGACCAAAACACTGTTTTTTTTTTCATGGAGATCTAGGAAGGTAAATGATTCCGAATTCTCTTTCCTCCTACATGATCCCGAAAGCTGATGTCATTTGGATCGAGTCCACCTATGGAGATCGCATTCACCACCCGTTAGAACCTTCTGAGAACTGGCTTTTCAGCAATTTTAGACACATTTAATAGAGGTGGCTTAGTGATTATTCCTGCAATTTTCTGATAGGAAGAACTCATTGGTGAGTATTATTTATTCCAACTGTGGCAGAAAGGTAAAAAATCCCGAAAAGTGGCCAAATTTTTCCTAGATTCTCCAAATGGCTATCAAATGCCACAAAAGCTATTAAACCAAGATTTTCACCAAGATCATAAATTAAATGCTGTTTTAGAGGAATCGGATAATCATCCTTTTAAACACCCCAGCTTCCATTAATTACCAAAAACAGGACAATCCAAATACCTTAATGGATTCAGAGGAAATTGCAAATTATCCTCTCTGCCAGTGGTAATGGCAACCGGAGGAACGAGTGGTTCATCATTTAATAATAATCGCTTGCCTCATAAAGAGAAACGGGGTGGATTTTCGTTGGTTTTCAAGCTGAAGGGAACCCCGAGGAAAGAAGGTTAGTAGACGGTGAGCTCAAATTCAGATTAATGGAAATGCCTGTCGCAGGTTAAAGCCCAAATCTATAGTGGTAGATGGGCTTTCCTGCCTGCAGATCAAGACCGAAACTTATGGAATGGGCTGAATGGGTTTTACTGAGAAACCGAAACTTGCATTTTGGTCGTTCACGGAAGAAAAGGAGGCATCTGCTGTATTAGCCAAAAGCTCATGGACGAACTAGGTTGGGAATACAATAAATTCCAAATTATCTGGAGTCTAGTTATACTTTTTCGACAAACATATGAAAATCTATTTATCTTCCACTTATACCTTCTGTCGACCTTTTTGGTTCCTACTGGTATTGTTCACAATGCAAATCAAATGAAGGCTGAAGATCAAGGTGTAAGTGGGAAAGTACTTGGCTAGAAGGAAATCAATGCCAAGCAATTAAATCTGAAGATCAAAAAATCTAATCCTCCTGAGCGGACCAAAGGCATACCTGTAGTCGAGTGATAAAGTTTACCCCGTTTGTAAATATGGCAGACCGCAGACTAAAGGATGGACTATTCCAATCTATAGCTGGTAATCCCTATTGCCGAAGTGACTAGTGGACGAAAACGGAGATTAATTCCTTAATCCTTCCTGTAAGGTAAATATTCTCTGTTACTGTAGAAAAGAGGATGGCTTATTGCCAATAGCTTTGATGAAATGGGAAACATTGAAACCGCCTAATTATCAAAAAAAGGGGATGGGTAACCCCGGAACCTGGTGATTAAATTAGCAAAAGCTTATTTTAGGAAATCTTTTTTTTACACCACATCTTTCATTGATTTATAACCACCTAAAACACCATAAAACAAACACTCCTAAAAAAATATTTTAAACTTTTTTTCAACTTCCCATGCAACCATTTTTTCCAAGCCCTCGCATCTAACCTAATTGAAAACAAAAAGCAATGTTCAAGCAGAACTAATTTTTCTACAGAGTCAGGTTTAATACAGGGTTGCCTTCGAGGCGAACGGCTGCACAGCGGCACCCTGTATGATACCTACTCGGGGAAATTTCTGGCGATCTGCATCCGATATTTTAAAAGATCGGGAACAATGCAGAAGATGTGATGATCGAGGCCTTTCATGAAGTATTTTTGAATAAGCTGTCCACAGTACCCAAGGTACTGGCAGTTTTCGAAGGTTGGATGAAGCGGAATCATCGTCACACAGGCACTATGACCTGAAAGAAGTCACCCGTCCATCTGATGAATTGGAGAAAATTAATGTGGAAAATGAACTGGACTTTAAAGATCATTCCTACGAACTCAATCAATCTTGAAGGTAAGCAAGATCTAAGAGAAAATGGTCGAAAGCCTCCGGTAGGATACGCGGACAGTTTCAACCCTCTTTCGCAATTGAAGGGTATTCTCCCAAGAATTGCTGATCTACTCGGAATTACAGAGAAGTACTTCTAAGTCCCAACTCAATCGGGCTCGAATACTTTTGAAAGAAACAATTCAGTTCAAAACATTACTAAAAAGACCAATCAATGGCTAATAAAAATAGTAATCTGGATCAGTTTTTCATGGAAAAACTAATGCCAAGATAGCAATGCAATACCAAGCAAACTAGCCTGGGAGCGACTGGAAAGCCAGCTTCCTCAGCAAAGAGAAAACGGACCTCCTTTGCATCTGGTGGTCGGTGGGCAGCTTTCTGTTGCAGGCACTGCACTCTTTGTAGGCAGATAATTTTGCTTTACTGCTTTCTTCTAACCCACTGGTAGAACAATAATAGCTTTTCTACAGAAGAAACCAGATGGAAGATGTAATCGAACAAACTGGAGGAAACTCACCAAAGTGCAACTATTCAGGAAATCCAACTCAAACCTGAAAGAAAAAATTAGTGTCCAAACAAAAAAGAATACTAAACCAACTAATACAACTACCCAGAAACACAGCTTCATTAAGGTTAATTCTTCCGCCAGCCAACTGTATCGCTGTAGCAAGAAGATAAGCCTGAGGTGGAAGAAACTCAGATCGTAAATTGGAGGGCAGTTCTTGTCGTAGAAGAACCCAATCTTCCAACCATAAGCTTCCTAAATCTGCAAGTCACTGAGACTGTAGCCTAAGGCAGAACCAGCAAAGTAGAGGAGCCAACGCTATCCGAGTAAAATCTACATCCAGATGGCTTGCAAGAAAGACAAGACCTTGATCGGAGGGCTCAACAAAAAAAAGTAGAAAAAGTCCGAAGGATTACTCGGAAAAAGTAGATCAAGGCTTTTGCAGACCTGCAGGATGCAAAAAACAATCTCTTACCAGCCTGGCTCACCAAAAAAGAAAAAAGCGCTGAAAAGCCATAAACGCAACCTTAACCACAAGCTTAAAAGAAATTAATCATGAAAAAATACTGCTATTGCTTTGCCTAAATGGCAATCGTACAGATACGGATTTGCATTACAATGATATGCCTGCACTGATCACAAAATAAACTGCCTTTTTTCCAAGAAATTTTTTTTCTCCCCGTCATCGTGGAATTCGGGAAATCAGGAAAAGTAGTTATCATCGTCAAACAACAAAGAAGACTTCGAAAAAATTGAAGTTCATATGAACTATTAATGAATTATCCGCGAAGCTGGACTTGAAGGCAAGAAACGGTGAAAATGGTGAAGTTAACCATCGTTCAGATTCAGAAGAAAAGACCGGCACCTCTAGGATTATCGTCAGAGTGAACGGGACGGGATGGAAACTGAAGTTTATATGCGGAGGAACTCCGCGTATTCGTAGACGAACCGGTGAAAACACCAAAAAGTAAAAAAAAATCGAGTCCAGGCCTGAAAGAAGAAAATCCGACCCCCTTTCCGGACCTTTCACAATAGAATCTTGGAGTGAATAACTACTTTGAAATGCAGATGGGGGAATTCCCTCCTCTGACAAATCCTTATCAGTCAAAGGCTGGGGAGTTGGAAATGTGGGTTCTAAATTGGATGGCTGCACAGGCGAATCTCTAAAGGCTTCTATTGGGACTGTCGGAAATTGGATTCAATTCAATAATTTCAAATTTGGAAACCGTGATTTCAGGCTTGTCAGAGGGAACAATCAAATTGAGGTTTGCGCAAAGAAATGAATGTAGAGGGATTCAGAGAGTTAAAATTTCTGCTTCCTACGTCACTGCCCATGACAATGCTTGAATTAGAACTTCGGCAAAATGAAATGACAATGGAAGGAATGGGCTTCGGATAGAATAGGCCCTTATGCCTGGATATCGTCTTGGCGGTCAATCCAAGTATGTATAATCGCGAAACTTGAAATGGCTCAGGCCGCAAGAAAGACAAGCCAAAATACCGGGCTGGTACCCCCTTTAAAACCCAAAAAAACCTTCCGCTAAACGGGACTACGTGGAGAAAGTCGGCGTCCGGGCGCCGTGAATCTTCTTCTCTACCCCTACGATATGAATATTATTCCAAGAAAGACAAGTCGCAGAACTACATCGATCACTTTGGAATTGTATCTAAAACAATGGGGCGAGGGCTAAACTTCATCCTATTTTGAAAAACTTAAAATCCAACATACCAATGAATCGATTATTATTCGCTTACAGCCATCTTTTTCGTAAGCCTTGGCTCCTTGACTGCACAAAAACTCTGACAGTACCGAGTGAAGAAAAAAGAAGGTCCTAATACCATCTTGGCATACCTGGGTACTATGAAAAATATGAAGATGGGACTAGCTCCCTAAGAAATGGAAGCTAAGACTATAAACTAATTAATTCAGTCACAAGCAATCCAAATTCTCTATCTGATATGGAAGTAAAGAATCTTGGACTGAATCTCTGGACTACCAGGACAATGCACCTCAAGTAAAGCCTTGGGCTCTTGGAACGTCCAATCTGAAAAATATGGTAGGAACCTACAAAGCGGCGAGAATTTCCATCTGGAAAACTGGCCTGGGAGTAAGCTGGTATAGAATTTTCATCAAACTGGAAGACACCAATCTGATTCGCAATCAAAAACTTATACAAGGAATCTCATTCGAAAGGTTTTTTCCCTGGAAGGCGAAAGGAACCAAGTCCAAAATTATCTGCATCCTAATGCAAATGTGACTTTGGTCCCACCAACGCTTTTGACCAATGATGGAAAGCTTCGAACTTGGAAGCGGTGATATGCTTCGGTCTGCGTCTCGGTGGCAGAGGAAAATTCGTACTACGATGACGCCAGTGGGAGACAAAGCAAAAGATTTTATGAGAATCTAATATGTACGCTTACTAACGTCCGTATGGAGTTTCGAGCAGAAAATTGGAGTGAATGATTTCAAAAACCTCTTTTTAAATTATGACCTCAATGAAGTTTATTTGGAAGCAGGGAAAAGGGCCTAAAAACTTAAAACTGCGATCAGCTTTTGGAGACTGATCATTTAGATAACCAACACTATGAAAAACTTGACAAAATTTTTACGCTAAGCTTAGTCCTTACTTCTCGTAGCAAACATTGAGCTACGCTCAGAATGTCCATCGTCGATGCAAATAAATCCTACGCCTAATATCAATAGTCTAGTCGAAGTCAATGGCGGCTGGCTGGAATGTTAACCTTATGAAGAGGCTCGCAGCTCAGAGGTAAAAAGTAGCAGCCTATTCTGAGTCCAATGAAAACGGCCAATTCAAGACATCGTATTTTTGGACTTTGGGTGACGTCCTGAAAATCTCCTACGACGAAACAGTAAAACAATAGCTCTTGATAACAAAGCAAAGGCCTATATCAAGATCACTGGTCCGAGAGAAGTTGCGCTTCAACTTCGGATATGCTCAGGTTCATTGATTGGTAATAATTTTCCAATATTGAAACGGTTTTGAAAAGTAATCCTCCAGGAAAGATCAGTGCTTCAATCGATCAACAATGGAAATCTGGATATCAGGCCTCTTTCTGGTTTCTTGAAAATTGAATGGGAGTAAAAAGGTAAATGTCATCGCAGGAGTCACCAGTGGAAATGCTGATATCTCAAATGTGACTGGTAATGTTCAATACAAATCTTACCAGTGGCTCGCTGGATGCTGAAATGTAGGTGGCGAAATTGAATGTCACTTTGACTTCCGGCAATCCCGATTAACTAATAATCGGAACCTAGGCTCGCCTGAGATTCACCTCGGGAAATATCAAAAGCTGAGAAATGCCGGCTTGGTGACAACACTCTTTCTCACGGCACTTCAGCTCCTTCAAATTTCAGAAACGACCTTTCTGACTTAAAAGGCTTATAACTTTTTCGCTTAAAGCTTCTTCAGAAACTCAAAGTTGGTAATGTCAGCACGGGCAAATCCTTTGGAAATGAACAACGTCTTGGTTCCTTTGGTGAAAGGGAAATATTTCCTTCAGGAAACATTACAATCGAACTAACAACCACCAGCACTAATAAAAATCGAAAACGGCAGGTTGAAATCAACCTGCCGTTTTTTTTATGATTTTTTTTTTACACAAAGGAATTCCAAGGTTCGCTAATAGTACAAGAAATCAAATCGGTTTCATCCCTACCTGCGGTAGGTAAAATCTTGGAATAGGTTATTTCTGTGCTTTCCACTAATATTAAAAAAAAGGACTCTAACGATAGTAATTTCAACGCAAAGAAACTTCACAAAGCAGTATTACGTGTCAGGGCATCGGTCAATGAACAACCCCTGTCATACTTTCATCTAGTTCTGGTCTGGAAGCTTAGTTCCGATTTGCCTTTTGTTCTTGTCCAAGTTTGAGCATTTTGCTGATTCGATCTGGGTAGGTTTGCTTACGAAAAAGAAGACGAGATAAAAGTTACACTAGCGAAAATCACGATGAAAGATGCGCATTTTCAAAAAAGAGTAATCCCGCAGAACTAAGTTAAAAGAGATAAAAATAATAGTAAGTACGTAACGTTTTCTATTTTGTAGCGTGTATGGTAATCAAGCCCATGAGCTTTAGCAGATCAGCTCATCTTCAAGAAAGCTAGATTTGATTCGCTTGCGAAAATGCAGGAACTGACCAGCAAAAAGTTCATCCCCAAATCCAATCAAAATCTGCTCGAGACTTACGCCGGATTTCTGGAAGATCCCAATTGAGATTTCCCAGAATTAATGATAGAGATAATCATCCCAAAAATCGGCAAAACTACCGCCATAAGACCAAAATCAATTGTTCCGTTCTCTTTATATAATCGACGTAAATTCTAATCCTTCAATATTCTTAAGTTTATTTTTCTAGTGGACTGCTATCGTTGGCTATCGAACATGCCCAACCGAACAAACTTCGCAGTTTAAAAAAACCTAAAAGGTTAGCTACTGCAACTGCCCCCAATCTGCGACTACACTCTATTCTCACCTTGCATCACTCACTCACCGGTCAGAAACGCAGCAAAAAGCACATATCCTGCCGCGATTTCTTTTCACTTAGACCAGCATCCTCATTCCATTTTCACTTCTCCACTAATCAGCTTTCCACGACAAGCGGTTGCAAAAGCCCACTTTGGGCAGCTATAAAAGG
>Ga0163217_1068646_pt1 | contig 13041 bp, 6 predicted proteins | sample SynspAceP_FD_185933 | JGI IMG/M metagenome (GOLD analysis project Ga0163217, IMG submission 185933) | Saline lake microbial communities from Ace Lake in Antarctica - Synechococcus sp. Ace-P (PacBio error correction) | ecosystem: Environmental > Aquatic > Non-marine Saline and Alkaline > Saline ...
ACCAAAAAGGGAAGATGGGAAATTTTTTTTTTTTTCTTTTGCAAAAAAATTTAACCCGGAAAAAACCCTTTCAAAAGCAAAAAAAATCCCCCTTAGAACCTGGATTTCCCTAAAGAAGGCGTGGTTGGCCTAAAATCCCTTTTCAAGTTAAAAAGCCATTCTTCAAAAACCCCCAACGGCAAAAACAGCGATGAGCAAAATAAGGATCCGTCTTGAAACGGACGCCTGAAGCTGGGTTTTTTCGGATTCGTGGAGCGATTCCAAATAAAAGGTACAGGGCTTTGGAATACCCAATAGTGGTAAAATTTGCCGTTTTGCCGTTTACGCGCCTTATCCGAGAAATCAAGGCACTTCCGCCGCCTTTTCTCAAAACGACGATCAACCAGCAAATTGGTGGAATTGCCATCGATCCAGATGAAAGCGCAAAACCGAGGCGCCAAACACAGAAGAACTGAGCGGCAGCAGAAAATTGCTTGGGCGTTAAACGTGGCTTTAACTCGCTTAAAAGAGGCCTGTTTTTATCGGGCTTTCGATGAAGTTGGGGAAAAAGCCATAAATTCTCGTGGTGCTTTGTCGGATGTTACATCTTAGTGGCGGTTGGGCGCTTTGATCGGGAGAAGGCGAAGTTGGCTTTGAGGCGGGCCGGCCTTTTGTTATCGAGTTTTAGAGCGACTTTGCGGACGTTAATCGCACAGAAAAATGAGCGTGCAAGGATTTTAACGCGGCGGAGTCGCCAAAGTTGCCGCTGGTTTTTCAAAATGGCTCAGGTTGAATTGGATTGCACCACAGGCTTGTCTTCACTGGGCGCGTAGAGCGTGACTGGTGGGTTGGCAGCTTATTTTTCTTCTTTGTTGGTGGAAAGACAAAGAGCGTCAACGACGAAAGTTCTTGGACCTGGATTGGGATGAAAACGCATGCGGCTGGTCGATTCCTTTAGTCCCTTTAGCGACGACATTGAAGAAGCAGAAGTTTTGCTGGTAGAGCGCAGGCAGAAGATCGATTTACTTTTCGAAAGGGCGCAAGTCTGGGCCAAAAACTTTTTGCAAATGAATACTTTGGAAGGTAAAGCCCCCCTTGAATAATGTAGCCGCAATCCGAAGCTTTTTCGTGACTTGTTAAAAAACAGTCATTCAATTAAGCTGTCAATGGCCCGATCTTTTTATGAACGTCGGGATTTGAAATGAAATGGCAAAAAAACCGTATTGAGTGAATGGCTTGCCGATAATTGTTCAATACTGGAGGGCTGGTGGGAAAGGTATGAGTCCCTTGGTAAATTAGCCGGCAATCGGCTTGTCGCAAAGAAATGGTAATTTTTTATACGCGTGGGATGGGCAAAATGAAATGCTTGCAACTTGCAATCGATATTTCGCGTGAGCCAACGATGGCGGTCTTCGTGTGTCACCATTGATCCAAGATGGGCCGTGTTAAAAGGTATGTTAAAAGGCTTTTTATCGATTTGCTGTTTGAATGCAAGGTCGTTATTAACGTGGTGGAATTATAAGTTAATTAATTTTAGGTGATGCTTTTGCGCGATTACGGCGATAAGCTGGTGCATGGATGGCAGAGCACAGGTAGATTACAATATCAATTGTACAACCTTGGGCATTAAACATTCGTTTCGTTGAAGCATGCGAATTGCGAATTATGACTTACGAAAAACGTTGGCGGTGTGGTGTAATTTGTTCTTGCGTGGCATGAAACTGAAAGCAGAAAACAGGGGTGTTTGAAACGCGTTTTATAGCTTGAGCATGGACGGCGCTGGACAATCTGGTTTTAAGCGCAGACACGCGGTGACAGAGGAGGCGGTGCAATATGGACTTTTCTAATAAATGGGCATTTTTTTGAATCTAATTAAAAACCGTAGAAAGATCGTTTGCCAGTCGACAATCGTCCAGTTCAAGTGAACTTGGTCGAACATTGGCAAGGTAAAAAGGTGTTTTCAGAGCCATTGATTGTCAGTGGAATTTGAGCACTGGCTCAGCAAATGCTGCATGAAAACGATTATAGTGTTTTGGATGGCGGGGCTTTATGCAGTGCGTATCTTGGCGGCGGGTCATATCTGTATTGGATTTTAGCGACGCTTTGGCAAATGCGGCCAGAAGGCATGAGTGTTGAATAATTACGTATGCCTTTGGCAGCGGGCGGCGTAACAGGCGGTTCAGGCCTTGGCTTTGTGACGCGTTGACGCGGTTTGGTTTTTTAGTTGCCATTATCGGCGCCAAATTGGCGGAGCGTACCATGGGTGTTAAGTGGGCAACGCGTTGTTTATTTGTATCGTTATTATCAATTGAACAAAGGTATTGAGATTATTTTCAAAAAAACAATTCGATGTCGCTTCGCGTTTCGATGTTGACGCGGGGTTTTACTGGGCTCGCTTTTTCCAGAAGACATCTGAAACCGTACTTGGCAAAGGTATCGTCGCGAACGCTGCAAGTTATTGCCTTTTTTCCCGTGATCAGTGGCGCCCCAGGAACCGGTAAATACACAACGTAACTAAGTTATTGGCTTTGCTAGTGGGTCGTCAGTCTTTTTTTCACAAGGTAAGCCTTTTGCGTATTGAGTTGGCTGCTCCCACAGGGAAAGCGAGCGGCGCACGGTTAACGGTATCCATTTCCAGCGCTTAAAGCGGATTTAAAACCGCTAAGGCGGATGAAATCAGGGAAGAGCAGGCGTATTCAGAAAGCAAAGCCAGTACCTGCATCGGTTTGTTGGGGGGCAGTGATTTTTTGGCCGTAGTCCGCTTTAAACATAATAAAGACAACCTTTGGCACCTAGCTGTTTCTTATTGGTTGATGAGGTTTCCATGGTCGATTTGCCCGAATGAATGGCAAAACTTTATTGATTGCCAATGCGGCCCATGCACACGCTTAATTTTGTTGGGGCGCATAAAGATCATGTTACGTCGGTAGAAGCGGGCAAGTGTGCTTGGGGAATTTTATCCTTTGGTATTGAAGTGTATTTCCAACCGGATGGGCGGCGCGTTTGGCGTTTTGTACAGCCGGAAGATATAACGCCGATTTGGGGAACGCTTAGCGCCTCGATCAAGTCGGGCGTTAAGTTGCTTGCGCGAACCAGTTTCGATTTTCATGGCAAACAGTGGTATTGGGGCATTTGGCAATAAGGCCGATGAATGGGTGATCGAAAAGGTGTTTTTGCGTTTGTCTTGCAATCGGTCACGATGATGTTTCATTGGTGGTGCGAGGAAGGGCAAACGAAGCGGATTTGCCACCTTGGCAAAGCTAAGCGATGACTAATTAGGGAAGAGGTTGCGCCAGAAGCGTGGGAATCGCAGAATTGTAATGGCGAAACTTTTTTCACGTCCAATTCTTGACGTGCGGCGGGTGCGGTTCAGGGTGAGTTTGGTGTTGAGGAAGTATCAAATGCGCATTTGGAACTGTATTTTTTTAATCAACGAGGTCGAGTCAAAGATCGCATGTTTTGGTATCCAGGAAAGTAGCGGTGATGCTCAACCAGAAACGAAGGACGCGGGCCCCATTGGGGTTTTGTTTAATGGTGATAATTGGCTTGGTGCATGCCTGGACGACTCTTCACGACTTCGGGTTTGGTTTATGTCAGCCCCTGATGGAGCTTGTTTATGGTTTGGTTGCCGAGTCGATCAGTGAGTTTGAAGTGGTGTTGGCGATGAGGTCATAAGTCCGCAAGGCTCTGAGTTTTTTGGAGACCGAGTTTGCTTTTATTGTTGCCCAATAACAGCTTTTCATCACCAGTAATTGGACCAAAGAGTTGCTGTAATACCCGGCAATCACAAGGGCTAAAAAGACGTTACTTTTATGGGGTGCGAGCAGTTTGATTCGCAATGCGAGCGCAACGCAGCAATTTCAGCGCCACTTCGGTGACTTATTGAGGCGCTTTGGCCTAATTAATGAGTTTGCTTCATTTTGGGATTGCTTTGTATATTGGGGTATTTGAACTCCAAACTAATAGTTGAAATCCTTTTAAAGTTGGTTAATAACGCATCCGAAATTAAAGAAATCGTTTTTATTAAATTCTTGCTAAGGATTTTTTTTATGATAGGGTAGCCGCATTTGAGGCGTAGTAAGCCCGATACAATGTTAAGTAGGAAAAGAGGTAGTAACAATGGAAAAAGAAATTTGTTTTTAACATTGGTGTTACCACCACGGGCACACCAATTGGCAACTATGTTTGGTGGCCATACGTCCTGCGATAGAAGCAAGTTCGTCAAGAAAATACGGAGTCCTTACTTCTTTCTTGCTGGATTTTATCAATGCAATTGGATTAAGTGGTCAGGATCCTGGAGCGCGTAAAGCAGTCTCGATTAGAGATAGCAGCAACATGGCTTGCTCAGCATGCGGAATTGATACTGACAAAGCAACGTTTTTAAACCGGCCAATCTGAAATATTCCTGAAATTGCTGAGGTTAAATTGTTTTGCTGACGTGTGTTCGTCCAAAGGCTTGAATGAAACCGTGGCCACGCCTTACAAGGGTGGCGGTGAATGCTAACCTTGAGAATGAAGCAAGAGTCCTGACTTCGGTAATCACCATGGGGTTGGGGTTTTTTGTTACTGTTTTAAATGGCCGCTGATATTTTGGCCGTTCAATGCCCCCATAAAGTACCTCTGTTGGTCCGAGAATCAAAATTCGACACATTGAAATGGCACGTGATATTGGCGGGGTCGTTTTAAGACCATTTGGTATTGTGAGCATTTTTGATTCTTACTGAAGCTTGTGGTTGGCGATAGGAGGCTCGTCTCAAAGGCCCTAGATGGTCCGAAAATGAGGCAGAAGCTACAAACAACACGATTCCCTTGTTTTGATACTGAGCAAAAAAAAGCTACAAAAAGGTTAATTAATAAAAATCAAAAACGAATCTTGTTAGAGCGGGCGAAGCGAAGACCCGATGATTCTAAACGGTAATTTGAATTTACCCAAGCCTTTGCACACCTGAGCAGACGGCGGCAATGCGTCAGAAATCTTGCAGAAGTATTCTTGGGCATGGGTGAGCGAAGAAGGAACCTTTTTTGCTCTGGTTTAATGGTTCACTTGTGACCCCGTGAACAGTATCTTGACTGATGGCAAAAACCCTGCTCATGTAGAAGAAAATTTTTACAAGCCAGGTGGCTTGAAAAGGCGAGAGTTTCGTGCACGTATAATGATTTCAAACTACGCAGGTGCCGTTGGTTTGGGTCAATTTTAAAATAAAGGCGAGTTTTATTTTTGTGAGAACAACACTATTCATAAGCTATGTTTACTGGCTCTCTCGATTTTCGAGACAATCGGTTAGTAAGGTGGTTACAGTGGGCCCGATGTTCGGCCGAAAAAATTATGGCGGTAGTTAAGCTCCAACACTCAGGTAAGGATTTTATATCCAATCTACCAAGCTCTAAACACTCTGCAAACACCACGGTACGGCTTAAGCTTCTGCAGCTAGCAGGTACCTAAAAGAGGCGGCTTCTTAGGCGGTTTAGGTGGAGGCTTGTTTTCGGTGGTTTTTGTTAAGTAGGACGACGGGGCACCTTATTATATGTGCAAACTTCATAAGTTTTGGTAAGCCGCGGCGCATTCTCCCATCGGTATACTTTCGGTGACATATCTAATTGCTAGGTATCGCCTTGAAATACTGGCATTCCTATTTACAATTGTTTTTATATTGCACGAAACGTCGTGGCGCTGCAGTAATCTGAGGCTGGAAATGGTTCCATGTATTCTTTTCGTAACATGTTTCTGGATGACTAAATGAAGAAGTAAGATGCCGCACGCTAACTCCATGACAAAGCATTTCCAGTTTTGCTGGATCAATCAGAAGCATTAGTCTGCATGAGGAATTTAAACTCGAAACAACTTCTCTTGTTGTCATTGAACAAAAGAAACATTCAAACTCAAAAATATTGGCAAAGCCGTGGGATGAACTACAATAACTTTGATGAATTACTAGTTAATCGTATAGCCCCTGACACTTTATAACTATTCGCGTTCAAAGAAGCGAATAGACTAAGCTTTATATACGCGTGATAAAAGCATTACGTCGAAGTAAGATCTCTGTTTGATGGGTTGAAATTGGTTTCGCGGTGAGCAATTGCGAGGAAATCAAATCTTACACGCTCAATAATTATCCCTCCTCACAATCTTTCTAGGTTGGATTAATAAGAGGTAGATCGCACCAATCAGAACAAAACCATGAAAGTTTCTGCACCTTGGACAAAGTGAGTAACGACTACGAACGCAAATGCATAATTTAGAGACAAATAGTCTTGAGGAATAACAACATGAACAAAGACAAAATTATACTGACTTACTATATTATAACGTTCGCTCGTAGAGACTCGTACCACTGTTTAAGGTTTGCTAGACAATTAACAAATTGTCACTAGAGTTTCTAAAACATTGAGTGAAAATATAGAATTAAAAATTCATTACTTAGATATTGGTAGCCATGTCCTAAGTAGCCGCTATTAAAGAAACGGGCAACAGCCTATTATCTCGAAAACGAGAAAGCGAATTGATTGCAGGTATAAATATAACCTTTAAGTTAATTGACGAAAGCTTACATGGTATTAACGTCATACAATTAAGAGTGCTAGCCCGTTAATATTAGCGAATCGCCCACGTTTCCAGTGCGCCTTCTTCTTATGTGTTTAAGAAAGTAAAATCGTTAAAAATTAGCGGTAGTAAAAATGTACGTCCAACGGTGGTTGACTCAACTGAGCACGCTATACGGATTTTTTAGATTTGCTGAAAGCCACTATACTAGTAAGACAGATTTCGAATTATCTATTATTGAAAATTGAACCGCACGGTGAAACAAGTGGTGGCTTGCTTCCGATCGGTTAGAAGTGGTTTTCAACTTTAATAACCCAAGTGAGCAAGAGACACAGCAAGTCTACGCGTTGGTAACCATAGGAAAGCGCTGAATTGTTTATATATTCAAGGTGAAATTAACATACAATAAAGAAAAGAGTCTGGGTTACCGGTTCGCTTGAGCTACAATCGATATGTTTGAGGAATGACTCTTGGTATGCCGAGGCAAATAGAATATTAATATTAACTTATTTGATCGAGACTTATAATTAAGAGGTAAAAAACTATGTCAGTAGCATGGTTTATATTTATGCGCTACTGAAAATTAGGATTTAATCTCTAACATTCTTATCTCTCCAATCACGCTTATCTTCTATACTATAGTCTATCTCAGTTCTCGCGCTAAAACCCTCTGAAAGCTAGAATGACAGTATTGTGAGACACGCTCATTAATCATTAGCTAACATCGAGTTCGAGTAATATTACCAGAACTCTGAGAAACGTAAGAGTAGCTAGAAAGAGAAGCTTGAGTCGTGATTGCGGTTGAGTTTAGATATTGAGGATGGCGTCCTCTATTATTATGTGAAACTAGGTTAATAGCTAGAAATTATCTCATGGCATACGCAGAAGATAAACAAAGAAAAAACAACTCAACCCGCAAAGACCATTGGCTAGATCATAGAGATAGATTCTACTGTATCTAGGTCCGCCTGAAGGATAATATGCGGAGAAGACCTTTAAATCGGGCTTGTTTTTTACAGGCTTTTCGTAAATCGACGGCTGAATTCCCCAAACGGTTAATTCTGACCACTTCATCTCGGACTATACAAATAGAGAGTTGTAAGGGTTTCTACGTTTATCATAGATCCCGGTACTAGTATAATAGCCAACCGTTCAGCAGATACATGACCCATCAGAGGCCTGACTGTGAGTAAAACGATATCGGAAAAGCAATACACCCTCACTCACATATTAGCCCTCACCGGCTTAGATAGTGGGATCGCACCGTGGAGCGACTTTCTGCTTCCCAGTTACGTATTTCATGTCCGGCCAACACGATTCTCAACAATAAAGTCTAGGTTTTTAAATGACCTCTCAAGCAAGTTTCGCCCCTTACTCGATGATATACTTACTACTACCTAAGTATGTTATAAGTGTCTACAATGGTTAAGGCTACCAACAGCTAGGCACTCGTGCTGCATAGGGACGTATAGTAAACCGACTTTTCGCAATGAGCCCTAATGATTTTGGATGGGACTTGCATTGATACCATCAACCTGAGGTAAGCAAGTGCATACTGACCCAGACCGCACCAGCCATGATATTCATAATCTGGGACTGATGATTGACTAATCTAGTTCATCCATGTCAACCAATGCAATTAGCGAAAGTCTCAGACCCATATACGCACAATCGCGCTGTATCATTAGGTGTGAATACCAAGCGCCGCCCAAAATATCACAGCCAGTCATTGGCAGGTGGTTCATATCGAACTTTACTGGCTGGTAGTGACCAGCATAAACTCACAACATGATAAGCTGGGGATCCCAGGTGAATATTGGCTGACATGACCTAAACCAAGCCAAACCACAGATAATCACTCAATCCGAAAGACATTGGCAAAGTTACGCGCAGTAGTTATGGATTGTATTACCATCGTTCTCGTACAGCAATATGAATCCTGAATTATGCTAATTTTGAGCCGTTAATTTCGCTGTATAGGACGGAAGGCGGTCTTTCAGGGCACAAGGTTTTGGAAAAGACATTTATTTGGATATTGAATGGGTCTTCTAAGAAATTCGATCGGAGACATTGGCAACCACAATCCGAGCAATGTTTCAATTTCCAACCTACGATCAACTACGCATGTCACTTTCATCTAGCGTGTAAATTCTTCCTGATGTAGGTATATACACTGGTTTATTATGAGTTTGAGATCGCGGGAAATAATGTTTTAAGATTTAGCGTCTGCCCGGGAAATTCATGGTGGCGGCATGGTCGTGGAAGGGATATACTAAACACTTTATCAAGAATTGACTGTTCGGGAAGGCAATGAACATAACAGTATACGTAGTGAAAATGAACGAATCAGATTTTAGATACATGTTACAGTCGTCAATTATTAAATTGGCAAGAATTGCTCGATATCCAAGGGCAGTTAAAACTTGCTCAAGGAAAGTGGGGTTGGTGATCGTTTGGGATGGGCTTGGAAAATATTGCCGCGACGTATTTGGCGACGTCCTGGGTGGGGTGTTTTGACTTCTAAGTAAGCTGAATGGGAATCAGCTGGAAAGTAGCAACCTTTCCTCGTCAAGTGCTCTACAATGAAAGTCAGATTGGTTTAAAATAAAGTGGTGGCTGGCGGGCAGGCAGCTAGCTCAAAAACGCCGACAGTGAAAATACAATACTATTGTCATAAACTAATCAGGGCGAATCGTTAATCAAAGCGGTTTGTAAGAGCAGATGTTGTGGTTTGGATTGGCACTGATATTGTTCACCGCCGAACAGGCAATTAAATGGGCTTGTTTGGTGTTAAAAAAACCGCTGGTAGTGCGGCCGCTATTCGATGGGAAGGTCGTTAGTAAGCTTTTTGTACCATCCAAAAACAATTATAACGCCATGTTTATGAGTGTTCTTTATCTTCGTTATTCGGATTTCAGCAAGTTAAGCTGTATGAAAAGTGTATTTCGTTGCGCTGTTGCTGGCTTATTAGGCGTTTTCCAAGGGCCTTGAAGCTTAAAGTTAGCCAGTGGTTTGTGGTGAAGTTTCACACGGTTTTTTGTTGCGGCTGTTTGATGGAATTTGAAGGTTCGCTGGCGTGGGATATGCGTTTAAACGCCAGACACAGAATCGTGCGGCTTGTTCCACTTTAAACTAACAGCGCTTTGAAAAACTCATAGATAGCCCCTATATCTCAGTAATTAATATTTTTCTCTAAGAATTTCACATCGATTTTCGTTAGAATTGATCAATAGCATTTTTAGCTGTCATCTTTAAGGTTGTACCAGGCAAGCAATTCATTTTTACGGAGCAATAACATGAGCGGATGGTAAAACACGCTAAATTGATGAATTTTAGGTTCAGGTCCCGCGGTTACCGGCGGCTGTTTAATGCCGCGCGTGGCCAATCTTAATCTGTAAATGATTACCCGGTTAACTGCAAATGGGCTGGTCAGTTGACGACAACACGACGGTTGTAACTTTGGGCCAGGTGATGAACCAAGGCGTTGAAGGTCCGATTGATGGAGCGTAATGCGTAAGTCATGCTGGCGTTTTTGAACAGAAATTGATGTTTTCGAATACGTTAATAAGTGATTTTTAGAGAACCGTTTGATGATCCGTCCTAGAAGGCGACAAAAGCGGTGTTTTATAACTTGTGATGCCTTGCATTATCTACGGGCGCAAGTGATCAATATTTGGGCCTAGAAAGCCGAAAACAAAAATTTCATGGGGCAGGGCGGGTGTCTGCTGGCGACTTGCGATGGTTTTTTCTATCGTAATCAAAGATGTAGCGGTTAATCGGTGGCGGTAAAACAGCTGGTTGAAGAAGCAGCTGTATCTGTCTAATATCGCAAAAAACAGTTTACCGTTTATTCACCGTCGTGATAAATTCGTTCAGCGAAATTCTTGCGGATAAACTGATGGAAAAAGCGAAAAAACGGCAATGTGGGAAAATTCGAGTGTTATTTCTGAGCTTGATGAGGTGTTTGGGTGATAGTGCGGGTGTGACAGGTGTTCGTATTAAGAAACAATGAAACGGGCGAGTCCTAAAGATCTCGCCGTTGCCAGGTGTGGTTTATTGCTATCGGACAATAAGCCAATCACAGAATATTTTCGCAAGGCAGCTTAGAAATGAAAAGATGGCTAATAATATTTAAAGTTCAAACTGGCTTTCGCTGGTTAACGCAACTCAAACAAGCAATTGATGGTGTTTTTCGCGCGGGTGGATGTGTCCCCTGATCAACATTTATCGCCAAGCATTACCTCAGCTGGAACAGGCTGGCAATGGCCGTTCTAGACCGCTGAGCGCTTCCTTGACTCTATGGATAAATTTCTTCGTAACATAGAAAGTTAAATAGCACATAAAAAACCGATCTTAGATCGGTTTTTTTTTTTGTCTTTTAGCAAGTAAAAATAACGTATTTTAGTTTGTTAATTTCCTATTGTGCGGTTGTAAGCTTTCTACAACCTTCGATGATGGGCTTTTTTTTCGCTTCCTTCGGCGTTTGCCCCAGCCTTAACTTTTCCCCAATTGCTTTTTCAAGGGTTTTTGTAGTTTTTTCGAGAAATGTTCAATTATTTGGATGGTAGCAATTGTGGAATATCGTTTTACATCTTGGATGTGGGCGTATTCTTTGCTTAGTTTTTCATGAGGTACGGCAACCAATTTTGCGTCCAATGCCTGCTTCGTCAGAATGTTTAAAAAAGCCACAGGGCGGCAGCGAATAACAAGAACAGGAACTACAGGGAGGCGTAATTACCGAATACATCTACTGGGGTGCCTCGTCAAAGCCATGTATTATTTGCATAGCCGTAGTTTTGCTGGGTAAAACATCTGGGGCAGTAAATGAAATCGATCCAACAACAAGCGCAATCATGTATTTTATCTACTTCGTATTTACAGGAATTTCGCCTTTGTGCTGGGATTTTGATGATTACGTTTGATGTCATTTGGACAATACTTTTTGCCCCGCTGGGATTTTGGCTTATAGCTTCATGATTATTTCCTTCCAATGTATTAAATATTGGACGATATTATAATAAAGCTAGACTGCTTTAAATGCTAGTTGTGGGAACGCATCCATTCGTAAATATTCGCTATTACAATAGAATAAATGAGTAAAATTAACCCTAAAGTGCGTTTAACTTATTGCTTCTTTCCTGATTTAGCTAAGTCTTACACTGTGATCAAAATATAGTCGCGAGGACAAGTTAATGAAAAATCTGAGGCTGATAGAGCTGCTAATCGATCAGCAATCCATTTTGCCGTGAAAGAAATGGTCGAGCAAGCAAAATTAAGGCAAATGCTGGAGCATATGTCTGATTCTTTTGGCGAATGGTGAGCGCATCGAGATAGAGGCTTTGGGAGTTTTTCTCCCTGCATTATCGAGCACCTAGATTGGTAGAACGCTAAAACTGGGGAGTCTGTTGAGCTGAGTGGGGCAATATGTACTCATTTTAAATACCGGGTAAGGAATTGAGAGGTTGTCAAGTTTACCTGAATAAGGGAATAAATGGAACTTAACTAATTTTACGCGTTATGGCTCGAAATCTTTTTGAGCGTCACGGCATAAATATCGCCATTCTATTTTAGGTAGGTTGTTTTAAATGTTTAAATGGCTGAAAAGAGTTAAAATTTTTCCCACCGTTTTTCGTTGTTGTTTTTTTTTCTCGCGTAAGGTGTGTTTTTTTTTGCTATCCGAAATCGCGCAAACCTTTTATCCTCTTGAATCCTTGTTTTTTTTTTTGGCAAGGTTCCCTCAACTAAGCGTCGCCCTCTATATCATTTTTTAATCTTTTACGGTAGGTGGCCATTGTGTTGCTTCTAATTGAATAAGCTCATTGGCATATCATGCGAAGTGGAACGTCAGAATTTAAAGTTGTTGGAACCAGCCGCAAAATACGAAAAAGCCACGTGATGAAGTGGATACCTTTTACGCAAAGCCTCTATTTGCCCAAAGAGCTTTAATGTCGGAAAGGGAGTAATTGAAAGTTGCACCGAAATTGGGTTTTGGTTTTTTGGTTCTATTTGTCCGCGCTTTTTGTTCGCTGGCAATGGGCCGCCAAAATCCGACTAAGAAAATAACAGACCAAAAAAGTATTCCTACGATTATTTCCGTGGATCTTATCACTTACTTAATGAACCGCCATTCTTGAAGGACATTGATGCCTTTTGTCGACTCTTTAAGTAAGTCAACTCCCGATATCGGTTTGATATTCACCTTTACACTTAGGAAATTTTATTCCGTAAAAGAAAGGCGAAATTCAAAAGCCATTAATAATTCATCTAAAACTTAACTAGCTCGGTGCCTGAAAATATGCAACGTGAAATGCGCATAGGTGGCAAATTAGAATTGGCCAGCGCATTTTTATGTCCGCGGGTTAAATGGATCGAGCGGGGCGCTTTGCTCGCTAAAATGGCAATCCAAATCGCGGAAAAGCGAATATTTCCGCCTAAAGATTCTGACTTTATTATACTGGTGAATTCTTCTATGAATTTGAGAGAGTTGGGGATAAAGCGATTCAAAATTGGGCTTCTGAGCT
>Ga0163217_1079864_pt1 | contig 13040 bp, 13 predicted proteins | sample SynspAceP_FD_185933 | JGI IMG/M metagenome (GOLD analysis project Ga0163217, IMG submission 185933) | Saline lake microbial communities from Ace Lake in Antarctica - Synechococcus sp. Ace-P (PacBio error correction) | ecosystem: Environmental > Aquatic > Non-marine Saline and Alkaline > Saline ...
ACCAGAGAAGAAAAAGATGTTGGCCCCAAAAAGTTTCGGGTCCCGAAACAAACCATTCGGCCAGAGCCTGAAAGGCGGGCCAGGGCGATTTTCGGGCGCAAAGGCCGGCCTTCCGGTGGAGCAAGGCGCTTGCGTCGTTTTTGCCTGAAGCATAAACAGGCCTGAGCGGCCCAGGCCCGTTCGGCTTGGATCCAACTGCCGCGAAATAAAAGCCTGCAAAAAGCCGGCTTTCACCCGGGCCGGGTTGGTTTGGCCGGGGCTGCGGGTCGAGCTGCCTCATAGAAGGAGCGCAAAGAACCGGCATTGGGGCCAGCCTGCCTCAAGCGGAACGGTTGGCTTCAACACACTGCCCCAGACAGTTCAAGGCGCTGTGGGCAGCAACGGGCGATCAGCCGAAGTGCCGCTGCGGACCAGGTGACCGGACCTAAAGGTTGACCTTGAAAAGGGGTCGATGGGATCGCAAACCCATGGATGGTAGTGATCGAGAATGCGTCGATGTTGAGAAGCCAGTTGTTTGAAACGCTCATTTCTTTACTGTTTTTTCCAGTTCTTGTGCTGAATGCAGAGTAAGTTTCTTCACCGGCTATTTTACTGCAAGCTGGCTTTTGCAAGTTGTCATGTGGGGATGGGTTTGAGCCTGGTTCCCAACGATTTCAAGCGCATCACGCGCTAAATCCCAAGCCGTTTGCCTGTGGGTTACGTTTTGCAGATTGTGTGTTGCCTTATGCTGCTGGTGCGTTGAATTGCAACGATCCTTCCCATGCCGCCCGAACTTGGCTTTGTTTGGACTGATTGTGGTGGCGGTGTGTCCGGGCGGTCCTTCCTCGAATCTGGATCACCTACCTGGCCGAAGGGCGATGTGGCCCTGTCGGTGACCCCTCACGCCATCAAATCAGCGTGATCACAGTTTTAAAACATCCCGATTTTTGATCAATACTTGGCACTCCAAACCTTTCTGGAGAAGGGCCGCCATCGCCCTGCCGAACGGCTCGGACCATTGGCTTGCAGATTGGTGCTGATCACCCGCTGCTACGAATTGGCGATTGGCATGGCCATTCGGCGCGCTTTCCTCAGCCGCACGTCGCCGTCGAGAAGCCATGAGCCGCTTGCCTTCGGGAATTTGCTAGCCCTGAATTATTGGGCTGCTGCTGTTCGCGAAGGCAGCAAATTGTCCGGGGTTTCTCATGGCAGGCGTGGGAAATCGGAGTGCTCTTCCTGAACCCTGCTGGCCATGCTGGCCGGCCTTCTTGGCTGGGAGGCTATTTCAGCTGCCCCGCGCCCACAAGATCGTTTTTGGCGATTGAAAGTGGGCATTCAGAATGAACTGGCCGATTGCTATATACCGCTTGGCTTGCTCAACAAACCTGAGATGGCTGTGCCTTGCCTGCTGTTTACAGGCTTGTTGATGTAATTGGCACTGATTTCCATGGCTATTCTCTATGGCAGACGGCTGATCAATAAGCCGAGACTCTCGGTTTTTGATGAAGCGTATTTGGTGGGTCCGCCAGCCATCGGCCAATGATTATGTCTTCCAGCTTGAGTTGGCTGAAATCTGGTAGAAAAAAGATCTTTAAAAAGGATTAGAAAAGTCCTTGATCGTACGTCTAAACGCTGCAATATCCTTGCAAAGTTCGCTTGATCTTTGCCTTTACTTGATCTATGAAACTAGGGCTGCTTCAGTCGTTGCCCTTAAGCTGAACGAATCCGTGTCGATGCTCTGAGCCAGTCGCTACATGCAACCCAGAGGTTCGAAATCCATCCCCTCCAGGCTCAGCTATGGGCAGTGATGGAACTCTCGCCGTGCCAGTTCTGATCTCAGGAACTCACATCGTCAAGCGAGATGCGTCGCCGTTTTTTGAAGCCAATCACCCAGTCAGATTGAACAGCTCGAAGCTGGCAGGACGAGATTCCTTTGGTTTGTTGCAGGTTTGCGCTCTCGCACCTTGTCGGGAGATCTGCCATCCGGAACGCAGCCACGCGAACTGTGGTTGCTGATCTCTGGAGCCAACAGGATTGAGCCTGATCAACGGACACCTTGGCCGCCTCGGCGGATGTTCCTCTCCATGTGGCCCAATCGAGACCAAGATGGATTCAGCAAGCGATAACCGGCAAAGCACCGCGCAGATTTCCTCCGGCGATCAGGCTGTTGCTGAGGGATTTCCAGCAAACAGGAAAATGAATTTGCATCCGAGGCTGTGACCCAACCAGCAGGTGTTTGGTTGGGTCGGCAAATAGAACGCTGCCTTGTAGGGGGAAGCGCTTTGCTGGATCTGATCGAGGACTTGCTGCTTCTCTCCAGCAAGCCGAAAGCCACTTGCAGTGGTTGAAACTGCACTGGATTGAATGAAAAAAGATCAACACTAAGGAATAACCTGCCGCATACAGAGCCTGACAAGCAGGGGCCGATAGGCACGCTGGAAAGGGAGCCGAACAGGAAGGCAGCCGAATGAACTGGATCACCCCACGCGGTTGGTGGGTGAGCAGTACCTGTCCGACTTCCGCATAATGGGAAAGCATCAAGAGGCCCAAGGTCATTCGCGGTGGTGCTTATGAAGGCAGAAATCTCCACAAGGATAGCGATCACCCCCACCAACGGCAAGGAGTAAGCACCTCAAACCCGAGATTGAGGAACTCTTTGTCATCAAGCAATCCATAAATGTGCCTCGGTGTTTCTGCGGTAACAAGAACACGCAAGAGAGCGCAGGCTATTTTGGTTTTCTAAGGCAAAATCTCGGAGTATCGCCAATTCATAATCACGGCAGGAAAACTTCTGATCTGTGATATTTGGCTGAAGATCAAGAGGCAAAGTATCGTTAGCATCAATCGTGATGTCGTAAGTAGTACTAGCGATACCCTTGCAATGGTGGTGTTACTGTCCAAGGTTTGTTCGTCCGCAGTATCAACGAAAAGGCAAGACCGTGGCGGGATCCAGTCCCTGGTGTTTTGTGTGTAAATATGATTCTAAGGCAATTTTAATTCCGTTAGGATTGGCCAATTTGACAAAAAGTACCCCTGTATTGTCCGGTCAGGGGAGCAAGATTTGAATACTTGCCCGGACTGGAGAGTCGGTAGCTCGGCTTCAGTAAAAGTTTCAAACAAAGGTGAGACGAGTGCCATGGACGGTTGAATCACTAAGCTTGGTCAAGCTAAGTGGGCAATCGACTGCTTGCCTGCCGTAGGGGCCGTGTATCCACACTGCTGTTTTTGTTGCTGTGGCCTTTAGATTGCATGTGGCATAAAATGCAATGTCCTGATGACATTGAGAAATTTGTGTAGGTAATACACGGCTTGTGCTGCCGTTGTTTCGACATATCTGTCAGGTGTTAGCCAATGAAACAGGTCTACCCCAAACGATTTGATTCGTTAGTTGGCTGTATTGTTTGTGTGACTCTGGAGATGATTCATGCCCCATCAGGATCTGGAGGTTTTTAGTTTCATTGCCCAATTCCAACATATGGGTCCCCGAAACTATGTCGCAAAAGTGTGGCAGCTTACGGGTTTTATGAAATCTCACATTTGTTGGAAGTGCCTGCTTCAGGGCTTTTGACAACGTGGATTGAGATGAATGACGAACTCTGCTCGCCGGTCAGTTGATTAATCATGCCGGTCTATGTGAGGAAACAGGCCACTGATGCCATTCCAAGCAGGTTGGAAAGCCACGCCCCTTGTCAAGGCTAAGACATCTGGCATTGCATCGCGCCCCCATCCTGCTTCCAGGTCTGTCTGATGAAATCTCTTTTCTGACAGTTAACAGATGTTGTTCGGGGGTGATGAGGGAAATGGAATGATTGTGGTCCCTGAGTACCTCGCTTTGACCGTTTGCGATACGAAACTTCTTGTCTAACGCAGCTCAAGTCTCTGCATCTGAAGCTGTAGCGGCTTTCATCAGTCCGTAATCCGCTGCCATAGAGCAAACTTGCCACGAAGAACTAGGATTAGACTGGTACGAAGTACTTTCTCCACGTCTTCCTGGCAAGAAATCAAAGGCAGCTTGTCCCTGTCTGGGAATCCGATTTAATGAAGATGCTTGAATCTTCCCATTGCCGAGTCATGACGGCAAAGAAAGATCAAATGCCTGAAGAGGCCTGAGATTGCTGAGGGGCTAACGCCTTCCACTGTGCAGGTGAATCAGGAAGAATTGAAAGTTCCGTTTCCTTGATTTCACTTAGTGGGATGGTCTGATAAACGCCAAAAGCGATGAATCAAATTCATACGCCTCGTTTTGTTCTTCGGCAATAACCAGTGAAAGCATAGCTTGTCTTGAAGGAGGATGAGCAAGATCCTCAGGCATAGATTAGGACCTATCGAACGCCTAGGGCAGCGGTCTTTGGAAGCAAGGCGATTATACAGCTTTTCCCGTTCGACTGATGCTATGGTTGCTTGCTGTGATTTCATGATGTGTGCCAGCCGACTTCTGAATGTTGCCTTTGTCTTACATATATTTTCGAAATTTTGCAGGCAACTACACCAATGCCTGGTTTGATTTCTGAAAAGTACCGACTAATAGAGAAGGTTGGCCACTTAGAAACGTATGGCGACGATCCAACCCTTGTCCCCCGATCCCTATAGCTTTCCCCAGGATGCTAAGTTAGCATAAGGCCCCGTTTTCAATCGGTTTGATTGTGGCGCCATCTAGTTGAGACGGTGGAGTAGTTTCTTGAGCAAGTGGAAGGAAAACTCCTGATGAAATGGGCATTGATGTGGAGCTGGCCTGTTTATGAAAAAGTGCCAAAATCTTATCACTTAAGTGGCTTCGCATTCTTTGTCGCAGGACTGCTGACTACAAAACAACCTAAGGAGCCCAAATTCCAGGCAGCTCTTGGGCGGAAGCGAGTAAGTCAATGCTACAAAGTAGATTTTGTTCTCTGGATTGAGAAGGAAGCGCCAGGAACACGTTCATTGCACTCACATCCTCCAAACCAAGGGGTTTGAACCGTTGCCGGTGACTGATCGCGTGTAACCATCTCGTCCGGTTCCGGTGATGCCCGTTCTGGCAAACAGCTCAAAGTTCTGACAATCTTCCCGAAAAAGCGAATTCAGGGCTTCATGCCCACATTGGAACGTTGGAAAGGGGTTGCAAGGCCGCAATCAAAGCAAAGAGTTGAAGCAGGCGTCAAAGTCATGGCAATTCAGATTTTCGACTATACTCACAGATCAAAGGTTTTCCACGCCAGAATGTCAGCAATCGGGTTGCGCTTGCCCTCTCTATTCGTGGGACTAACGGTTCCGCACCGAGCCTTTGTAACTGCCCAACTGCTCTGTGTCAAAACCCATGTCCACCAACGGACAAATTGCGCAGAATCGTAATTTGTTGACCTGAATCAACAACATCCCGAATGGCTTGAAGGAAGCCAAGGGCATTGGCTGAGAGTTGGTAGTTCTGAGGATGAGTGACAAACCCTCTTCATCCCTGGCCCCATTTGGAAAACCAAAGCCAAGTTTGATATTGACTGAACGCAGTGGCATAATAGGGAGATGGGGTCGATCCGTGGACTGGTTCGAGGTCGCGCAATTAATTGGCACTTGCTACTAAAATCCCCCATCAACTTGATCTGGCTGAGCGTGCTGCTGGGCAAAAACTGCATATTCACAGGGGTCGGGAGTTGTCACTCGAGATGTCTTTTCCCCATTATCCTGGTAGGCAAACCAGATCAACGCCACGTTTTGTCTTCAACTCCAATTGGTTTGAAAGCGCACAATCGTGGCTGGCAACCACAAATCCGCTGCCAGCGTTCCAAGGGAAATATTGCGAGCAGACTCGATGGTAAAGGCAACTTCTTTAATTCTTCGATCCAGCTTATCTTAGCCTCGATCTATGCCTGAATTGTGATGCCAAGAGCCCTGCCGTGGGGCGAATGGCTTTGTTGGCATTGGTTGATGCATCGGAAGTTAAGTTATGAATGACTTGAAAAGTTTTGTTAGATTCTTTCTGGTAAAACATGAATCGGTGTAGCTCGTTCCTTCTTGATTTGAAATTTGCTGCCTATCGCTTTTAATCTTGCCTCTTCTTGTGTTTTTCAATTGAGGGGCGGGCAGGGAGGGTCTGTCCTTCTGCAACGGCCCAATCAAGATAGCCCGCGGGCCTTGGGTCGTTCAGATCGATCGATGTGAGAATAGATTGGTGGTCAATATTCTCGATTCGCAAAAATAGCTATTCTAATTGATAAGCTATGGGATCTTCACTCCTGCCTGTATTGTGGGAGCCGCATTACTCACCGACTACGTCGCTCTGTCAGAGGAGCCTCCGTTGACCACTTGATGTTTCAACGAGGCTGAGACGGCAACCGGACGGCATGGCTTTTGAACCTGGATTCACTCGACCCGCCTGCAAGGCTGGCCGGTTTGCCGATGCCTTCAGGGCCGATCTTTGGGCCAGTAGAGCCCGCATGACCAATAGATCGGGCCATTGGGGGCTGGCACCAGTTGGCTTCCCCTGCCTTGCCCGTGAAGCTTTCTGGATGTGGATGGTGAGTGAGCGTCTTATGTTCTTTTTTCAGTTGGGCACATCGCGAGTTTGATCAGATACCGGTTGATCGGGTTGGTGATCAGTAACTGCGTCTTTCCGTCGTACTATGGTGAACGGAACCAAGAACGCATTGGACGGGTGCAGCTGATCGCCCGTGAAGGTGGGTGTGTACGCGGTTGGTGGCTGGTATCGGATTTCTTTCCGTCTCCTCGGTGGCCAGCAATGGATACAACACTTCAACAGAATCATTGCCATAGTAGCCCGCATGGCGGCGGCAGCAACGGAGAGTGAGAAGTTGCCCGCATAGTTCTTGCGATCAACCGAAGCCGTTTTGTGGCTACGTGCCAACCATTTTCATCCTTGCCAAAGGGCGCCGGTGGTTTGCCTTGATTGCCTCACAGACCACTCGTCATTGCCATGGTGAATTCAGCTTTCTGCTGGGGTGGAACGTTGCATCAAGGAGAACGGCTTGCCCGCTTCTATGCGATGTTGGCCAAGCGCTTTGCGCATGGAATTTCCACGGCGGCTGGGCCCTGTGGCGGGGCGAAAGCCCAAAACGAAATTTCAGGTGGTGAAGGGATTGGTGTCCAGCCAGCTCTTGGTTTGGATCGCGGGCAGGCGATGGCTGGTGGCGGTTGGTGGTGGGGGATGGCTTGTCTGAAACTTGGAGAGTGTAAGGCCCGGTAGAACTGAATTGGTTTTACAAATTTTCCGAGGATCGGCAGAATCAATCAACTGAAGTTCAGATGAATGGCGATGAGAAGTCAGTTATCATGCGGAACAGCTTGCCGATTCCATCAGGCTTTCTCTCGTCGCGTTCGGACCTGCAATCGTGTTACGCGCGGCACGTTTTTGTCTGTTTGTGCGACTGTCGATGTACCCATAGTTGAACGTGTAAATGTCAACGAGTTGCACGAGAAGAGCGTGATTCTTCATCCTTGATTGCAGATAGCAAAATGGTTTCTGCGCGTAAATACAATCCCAAAGGGATGACAAGGGCGTATCGCTATTGGGTGAGCATCGCAGTGGTCTTTCGGTGTAGGCGCGAGCTGTGGTTTTGTAGAGATGGTTTAAAGGTGCTTTGTAATATCGGCTCCAGATCTGTTGATGAAATACTCGTGAATATGGTATAGTTCATACCCTCGGAAAGCCATCGATTAAAAGCCTCCTTTGGCGATCTGCTTGACGTTTGACAGCGGACCGGTTTGGCTGAGCCCGGCTGGCAAAGGCCGGTAAGGCTTTAAAATGCAACAAAGCGAATGAAAAGCCGCTTTTGAATATTTCTGAGCATTGAATACTTTCCGCTGGAACAGCTGTTTTGGAGAGTGTGTCGTGTCCGCTATACAATAGCTGTGATTCTATATTAGATCGTCTTTGGATCACGTTTTTGTTTTTGTTTCTCCGCTTGATATCGCGAGCTGGTCGTTGCTATGCGATCGCCGCTCTCGGATTGGGAAGCGGAGAGTGGGACCAACCGTGCAGGCCTCATCTTTGCCCCTTGGCAACTCAGCTTTGAGAAGCCGGCAGGGCTGTTCGTTCTTAGGACCAGTGATTTTGAAAATGATTTGGATTCCAGCCCAATGGTTCGACGCCAGCGGCACCTGTCTTCGTTCTAGCGCTCCGCTTCAAAGCCCCCTGCAGGGGTTCCCGCATCGATTCCCTTCCTGTTCGCGCAGATAAGCGGGCCAGGCCGTCGCTGTTGCGTGGGTCACATACACTGGCGGGCGCCTGAATCGCGCACGCCTGCGCAGCAGGCCGTTTCCAGTCGGCGTGTCGCTGAGGGTGAAAGCCGCGCCTCGTAGCCACGCCGCCGCCGGGGCACGTAACGGCCCTCCAGCCGCTCAACGAAGGCCGTCTGGGCGACCTTGAACGTTTCATCACACGAGCGGTGGGTGAGGGCGGCGCAATCACCAGCCGGCCTGCCCAGTGATTCACTTCTGGCAGCTCCTAAAACGGGTCGCGTCGGTTGCAGCACGATGCCCTGGGATCCGGTAGGGGCCATCAGGGTCTGCACGGCGCCAATGCAGCAGCACCTCCTCTGCAACTCAAACAGCGCCGCCAGTTCGACCAGCAGCCCGCTGCGCCTGCCAAAGGCATAGGCGAACAGCAGCGAATGGCCGCTCCGGGGCGGCCCGCACCACTAGGATCTCGGCGGCCACCTTCTCGGCCCGGCCCTGCCAGCGGTAGATCGGTAGGAAAGGTGGCCTCGGTTGAATCCAACACATCCGGCGCGCACCGGCTCGAACGGCGCGCAGCTGGGGTGTCATCCCGTTGTAGTCGCGCTGATCAGCCAAAGGTTCTGAACCGCGCTGAGGCGGATCTGGGCGGGAGCCCAGCACATGGCCCGGCGCTTGTGGACGACAGGGTGGCGTCACCCAGCTTCAGCCCTGGCCGTAGTCCATGGCTGTTGAGCGCGATCGCCTGGCCCAGCCGCTGGCGCAAGCACGCCTTGCGCCGCTGCGGCCACGGCCCAATAGGGCCAGCTGCGGGGCGTGCATGGTCGCCGTGGCGTGGGTGAATCAGGGCCCGGGGCACCGGCCGCCAGGGGGTCGATCCAGGCGTCTGCCGCCGGGCAAATACAGCCGCCTGCGGGGCTGAGCTGGAAGGCCGTCGCGGGCAAGGGCATGGGTTGACCGGTGCGACCCTTCCCAGTTTAGCCATGGATCCCGCATCGCCGCTGGCCCCATGGCACTCGACACTAATCGCGAGGAGCTGGAGGCCCACGGCGCCGCCCCTCCGGCCTGGCAGTGGTCTGGCTGGCGGCCGATGAAATCCAACCGCACGATCGGCAAGCGCTTGCCGGCGATTGGACTGGAGAACAGTGAGGAGCACCGCGCGCTTATCGCAACTCTGCTGGAGGCCCCGGCCTCGCGAATGGATCAGTGGCGTGAATCTCTACGAGGAACCCTGTTTCCAGCACGGCTGGCCGCCAAGCTTTCCGCCAGCGGGCGCCTCGATCCTCGATTGTTTTTCAAGCAAGCAGGGCCTGAATCGCCGGCCATCAAGCTGGATCTGGGCGTGGAGCCTGCCGGTGGCCCTGCCGGCGAAAGCTGGTGCACGGGCTTAAGGTCTGCGGGAGCGGGCCGCGAGCGCCTATGCCGCGCGGCGCCGCTTTGCCAAATGGCGGGCGTGCTGCGCATCTCAGCCGATGGCTGCCGTCGAGCTAGTGCGTGCGTAGAAGCCTGGGGGCTGCTCGCTATGCCCGCACCGGTCAGGACGAGGGCCTGGTTGCCGATCGTGAGCCGGAAGGATTCCTGATGGGGATGGCGACACGACTCCTCACCCCACCGCCGCCTGCAGGAATGGGTACTGCGCACGGTTATGAAGCCCTGGGCTCAACGGAGTGTTCCTGGACGGGCACCTGCTCAAGCCCCGATGAACCCTCCCCGGCGCGACTGCAACCGAGCGCCCCAGCTTTCCGAGAGGGTGGCCGATTTCAGCCCTGCCGCAACCGCCTCAAGCGCAGGCGTGCCCCCCGCCGTGCCGGCGGATCTGTTTCTCTCGGGCGACTGGGCCGAGGAGGAGGCCAGTGTGTACCTCTTCCGCCATCAATTGCGGCCGGCTGCTGGCGCCCCTGGCAACCTGGGGTATCTCCTACGGCGTGGCCCTGCAGCAATTCATGCCTCAGCCAGTGGAAGGGCCACGACTGGGCGGCGGGTTCAGGCGGCCCTGTGCCCGGCGCCAGGCCAGGCGCCGCTGCCGCGGCGGGTTTATATGTGCCGGGCCTCGGAACCCACAGATGATGCAGGCTCCGTGTTTGTGCGAACTAACAGCCTTACTGGCGGACCGCGGCTGAGGAACGCGATCCAGCTCAGACGCTTCAGTTTCCGCATCCGCTGGAATCGGCGCCAGGGCCCTTCAGCCCGCATGGCTTCGTCGAGCTCGATCGCCGGGGCCATCGTCTCGAGGCAATGCCAGAGCTTTCTCCACGTTGTTCCAGCCTGCTGTAAGGGGCAGGCGTTGGCAACTGCAAGCCGTCGAGACCGGCACCCTCTCATAAAAACTTTGGCCGGCACTGGCGCCGCAATCTGGTGCAGGAGCCGGCTCGGTGGGAGCCAGATGAAACCGGGGGGCCGGGCTGGCGGCCGCGCGGGCCAGCAGCTTGCTGGTGGCCGATGAAAGTCGGCCGAGATAACGGGAGGGTTTGGGCTGGCAATTCCGGATGGGCCGACTCACTTCGGCCTGTGGGTGCTCCAGCTTCAAGCCGCAGCACGGCCATCCTCGCTGAAGGTTTTCGGTGACGATGCAGCTGCGGGCCAAGAGGGTGAGTTTTCACGCCCACTCTGTTGGGCCACCAGCGCGGACCCAGGTTCTGGTCGGGGCAACAGGATGGCGCTCGGCTGGCAGCTGCTGCACTAGGCCGCACGGCGTTGGCTGCTGGTGCAGATCAGTCGCTTCTGGCTTTCACCAGCCGCCGAGCAGTTGATGTAGCTCACCAACCAGTGTCTGGTCTCGCGCGGAGGCGGCGAAAGGCGTTTCGAGCGGGGCAGGCGTCAGCCAGGGAACAGCCCGCCTCCAGATCCGGCAAGCCAGCACCATTTTGGCGGGCTGAGGATCTTGGCGGTTTCGGCGGCCATGAAGTGAACGCCACAGAGACGATCACCTCGGCGTCCGTATGCAGCCGCTGTCGGAGAGCTCCAGGGAATCGCGAGAAATCGGCCACGTCTGGATTTTCGGGGCTCTGGTAGTAGTGCGCCAGGAAATCACGGCGGTTCCCCCCGCCGGCGCCTTTCAGGGCGTCGATGGCCCCCGGCAGGGCCGCCGTGGCTTTGGAGCGGACGCCTGAGCGGGCAGCGGTGGTGGGTGGAGAAAGGGAAGCGAGTCCCTCAGAGGCGCGAAAACCAACGCGGAGCCTCATTTTGCGGCGCGATGCTCCAGCTAGGGATCGACCGGCGCAAGATACGATCGCCATTGCCGGGATCTGCACGGGCAGTGGGGATCGCAGCGACGTGGCCCTGCTGCGCATCCTGGCGCCGATGCCTTTCTGTGGTCGGCGATCTTCAGTGATGGCCAGGAGCGGATCGCCACAGCCTCGCCTACGCTCGAATCAGCCACTCGCACCTGCATTCTTCGGCAACACGACAGCCGGCAAAAGACGACAGCGGCCGCAAGCTCCAGCGCCCAGATCGACCTACTCGGTGAGCGCAATTGGGCCTGGCGCCGCTGCCGACTTGAGCATCTGGACTCTCGTGGGTGGGCGGGCGCGCCCAGCCCAGCGCCGGGGCGGCTATCACCTTTCCATGGGGGTGAGGCGCTGTGGGCGGTCTGCCTCGCGGAATCGGCCGATCGGGTCACGGCGGCCGCCCTGGCTGCCGACCAGGAAGCGCCCCGCCTCGTGCTGCTGGCCCATTCCAAGGCCCCACGGGCCTGGGGCAGGCGGAGGCCCGCCGACCCCTGCGGCCGGATTGGAAAATCCCGCTGCGACTGGGGCGACATGGCCTGGCGCTGGCGATCGAGCGCTCCAGCGCCAGCGCCCCCTGCCGCTGGTGGTTTTCGTCATAATGCACCACCGCGCTGATCGTGGCAGCGGCGAACGCCGACAGCTTTCTGGTTGATTCGCCGCGGCACGCCTGCCTATTCAATGCGCCTGTGTGCCGCGCTCACGGCATCGACGGTGAGGGGGCGGGAACTGCGCCATTTTCTCCTGGGGCCGACTTGCGGCCACCAGGCTGGTTCACGCCAGCCCACCGTGGAAGCCCGGAAAGGTCGCCTGCTCTATGACAGACGTTGGTGGAGCAAACCCCTTGCCGTGACGTGCTAATCTATCGCTGCGTCAGCGGCCACGGCTTTGGCATGGGTTCGCGGGTGGCTTCGGTGCTGCTGGGCCCTGGCGGCACGCCAACCTCCTGGCGGCTGTGGACTCCAGCCCCTGCCCCTCCTTTCTCGCCGGCGCCTTCGGGGCCCACTCCCTTTGGAGCACCGCCCCTTGTGGCTGGAATGTGGGCGCTGTGCAGGCCTGATCCTCGGAGTGGCGCGGCGGCCACACTCGCGGCCTTGCGGCCTGGAGCAGCGCCTGCTGGAGAACACGAGCGGCCTGTTGGCGGCCCCAGGCGGCCCTTGCGCTTGCTTGCTGGGCGATGTTCCCCCTGCCGCAGGCCGCTGGCGGAAGCACGGCTGCGTGCCTCTGGATGGGCAACTTCGGCTGGACGACATTACGCCCGATGGGCGGTGCTGTTCCTGGCCTGGGCGAGCGTTGCCGATCTGTACCGCCGGGTGATGGTCTGATTCCGCTGCCCGTTTTCCGCTGGCCATGCTGGCGGCTGCCGGAGACCGCGGGTGGGACTTCACCGCCGGGAAGCCAGGCTTGCAATCCGCAGATCCTGCCCCCGCCAACTGGATCTGCCCAGCAGCGACAAGGCTGCTGCTGGCCTCGGTGGTTCGGCTATCGTTGATCGAATGTTTGGACGCTATGGCCGGCGATTGGTGGTTCATCAGTCCGGATCCGGCGAAGCAGGCTGCAGCCGCAACCGAATGGTCCATGGGTTCTGGCCGCAGACGGTGCGCCGCTGGAGGGTGATGCCCTGTGCGAGCGGCTGATCGGCAAGGCGGGCTACAGCAGTTTCTGTGAAAGCCC
>Ga0163217_1072797_pt1 | contig 13039 bp, 14 predicted proteins | sample SynspAceP_FD_185933 | JGI IMG/M metagenome (GOLD analysis project Ga0163217, IMG submission 185933) | Saline lake microbial communities from Ace Lake in Antarctica - Synechococcus sp. Ace-P (PacBio error correction) | ecosystem: Environmental > Aquatic > Non-marine Saline and Alkaline > Saline ...
CTCGGCATTTAGCGAGAACATTTTTTCTTCGCAGAAAAAAACGCTTCAGCCATGTGATAACGCTTCTTCGAGTCTGCGTCGATCGTGGTGCCCAATCCTTTTCAAGAAAATACGCCAATCAGCACCCCGCCGCCTATCAACGGCGGATGCAATGCGGTCCCCGCAGAGAGTGGTCGGTGTGAGCAAATCAAAGGGGATGCCGGTGGCCCTTCGACAACGCCGCCCCCCCACATAGCCGACACGGCGTTAAGCTGGGTGTGAATGATGTCCGGGCGAGGCGCGGCTGGTTGTACAGTCCACTCGAAGACGTTGTCCCCAACGTATCGAGATGGGGCCAGAGGCTTGCCTTGGCGAGTAAAGGCCGCAGGGCCTGCTTCGAGGCGTCACCACATGCGGGCTTTGCTCTGCCAATTCTTCGTTTTTGGCGTAGTCGGTTTCCGCTCGTAACGGAAGTGCATCCACACCCGCCTGGGTGATCCAGATCGACCTGCTCAAATGTCAACGTGGCCTGGCCAGCGGGCTCTGGGCCCACTCCACAACGTATTTCGTCTGACCGCCTCAGTCTCGGCATCCGTGGCCGAAGTTTCGAAGGATTCTCCCGGACGGTTATTTTTCACAACTCAAAAACGGCTGAAGGATTCTAGGTTTCGCCAACGCTAGATTGGGGCAGCAGGTGAAGAGGGGGCGGTCGCTGCGCGATTAGTTAGTGCTCCTTAATCGCTTAACAACAATCTTCCTCAACATTGACTGCAACTTCATGCTGGTCAGAATTCCTGTTGGTTTACGTAGGACTTTTCTGTCGCTGAGGACATCGTGGGACGGCCATACAAGTAAACAGCAAGATTTGGTATTCTTGTGAATTGAGACCATTGGGACAAGTGCTGATCAAGTTCAAATTCGCTCAAAGTGAATATAGTGTGATTCTAGAAGGACAACTGAGCTGCCATTCTGCTGGATTGCAGTTGACTAACCATGGCTACATTTTTGCGTGAAGTTTTATTTGGACTGCGATTATAGGTTGTCCCGTATGACGCGAGCTAGCGCCTAAGCCTGAACATTAATTGAATGTCTTCGTCAACTTGACAAATCCTCATTTTGTTTCAGTGGTTCTGTCCAAGTTTTAAGCTGTCGTTCTGCTTGGCTCTAGCTTGCTTGCCGGATGATTTGCGGTATTTTTTCCTCAAGTTCCTACCCGTCCGTAATGCGGATTCTTGGCCTGTTTCGTTCTCCAACATATCGGCCTCACTGACCCACGGGAACAGTCGGGTGCGTCCGTGTCCATGTGTCCGGTCCCGTTCGGGGTGGGGGCTGGCGGCAAAATCTCTAATGTCCAGCTAATCTTGAACAATCCCAAGTCTGTGCGTCGAAATCGCTGGTTAATTCGATCAAGGACGAAGTTGACATGTTGGATCCTGCCACTCTTGTCCTTGTGAATTATTCAGACAACATTACTAGCCTGATTTGGTTATTTGACTTCTGCTTGTTCGGCTGCCGTTCAGCTTGGTAGTCGCGATAGGGGCTCGTCTCCAATCTCCTCCAGAGTGTCCCTTGGTTGACTCCCGGACCCCTTGGTTGCTTGAGCCGTAGAGGCTGGCACTCTCATTAGACTGGAGCCCTGGCTTCTTCACGTCAATGACACAGAAGCGCCTTCTCATGCTCCAAACAGGACTTGTCATGGCACGCAACAGGGCGTTGTAGTTCGGTGATGAAGCTCAGTTCCTCGCCCACGCTCAGGGATGATCAGCCCTCCACCACCAGGTGATCGCTTGCTGGCTCCCACGAGTGAAACGCCCGCGGCGGCTCAGACCGCAGGAATTCAACGTTCTGAAGGCCAAGGGCAACAAGCCCACGCTGCGCGCGGCCCCGGATCTCGCGTAAGGAAAGGTTTGGCGGGGCTTTTCGCTCGCGGAAGTTCTGGTTGAGGCCAAGTTGCCTGCCCAGGGCCCAGGGTTGAACTTGGAGTTTTCAGCTTTCGATTCCAGTTACAGCACCAGCCCAGCGTGAAAGGCGTCGCGCTGTGGAGTGCAGGGGATCAGCGGTGCGGCCCAGGGGTTCCGCGTCCCAGCAGCAGGGCCTCGCCCAAGGCGCAGATGTTGAAAGTCCGGCATCACCGGGTGCTCCGCCTTGCTCCAAAGCCCGGGGGATTGGCGGAAATTTCCGCTGGAAATCAGCTCCAGCGCTATGCCAGAAGCGGGCTTCCAGGCGTCTTGGCCAGGGGGGGCCCCCCCCCCCGCCCCCCCGAGAAGGTTTTTTTTTTTTTCGCCCTGTGTCGGCATTCGCGCCGCCACCAAATTCCGTTGGCTGGCAGCCGCAGTTGCTTGCCAGATCCCCACCAGCCGCAGCGCGCAGGCCCAGGCTGAGTTTTTCGGCGACTTTGAACGTCAATCAGCGGCAGGATCCCTCGCGCAGATCACCCGGTTCACATCAGGCAACACGCCATGCGCCGCTTGGCCGCAAGCCGCCGCCTGCAGGGCTTTGGATTACCGCCACGTGGTTCGCTGTTGCAGCTGTGCGCATGGCCACTGACCCGGTTCGCACCTGGCCTGAGCATGGGCGTGCGGATCACAGCAGTGGAGCTGTGGATGTCCCGCATGCGCCATGGCTTCAATCGTTTCGAAGCGTGAATCCCCGATCGAGCTCACCCCGCGGCCAGCCCAAGGTGCAGCGCCGCACCACGCAACGTCGAGAACCGGACTGGTTGCTTCACTGCCTGGAAAACACACGAAATCGCCTCTGGCGCTGCCATTGCGCGCATCACAGGTTGCATGGACGTGTGTCTGGAGGCGGCTGCGAGCCTCGATCTGAGCCGACGGGGCGCTCACGACCCGCGCCAGTTCCCCTGCCAGTTTTCTGGGAGCAGCCCAGCATCACCAATCTCGGACGAAGGCGCTCGGCGGGCAGGGCCAAGGCATCGGTTCGACTGGAATGTGCAGTTTCGCGGCTTCTCGTCGTTAAAGGGCAGATGGCGGGCAGGGGATTTCAGCGCACTTCCATGCTCTCTCACTAAAGGTTGAGGTCAAATCCGAGATCACGATAGCCGGGTGGGGGCGAAGTGCTCCGCGATCAGCGTAGCATCTCACGGCTCTGTGCGGTGGGTGGACATCGCCACCTGCGAAAATCAACACGATTACTGGGATCGTTCCGGTTCGCAAATTGTTGCAACACCACGGCCTGGGGTCTGGCTGCCGCGCCGAGATGAAGGTGGAGGAGAGTAGGAAGCGCGGAGGGAGAGGCCCTGGGCCTCGACCCGATCACCTGGGCGCTCGGTTTTCGTAGGCCAGCATACACGGCTGGTTTCCTCACTTCGCCGGAGCAGGATACTGGAGATACTGGGAATGGCATCGAGCGGACGCAGCCCGTACGCCCGCCCTTGGGCGATACATAACTGCCCGGCTCTGCACTGGTGGAGACCAGCACGCGCCGAGCGATGCCATGGTCGTTGAGGGCCCTGCAACCAGCAGCGTGGGTGGTGCGCTGCCGATGGCGCCATCGGTGCACGAGAAACGAGGCGATGCGTCCGAGTGGTCCCCTGCGATCTGCGGCCGGGATTGCTCTGAAACAGGGCGCAGGTCCTTCAGGGCCCCGCGTGGACGCCCGGAGCATCTCTCAATTCGTGACCTGATGGACGCGGCGGCGCGGTTGAATTCTGGCGCCATCGCCGAGACTCACGCAGTGCCTTCACCAGGCCGAGGCACGGCGGCCGAAACGGCGCCCGAGGAGCATCAGAGGCAAACGTCGCTTGGGAGCTGAAACAGAACCATCGGGGGGGCCATTCCGTAGATCAATGGTACCCGCAGTCGGCGCTCCCGCCGAGGGCCAAGGCCCGCCTCCAGGTCGGCCACGACCGATGCCATTGGCACCACCAATCCAAGAGCAGGCCGGCATCGGCGCGGCGCAGAGGCTGTCGATCACAGCCGCGATTCGGAAGCGCTCGCTGTGGCGCCCAACTCATGGGCCGTCTTGCCACAGGGCTCATGAACTGGCCCTCGCAGCTAGATCACGCAGGATGCCGGCTGGTGCCGGGCGGTGAACGGGACTTGGGGGCCCACGGCCGCGTACTGCACCACCAATCAGTGTGCGAAATTCCAGGGACTCCAAACAGGAGCCAACGTGCTTTAAATTCAGTTGTTCTTGATGACTCAGGGCACGACGAATGGCTTGCCGATTCAAGTGACGGGCGAGGGATACCAAGTGGCTCACGCGCCAAAGCTTGAAATGTATAGTTCGAAATATCTACGATTCTGAGCCGCTGTGGGCGTCTTGGTCGGGGCAGGGTGATCTCCGTACCGATCTCAGACCCAGCACCCCCAGCGCAAGTGCTCACGTCTCACCTACAGCTAGCAACGGCGCCAGTGGCTCGATTTTGGCTTCGGCGCTGATTCGCCGGTGGCCTCACAGGGAAGCGCATGGTCGGACCCTGGGTGCAGCAGGCGGTTGCTGTAGTAGCTTGAAGCCAGGGTGGCGTAGGCGTCGTCGGTGGCCCCCAGGGCGGCGAGCAAGGAATGCGGCGGCGGTTTCCATGCCCCGCTCGCTGATCCGCAGCCGATCGAGCGGGCCGCCAGGGCAAACCAAGCGCTGGCCGATGCTCGTTGGACTGGCGCTGTAAAACGACCAGTAAGCCGCCGTCTGCTTGATCGCCGGATAACCAGACTCGGGTGCTCCAGGCAGAAGTCACCGCAGGTCCTGCCCCCCCCAGAAGCGGCGTTTCATTACCGCGCTGTATTCGGCTGATCGCCAGGGCGAAGAGCACGTTGCAACCGAGGGGCTCTCTTTCGTAGGCCCTTTACCTCCGGCATATGACAGGGGGTGGACTGAACCTCCATCCCACCCTGGCGGCGTCTCCTAAACAGATGAAAGCCACGCCTTCCAAGCCGTCTGAGAATCACCTGACAGCCCCTCGGCTGGCGCGAGCCCAACCTTGCGGGTCCGCGCGCTGGTGGAAGTCATGCAGCGCGTTCCCGAAGCGGCTGCGAACCCCACGAGCGAAGGCGCAGCGTCCGGCCTCTCACGCGGGTGTGTGAAGCAGCTGAGCTAACGCAGACTAGAGATGGCCTTATATGGTGAGACTGCCGTGACGTTTTGAGTCTCCGCGAACCTTAGGGGGGGTGCCGCGCCGCCGTTTCCTTGGCGCCCGCTACTGAGCAGCCCGGCATTGAGAACGAAACGTGTCGCTCGACCGTTCCTCATAACCGCCGCACAGCGATGCGCGGTGCCCCGCGCAGGCACTCAACGCTCTGCGAAGCAGATCGCCTACACAGGTGCAAATGCAGACTGGGGCAGGGTGGTGGACCGCCGGCCTTTTCTGCATCTCGTTGCCCGTGGCTGGCCTCCTCTGCGCTGGTGCCATCCCCGGCAGAGCAAGTGAGGGGATGGGCCGGCCCTGCAAGCAGGACGGGCGGCTCGAAACCGATACTCGAGTTACCCGGTGAGCAGGATCGGCGCAACTCAGGCAAAGGCGTGGACCAAGCGAAGACAGACGTCCAAACCACCTTGACAGCCAGGCCAAGTCGAAGCCAGTATGAGTTCGCATAAAGCGCCTGCTGGCTTTTGTGCTGGCCCGGCTAGCGTTTGGCCTTCAGCCTCCAGTTCACCCCTCCGTTTCCCCTCCCATCGTCCTACTGCTCCATCTACCAGCGTCCCACCACCCCATAGATAGCCACCCCTCTACGCCATCAGCCAAGCTATCCAATAATATAAAGGGCGGTCATAGGTCGTACGTCTTTCAAGAACCGCGTCCGCGATGAAGTCCGTGGAGGGGCAATCTTTCCGCTGGCAAGAACCTCAGCAGCAAGTGAAATCCTTGCTGGCAAAAAAGTGTGGTTTTTTCGCTGCCCGGCTACGCCTTCCACCCCACTCTTGCCCTCCAACTCCTGCCCCCGAGGCGTATCGAAGAGAGCCATTATGAACGGAAGTTCCGCGCGGCTTGGCGTCGATCAGTCGTCTGTGTGTCGGTTCATTGCGTTAACGAGTGGCTTCTGCGTTCAACATGTGGGAGCAGCGTGGGTCGCACAAGAATGCTCTTCCTCCTCCCCGATGGCAACGGCGACTTCAACCCCGCGGATGGGGATGTTGGTGGAGAAGTCGAACCTGGGCTTTGGTCTGCGTTCCTGGCGCTAGCCTGCGCAAGTGGTTGTTAACTTGACGGCACGATCGATGAACAAGTTCTTGAGCTTGAAGCACTGGCGCCAGAAGACAACTGCCCACCGATCCCTTCGAGTCTCCGACGCCGACACGAAGTGCATGGCCTATCCGTGAAGGCTGCGTGGCTCGTAACATGTCAACGGTGCCGTCTGCGAGCCAACCCGGCTCGAATTCTGCCGGCTGAGGCGAATACAGAGCACCTGTCCACCCCATCCGTCTGGCTCTCCCCGTCACTGTCCCCATGAGCGACCCTTCGATCTGATTGTTCTTGGCGCCGGATCGGGGGGCTGGCCCGCACCAAGCGTGCGTCTAACCTACGAGGCAGCGCTGGGCTGGCGATCGTTGCGGGCGATCGGTGGTGGCACTGCGTATCCTGAGGCTGCGTTTCCCATACCCAAGAAGTGTTGGTCTATGGCTCGGCCCGTATAAGTCACAGCCCATCTGCTTGCCGATGCCCTACGTCTTACGGCTGAACGTGGGGTATCTGATCTGGATGCCGGCGCTGCGGCCAGAGAGCGCAGTCACGCCCGAGGTGGAATCTCGGCTCAATGAGACTCCACATCCGTCCTGCTGGCCCCCAGGGGCCGCTGTAGTGGAAACCTGGTTCGCGCTGGGGGTCGTTCGACGAATTCCCGCCAGACATGTGGGCGGTGGACGGCAGCGCGGCAATGGATCATCCCGCCACTCGGGCGAGCGATTCGTGGTGGCCCCGTGGGCGGTCCGGCCCCCCATCGCCCGGCCATCCCGCCTGGCCGCCGGAGAGCCTGGGTTGGGTGACGATCATGTTCCTGCTCGGCGACATCGCTCCAGCCCCACGGTGGTGGGGTGGGTGGCGGTTTTTCAATCGCCTCGAATCGCCTGCATCCTCCATCAGTCGCCTTGGCGTGCAGGTGACCCATTGTCCAGCCTGATGAACCGCAAGCGTATCCACCGCTGCGCGTGGCTTCGATCGGAAGCCAGCTCGGCCCGTGCAGAGGGTGGAGGCGAAGGCATCACCCTGCGATTTGCCCATTCGCCCGCCGCCATCAATGCAAGGAGGCCCTCGGGTAAGCTGACGCTGAACAGCGAGGCGGTGAACGTTTCAGCTGGCGTGCTTTGCTGCCACAGGCGGCGGCCTATTCCGCAGGCATCAACCTGAGCCGCCGGTGGCTGGTGGAGGGCCCACCGGATCCGTGGACCGCCGATCAAGCGCACGCACGTGCCGACGATCTATGCGGTGGGGTAACACCCGACCCTTGACGATCGCATCAACTCACCCCGTGGCCGTTGATCGGGGCAGGGCCTCGCCCGCACGGTTAAGGCAACAAGCCTCGCCAGGTGATCATCGACCTGGGTGCCTTCGCGGTCTTCTCCAACCTGAGCTCTCGCGGCTTGGCCGAAGTGAGAGCAGGGCAATTGAGCGCTATGGCTCGCCGATGCCGTCCAAGGTGCACCGGCCGCTTTTTTTTTCCGATCGATGAACCCAAGGCCTTCGTCCGCCCGGGGTCCCGGCTGCTCAAGAGGCTGGTTGTGGCAACCGCCAAAGGAAAGGTTTGGGGCCGCTCCACACATGTGGGTGAACACGCTCGAAAAGAGTGATCATGCCCTGAGAAATACGGCGATCGCATGGCATGCCCACCAAGGCCGATTTCGAACGACATGCGCTCATCCCCCCGCCTCGCTACCGAAGAGTTCGTGACGATGCCGCGAGAGATTGACGAACCCTAACTGAACCGGGGCTGGCCCTATGCTGTGTCAGGGGCTGCAGACTCGTATCGATCAGAATCGGTAATCACTCGCTTGATCCTCGAAACTTCGGTAAGCAACATCGGTGATCGACTCACCGAACGGCGTCCGTTGCACCTTAAGGTATATCAATGCCGCGAAAGGTCAATCCCGCCCGCTGAAATCTTGCTGAGCGCAGCGTAGCTCCGCCAGCCACTACGGAGCCATTGAGCCTCAGTGGAAAATCGATCGTGGGTGCCCGTCTAGGACCATAGGAGCGCACCTCAGCCGCGGGCGCTCAGGTCCGTCCGGTTTCCGCCAGGGATCCATCCACCGCCAGTATCCTAGGCAGCGCCGAGCGGAACACGCAAGCCTGGGAGGGCCTGCCGTCAATGATCCTCCGCCACTGCACCACCGCCCGAGGGGGGGCCCCCCCGTGGCCTTGGCTGTGCGGGCTCATCGACTTACGTTGCTGGAAACCGGAAGTCTCTGGGAGGGTCAGGCCCTGCTGTTGCAGGTCGCGTCATCCGAATTTCGGACGGTCCAGGGCCCCGTCCACCTGTCACGTTCCCTTCCACCAGATCCGACCTGGGTGAGGCTGAGGTTGCCCGACAGGTTGACGAACTTACTCACGTGAGATCAGCCGGCCAGGGCTCATAAGAGACCCCCGTGAGGCGCCTAGGAGGCCCCACGGTGTCACTTCAGGACCCGTCAGCATGGCATAGCCTGCTGTTCGGTGTGCTGCACTGTCGATCCCGAGCCGGCGGGCTGGAGCCGGCTCGATCATCTCCGGGCCACAGGGGGGCCCGCACACCACGCGCACGGGCGCAAAGCGCTTTCATATGGAAGGGCGATCGGAGCATAGAGCGGGGATCGCTAACGATCCGGAATGTGCGTCAGTCCCGAACAACGACGGCTGCGTGAGAGCATGAGGAGCCCCGGTGCGAGGGGGAATGTGCGCGTTGATGGTGCCTGCAGGGTTCGCCATTGGCATCCATTCTGTCCCCCAGATCGAGAGACGCATGGGCGGCTGGCCTCCCGCTGCCACGGTGCGAACGCTGGAGCGCACTGGAAGGGCATTGGCGGGCGCAGTCGACGGCCGGTCCCCCCATGGCGTGTGTCCGAACATCGACCCTGTTCTCGTTTCACACTAGATCCGAGAGGGGTCAGCAGAGTGCCCGTGGGAGCCCGGTAACCGGACAGCCATCGTCACACACAACAGACAACCAGTGCCTAATCCATGCGGACCGCCTGCGCCTGGAAGGCAGCGGCATCGAGAGCGGCACGGCATCCTCGGTCGTCACAAGGGCCGTGCGAGGTTGTTGGATCGTTGCAAGGCGTGAGAACGCTCGCAGACGCCTGCACCTAATGAAGAGTGAGATCAGCACCGCTACGAGCACATATCACGCCAGCCGCCCTGCGCCAGGGAGCCCCGCCGGAGCAACCGTGGTCTCGACCCGGTGCTCCCCGGCCCAAGGTCTGCAGGGCGCGCCCACCGAGAAACAGCTTGCGAACCGACCCGGTGAAGGCCATTGATCCGGGGTTGAAGCCATCCAGTCGTGCGCCGCGAGGAGGATCGCTCCACGTAGACAGCAGGCTCAGCTCGGCACCCGAGTAGCGCCCGGCCTATGTTTCTACATCACCTGCCGCCACTACGATAGCCATAGGGGCTCGGCGGATGGGGCCGCCTCCGCGCGCAACGATGTTTCCGGTTTGCCAAACCTTTCTCTGCCAGCTTGCCTTTCCGCCAGGCCGGGCACGCAGCGCCAGGGCGAACATGCAGCCTCACCAGCAGGGCCCCCATGTAGCGAGAAGGCCTCCTGCAAAGGCCGCCGCGCGAGCGCGCGTTAGATCACGGTCTGCGGTTTCGAAAGCTGCTCAGGGGGCAGGGCGTCCGGCTGTGGGCACGTGTTGAGATAGAGGGCATACACCAGCCCCGGCCGCGTGGCGGCTCGATGTAGCCCTCCTGGGTCTGCGGGAATCGAAGACCTGGCCTGCCTGGTCGCACTGTCACCGCATCACCCTTCTGGAGCCATCCTTGAGATGATGGCAGGATCCGGAACCCGGCGCCGGTGGTCCTCCGCCTGTTCTTGCGCCCTGGTGCCGTCCACACCCCATCAACCCGGCAGCCCCTGCCGCAGGCCCCCTGGCCCCAGGTTTCCTTCAGCAGGCAGGCGCGCAGCAGGTGGTCTGATCGATCGGAGGTGCGGCCGCTGCTGTCCGATGGAGCCGGCCCGTCCTCCACCAAGGGTGCTGGCGGGAGATACGGCCCAGGGCGGTGATGCTCCAGCTCCGCCCAGGCCGTTCGGGCATCAAGGCTGCCCCGCTTGACCCGCACCAGGCGCCATCAGGGCGGCACCGCGTGTAACGATTCTTCATAAGGACCGACCTGACGAATTCCGAGAGCGCGCCGAGAGACGTGCATCCCGCCACTTGGAGCGCGGCTCGGCTGAGCGCGCTGAGTAACTAATCTTGGCCCTCAGTCGGGCGGTCGGCGACCGGCAGGATCGCAGGATCACGACCCACGGGTTTCTTCCCCGTGGTCCGTAGCTCGTCTGTTGCACACACCGACGCCGGCCCCGCTCCAGGGCTTCGATCAAGGCGGATGCGAGCAAAGCGCAGCGGGCTGGAGGTCTCAGCGCTGGAGCATTACTGTAGAATTAGCTCCGCTCCCGGGGCAATCGCGATCTGGCCGCTGATCCGCAACGCCTCACCCCCATTGTCGTTTCAGATGTCGTCTTCCACGCTCGCCAAACGGCCTCGGGGCCTGTGCACGAGCCGCGACCCCGTTCGTCACCTGGGAAGTCCGCTGCCACGCTCGCAGCCAGCCGTGGTGCGCGCCGCCCAAGTCGTCCACGGCCAGTCAACCCCGGGGCGGGCGCTGACGGGTGTGGAAAAATATGATTTGAGCATGTTACTCCTGGTTCAGACAGGCTGGAATCCCAGAAATCGCGCGATCCAACGCCATCGGGCCGCCGCGTAGGTGTTGAACAGGCCGGTCCGTCAGATGACCACATCGCCGCGCACCGCTGGATGCCGGCGGCGCGCACTCAACTATCCTGGGCCGCCAGCGGTTCAGGGCCAGGAAGCGGTGTCGCATGATCGTCTCAGCCAGGGCGACGTCCGGGGGAAATCTCGGTGGCTGGCGATAGTTGTGATCCCCAGGATCTGGGGGCAGGCCGTGGAAGCCAAGGCTGCCCGTCGCCAAGCGCTAGTCGTTCGCGCAGCCCTGAAGCTGTAACATCCCCCGAGGGCCACAGCACCAGGTGGCCATCCTGAGCACGCACCATCACCAGCGTCAAGCTGTCCCGTAACTGGTGATCGGGGTGCGGAAGACGTGCTTCCGGCCCGGTACTCGTTCAGCACGCGGCAAGTGCTGAAGGTTTTCATGATCCGAGCCAGTGCACGAAACCGTCGGGGCCATGATTTGCGGTCCATGCAGCAGACCGCGCCGTAACACGCCAACTTCATCCACACCTGCCAGCCCCAGGTGCGTGTCGGTACATCGGCTTGCCGGTGACCCGCCTGCCAGGCGCGCGCCCCATCAACCCGGTGCCGCCGGCCCACCCATTGCTATCGCTGGCCCGCTGGATCTTCTGCCCGCCGCCCCGGCCGAGCCGTCAGGGCCAGTGACTAGCCTGACATCAACGGGCTGCGGGCCGCCCCGGGCCGGCCACCCTGCCGCGCGGCCCTGAAACCACAAACGGACGGCCGGGTCCGCGGGCAGATCCGGGGAGCAGGCGAGTGGGAGGTTGAACCGGTTGGGATGGGAACAAACCGGGTAGGCCCACCGGTCATCTATTCACTCCCGATCTCACTTTCGGACTGTTTACAGATCTTGCTTTCTCCAACCGAATATCATTCGTGAGCCATTCGTTCTGCGCCAGCTCCCTTCCAATAGCCCGTTCGTGTGCGCCGCCTGCAGCCGGCTGGGCCAGCGTCAGTCAGGCTGTTCGTAGGTATCCTGATGCAGAAGGGTTCGCCAAGGGCCTGGCGCAGCAAAACCGCTGCGGCGAAGGCGGCAGGGCTTCTCGGATTGGGCAGGCAGGGGCGGAGTCGTACCCGTGCGCAGGGTCGGACATGTATCCTCTGTAATGTGCACGGTTGGCGTCGTTGCGGGGGGCCAGGATCGAGCTGCGCTCCATCCACACTCGCTTGGTCGCTAGACCCGTCGAGCCGTGGCTCGCCAGCACCAAGCTTATCCGCGCCGGCGCAGTAGAGGGTTGGCGGCGCTATCGAGCAGGCTCGCAGTGTCCAGGACCTGGTCATACGGAATTGTGCGGCAACCGCCACCATGATCGGCTGGGATTTGTTTGCTCTAGCGATACTACTGACTCCACCGCGAGCGAGGCCTACGATGAGCGCGCCGGAGACCTTTGGTGTTTATAAAATCGAGCGTTATTAACGCATCTGGCCCCCGAGCCGCGCATAGTCTGCTTCGGCTGTGGTTCAGCGGATGGGTAGGATGCGAAATGGTAACACCAATGATTGGACCCGAGCAGTCTCCTCGTAGGGAGCGCCAGACTCAGTTCAAATGCATAAATCACTTTTCAGCGGGCCAAGAGCGCCGCATGCTCCGTCCCAACGGACACGCCGTCTTGTTTCTGCAATAGCCCAGAAGGACGTGAAGTTCGACTGCTAGGACGCCAGTGGGCGAGAGAGGCCTTAGAGCATCACCCCGCGGGCGTCGTGAAAGAGGTGCGCCTTGCGGCGCCAGAGCGAGTGGTCGCAAGGGTGGTCGCAATCGCAGAACGCTGCCGGGTGGAGCTGGGGAGCTCCTGCAACAAAAGCCAAATATTGAATACTCATTGGCGTCCGGGCAAACTAAGTCCATGTCTGTCGATAAGCGCCGAAAACATGCGGGAGATCAGGTTACTCATCTTCCTTGGCGACCACAAACCTTCTCATACCTAATGACTTGGCACTCACCTCGAGGTTCTAGTTCACGCTGCAAAACACGGGGAAAAAGAGTGCTGCCGTGCACCCTTACAATAGCGGACTTGGTGCGCATCAAGGACCAGAGCTTCAATAAAAGACTCTGGTAAGTCAGCTGTGCCCAATTTAACATCGGCATCTACAGCCTGCACCTTGGTATTGCTTCACGGCTTTGTCTTTTTTGCTATTACTCATCTTGGCGAAGAGCTCAGCCGTGCCAGCCCAGGGCGTCGGCCAATCCGCCCTGGCATCAAGCACC
>Ga0163217_1052022_pt1 | contig 13038 bp, 15 predicted proteins | sample SynspAceP_FD_185933 | JGI IMG/M metagenome (GOLD analysis project Ga0163217, IMG submission 185933) | Saline lake microbial communities from Ace Lake in Antarctica - Synechococcus sp. Ace-P (PacBio error correction) | ecosystem: Environmental > Aquatic > Non-marine Saline and Alkaline > Saline ...
CCGTCACACTCGCCCTCAAAAAAGGAGAAAAAAGAAAGAATCTCACCCTTTTTGTCCATAAAGTAAATTTCACCCGTTTCTGCTTACCGTGCGGGCCAACGCCCCCCCTCCTCGTGGGTTTAAACACAACATGTCCATCGCCCGTCTTTCAGCAAAGACCAATCATGGTTATCGAGCAACCCCCTGTAACCATTCCTCCCCGTCCAGATGCCCGTGACGGTGGCCTCGTCGAACAGCATGAATTTTTTCGGTTTGCCATGCACAGTTGGCCGCGGGCATATTTGGCCACATCGCTTGCTGGTTTTGGCCGCCAAATAACTGAACATGAAATATTTCAAGTGCTTTGCTTCTGGTAATCCGCAAACGTCGCTCCAAAAAATGCAATAGCCACCTCTTCGGCCTGACGTTTTGGGCATCTATTCAAACTCCACATCCGTGACAGCTTGCAGTTCTGCAAAATACCGCACATAGGTCGGAAACAGATGAAGTTCGGAAACCATGCCTCACTCTCCCGCGTAAACCCCTCGTCTGCTTGAGTTCAATGGGTTCACATCCTCTGCCTATCAACAATAATTGCCGCCCTGCTGGTGGTCTTCTTCAAGCGGTTTTATGCAACGGAGGTGGTCCGACATTGCTGAGCCGATGGTCCACATAATTAACGATATCTTTACGTGACTCTCTGCTGAAACCTCCAGTTGATTGTCCTTGTGAGCACATGGAACTTGCCCATACCACTTATGCAACCCGTTGCATCTGAATCATGGCCCGCACTGGCGGCCGGCTGTACGAGGTGTCCACTTGCTTAAAATAGTCAATCATGTGTGTCTGCTCCTAATGCTTGTGCCGGTGTCGAGCTTGCGCTCCAATGAATAGTGTAATAGCCGCGACATTGCCGAAACAGATAAATCCAGAAAAACATTGGCAGCGTAGACATAGCCTTCGGTCGGCACTCAATGCCTTAACCAGCCGTGTCCTGTGTCGCCTGCTTGAAATGCTGTTTGACAGGTCGACAGGCAATGATGATCCACTCAGACTGTGGTTCTCTTGAACTCAAGCGGATTAAAGGTGTTTGACGATGGCCGGGATAACCATCTTCACGCCTTCGGCAGTATCCACCAGACACCCCATGACCCCCGCCAGTACAGTCCAAGCCCCATCGCCTCTTGCGCTCGCTTTGCCCTTGTAATCGCTCTGCAGCCGCCACAACCAACCTCGCCACATAAGGCGATCGGAACAGAAATCATCGCCAATCGCGACGCGCCATCAGCCTTGTTTTCCCCCCCCCCCCCCCCCCCCCGAAGCTCATGCCTCAGCAGAAAACAACGCAGCATCACCGGACGACATGACTAGCACCCGTATCATGGAGCACGCGCGCCAGAACTTCGATAAAGTGACTCATATTACGCGGATGCTGCTTAGTCCGAGCGCCTGCCTCAGTGCCAGCAATATTCCTAGCGCAGTCTCCTCCGCAATGCCGCTCGCAGCGCAGTCTAATCACCCAGCGTGAGCATTGCAGGCCTGCCCCCAGTTGGCTGGTGAGCCGTACGTTGATCCCAGCCGAAAAAATCCGCCGTCTGAGCAAGGTTAAGGCAACCAAAGGGATTAGATACACTCGGAGAACGCGAGTGGCGTAAAACTCCTTGCGACGGCAATGGCGAAATGAAACCGTCGGCGCCAGCGCCAACCGATAGCCCAGTATCGCGTCAGATCCACCCGCCAGCGCACTCGTCGGATAGAACCGTACATGAAACTGGGCCTAAACGCTGTTGACTTAATACCTCAGCAGGCCCCCTTCGCTTGTTGCAGTCGCACGGGTTTCGCCCTACATCAGTTCAGCGCTGGAGAAATCCCACTGAATTACCGTGGCATCATCAGCTCAATCAGATAGATGAGAGAAAGCGTCAACTAGGCTGTTGAATTCTCAGTGTGGAGAAAGTTTCGCTCCGCAGCCAGCGATCAAAGCCGTATGCCTGTACGCGGGGCTGGTAAGAATCCGGGTTGGATAAAGTTAATGAGTTTGCTATGTGGCTGTCCCTAGTCCTCGATCAGCGCAATTGCTTGTTGTACAATGTTCATCAACATCCGAAATGCTGAATACTGAATGCCAGATAGAAGCGCATCATGTAATCGCAAATCCCCTCAATAGCCCTGGCCGGGTCCTATTCAGCCACCGTGCCGGGCAAACAAACTTAGACCATCTCGGGTATCCAATAGCGTGGCGGCTCAGCGAGGAATTCTTCGCCAGATTAAGGTATTGGCTTTCAGCGGGGATGATCCCGTTCCGCGGGCTGAGAAATGATGACCCAGACGCAACGTCCCGAACCCGTCAGGCAATCCCAGGGAAGGAGGCCGGCTTCAGTCTGGCCATGGCTAACTTCGACTGAATACCGGAGCCACATCTCGGCAATTAAGGCTGCGGTATAGCATGGTCAGTGCGCCAGCGTGCATGGCGATCAACTCGGTGATTCAATAGCCTCCCCGTTTTCGAAATTGAAAACCGGTCAATTCCGTGTACAGCCCAGACACGGGTGAACCCGCGACCCATCAGGCGCCGTGGAATCAGACCACTAAATGCCCTAGCGCTGCCTAAGCGATAGCCCGGGTAAAGATTCTTGAACTGTCGCATTCGCGTCGCGCCCCTGGCCCAACCGAGCCAGAAAAAGATCGCAATCACCGAAACACCAAGGCACACCCATAAAGAGGCCAAAGGTCTCGGACAGGTTTGGAGATGGCATAATTACATGGCACGGCTATCTGGGAAGAAATCTGTCCCAGCACACTCCCAGGCTCGCGCGGCCCCAGAGCAGGCTGAGCATGCACCGGCAATAAAAAAAAAATTTTATCAGAAGAGAATCTGCAGCAGAGCTGATATTGCGGAAATCTCGATATATTCCACGGAGTTTGCAGTTTGGCGCATAAGCCAGTTGGGTGACAGAGCCGGCGACACGAGCAAAAAGCCCAATTGAGTGTTGCCATGACAATACCGATCCCGACACAACAAGGTGTTGACACCCCACCAAAAACCCGGCGTAACTGTCGCTCTCGTGTACTCATATCAGAGTGCTGGGCAATTCCCGAACCTCGGCGATTATTCGGAAAAAGCGATAACGGTGTGATTCGTCTGCTTTTCAGATTGTCATGTGTTGTCCTGTACAGAAACAACCATAGCCACTTACTAGCACAACGGCGAGCAGCTGAAATATCAGCGCTTCGCGCTTGGGGATGCCAGACCGCAACACGCGGGCGAGGCACTTTTGTAGCATTTTTGCCCATAGAAGCCTCGTTTGAAACAGCCATGCCCTTGCGCAAGCGGGCATGGGTTCACATTATTCAACAATTCTAAGTGGCCAACCCCGGATGGGTGCCGCTCTGCAACGGACTCACGCCGGCGGTTCTACTGGCCATCTTGTCCAATGGCATTTGGATGCTGCGCTCGTATCTTCAGTTCGCTGAGCCACGCCAACGTTATCGCTCGAAGCTCTCCGCGTTAGTTGCCTAACGCTTGCTTGACGATTCTGATGCGCATCTTGTCGGCTAGTTTCAATTCCTTTACCGTACTCGCCTTCGCCACCCAGCAAACGGAAATATCCGATTCGCTGTCGACTTGGCCATCTCGTCCCAACGTTTTCCGAGGTCCCAACAGATACCCCTCTTCACATTGAGTCATCGCAAACAGATGACCACTGTGACGATATTGAACCATCTCGTCATCCCCTGGCTACTACCCGACTCAGCGGCTCCTTGGAGATCACTCAGCAATCAACATATCATTACGGCGAACCCACTTGATACGCCTGCGCAACAGCTGCGACTGTCGTGTCAGTACGTCGCAGCGGCTGATTCCAGTGACTTGGCGCTTTCATCGGAGTGTTCCGTAGGTGATGGTTTGACCTCAGTCATTTGGCACGGATATAGTCGCGCAATTCTTTCGTGGTAGTACGACCTTGAATGCACTAGGTCGCACATCCTGGGTGGGTGGTGGTGCCAGTTCTTGAACTGCCTGCACGCAAGCTTCTGTTGACAGAAAAGCCTGGCCAGACGTAAATAGTTGCGCCGTGAAGTTCAACTCAGCCCGCATCAATCGCGAACTGGGTCAGGTTGGGTATTTACGGGATCATGCACTCGCCTTTGCCGGATTGTCTGCGCCGTGAAGCGTTCTTTTGGCAGTCAAAGGGCTGTCGTTAACTTTTCTTGATCTCCAAACAGCGCAGCGGCGACGACCGGCAGACATGACGTCAGGCCAAGATAAGTTACCTCTTTTCGTCGGCGTTATGGAGAAGCCGGCAACATCACTGATACACGCATTGCACAAAACTTTCTTTCTGAATCCGCATCCAGCGTTGCAGCTCCGCATGGGCAAAACTGCGTGAACGCCTAACGCTGCTGCCCTGTCTGCGAATACTGCCAGAGTGGTTTCTTCACCGTATCATTGTGCAAAATCTCTCAAAGTTTTTTAGTATTTGTATAGATTCTCTCTCCGTTGCTCACTTGCGAACATGCGTTCCACCATGCAGCAATGCGTTCAACTGGAACGAAATCGCCGTGAAAACTGGCTCGAGACATTGCAATGACGCCAACCTCAGTCCCTTCCGACATTTTACTGCAAGGCTTACCAAGTAAGTTTTAAAGTTTCATATAAAAGATTGTTCACACCTGAATTCAACACATATAGTGCCAACGTCACTCCCTGTATACACTTCGTAGTGCTCTTCCAATGCCCAGCGTTTGCTGGCGAATATTGATCTGCGCGGACTTTACTTTTACAGACTCAAACGTCATTTCGTCTGAAATCGGCTTTCCTTTGGGAATACTGCAGCAACAGACATTGGTGTTCTCATTGGGCTGCTGCCGTGCAGGACGCATAAGTCGGCAAAGTAAACGCTACAGCCGCTTTCAAAGGGCGATCCGTTCGTGCCATCCGCAACTTCCTTGCCTTTCCAGGTAAGCGTATCACCTGGTGTCCTTTTAGTTGAAGATTAATGCTCGCGTCATCCTCTCCCTGGCGGCTGCGTTTCTGCGCTTGACCGAATAGGCGCTGAGATAGCCAACTTTTCCGCTCACCAACGTGGACCAAAGTTACTGCCCTGCGATGCCACAGCTGGTCGCCTTCCAGTCGCCGATTCGTTCACGGTTGGCAGCCTTCAGAAGACGTCTCGCTGATAGATCCCGATTTCGAAGCTGACCCCGCCTGTCCAGCTCCCGTCGCGTTTCGTAGAAGCCTGCGGCTCTGCCCTGATGCAGGTAAGTGGCTCCCCACCCATGGCGTTTGGTCGGTAATCGATAAACGGTATATCCCATTCATGCTGCCACAGATCGGAAGCTTCATCCGAAGCGTTGTTATTTGCTCAGGCTTGAACTTCATCTCTCAGCCAGACGCAAAAACGTGCTGTTAACCACGCTGCTTACAGTACTTGCGTGCATTGTGCGTCCGGTCATCGCAATTGGCTCGCCATGCGGCCGCTTCGGTATCGCCTGAGAGTATCCGTCTAACCTCCCGACTGACTGTCGATGTATGGACGCATATCTTGTTTGCAACGCTTGCAAGGCGACATGCCTTGAAGCCAATCCGGCTTCAATCTGTAAACGTTGGCCTCTGAGTCAGTTGCGGTAAAATGTCATTCCATATGCGCTTTGAAATCCTCGGTGTAAGCCTGGATGTTACGTAGCTGCTCTCTGCCTATCGTTCAAGCGTTGCACTTTTCTATCAATCAGGCCAATCAAAACGTTTAGCATTGCGACATAATTAATTACCAGATTCCTACTTTAATCTACTCGAAAGGCGCGCCTTATACAGCGCTACAGCTCGTTCTAAAAGAGGGCGGGCTGAGCCAAAAAGGGGCAGATGCGGCGATAAACTCACTCGAGACCAGCTTAATGCTGTTGCGACTGGCATGGCCTGGATGCCGCACGGCATGAACTTCGTGCTGCGTAAAGCTGCCCTGCAACCATAGCTATCGACGCCACAGCGGTTGGTTTCGGATATTAATAGGCAGCGGCTGCCCACCGCACAGTTCGAATCGAGCAGAGTGAAATGCATTCCACGCCGCTGATACCGTCCTCCCACAGTGCGATTCTAGATCCACCTCTGGCCTGCTCGAATCCCAAGACGACGTTCTCAGCGATTGCGAAACCACCTCCCGGTGCAGTGCACTCCGCGTAGCGATCATTCCAGAACCATAGATATGTGGTGTGTACTGATCATGATCGTAGCGTCTGCAAGAATAAGATCGGCGTCTGCCCTCGCCAGCACGCGCTTCGTGCAGCCAGCCGGAGAAGGTTTGACTTAGAAGCGCCTTGACTCGGGTATTCCAATCCAGCGCGTTGAACGAATTGGCAGTGAAATCCACCAGGCTCGGCAACACCGCTGATTGATATCGTTCAAACCCGGGAATGGTCACGCTGATCAAATCGGGATGCGTGCGTCATCGCAAGCCAGCAATATCAATCACGATCATCACAATGTGGCTGCGATACCAGCGATATGGCGTCCGAACGCCATCTGTCAATAGCCGGCGGTAACTGCCCATTAGGAACAGGATCTAATGCTGACGAATCCTCTACCGTTACCGCTGCGCCCGTCCTGTTTGAGGTCGATATCCGTGGCGCCCAGACAAGCAAAGAGGGCGTCACGCCGGCCATCAAATGCTCGAATTTGAAGCGTGCTGAATGCTTGAAACCGTGAGCGCGCATATGTTGTAGATACCCTGATGAGTTCCGCGCGTGTCCGGCGGGCCTGCGCGAAGTTTACCTCCAGGCCAACAAAAACGCGCACCTGCCCCGCATTGGTTGATGGCTTCCACGTATGTGGCCATGCGCTGCGTCTGAATATCAAACTGCTGCTCGACTGGCGTCAAGCAACTGCTGCCTAGCCGCTCAATTGATGCCATGGGTCCAGTCGCCCTGAACATTACTCATGCGCGCGGACCGGAATACGCCCGGCACCCGTTACCCCAACTTGCCCACGCTAACATCTGCCAGTGCGCGATTTCCTAATAGTGCAACAGCATGGTGTGTTGTAGTAATGCCCATCCGCCCAGCAGATAATCACCCTTTTGCAATTGGCTGTACACGCTTGACGCCCTGCTCGACTCCTCTCAAGGCAAGGCTTCGGACGAGCCACGGATTGTGATTCCATGAGTGGCATCCCAGCTTCGCCAGATAGCGTCGCAGCCATCACATTCTGGCAAGAAACGCCGTAAAATACCGGCGGCAGCTCCCGTCTGCAGCGCTTCGCGCTCCCTTGCCAAAGAAATTGGCCATCCCCCGTAACGCGGCAAAGTCACCGCCAGGGGCGAAGAAGGCCCGTATGATGCGTCGAGGACTGTTCTGAGCATTTCAAAGCCAGCTGGCGGATCCTAAAGCGCTTCAAGCCCGGTTCACGCAAGGTTGATACAGACTAACCTTGCACCGCGCTCATATCCTGCTCTTTAAAAGGCTCGAAGCATGTCTGCGATGGTTGTGCCGGGTTCTGGCCGAGATGAATATGCCGTCGGCAGGGAAATTAGTCTTCAGCGTGACGCGGGTGCCTGTGCCGGTTCCTAGCGTGTGCATCCAGAGCAACGCGCTGCCTCGTACACATGTTGAACAGTTCCGGCGAGAATTGTGATGTGCCGTAGCGTCACGCACAAAGGAGTTGAATACGAAAAGCGGCTCATTACTGGCATCGCCCGGAGGTATAGAATGTCCCGCTGTGGGGCTGTCCAATCCGTTCAGGTGCCTGCCAGCGAGCGCAAGGCCTCTCCCAGCTACTGGAACGTAGTGATCGGTTCGCCCGATCCATGGCATGGGCTCTGTGACCGCCCTGATACCTCCGCCAGTTTCGCTCTGGTCTGACTACAACTGACTGACATCTGGTAACTTCGCAAACAAGGGCATCGACCCTTAGCGCGTGTCGCTTCCCAATTGACGCCTTGCACCATTGCTACAAGAATGATATCGCCAGACTCGCTGGAGTCGCCGCATCGCAGCCGGGCAATCAACGCCATGCTGGTGGTCTTTGAGCATCGCCGCAGGTTTTTCTTTGATAGTTGCTTGCCTATCCATGCCAGCCGGCTGACGCTGCCGAACGCGCCAAACAGCCGCAGAGCATGATAAGGTTGTAATGCGCGTCATGCGTTATCATCGTTGGGGAAAAGGTGTTTATGAGCAGGGCGTGTGGTCGGAATATGGTCTAGATTCAACCGTAGCGGCCAGCCCAATTCCAATCGCTGAGCGTAGGTACATGCGGTGACAGCTCACTATATCAAGTTGCACAGACCCTACCGGACTGCCTTTTGACTCAACTCCATACTGAACGGCGTCACACAAGCGAAGCCCTGGCAAAGCTCCTCGTGATGGTGCAAAGCGCCAATCAGCTTATCGACGCATTGTGCTCGATATCTTCGCCGCACGGACAATCTCACCTGCGCATTCACAAAACAGAGCGCATCATGGCGCCGCTGAACCTGAAGCAATGCTGGAATGACCGATGCGCTCGCTAAATTGCTAAATGCTCCGCGGGTGCAGCCCCGCCTTGGCAGTGGGTTCCAGCTCTGAAGCGCCTGCGACATCACTCGAACAACCGCACAAGGCCGCAAACCACTGGTTCCGGCAATGGCCCGCCGGTGCTGTTTCAGTGCATGAAAACCGATGGCGATCTCCGTGCTGCATTGGCGCTGCAATTCTTCCACCGGTGATCATCCATATCATACGGTCGCTGGGCGGAGGTAATTCAGGCTTGCGCTAAACGTAACCCAGAGCGAAAATCGTCAAGATCCCATGCGATACATCATCCCGCATGCGCAATACGTTTAATGCTGAGCGACAGGGCGCAACTCGAAGTCCAGCGGGATCCTTCGCGCTGTGTCCGCCCGCAGCGCCGATTTCCAACATACGGGTGCATATACGGCACCGCAATGGCAAACCGGGCTTGCGCCAAGGGTCGATATGGCTTCTCCTTGATCAAATCTGCGCTGCGAGGCATGGCTGCACAGCCTCTGAATCTGAGAGCTCTACCTAAGCGCTCACACCGCCGGTCTAACGACATGACGCTTGACGCAGTGCTGCAGTATCGATGGTATGTCCAAGCAGGAACCCACGGGAGGTGATAACGAATGCCTGGTGCGCGAGCTCCGGATCGACCGGGAACTAGCCGCTTAGGAGGCGTCCTCTAATCCTGAGCTACAAGCTCTGATAGTAGCGATAGAGACTCGATGTGAACCGCGGAAAAGCGGGCATATTAAGCTGACCCATCGGCGTTTACCACCTTTAGAATATTCCCATAGTTGTGCAAAATCCACCCTGTCGAAATACTCACAAAAATCGAGGCAATTCTTTTTGTCACTAGTACATTGCTGCCCAAAAGCGGTATATAAGATCGATGACCTTTGACGTCGAATCATTGCAATCGGCGCAAGTTTTCAATTCCGAATTAAACTGATTGAAAAAGTGCAATCTGCTAATTTCCAATGCCCGTATCGATTTATTCTATAACGATAATGTTGCCACTATGAAAATGCCTACCCAACATTACATCCACGCACTGCTGACAAATTCGTCCGTCCCTGCCTGAGGTAATGCGGGAAACATATCGCTGAAGTGCAAGCAGCACCTACCGCACCAAACTCAGAGATCATTGCCAGGCTGGAAACACAGCTTGCTGATCTGCCCACCTGCCGAACAACCCCTCCTCCCAGCTATTGAACGACAAGTCAGCCTCGAAGTTGAGCCATCCGGACGGAGTTTGTTACTCTGCGCTTACGTGAAATGAGCCGCCGCAGCAAACGCTCTGCTCGCCTTGCTAACTCGCGAAGAGCACAGCAAGCCTACCTTCAAACGGGGAACGTTTCTCATTAAAACCGCTCAAGAGCGTTTTTTGTTCCGGCGTCTCAGGTATCAGCCGAGACTCTAGAAGCCACAAATACCCGGCAACGGGCCAGACCGAATAAACGCCTGCAAACGTTCGGTCCATTCATCAATCACAAAGAAGTTCTGCGGGATTGGCTTCAAGACAACCTTGTGACACCTAAAGCGCCATTGTACCGTGACACCCAGCAGAGCCAATCAGGGGGTTGAATCGCTGCTTGCTGAACAGTTTCATCAGCTTGCCATCAACACGCCTGACCGGTTACCTGGACACAAAACGCAATATGCCCAGCCACCAGAATCCCACGTGGTGAGCGCAAAAAGACTCACGGACAAGACAGCTGGACCGACCCGCCAGACCTATACCGACGTCACGATTTGATCACGCACGCGATCTACGCAAGCGCGCTCACTACACACATTCCGCGCATCAGTACCAGAAAACACAACAACCCACCCGCGCGGCTGACGGCAGCAAAGCCGGGCAACCAACACAATACACGAGCGGGAAAGATAATCTTTCGGCTTGCTGACCACCGAAGCGCGTCATCACGATCGACCCTTTCTCACCGTTAGCGCCCATGATCGGGGCTAATCCACGGCACCAATGCCAATTAGGCATAGCCGCCACGCAATCGGCCTAGCAAGAGGAGCCTATTGCGAGGTGACAAAGATCGATGTCGGGCCATCGCAACACCCAATAATGGCGATGCAGCGCCTTCAAGGTGAAATTCGAACCCCGATGGCCCATGCCTTAGCGCCAAGGCCGCCATCATGTACCACAAATGCCGACCTGCCCGACCCGCACCCAGTCAACAGCGGTCCTGATGCACATGGACCGAAATCGGTCAATCGCGGCCAACCCCCATGAAATCTCAACAGCGGGAACAACGGTAGGCAAACCGCCTGATAGATGATGTAGAGAATCGCCTGGTCCGCCATGCGCCACGGCAGATTGGCGAGAAATATCGGAACCGATCGAGATCACATAGCAAACGGCTCAAAACCCTTGCGACGCCAATAGATACTCCCAGCACACAGCGATCATGATACCTGACCCCGGCTCCATCGGTATTAAGCCGTGATTGCAAACATTGAAGAAATTATCCATCCAGATTCAATCCTCAACTACTGGTCAGCAAGTGCGCGACCTGACCGCATCGCCCAACTTGACATCAGACAGAACCCAACGTACCGGCCTTGAACGCCTGCACTTCGTTCCATTTTCATCGCTCGTAGATAGATCACACGTCACCCTCTTCCACCGTATCGCCACGATACCAACCTAAAAGTTACCTCATGGGCGCTTTCTGCCGGTTCACCATACCCACCGGACGGCACGGGCCGCCAGCCGCCGCTCCGCCCACGCTTTGATGCGTGATATCCCGCCTCTGCCACTTGCACTACAACTCTTTGCGGTGACGTGACGTAAAACCTCAAGGCTCGCCTGAACTTGCTCGGCAAGCACTTCTTTGCGTAGCACGGCTCGAACATCCGGATGCCAGCGATTTTCCAGGAAACTTCAAACCGATTTGCGGAACATGCATAGGCACACTCTCGATCCGTCGGCGCCACCTTGATACCTTTTCCTTGGCAGGCCGGGGCGCAGCCGGCGGTCACTTTCCATCTCCGCTCAAGATCGGCAGAACGCAGGTAATGCCATCCGCGCCATCCAGAACACCGCCTGCAGCTCCTGTTGGAAAGGCGCAGGCTAGCATACCTCACCTTCGGATGCCGCGGTTTTCCTTGTAATTGACTTAGCGCTCACCCGTGAGCACGTGATCACACCTGTGTACAACAATTGTGATTGGTGTACCAGCGGCTAAAGCCAACTCAAGTAACACGCCGAATCTCTGCCACACTTCATCAAACTTTCGGCAGCGCTTGCTCTTTCAGTTGCCCTCATTTGTCAACCATACACTAGAACTGGCAACCAAATGCGCGAGGGTACAACCCTTGAGGCCGCCCTCAAACTTGGCGTACTTCTTCCGCACCTGCGAAAAGCCCTGCTATTTCCAGCAACACAGATCCAGCCCGGTATAGCGGCGGTTCTGAAAATCTCCACTTAACTGATCGTCCGAATGGCCCGTAGTCATGGACAGCGAGAAATGCGGTATCGACATTGTCGATGCCGCTCACTTGCCTTGAGAATCGCAGCAGCACAAACACCCGCATCGCGTGGCACGCAATATGCACAGGGATACTAAAGCGTACTCTTCATGGCCGGGTGACCAGATCGAAGGCTAATATAGGGTTGAATCCCGGCCATATATGATGCGATAGAGTCGCCCCAGACCTCGATCTGTTTGCAGGGTGACCCACAATCTTGATGGTGAACGCGCTGGTGTGTAAGAGAATAGTCCCTTGGCTGTTACCCTGCCGCCTTGACGGCTTTGAGGCGTTTCCAGGTTGCGCGCATCGTTCATCGCATCGAAACCGGAATACATCTACCCCGTTGACGGCTGCGCGCTCAACGAACTTTCGACTACATCGTCCAGCAAAATGACGATACCCACAGGTTCTGGCCGCGCAGCAGACATCTGCTGACGGTATTGGGCATACCTTTCTCAATCACGGTATCGCTCCAGGGATCCTCACCGAATAACGAATACAGCAATCAACGTAGGCCCCCCAGGACTCAACCGACCAGAACCCACCTGTCAAGTTCCCGATCGCAGCATGTCACAAAAACCAGCGAGTCGCAAATGGACTGGATGGCGTCGCGGAGAATGAATCGGTAATGCCGAAAAGGCCTTCTGCTTGTATCGATTGTTATGCCTTTTCAGTTTTAAATAAAAAATGCGCAAGGGTGTCCAGTCGGCTCGGTCTGCTTGAAATACTCACCAATTACGCGATTAATTCCGGATCGACAGCCGTTGCGGGTCGCTGCCGCTTGCTGCGCTTGGCACTGGCGCGCCTCAGGCAGAAAGGCGTGTCAGCAATCGCGACAAATGACAGTGTACAAACCAAAAAAGAGAACGAACACCGAACCCATCCTAGCCACAGCTCAAGACCTATCATGATCAAATCGGGACGAATTCATTGTCTCCTCCAGCCAGATTACGCGCGTGAATTAACGCCCCTCGGCAGAACCAACGGACTATGCCAGCAGAAGAACATTTTGTTACGGTGCGTTCCGTGCTGAATTCATCCGAAGTCACAAAAACCTGGGCTAATGTATCCTGAATGACATTT
>Ga0163217_1092852_pt1 | contig 13038 bp, 8 predicted proteins | sample SynspAceP_FD_185933 | JGI IMG/M metagenome (GOLD analysis project Ga0163217, IMG submission 185933) | Saline lake microbial communities from Ace Lake in Antarctica - Synechococcus sp. Ace-P (PacBio error correction) | ecosystem: Environmental > Aquatic > Non-marine Saline and Alkaline > Saline ...
TGGGAGTTTAAAAAAAACCATTTTTCCGTTTACCATCAAAAGGGGGGAGAGGTTGGGAAAAAATGCCCTAAATCCAAGAAAATCCCAATTTTAATATTTAAATTATTTTAATGGAACCGGTAAATATTTTTTTTTTGGGAAAAAGCCTAATACGGGGAAAAAGAAAATAATTAGAAAATTATATTTTCCACAAGAAGCCAGAAAGGTTCATAAATAAAGGGGGGGGTAAAAAGTGTATTATTAAGCCGGAGGTTATAAATGAATGGGGTTTTTCCCCCCCCGGGAATCCTTACAAAAAAGATCCCAAAGCCCCCTGAAATTGTTAATATCTATTGTCCGCCCCTTATAAAGGTGAAGCCCCTTCAGGCGGGAAATCCCAGCAGGCGAAAAATTATTCGAAAAAAAAAAAAAAAAAAAAAAAAAAATGATGGTTTTTAAAGGTTGCTTTAACCCTGAAAAGGGTTGTTTTTTTCGAAAAAGAACTCCTAAAACCAATGGCAAAAAAGTTTTGCCCCCAAGAAAAAGAAAATTAGGCCCGATGAATCCTAAACCGGGGGAAAAGAAACTGGTTGGAAAATATAAAGAAACCCTGCCCTTGGAAAAGTTTTTTAAATAAAGAAATTAAATAAATGATTTAAATGGAAAAAGTTGAGAAAAGGAAATTTTGGACCAAGACACTTTTTTTTTATTTGTTTTTCCTAGTCAATAATGGTGAATGGAGCTTTGGTAACAGACCGTAAAAAAATATCAACAAAAAAAAAACCGGAAACATCAAATCCTTAATTTTATGGCCGTGGGGACCGATTTTTTTGGGTTTTTACTGAAGGGCTGTTTGGGGCTTTTATGGGGTGGTAAAACAAAGTTTTACCCAAACCTCCCCTTAAACCTTGGGAAAACCAGAAACTTGGCCGTGGAAAAGGCAAAATGGAGAATTTTGAATCATTGTTATTCCCAACACCAAACTTTTGGTACTCCCTTGCCCCCCCCCCCCCCCTTTTTTTTTTTTTTTTTTTTTTTTTTGTTTTTCCCCCCCCCGCCCCCCCCCCCCCCCCCCCCCCCCCCCCCCCCCCCCCCCCCCGCCCCGCCCCCGGGGTGTTACAGAAAAAATTGAAACCCCGGAAAAGTAAATAAATAATCGAAATTAAAAATAATCGGTTTTTTGGATTTTTTTATTGGGAAATCCCCAAGGAAAAAACCATTTGGGGGGACAATTTTTTTATGCAGGCAGCCAGGAATAAAAGCAAAAACCCTATGGTTTTTTTTTGCCCCCATTGGAAATGGCAACGAAAGTTGTTTTTTTAGGGGGAAATTCCCCCAAATCCAAACAGTAAAAATTGGGGGGCCTGGCAATAAAGAAATTTGGAACTACCCCTGGAAAAAAAGCCCCCCAGGGGAAAATTGATGGAACTATTTGTTTTTTATTGGGCAAAATAGACCCAGCCAAGGGGGTCCAACGGGGTACAAAGAAAACCGAACCATGTGAGTTACTAAAAATCAGGGGGGGTAACAACAAAAACTTAACCCTGGGTACAAATATGGTCCCCTGAAAACCCATTTTTTCCTCGCGAATTTTAAAATTTTTTACCGCCTTTTTATTGGAAAAAAAATGGAGAAATTTCCTTCCCTTTTTTTTTTTATTTTTTTACTATTTCCGAATGGCCCTCCTGACCCCGACCCCTTTTTGGTATCAACTCCTCCCCATAAATAAGGGATTCAAAGGATTTTCGATTTCCAAATCAAATTAACGGGACCCGCCTTATTTTCCGGAAAAGAAAAAAAATTGGTGAAGTTTTTTTAATAAATGGGGAACATGAAAATACCTTCGGGAAAGGGGAAATTGTTTTAAAAAAACAGAAATGAAAAAACTCCGGGAATTTCCGTGAAAAATACAACCTTCATTCCCTTTTGGTTGGTTTGGAAATTTAATGGGGTTACTGACCATTCAGAGTTTAGTTTCCCATGGGTCAAACGGGGTTTGAGCTTATTACATAAAGGAAAATAAAGGGGTTTTTAGTACTTAACCGATGCTGGCCGCCCCACCCAATGGGGTTGTCCCATTTAATAGCCAACCTCTGTGAAAGAGGTAAAAATTGCCCTTCCCTAATAAGTGAGGTTAAATGAAACAATTTTTTAATAGATTTTTTAAAGCAGAGATTTTCCTTGCCAACCAACCTCCCCTGGTTTTTTTGTTGGATCTTAAACGTAACTAAGAAAGAAAGATAGGGGGGCCCATGGTATCCTTGGAACCGCATAGCCTTTTTAGTTTTTTTATCCACAATTTAATTTTTTGGCGGATAAATTCCAATTTCACGGGGTGGAAAAAAATTGTTTTGGAAATTATTTTTTGCCCCAATTTGATGAATCCAAAATTGGGGGGCCCCAAAATTTTTTAAGAAGCGCGAGAGATCGATGGTATTTTGCAGCAATAAGAGGACAGTAAGTGGAAAAGGCTTTTTTTAATGACCAAATTGGCGGAACCTATTTATGATTTGGAACCCAAGAGTGATTTTTAAGAGAAGAGATATCCACTGTACAACTTAGCCCTAATTCTCTCCACAGAAGTTCCCAAGAAGAGCACAATTGGAAAAACAATTTAAAAGGAAAGTTACTTAATACATATGCATCGCCAGGGAAGGGAGGTATATATGCACATATTTGTATATTAATGCCCTAGAAATTTGTTGGTTTAAATAAGGCACAGCAAAAGTTAAATAAATTTTCATTTTTTTTAAATCTACCACATCAGATTTTAAAAGGAAAATAATTAAAGGTAAAATTTTTGAGTTTTAGTTTAGTTTGAATAAGGAAAAACACATGGGGGAAAACTGTTTTTGTTTCCCCTTTTTTTTTTTAATACCATTTAAAAATGGATGGACGTAACTTTGAAGTTAAAAACCAACCCAAACAAGGTGGGCACCACCCTCCAACCTAACCAAAGGTGCCACCATAGCCTGCAAAAACCACACCCTCACCCTCTTTACCCCTAAAGTAATGTCAAAATTTTTTTTTGGTTAATTACCCTGTGGTTTAAATCATTTTGTAAAATTGTTTGGGGAAATTTTTTAATATTTTAAGAAAAATTGGGTTGGTTTTTTTTTTAAAACCACATTTTGGGTTTCAGAAAGGAAATTTTCCCCACACAGGTTGCCACCCACAACCCCTTCCAAACCATAAAGGGTTTTGCAACCAATAAGCATAATATAAAAAAAAAAAAGAAAAAGTCCCCCCTTTTTAAAGGGGTCCCCCATTTAAAATGAAAAATTTCCCAAAAAGGAAGAACCCCACCAACAAAATTGGCGGGAATTTTTTTTTTTTTCCCTATTGACCGGGTTTTTTTGGGTTTTAAGTTTCCCAATTCAATTGACAAATTCCCTTTATAGAACTACAATTTTTTAAAAAAAAAAAAGGGTTTATAAGGGGAAAAAGGGGTTTGTTAATAATAAGTTTCCCTTCGGTAAAAAAAATTTTGGAAATTTTTAGTTTTTCCGTTAAGAGCCCATTTACCATGGGGAGTTGGGGTCCCCCATATCTACCGATTCCCCAAAATGGGGGAAAAATGTTAATATTAATCCAAATTTTTTTTGGATTCAAATTTTCCCCAAGATTTTTTGGGGATAAGTTATAAAATAGGCCGGTTTTTTTTTTTTTTTTTTTTTTGGAAAATAAGGGAACCTTTTTCCCAACCCCTAGTTTTTCAAACTCCCTATCCCCACAAACTTGTTTTTTTTTCCCGGTCCCCCAAACCAAAAAAAGGCTTGAATGGAATAAAATCCGTTGCCCCGGTTGCCCTTTTGGTAACAAAGGGGCCAAATTGGCCATGCCCCCCTCCAATAAGCCTGGCGGGAAGAACACCCGGGTTTCCTCCCCAACCCCAGTGGGGGTCCTATTTCAAAATTTTTTTTTCAAACAAAAAGAAAACACCTCAAAATTTCCTTTTTTTTTGGGCGGCTTTGGTGAATGCCCCCTAATCAAACGAAATATTTTTGGTCCAAATTGCATTTGGGTTTTGGGGTGGGGTGCCAATTTTTTCCCCAAAAGAAGTTTGGGCCTTATTAACCCATGGGAAGTGGAACCAAGAAAAAAAAAAAAAAAAAAAAAAAAAAAAAAAAAAAAAAAAAAAAAAAAAAAAAACCAAAAAAAAAAAAAAAAAAAAAAAAAAAAAAAACAAAAAAAAAAAACCCATCTAATTTAAACCAACCCCTTTGAAAATTAATAAATTCTTGGCCGGGAACATCCCCTATTTTGACCTACCCCAATGCCCAAAAAATCCCCCCACGGGGGGGGCCCCCGCACCAAAAACCTTTTTTCCAACTTTTTGGCACTGCCCCCATTTTTTTAATCACAAACCATGGGTCAAAAAAATTTCAGCAACATAAAAGGTTTTTGGGAAATGCCAAAAAAAATTAAACGCCAAGCTTAAAACCCCCGCGAAATGAATTGGTTTAGGTTTTTTTTTTTGTTTTCCCTCCCCCCATTGGGGGGGCCCTTCTCCCCCCTTGAACCAGTTTTCAATAAAACCCCTGGGGCATAAAACGGTTTCCTGCCTTTCCATAACCTTCCCCAAAAATATTGTTTTTCGCCCCTACAGGGGTTTAAAATTTATTGGCGGCGATTCAATAAAATTCAAAAACGGAAAAAATCCCAATTTTGGATTTCCTTTGGGCCCAGCCCTTGCCTTCCTGCCCACTTCATCCAAAGAAAATGACTGTTTTTTCGGCCCTTCCCGCCGGGTTAAAATGGATCCTAGGTTGCCCCGCCATGGCAACCAAGTTTAGTAAACCATTTTGGTAAGGCCCCCTTTTAATTTTTTTTCGGCCCCGAAATAATTCCCCCTCCAACGGCCCCCCCCCCCCCCCCAAGCCTGGGGAAAATCGGGTTTGGGGAAATACAAAAGGCCCTTCCCCCGGGCCAAATCCCCAAGCCACCTTTTTGTAACGTGGGAAAGCGATCCAGATTGGTTATTTTTTCTCATCAAGACCCGGGGCCCCTTTTGTACACTTGGAACCCGCATTTAGGTTTTTTGGGGCCCCCCGATAGGGTTCCCCCCTTGGGGTTCCCAAAATAAATCAATCTTCCCTTCGGGTAAAATAAGAAAAATAAAGTTTTTTACCGGTCCACCTATCATTTTTTAGAAAAATGGCCCGGGGGCCGCTTTCCCAAACCACCAAAATTACGTAAGAGCCTTTCCCCTGCCAAAACCCCTCCTCCAAATCCGAGGTCCCAATATTTTACGGTTTAACCCTTTTAAAAATCTAGCGGTAAGGTTTCCCAATAATTTAAAAAGCAAACTGGAACCTTTCCCAAATGCCCTTCCCGGGGCCGTTTTGGGTGTTTTGGTTCCCCCCCTATTTTAGTTTTTCCCTTGCGGAATCCCTCCAAGAAACGTTTTGCAAAAAAGTTTCCTGGGTTTTTCCCCCAACAGTAATTATGGGCTATACAAGGGGGCACTAATAAGTTTCCGTTTTCAAATTGATTTTTTAAAGCTGCTTTTTTTTTAAAAGGGCCGGCCCCCTCCCCCGGAATTTTAAACCCATCCTTTTCCGCCTTTTCCCTTGTAACTTTTCAAACCTGAATTACCAGGGCCTTTTTTTCAACCCGCCTTTCAAAATTGCATTAAATCCGGAAACCTTTTCCCCCCAACCTCCCCCCGGTAGTTTTTTCTCTCCCAGTTGGCCCCCCTTAAGGGGGCCTTTTTTTTTTTGTCCCTGTTTTAATTAAAAATGTTTTTGCCAGGTAGAATCCCCCCAACCGAAAATGGGCCCCAATCGAGTTTTGTTTTTTTAAAACCCTTTTTGTTTCATCAAATCCCGCCAAGGTTCCTTCCAAATGGTAAGTGTTCCTAAAATAATTAAAAAGGCATCGTTTTAAACGGGGCGCCCAAGCAATGCCTTTTTTTGCATCCCTCCCTTTTCTAACATTGAAATCTTTACTTGTCCCAATGCCCAAAAGCCGGAAGGATGTTTTTTGGATCCAATGGCAATAAAAGTTTGCCATACCATCCCCTATGAAAAAAATCCCAGGAACCAAAATTAAAGGTTTTTGACCGGGTAAACCTATTTTTCTTTGGCCCGTCCCTACGTTTTTTTTTTTTTTTTACTGGTAATCCTATTCCAAATTTGGAAAATTCCTTTTAAAAAAAACAACCCCTTTTTAAGGTTTTTTCAAACTTCCCCTTTTTTAGGTACTTTTGGGGATGCCAAACCAGCCCCTTGGGAAAGCCACTTTTCCAACCCCATAATTGTTAATTGGTTTTCTTCCTTTCGCCCAATATTAAATTTTTCCCTTGATGACAAAACTCCTTTTCCACTGGGCCCGTACATCCGGAAACCACTTTGTTTTACGCCCCCCCCCATTTTCAAATTAAGCTTTGCAGCGTTTCCCATCCCGCCCATCTTCCTACCCCTGTAAAGCCCGGCCGGCATTCCCGGCAAATGCATTTCCCAACTTAAGCCCCGAAATGGGAAAAGGAAAACCCCCCCCCCCCCCCCCCCCCCCCCCCCCCCTTTTCCCCAAACCCCCCTGGCAAAATTGGGGTTTTTTTGTAAACCACCCGGTTTGGTTTTAGGGGGCGGCTGTTTCCAACAACAAAACCATTTTCCCCCCAGGGGACAACAATCCCTAACTTCTTCGGCCCAACTAGTCATTGGCCCAATCGGAAAGTTTTTTACGAAAATGGTTTTTGAACCAATTTTTTTCCGGGGGATTGGGGGCCCCGGAAAAATTTATAATAGTAAACCAAAATTCCTGTTTTTCCCCAATTTTTTGGATATTAAACCGTTAAATTTTCCGAAACCAATTCTTTTGGCCAAACCCGCTAACTCTCCCGGTCCCTCTAAATTTCTGGAAAGCAAATTTTGCCTAACCAATGCATTTAAAAGCCCCCAGTAAAAATCCTATTAGCCATTCCCGCCCCCTGCAAGCACCCGCGGAAAAAACCGTGGAAATAAAGGAGGCGGGACGAAATTTAAATAAAAAAATAAAAGTTTTTTTTTTTATCTTTGTCAAAATGAATTGGTTTCCTTTTTTTTTGACATGGGTTAAAACCCCTATCAATTTTTTAAACGGTTTTTTTTTTTTCGGAAAAAATTTGCCAGCGGGTTTTTTTTTAAAATGGCCCCTTTCCCTTGATTTCGGTAAGGTAAAGTGCCCACAAAGCGAACAAAATTATTTCCGCGTTCCATAGCCCCCCCCCTTTTCCCGAATTTTACCTTGTCATCGTCGGAATTCGGGGATTTTCCCCTTTTTTTTTAAGGGAAAATTGCACTTCGCGGTTTTCATGATCTGGACCCCCCCACCCCTTGCCCCCTGAACCCAAATTAAATCCGCAAATTTGGATTACGCATCTTTTTTTCCCCCCCCTCTAGCCCAACCCTTGGTTGTTGGCACGGGGGAATGGTTTCCCCGTTTTTCCGGAAATAATCCTTTCAATGGTTCGTTAAATCAAATCTTTTTGTTTCCCCACCCCCTTACGGCCGAAAAAAAAATAGGTTAATTGGCCAAGGAAAAGCGGGCACTGGGCATTATTCACCCCAAGATGTAATGGGGGGTAAAACAACGGCCCAAACCCGCGCCATTTGCCGGGAAATAACCACAAACCATATTTTGTACCGACCAATTTTCCCAAGAAATGGGGGGGGTCCCCCTCTTCAAAGACCCAAAGCCCATCGGAAAGGTTAAAGTTGGGGGGTTTTCCTTTTAACTTCTATTTGTTTGGGGTTTTTTCCGTTTGATTTTTTTTAAAGAAATTGAAGTTTGGGGGCCTGCCATGGATTCCCCCTAGTGGGGTAAGTTGGGAATTGAACTGGTTTAAGTTTACAAAATTAATTTTTTGCCCCCCTTTTTTATTTTAACTATTCAATTTTTTAATAATTAAAGCCCCCCCTAATTTCCCCAAAAAAATGTTTTAAATTGGGCCCCCCTATAAAAAGGGCATTTGCCCCAAATTTGTGACAAATAATTCTTGGTTACCATTTTCCTTTTTGGGTTTTCCCCTTTTTTGGAAAAGAATTGGAAACTTAAAAAGCCAACAAGAGGGATTAAAGCCAGGAAAAAAGGCAGAAGGCAATTTTTTTAATTGTTAAGACGATTTTTTGGGAAATGTTTTTTTCCAACCTTATCAAAAAAATTGGTAAAAAACAAGGTTTATCGGGTATCCCCAAAACAAATTTAATTTGGCAAACTTTTCTTTTGTTTCTGCAACCCCTTTTTTTTTTTTAACCTAAACCGCGGAATAAAAAAAGCCAAACATGAATTAATCATTAAATTGGGGAAAATTTTTTTTTGTTCCAATGGAACCTTTTTTAATATTTTTGTCCCCTAAGGGCCCTTAAAAGGAGGCAAGGAAAACAATTTGGCCAAAAATCCCCACCCAGAAAAAAAAAAAGTAGTTTTTTTTAAGGAAAATGCCCCAAATTCAATTTTTTTTGAAAGACTGGCAGCCAAAACGGGATTTTTTCCGGGAAAAATTGTTTTTTTTTTACAATTTTTCCCCTTCCTTGAAAACCTATCTTTTCCCACGCCAAAAATAATTGAGTTGAGTTTTTTTTTTAGTTTTAGTTTAGCAAAAAAGAAAACAATTTGGGAAAAACTGTTTGTTTTTTCTTTTTTGGTTTCTTTTAAGCAAACGTTTGGGGAGTCCCCCCGAAAAAATTTCCCTGAAATTGTCAAACCACAAAAGGCTAAAAACCCCAAACTTTAAAAAATCACCACCAAGTTAAAAGTTTTTTTGTTAAAGGGGAAAGTAAATTATATTAAACTAATTTTGTTTTTGTAAATCAATTTTTATATTTAAATTTAAATTTTAAAATACATGGGGGCAAACTACGGAAAGAAAAAATACCCATTTTTTTTAAACAACCAATGCCCCCAACCAGAGTCAACGGGCAAAAAAAGTGGCTCCCTTTTTTTAAAAGCGCCCAGGAAAAGTCCGCATTAAGGGTGTTAAACCGACAAAAGCCGAAAAAAACTAAGCCCTGTTTTTAAAAATGGTGTTTTGTTTTGGTAATGGTTGGATTTGGGCCCGCCTTTAAGAAAAAAAAATGGGCTTAATCATTTACAAAATCCCCTTTTTTTGTTGAATTTTTTTGTGTTTTTTTAGGCGAGAGAGTTCTTTAATTGAGCGCGATTATAAGTTTTTGCGCCCCTATTTCCAGTAACTTTATTCTGAAAACCTTTTTTGAATTTAATGAATGTTGGGCCTGAAAAAGGTTACTGGAAAGGTTTAAGGGTGTGTTGTTTTTGTGTTGTTTTGTTTTGAATTCCGGAAAAGAGTGCGCTTTTTTAGAGAGCCAATTTTGGGGTTCAAGTTTTGTGTCCCCCCCCCCCGCTTTTTTTTTCCCCCCTAATAGTCCCCCCCCCTTCCCAAATTTTGGTTTGCCCAATCTAAGGCGGCCCGTCCCCAAAACGAGGGTTTTTGTAATTTTTTTTGCAAAAATGGATTCCAGCCTAACTTTTTTATTCGCTCAAAAACTATCTCCAAAAATCGGAGAAAGACCTTCTGAAAAAATAAGGTTAAGTTTTTGGAAATCAACGTGGGTCAAATTTATCATTAAAAGGTTTCCAAGTTTTTTTAAAAAGAATATTTTTTCCAAAGGAAAAAAATTCCCCCTGTTTTTTTTTTCCAAACATAATTTTGGTTTATAATTGGTTTGTTTTGACCGCATTGTGGGTGAACCCTGCAAATTTTTTTGGGGAATATAACCAATTTATACCCCCCTTGGCCTAAGTTTTAAAGTATGACTTTATTTATAGAACGTTTTGGTAAAGGTTACATAAAGTTTTTACAATTTACCCAGGGTTTTTTGGGCCAATTTGTGTGATTTGTTGCTGGGAACTTCCATATTAAACAATCTATGCCCCCTTTTTTGTTTGAAAGTTTAATGTACTTTAACACTGGGTTGGGGCCCTCACTGAAATCACTCAAAAGTCTTGCCAGATCTTTGCTCCGCCCGAAATCAAAAAAAATTGTGTCCCGTGAAAGTTGGTTCCAGGGGAAGAAAAGGCAGCCCCCGGAGAAAAGGGTTTTTTTTTTAGATAGGCCCGCCGAAAAAAAAAGGACGGGGAGTTTATACTCCCTATTTGTTCCCCCCTTTCCCCCGGTTCAAAAAGGCCCCCTTTGGAAAAAAATAAATCTACTAAAAACAACCCTTTTTTGTTTTTTTTGGTGGAAACAATAAAAAAATGAGAACATCCCTGAGAGAGAAAAACAAGGGGCCCAAAGGATCCCGAGTTTTTCCCGATTTTGTTTATCGTTCCGTGTAAGTGTAATTCTAAGCGATACTTTTTTTTTGATTAAAGTTTTTTTTTGCCTGAAAAAATGAATACCTTTCATTCCCACGTGTTTGTAAGTATTTTCGTTTTAATTTAATGTAGGAACCCCCCCCCAAATATGTGATTTAATAAAAATTTAAATCCTTTCCCTTCCAGTATTTTACTTTGTCCCGGATACAGAAAAAAGTTTAAACAAAACGGCCGTTTAAATTGGGGGTGACCGGGGTCCCCGCGCGCCCGGGTTTTTGTTGTGGGAAGGTCAGCAATGGGGGGGTAATCTATAAAAACTGCAATTTTTTTAGATATTGAAGAAGACGGGAAAGAGAAAGACGCCATGTTGTAAAGTGGGTTTTGTCCCCAGCCGTTTTTTAAAACTAAAATTAAGTGAGGTGTTAATTTTGAATATAAATCATAAAGATAACATGGCCCCTTTTTGAGGCCGAGGTAAGTTTATCTTTTTAAATCGGCCCTTTTCATAAAGTTTGTTCACTATATGTGAGGCGCCGAAAAGTAAAAGTGAACTTTGGTAAATTGGCCCTTCTGCAAATTAAACAATTGGCAAACGAATAAAAACGCTGGCCTGAAATTTTTTTATAGATGGACCCGGCCAATCAAAAAGGTGATTGAGATAGTTCCGTTGGGTGGAAATTTTGCTGTGATTGGAAAAACTTGGGGTTGGAAGTAAAAAAAAAAGGGGTTTTTTTTGATAGATTGGGTTTTAAAGTAACAGGAGAGTGTTGCAAAACCAAAGGGACACGCCAGAGTTTAAGAAACCAAGTTAAAAAGATGATAAAAATGGAGGCCAATAAAAACCTCGGGAAAAGGAATAGAATAAGGGGAAAAAAAAGTTAGAAAATGCAATAGGCACACGCCAGGGGGGAAAAATGTTTTTGGAAAAGGTTGTCCTCCGTTTGAGAAACCGGGTTTTTTGTTTTGGGGGAATTGAATTCTCCATGAGACCAACTAAACAAATTTCAGGAGATATTAAGGGCAAAGAGAGGGGTTAAATTGCTTGAAGCTTTTAATGGTAGAAAAGCCCCCTTTTTCGTGGAAGGAAAATTTAAAATGCAAATGGCCAGAACCCTATCCGGAAAACCCTTAAAATTATAAAACCTGGGGCAACCCAGAAAAAAAAAATTTTTCCTATTTTTTTTCCAAAATTGCACGAAAACAACTATAAAAGGTGGGATTTTTTAAAATAGAAAAACAATCACCGAAAAAACCGATGGGTTTTTTATTAATTTTTGTTGGGAAAGCCAATAAGGTAAGGGAAGTTGTTTTTTTTCCATTAACGAAAAGCTCCCCCCCTCCCCCTTTCCCTGATTATAAAATTTAAAGAAGAAAATGGAACCCCAGGTTTTTTTTTTGTTTTTTAAATTTGGGTAACAACTTTTGGTTACGTTAATAATTTCCCCAAAATAAATTATTTAAAAAGAGAGCCTTTTAATTAAAAAACAAGCCCTATTTGCAAACATTTTTTGTCAATTTTCCGAAAGTCAATACACCCGTTTTTTAAAAGATGGTAAAAAAAGGACCGGTAATCGTTCCGGTGGGGCCCATTTTTTTGGCCCCCCCGAAAAGTGTTCTCTCCGAAATCAATAGGGGGCGGCCTCTTAGTTTTTTAAGTAAATTTTCCCGCCCAAATTTGAAGGAAAAGATTTAAAACCTGCTATTTACAAAATGGCCTCCCCTTAAAACCAGGCTCAAAAGAAACTTATGAAGAATTAACGACTGGGATTCTGTTTAATTTTCTTCCCTAACTAATATTGAAAATGCTTTCCAAAAAAAAACAAAGCCCCCCCCAAAACGAATTTATCAGGTTTTCAACTCCTTGGGAAAAAGGGCCCCAAAATTTCTGGATAAAGGATTTTAAAAAATCAAACAATTAAATGGACGTCCCCCCCAATTTAAAGGGATAATTTAACCGAAAAATGCCCTTAAGATTTATTGGGCAATTGGGAGGGAATTTTTTTAAAGTGGGGGAATGACCGCAAAAAAAATATAATGTTCCAATCCCGCCCCCAAAAAACTTATCCCCCCAAAAAGCCCTACGGGCCTACCAGAAGAAATTTTTTTACAGGGATATGGGTTTTTTGAAAAACAAAAATGTTTATGCTTTAATGGGGGGGCTGGAAAAAAAAAGGGGGAGTTTAAACATTTAATGAAAATTGGGAAAAATTTAAAAAAGTTTTTTGAAAAAAAGGGTTTTTTTTGCTTTCCATTTTTTTTTTTTAGGTAAGCCCCTTAACATTTTAAAATTTAAAATAATTTTTTTTATTATCCGATTTAGTGCAACTGGGAAAAAAAAAAATTTCCCTGGTCAGTTTTCTTTTTAAACCTTTGAAAAAAGGTGAGCCCCCCTTTTTGGGAACCGTAAAATTGGGTTAAAAAAAGATTTAGATTTTTACTAAATTCCCCTTCCCCCCCAAAAAAATATTACAATTTGTTCCAAAAAGTTAGGCTTTAGTTTTTTTTAAAAGTTTTTTCCTTTCCCTCTGTTTCTTAAAAGGGAATCCCCTCCCCAATTTTGAATTAAAAACCCCTTTTCCCTAATCATTCCCAAAAGATAATTCATGGATATTCGGCTAAAGGTTTTTATGGGGGTTGAGAATTTCCGCCAAATTACAAAAAACCCCTGCCCCCTTGCCCCCCTGGGGGATTTCCTAAATCGTAATTTCCAAAATGCCCGGAATCGGACCGGGGAAGCCTTTAGGATGGCCTCCTTTAAGGGTGAGAAATATTTTTAAAAATCGAAAATGGATGGGTGGG
>Ga0163217_1101188_pt1 | contig 13038 bp, 13 predicted proteins | sample SynspAceP_FD_185933 | JGI IMG/M metagenome (GOLD analysis project Ga0163217, IMG submission 185933) | Saline lake microbial communities from Ace Lake in Antarctica - Synechococcus sp. Ace-P (PacBio error correction) | ecosystem: Environmental > Aquatic > Non-marine Saline and Alkaline > Saline ...
GCCATACGTCAACGCGAACCGTCGCCGCAAACGGCATCAGCGCTGAAGCCTCCAATTGAACAGCTCAGCCAGTCTTCAGGGACCTGACTGTCGGCATCGTGCAGGCGAGCCAGCGCGCACGCCTGATCCAGCAGCAGGCCTCGCGCCCAGGCGGCGCGCGTGGCCGACATTACCTTCATGACTGTCATAACCCTGACACCCATTGTTCAGCAACCGAGGCAAAAGCGATCCTCGCAGGCATCCAGAATCGCTAACTATATCGCACCTCTTCACCCAGCAAACCCGGATGCCGCCCGGCTTGCTGCACGCCTGCAAGAGCTCGCCAGCAGAGCCTCTTCATTGTGAACCGGCAACAAAGACGCCGAATCACATTACCTGCTCCTGCAACGCATCGGGCTGGGTCCGTACTCCCAGACCTCCAGCAGAAAATCGCCTCGCATGGCGGACATTGTGGTGTCAGAGGTCAAGCTGCTCATGAGCAAAACTGTGTGTCGCCGATGGCCATCCATCGGGCAACCCTCCAATTGGTGCAACGCAGTGGCAAGCCAGCAAGCTGCCCATGCGGGCCCAGGCTCTGCTGCGCAACCTGGATAACGTATCGCCACTGCTCCTCGTCCCAGGTAATACCCAAGCTCACTGAAGCACAAACAGATCGAAATGCCCGCCGCAGTCGCGCGGCACTTCACCTATCCTCATACCTCTGCACCTTTTTCGCTGGTGAGCCAAATCTGGCACCCGCCAGCGCTACTGCACGCTCACACAGTGTCCTGCCAGGAAAACTGACGCATGCGCTCAGCCAGTGCCAGGCTAGCTCGCCATTGGCACAAGCCAGGCCTCAAAATACCTCGGTGGTATTGTTGCTGTAACAGACAGGCCAGGTCAACGCCGCTTGCGCTTCTCATACCATCGCGCGCGAAAAGCCCATGGTATCTTCGCTGGCTTCAATACATCTGTCGAAGTAGGACGCGGGCATTGTTATGGAAAGACCCTGCACAGGAACATTACATTCATAGGGCTTGGGTTAGCCGGGCCACAGCACCTTCAGTGAGTACCTGTAAACCGGGCTCGCTCAAAGGTGCGGATCACGTTGCACTGACTGACATGGGGCCGCAATCGCCCCCTTTTTGGCCGGCCAAATTTGATGCTCATTCAAGAAACCAACTTGCGTGCTCGCGCCCCGGGTAATGCGCCCATCCTCGGCTGCCCAATGCCCAGGCCCCACACGGATTTCCCCACCTAGTCCGCCGCAGCATTTTCAGAGCAACAGGCAACGGCCGCTTTCACCCGCCGCCCTCGTGCGCCATGCCCGTCACCGCGCCAGGTCGTGACCAGACAATCCCCCGCGCACCGATCGCATTCAGCTTCGTAAATTAGCGTTTTGAATGGCGCCTGACGTCACCTAATCCGGCAAGCCAAGGTAATATGCCAGGGCAAGCGCTCGTGCTGATAAACCCAGGCTGTGCATGGCGTCTCGATCTCTCCTGTCGCCGACATGCTAAGCGGTCTTGCGGCCAACGCGTAGAAACCAGGAATGGCTGCCTCAGCCGTCCAGTAATGGCGAACTAATGGTTATTTCATTCAAACGGCACTGGTGCGGCTAGCCAGTGTCCCGCGAAGCAAACCTCCAGCATGCCAGCACCTCATCGTCCGATGTGGCGCGAGAAAACAATCACGCGCCCCGCTTGCCCTGGTAACACCTCGTTCAAAAATCCAATCGGTTTTGACCTGCGCCCTGCACGCTGTGCGGCCAGCGGTGGAAGCGAGTTCCAGGACACCCGAGGGCCTGGGCCAGCGGGCGGATCCGAAGGCTGGTTTTCTGGGTATGATCAATCTGCGAAACATCCATCGGCAAGGCTCCTCACAATGCCCAGCCGGACAATCGGCTTTCACGACCTGCCGCCCCAAGTTTTCCCTGCTGCAGAATCGCGCTCTGCATGACTCTTGAACGCATGAAATATCCGGCAGGTCCGCACTGAGCCGAGCAAAGCGAGATCGGCTGACAGTAAAAGGGATTGGCGCCCATGGCAACGAAACCTACGTGCGGAGCACCGTTCGGCAGCGTGTCTCGATTTGTGCCCGCACCCGGCGCACGACCAACTGAAGCGGTGCAGCACTGGAATTGGCAAATCATCCAGGCAGCGCCACTCGCGCAAGGCGGCACTCGCGCCTGGACAAGCGTTGCATCCACCATTCGCCCAAATGTGCCTGGGCGGTGCACGTCTTTGTGCTGCTCACAGCATTCCTTGAGGTTAGATCCGCCAAAGCGAGGCGGCGCCCCGTACCAGCAAGGCCGCAATACCGGCTCCCCCGTGCCAGAATGCCTGGGCGTCGAGCAAGTAGGCTCCCGGAGCACCCACCGGCTCGACCTTGGCCCGATCGAACTGGGACTTCCAAACACTAGCAGTAGCGCCATACCACAGCGTGCCAGCCTTGCTCGTGACTGCCGCGCCGGCTGAATCAAGAGCAAACCATTGACAGTGTGCGGCTCAGCTTGATCATTCCAGGCTGTAACCAGCGGCGAAATCAATTCTGCGCGCTCCGGAGCACCAAAACCCTTGTAGCCGCATTGAGGACCCAGCCCTCCGGATGAATCCTGGGTAAACTCAGAACAACGGGCCTGAGGTGGCTCGGCTGCCCATATAAGCCCATATTCCGGTGCCAATACAGGGAGTCAGCCTTCAGTCACGCAGCGTAAGCCCGGGCATGGTATGACGTCTTCGAACAAGTTTAACCAGTGCCAAGGTCCGTGCCCAGCCACCGCAGCCAACGCGCTGCCAACGTTCTAGTCTGTGCCACCCCCCCTGGCAAACAGGCAGCACATCAAGCTGCTGCTCCAGACAGACACGCAATGCCACCTGCAGAATTCGCCGTCCAAGCCTGCAGGGCCTGCGGGCCTGATTGGCAAAATACATCAAGAACTAGCAGCGAGTGGTAGTGTCATGCATTCGGGTTTGAATTCCCGTGGTTGTCACCCAATTAAATTGGGCAAGAGCACCCGGGAAATTCGTTCCCTCTGCATGGTAGTGAAAGGCTGAGCAAGCCGCTTGATCGGTATCAGCCGGCTTTGTTTTCAGACAAATATCGCTTTTCAGCTTGGCGTAGCCGCTCTGACTGAATAAGCACCAAGATGTACAGTGCTGGCATAGAATCTTGCCCCGCTCGCCTTCAGCGGCGCTAATCCACTCGCTGTGCGTTTGGGGCGGGCAGATAATAGTAAATTCACTGCCCTCATACAACTGCGCTCGATACTTTTTGAATAGTTGAAAACTGGACCCCTTGGTCCAACCCATTGAGTTCATCGAGCTGAACGAAAAAGCTCAGCGTTTGGATTATGGGCTCCCTGGTTGCTGGGGAAAATGATGGGCCTTCGATGCTTGGCAACGATGATCCGATAGGGTTGATGGACATTGAAAGTATGGTTGCATAACAGGTATAGAGTGCAACGTCTGAAAAAAACAGTCCGAGGGCGGTGGCTATTAGCAGGACAATGTAACTACTACGAACGGCGCAAGGGCCATGGCCTGCCGCAATGACCCCGTTTCAATGCCATCGTAGGCCCGCGGCGATTAAGGCTGGATATTCGTCCTCAGGATGCCAAAAGGCCAACTGAATCTGCGCCACTAATACAGCTTTTTCAAATGCTCAATTACCGTGGCGCCACCGATCATTGGCTTCGCCAGTGTTGGGCGCAAGGATAGCCTGAACAATATCGACAGACGCGGTGAGTTCGCGTGAACCTGGGTGACCCCCACTGGCGAGTCCCGATATCAAAAGCTGCGCTTCAGTCGCGGCCCGAAATGTGGGAATGAGTTCGAGCTGGGCTAGTTGAACGCCCGTCGCTTCGCCAACTGATTGCCTGTACCCCCGGTGGCCTGAAAGTCCGGTGTCATTGCGTATGCCAAGGTGACGCAATGATTTATCCAGCCTTGCAGGGATAAGACCAAGGCACCGGTACCCACCTGGCTGATTCTGCGGGTGAAAGTGGTCGCAAGTGCATACGCCAGTGAGTTACTCGTCGATGGCATCTACGACACCGCAGCAGCGCGGCCGAAATGGCGCGGGCGGTGCTTGCGGATTATTTCGAACTGGGCGAGCGCTTCCCAGCTGCATCGCCCGCGCTATACGTCCAAGGGCCGGGGCCGGGGCCGGGTCCGGCCCTGGATAAACCGCGGGTTTCAGCGCAACAAAACATCCCTTGGCCTGATTGATCAAGCGCCGCAAGGTCAATCCTACCTACCACGATCGGGGTGCAATCTTCTGCATCATGCGACGATGCAGCCTCGACAATGTCTTCGCGGCTGGCCGCCGCTTTAAGTCCCATAAATTTCCAGCGCCTCCACTTCACTTAGCGCACCGTCGCGCTGCTCGGTCTGACTGTGCGCTCGCCAAGCTCGGCAGCTCATCCTCGCGCCAGGAGTCCGCCAAAACGTCGGTCCAATAACTTTCCAACACCTTGCCGAGTCTTTCATCGACCTGCGCGGCAAATACTGCAAGCAACTGGATGGAACTCTGACTCGCTCAGCTCCCGCAAGGACCGGCCCGCATCAGGCGGGCCCAACTTGTGACCCAGAGTGCCGGCCATATCGCCGGATCCCGTGGTCAAGCGTCATCTCCAACACCAGCCGGAATCACCACGCGACTGATTGCCGCGCTGGGCTGGGCAGCGCCACCCGGCCCTTGTTCATGGCCGCGCAGTTACTCGGCCCATAAGCCAAGCCCGGTAACAGCGCTTGCCAAAGCAATAGCCCGCGACATGGCCAGGACCAGATAGAAAACGACGGAGAGCGCCAGCAAAACCACCAATCGATCCACACACACCGCCTGATACCCGCACTTGATCACCGCCGAGGCTCGCTGGGCCACCGCAATGCCGCCGACCCAAACCAGCCGATCACAGCAAAATTATGAATCAAAACCAATAAAGAAGTAAAACCCAAGACGTTCCTCACGACGAGTGGTGGACGTGAAAATTGTGCGGGCTCGCGCACCCGCGCAAACTCAGCGATCTGCGCCGTGAGCCTTTTGACTTCAGCTGAGCTGTGGCTTGCATGATGCTTACAGGCTTTTAATCTTCCGCCAGAATAGCATAGACCGCAACGGCGGCCCAGTCAAGATCCTTCTAGTATTTGCGGACACTGCGGTTCAAAGGGCGCTATAAGCGCCAACCGAGAGTTACACACGCTGCTCCGAACACCGCTTTGGTATGCGCAATTCCTGCCCTTCCTAGAAAAGTGAAGACCGAGTGCGCAACATACCCAACTCCCCAGCACTGTATCACAAGGGGTCAATCGACTCCGCACTAACAATCCCCGATAACACCCACTGCCTTGGACTGCTGTAGCACGGGTCTACTGAAGCGCACTGCTGCAACACCTCGTTGATCTGGTAAATGCCACCCAGAACAACGCCACGCCATTCAATCAGTTTTGAAGTTAACTGCCTCTGTCTGGTAAACAAATTTGGTCGCACTTGCCAATATTCACCGTAGCCGCCGGTAAATAGGCAACAAACTGAATCGCCAGCCGCCCAAATCGCGGGTGGCCAGAAACAGCCTCGCTCTTGCAGCTCGCAGGCCCTGAATACCAAGTCGCCTCGCGGCTTGCCGTGGCGTCCAGGCGAATACCAACACGGCCCTGCCCGCCTTGGTCAGGCAGCTGCGCACCTGGTTGATAAATTGCTCGATCGGAGCGCTTCCGAGACGTTGCCTGTTATCGGTGGCAACCGATCGGAAAACGCTGACTGCGGCTGATTGAGGTCGGACCACGATTTTTTTTAATTCTGGCAATGAGTATCAGGCTGTTTCTTTACAAGGCGGCTTGGAGCTTGGCAAGCGGCGCAGGCAATGGCTGGGTATATTAGCTACCGTTAGAGCAAAGCGCCGGTCTTTACAGACGAAGCCCCGGCCCCGCAAAGCATTTCCTTACCTAATGCCAGCTCCAGACTGGCCGGTTTTTTTTATCTTTGTTTTTTTCTTTCGGGCGGGCCCGGCTTTGCGCTAACCCTCTCACCTCGTTCAATTGGTCCATCTACCGAGTTACACCCATGCCAAAAAAAAAAAAAAAAAAAAAAGGGGGCCACAAGCGCGCCACATCCTCGTACCCACCGAAGAGAAGTGCAACCGAATTGAAAGCCGCCATCGAGGTGGCGCTGAATTTGCCAAAGTCGCGAGGATAACTCCACTTGCCCATCAGCGCGATGGGCGGGACCTGGCTCATTTGGCCCCCGTCTGCCCAATGGTCAAGGAATTCATAACGGTCGTTTTCAGCGCCCCCGTCTAACGTGGTGCCAAGGGTCCCGTCAAGAACCAAAGTTTGCTATCAACCTGCCTGGAAGTCACCAGCCGCCAGGACTGAATCGCATGCTGACTGGCGGCCACCTCCGCCCCCAACCAGCCTCAGGATCGCGCAGCGCGCAGCCGCCAGCGGCCAAACAGCCAACCGCCTGATACGTTAATCAAGATCCAGCATCACCACAAGCGCAACCGGTCAACTGCATCGGCCGACACGCTCACCTGCCAACAATCAGCCGACTCCAAGCCAATCAACCCGCAACCAACAGCGATGAAAGGCGCGACCTGGCTTTGCCACGGATGCGCGAACAAGCCAATCGACCCCACAAGCGTATCCAAGCAGCGTTTGACCGAAAGGCCAGATAGCAAGCAAACAGAAAACCGTATCCAGGCTTATATTCAACACAGCGCCTCGCGCATTACCACCGGCCCCCCTCAACCACCATCGAAAGCGCCAAGAAAGGGCAGCGGCGGAATCAGCATACCAATACCACCAGACCCAACAGATTTGACCTTGCGATTCTGCGTGTGACCACATGCCCATTCGCCCACATGGAACCGCACAAGAGCGTACAAGAAAGCCCGCCAGGGTTCAATGACCCGGTCTACCTCGCCAAAGATCAAAGGTAAGCCACCAGCGGCCACCACCAAGCCAATCAAGGTTGAAGCTACGCAACCTTCCACCAAGAAACAATACGGCAAAAAACAGCGTGAAACAGCGCTCTTGCGACTGCAGCACAACTGACGCCAGAACCCGCGGCATAACCCACCGACATGGCATACAAACAAGAAAGCGAACTGACCGCAAGCGAAATGTCAGCCCTATAGGCTCACAAGCCAGCGCAGCGGCACATTCGGCGTTTAAATGAACAGGACGCAGGGAACACTAACCAGCAATAAAATCTCAGCGCTCCGAGCAGCAATGGGCGGCAATGTCCTGCAGACCCGGTTTTTTGATCACCACGAAAGTTCATGCCCCAGACAACGATCTATCCACCAACGCCAGCATCAGATCCCGCGGGGCCATGACGATACTCCCTAGTAAAGCAATCCATTGTGCCCAGGCTGCCTGGGTTTTGAGCCATACAGTCAGAAAGGGAATATGCAAACACAGAGAATTACCAGCAATGCAAAAAGGCCGCACATTCTCAGTGTGCCGCCTTTTCCATCGATAACGATCAACTCGTTCCACAGCTAGAGGCATTAATTCGCTCAAGCCCTTGTCGACGCCTTTCTTGACAGCGTCTTTGGCGTTTGCCTTTGCCTTGCTGCAGATCGCCCTTGGCTCTTGCAGTTTGCCTCGGGGCCTGTTCAAGCGACAATTGTTCGTCGCTCGGCCACGCCCCTGCTTGCCTGTATACCGACTGGTTTCGTTGGCTTTGCCTTTGATGCTTGGTCTGTTTGTGCTAGGTATCGCTTTTCACCTTTCAGTCAAATGTTGCGATTATGAAATTTCGCTTTACATTAAGTTGACCAGTCACAAAGCAAGACAAGTTCAAGTTTTATTTGTCAGCTCTTTAGCGCGCTACCTGAGTCCCAGAATTAGCGATCGCTAGCGGGATCACAAACAACGCCCGCGCCCATCTCGGTGAACTCCGGATTCCATCAAGATGGCGCAGTGCCTGGGCTCATCACCAGCCAGCAACGGCCTGTTTGGGCAGACCCCAGTCCCAAGCTCGAGAATTCTCACCAATACAGTATGATACCCATAACCTTCGCTGTCCTAGCCCTTTCGCCCACCTGGCTGTTATCACCGCCCGGTGTGACTGAGATAATTCTGCTTGCCATAATCGGTGGCTATGTTCCAGCGCGGCGGCTGCCTAACTGAAATCGTTCCAGGCCAATGGCAATGTACTGGGAAACGTTTGATCGCTCCAACAGGTGCGGGATTCACCCCGCACTCGTGAAACCAGATCCAGCAAACTTCCCCGACCCGCTCCTCTTCCAGTCACCGCATATCCCACTGGACAACAAGATGAAGCGAGCCATCACCTAACTGCCATTGGTTGCGTTTTCCGAGAAATACCGCACATCCGCGTAAGCAGGATTCATGCAGACGCCGCAAATACTGCTGTTTTGAAGAACGGTCCCATCGAGCATGGACATGTGATCCTTGCCGCAGGCCCAGTGACCCTACATGCTTGTGCCTGAAGCGGCTTTGATACCTTTCGCACGCACTGGTAAACAAGCTCAACTGAGATCGCCTGCCTGAAATATTCGGCAGGCCAATTCAAGGCCGTTATTGGTTCCAAGGGCTTCCCGCAGGTGGTTGAAATCACCATTGCAAATCACCGACCCGACTCCACGGTATTCGTTTATCAAGGGTCAGAAACGCGCGATGTATCGTCAGCATCCGCATAGCTGGCGTGGCGGGCAACCAATCCTGTAGTCAACAATGCTACGCATATGCACGTCCCGCAAGAAAATCGCGGAACGGGAGAGGACATAGGGGGCAAGACATCTTCCATGTATGAACCGCTGTTAAAGAAGATCAAAATGTACCCGTTTCTGACATCCTTGAAACGCGATTGGATCCGGAACTGATTACATCTGGTCGGGAAATAATCCACGCAACTCTGAAAACACTGACAATAAAAACGGAATAAATCTCCGCGACCCGTTTTCACGACACCAACTTTAACCGATAATTGTTACGGATTCTTCATGAACAGCGATTAAACCGTCAAAACCAGCCTGTAGAGACATAACACACCGCAGAGCAGGCGAAGAACGCCCAGAGGAGCAGAAAGCCGCAGGGCACCGTTCAAATTGACCTTTTCTACCGCCGAGGCGGTAAGCCGCCAAAAATGCTGCCGCCCTGCCATCTTAAAGGCATTAAATCCCACGGCCACGAAAAAAAATCGGTAATGGCGTCCCAAGGGGCACCGCCGGTCATGGGTAAGCGCTGAACTTGATCCCCTGGTTGGCGGCTGACACCGCCTAGTCAGCGACACCAGGCGCAGTGTCCCGCCTGCTAGCCGCAATATGGGCAAATAACTTAGAGCAAGCCCTTCATCCGCCCTCTCCGCCAATGCCTACTCCTTTACTTTGCCGCCACCTGCCAGTCAGCTAATGCATTTCTTCAAGGCAAACGCAATTCTATCGCCAGCATGGCAGTGCCATGAAAGACGCCCGGTTCACCAGGTTCTGGGTACGGGCGCTTCCAATATCTCTGCCATGTCTCGTATTCAACGGTTGCCCGACCATTCAACGGCTAACTGCTGACCAAGCCTGTTTGTTGACCCTGCGGCGCGCCGGCGCGGCTTGCCCAAGCAGTTGTTGGAGGGAAGTCCGATTGGCTGTTACCTGGGAAACCCATCGGCTTTTTTGCAGACCTGAACTTTCAGCAAGCCTTTACCGTCGCAAGGTTACCTGATCGCTGAGTCACTGCCCGATATCACTGGCAAGCAAGCTCGCCCGCTACCAAGCGCGAAAAAACAGCTCATTGCAACTCGTCCCATCAAGGCGATCGCCCCCAGCCGCGCAGACAGCCTGACCGCCGCACCACGAACTACACGCTTGACCTGTCCTGCACTACGGGGGTGCAACGTCTGGCCGAGTGATATCCAGAGAACTGCTGAATCAAGTTCTTTTCTTATCAGCCATATAACCCTAATGAATTACAAAACTATCAAAAACTTGGCAAAGCATGGTGCTTAGGGACTTCCCCTGCCAACGCTTAATTAAGTTTATATAGTCACTACACTTAGGGGTACTTGAGAAATGATGACAGAAACTGACCGCAGCTATTGCAGCCGCTAACTTACCTTGGGTTTTGCGAATATGGTCCCATGGCAGAAGAAGTTCGAAGCACCGCCATCGTACCATTGATGCCTAGCATTGACCGCCACGCCTGAACCGACTACATCTGGCGCGCCCAGTTCACTAACCGACGGCAAGGGCGGGCCGTTCAGCAGCCTGGATTTTGCCCCATGAAAGCGGCGTTTACCTTGGGGCGTGGGGCTCCAACGTTTGACTCTGACGATTTCGGCCGGTGCAGCATTCGAGCTTCGATTACTACCGTAGGCTAACGGCCGGCGCCATTACTGAAGAAGTTCACTTACGACCTGGGCTGGGCAAACTATACCTTTCCCCAGGGCAACAGCTCCATTGACGGTATATGAATGGCTGCCAGCGTAAGCGCCTAACGCTTCACTGTGGGGGGGGGGGGGGAGGGGTCAAGGACAACTTACAACAATTGCGGACAATCACTACTATTAACGTAGGCTACGATCTGGAGCCTGCCCTACAATCTTCGGTTTGGGATTGCTTACGGTGAAACTAGCAATGACAAAGGAGCGGCGACGGCTTCGACTATCAACGACTGGGGCCTGTCACCTTGAGCAACCGAACTCTGGTCTGGGTGGGCAGTCCATGTACAGCGACACCGATATCAAGGACGCGGACTGCGGTTACAGTTACAGCAAGCATCCGGAATTTCGTGGCCGGCTTCCAACGGTTTACCGCCTTATGGGTACCAGAGCTTCTAACGCATATTCAGGCAGCCTTGTGCTGTCTGAAAATCAAAAGCCCGATGAGCCCCTATCATGGCGGTTCATCCGGCTTTGTCATTTCTGCCCTTTTACTTATCAACCAAGTGCTGATGCAAGCTCTTGCAAGGTCCACACCGCGCTGAACTCCCTGGTATTTCCCACCTGCGATCGCGGTAAGAAACCTCACAAGGGCTCGTCTCCGATTTCCGAAAAACAGCATCTGCGCCAATCACCTTCATTGCAATATTAATCCTTTGCCGGCAGCGTGGTGGTGTTGGAGAACTCCAAAGCGTCCACATGGCCCTCCACCACTCGGGCTCCAACGGCGTGAACGTTGACGAATAATCCCGCAACGCGCATAAAGTGCTCTTGCCCAGGCAGATGGTCAGCACAATTGCGCGGATGCGGAAGTTCTCGACCGTGCGCGCCAGGGCAAGGAAATTGGTGGGATATAGCTAGACGTCGCTAGTGGATATCGACAAAGCTTTTTGCATCGAATGCTGGGGTCGATCAGTCGCCGAATGGATGTTGGTGAACACCTTGAATTCATTCGAGCAAACGCACATCATAAGCCATAGCATGGAAACGCCATAGGAGATGACTCCGGTCATTCTCTTCCGCCCGCATACTCTGACTGTCGACAAAGGGTTCGAATCATCCCCATGTTCCTGGACATTCTGACGTATCCAACCGAATCTGAAACTGATGCTCATGAATGTGCCCTAGACGTGCAAAAAAAGAGTTGCCATGTTTAACGGGTATCCCCGGGAAAAAGAGTCACTGGGACGCGCTCTGAGTCAATCGTCGCTGATACTGATTGCTGGGCATGCCCCTGCTCTGGGACGCTCGTTCGGACGAATGCGTGCCCGCCTAACGTGGCCCTGGCCATATCCTGATAGAATCAATGCTGATCTGGCAACTCCGGCTCAGCAACCACGCGTGTGGCGTGCCGCCAATCTGCCTGCACGCTGAAATCATCCATGGAGAGTGGCCATGGAGGCCAGCAGATCCACCCCGTATGCTCGCCAGCCGCTCAACCACCGCCCTCACCAACAGGTGCTCGGCATGGCCAAACACTTGCGAAGCGCAAATGTGGATCGCCATGTTTTCCACTACCCCAAGCACGCGGGAATATTCCCTGTTGAACATCTCGATACCTCTTGATTCGCATCGATGCAGCGCCCAAGGTCCTGCGGTTGTATAGTCGAACAATCACCGCACCGGTCACCGGCACTCGTTTTGCGCCCAGCCGTCGCTTGGATGTCCGCCGGTAAACCCGGGGGCATGTCGACGAACCAGATAAGTCTAAGATCATCGCAAGCGTCCTGCCGATCAGCAACTGCCATCAGCGCACCCACTGACAAGCCATCGGGCCGCGCCAGACCCGGAGTGAGTTGTCACTCCACCAGAACCATCGACATGACCTGCACGCATGGCGCGGGGCGCGACAAACCACTTTGTTCATCCTTGACCTCTGGGGCCGCGTATGGCCGGCAGCCCCAGCATCAAGCCCCAAATGCTGGGGCCATAATAAATGTCTGCAATCGAGCACGCCACAGCGGCGCCCTCAGCTGGCCAACGCCAGCGCCCAAGATGAACCGCAGTGGTGGATTTTACCCAACGCCACCCTTGCCAGATTCCATGGGGGGGGGGGGGTGGGCAATGAATTTCTTTCACGTGCGCCCAGCCGCTTCGATACTGCCCCTGAGCGGGCGTCCGAACGTACTACGCAGCGCACATTGACGTAGCCTGACTCAACCTGGTCGATCGACTCCACTGCCCCAAACCTGCAAGCATTTTGCGCAAAAATACCGGCAGTCAGTGCTGGCCAGCCTGCGTAACCCTAGCTCGATTTAGACCGTCACCCTGGTGCCATCAATCCGAAATCACGCAGGCACGCCGGCGCTGATCAAAATCGGTTTTTCAGAATAAGGGTCCCCTGATACTGGCTCAGGCCGATTTCAACACGACTGCGATCAATAGAGAACTGGGCTTTCCAAAAGAAGGATCAAAGCTACATCTAATGTTGGTCGCTCGCGGGAAACCCCGAGTAAGTTAATCCTGCGAGGATATAAATGTTCAGCGGCTGCATGCCGCCCAGCAGCCCATTTAGTAACTGATGCCGTCTGCATTCTAGCAGTGGGAATGCCTTTCGGCGTTAATGCACAATCTTGATACACAGCGCGCCGGGCGGACGCGCTGTGGTAAAATTTGGCCGCTAAAGGAAGGGCATCCGTCCCGGTGGGGCGCCCGATT
>Ga0163217_1027327_pt1 | contig 13037 bp, 13 predicted proteins | sample SynspAceP_FD_185933 | JGI IMG/M metagenome (GOLD analysis project Ga0163217, IMG submission 185933) | Saline lake microbial communities from Ace Lake in Antarctica - Synechococcus sp. Ace-P (PacBio error correction) | ecosystem: Environmental > Aquatic > Non-marine Saline and Alkaline > Saline ...
TTGTCAATGCAAAAAACGCATAGACCATGATAAACAGGATCGGCGACTCACCACGCTCGCAGGAGGAAGGACTTTGTTCGCATCGCAATAAAGCGAATAATATAAATCAGAAACAGTTTAAGAGTTTAATGTTTCGTTTCAGCTATTTGCCCCCTCGTGTAGGGCAGGGTATCACCGAAGGCTTTGATGTCCTCTATGAGAGCGATCTTCAAAAACAAGGTGGTTCTTTGGTAAAATTTTTAGTGGCTGTTTAAATAATATTTAATTTATTGAGATGCTTCGGATATTTTATCTATTCTCGAGCTAAGCCATCTGCGGAAGGTGCCTCAAGCGATGCTGAGAGGCTGGGGCACGATCGGTGGAACGAATCGGAAATGGTCTGAATTTTTGCAATCTGGGGGTGGTGACATCATTCTGGTTTGGCGGCGCTGATACGCGGCCAAGAAATATAGGAAATAATTAATGAAGAAATTCTATATTTTCTTATTCTGATTAATTTCAGATTGTTCATGTAAAATTTGGATGATCGCATCGACGCCACAGACGAACTGCTCTAAACCATCCTTCTCTTTCTGGTGACGCCGAAGCAGTGCGGTTTCGCCGATAGGCGTGATTCGAGTGCGGGCTTGCAGGCGAGCCTTCAACGCCGTTGCGCTCTAGAGCCGGAATTCGCTTGCTAGAATTAGAGTAACCAGCAATCTGTGCAGGTTATGAGCGACTGTAACGTGTCATCGATAATAGAATAGTGCGATAGCAGCATTAGTGAAGATAGTGTGTTATTGGGTAAGACTTCGAACCTTTTTGATTGGGGTGACAGTTGTTTCCCTGCGAGCTTTAAGATGCTCGTTCTAGTTCTGTCGACGGTTGCAAATGAAGGGTGCACGTGCGTTTCAGAAATGCGCGAGTATGATTTCTTCCGGATGTTCGCGCTTTGAGTTGTGGTGTAAACTTCGTCCTTTAAGTAAGTATCTCTCAAAACACTCAAAGCTTTGCGTTATTCGCCACATCCGGCTCTCACGCCGCGGTTCGTTTCGAAGTGGCCATTGTAGGTCAGAGTAGTCCAGCCAAATTCCTTGACTGCGTGCGGCGTACTTCAAAGCGCGTCATCCGCGCCTGTCGTAGTCTGTCGTTTAAATCTATATCATTGGCACGCCGTAGCAATGGGTCTTTATCAAATTGCGGTTGAAATGCGTAACGCAATGCATTAGAATTTTGAGTAAAGGATGAAGAAGTGTTTCATGAACTATAATGGCCTAGGACGTGGACTGCGCTTTTTGCAAGGTGACGTCAGCGCCCTTCACAACCGTGAAGAATGTGTGTGGTAGAGGGCGGGCAACATCTGTGTTTGCGCCAGGCTATATTGATGAATACGCAAAAACATCAGCGCCATTTGAAATATATCGCCAATGCTGAGAGTCTGGAAAGCTTGAATGCCAATCTCCCCGATCATCAAAACTCTGAAAATGACAAAAGGGATGCATGAGCAGTGGACGCAGCACCCCCTCGTGTCCTTTTCAATTGCGTCATTAGAAAACTGATTATAACAAGTATTCCAAACTGGAGCGAGTCAAGTGTCGAAAAAATGTCACAAAAATCGCAAAAGCGTGACATTATTTGCATCGAGCTAGTAAGGGAGACACAAAAGCTGTGTACGCGGGCCGAAGGTGCAGATTTGTCGAATAGTATAATACATGTTGTGCGGTCGATTTTTGAAAAATTGGAACGAAGGGTGCACCAGCCTATGGGCGCCTGTTCTCGATGTATCTGAACGGCAGAATAATCAATCTGGCTGCGAGCGACACTGATCAAGCTTGTCTACGTCACGCAAGTGAATGTGCTGGGCCGCGGAGTCGAGGCTGGACGCCTTGAAGGCCGGTGGCGGTCCGGCGCATGAAGCGGCGCGTTGTTTGGCTGCACGTTCAGGGCTTTGGTTCAGCGCGTGGTGTCGGAGTCGCTTGCGCAAGCTTTCATATGCGCCAAACATGGCTGACCGGCCGCAAATCGCTGGAAAACAGGGTTGGAAAACTTTTTTCCAACAGATCAAATCGGAGTCGACAATAAATTGACACACGCGAGCCACGCCATCGCCTTTCGTATCATGCATACTGCCAGCCACTTGGCTGGATTGAGCCATGCGCGGGAGGTTTGCGGCAACTCGAAGATCCCATGGGAACAGTACATGCTGTCATCAACTAAAGGACTGGGCGCCGGCTTGCGCGTGACCAAGACGACTTTTCGCGGGCGGCGGCAATGAATAGCGTAAAAGCCGGATGCGATGGCTTGACGGTTACCTAGTAATCGCGAGTGGTGGCGGATCTACGCGGTGTCTACGCTGTGACACCGGTTGCAATCACAGTGGGATTAGTTGGAGCTAACCAAAATCTCGCTATCACCAGATAAAACACTTGAAGAACGTGTGCGACGCTTACACATTGAATGTGATGTAATTTGCTGCGCGCCGTTTCCAGCAAGCTGCGTGATCTCATCTGATGCTGGTCTGGAGTACTATCTGATCGCCTCCAGACCTCCTCGTTTTGTCGCCCGCGTATGCATTTCCGATGAGCCCAACGTCATCGGAGATCGACTTCAGCCCGACTGCTTATTCTTGAACAAACGCAAGACAGGGTGCTGTTGTTGACCGATGGTAGATGATGTTGATATGCCTGTCACAAATTCTGGCCCGTGGTGATGATGCGCACGGCGAGTTCGAGGCTGCCGTGCATTTTTCAACTATGTTGTCCTGTTTCACAGACAAGATAAATTGTCAATTACTGGCCGTTTTCGCTGTTGCGGCCACGTGATGCCGATCGAGCGCGAATTAGTCTAAGCCAATCCGCGGCTGACCGCATATATGCAGGGATGCGGTCGGGTATTCCTGCGAACTGGACCTGCCGAGAGATGCTTGTCGTCACAGATCGCCTACGCGCTGTCTCTGCGGTCTCGACCGCGTCCATGGGGCGCAAGTTCTCACAGCCGCTATGACAAATTCGGCCTGCTTATGGACGTGGTTGGACTGGAACACGGAATTGGGCGGCGATCTTCGAGCGGGCTGAAAAAGATCCGATTGGATACGTCATGTCAGAGAACATATATTTCGTCGCGATTGCGTTTATGGGCTCGGGCTCAGCTTCAAGTTAGCTATGTAATGGACAAATGGCACCACGGGACACGGTATACATGAGGATAGCTTATTCATCTCTATATGGGAAGGGAAAGGTGAAGTCAGACATCATATACGCGGCGCAAGCGCGTCTGGCGCGCCATCGCCCTACTAACCGCTGGTCCAAAAAACGCAAAAGCCCAGTCGACATTGATGCGTCTGCTAAATATATCGAAAAATTCATCGATGCATATCAATTGTGCTCGGAGAACGTTCGATGGGGTGTCAGGCTCTCACGCTCGTCGCCGCGTTCAGTCCGGTCGGCCACGCGATCGGATGTGAGAATCGACGCCACAAGCAATTTGCAGGCTTATCTAGTTGCCGTAAGGTGCGGCCGCGATCAGCGTCGATACCCATAATCGCAGTAGGAAGCAGACGATATGACCGTTCTGGGAAACAGTTTAAGGGATTACAGGCAAGGCCGGAGCACCACTCTATGCTCTAGCAAGCGGACTCTTATCAACGCTCGAGCAAGCGTGAAGCTGGTGATGACGTCTATATCCATGCGCGAGTGCAAAGATGATTTGAGCGCAATCGGCCTCGATGCTGATTTATCTTTGACACTGTGGCGCGTGTCGTCGGCAGCTTGTGTTGCGGTTGATGCAATCACTGGTTGGTTACGCGAAGCCAAAGGCCTGCTGAATGGCGGCCAGTAGTTTAGCCGAGAAGCCGAGTTTGAAGCGGCCCGTGGCTAGCTGCGGACGCGGCAATCTGTTTCGCCTTCCCGCGTCTGCGACCCGCAAACTGTGGGCCTGTGAAGCAAGCAATGGTAGCGGGCGCAAAAAGCGATGACGCGCGGGCTTTCGTGACTAAATAAGGTCGGGACATTCACTGATGATGAAATTGAGCGCATTGCCAAGGCCGTTCGATGCCGGCAATAAGCCCGCGATTAGAATATGGCCGATCTTGTGAACCGGATAAGATCCTCGGTTTGGCAATGAAGATCATAGCTATAAAAAGCAGAGCGGCGCGAAAAAGCCCGGCGAACCCGCAAGCTGCTGCATGCCAGCGCCGTGAAACTGAAGGCACTGCGAGCCCAAGCCTGCGCCCAGCGTGCAGTTCAGCACCACGCCTAAGCCTACGCGGATACCGTATCGTTGTCGATCCATCTGATGATCTTGGGTAATCAGTGGTTTTTGGTCTGCTGGAAGGATTTTGAGATCCTGTCAGGCTTGATCACGGGCAGGCTTTTTTCGTCGCTGTGGCAAGAATGATCTCGGTGTTCGAGTCGGCGATGTAAGTGGCCTGCTTTAAAGCGCTTGAATAGCCACGGTCCGGTGAATATCGGTCATCAATCGCGGTTGCTTGCGAAATTCTGCGTCAGCGGGCAGGAAGCTTGATCATGTCGTTGCAGCACCAACAGGCCGCTTGCCCTGGTTCGAAATGTCGAATCGAGATTACCCTCTCACCTGTATGACCGCTGAACCAGTCACTTCTCATGGTTTTGGGAGCGCCGCGCTGGCTGAACTCGGAACATCGTTTGCAGGGGCGCCGAGTGCCTGCGCGCTGTATTCGATCGATCAACATTGCCCGCCGACCATCCACCGGTTGGACACGTCCCGAACGATATGGAAGTTGCTGGCCAAGACTGCTTATGAATTTCGGAATTCCGATTTTTAAAAAACGTTTGTGTCACCTGAATACGGCCGCTGGACAGTGGGACCTGTCGTTTGCGGTGATGAAGTGCGGCTGATTGCATCCCGTTGTGCTCGACATCTGATACGAGGCCGTTCGCGCAAGGAAGGATAATCGGCAAAGTTGGAAGCGGCGACAGTCAAGCGCGTCCAGCGCCTGCGGGCGACTGTAAGCGGGCCTCACAGAACTGAGATTACAAGAACATGCCGGCCCGTTAAATGGATTGACGAAGCTTTCTTAAGCAGGGCGTTGGTAATACTGCAACACCAGCTGGGTCGAGCAGGCAATGTGGCGTGGGCGACCATCGTATGGACCTAGGCCTGTGCGCCGCGTCGGGGTGCATGTGATGGGGTGTTCCGAACTGTCCGTGAAACCTTTGCGGACAATTGCAGACAGTTCGAGACACTCTTTGGACACTTGAGGAAAGCAGTGGACGAACAACTTTGAAATAATTGACATCTCCAAAGAGTGTCCCTCGACTGTCCTTGCAATTGTCCGCAAGATGTCCACCGACAAGTTACGGAACACCCATACATTCGCTACCCCGACGCCGCGCACGCCCTAGGTCCATACCGATGGGTCCCTGCCCACGCCATCATTGCCTGCTCGACCCAGCTGGTGTTGCGATACCACAACGCCCTGCTTAAGAAAGCCATTCGGGTCTCATCATTTAACGCGCATCGTTCTTGCTCAGTCCAGTCTGGAGCCGCTAAACCAGTCGCCCGCAGGCGCTGGACGCGCTTGACGGTGTTCGCGCTTCCATCTTTGCCCATTATCTTCCTCGGACACGGCTCGATCAGCATAGTCGGCACAACGGGATGCATCCAGCGCATCATCACCGCAACGACAGGGTCGCCACTTGGTGCAGCGGCCCGTATTCAAGCTGGCACAACGTTTTAAAATATCGATTCCGAAATCATAACAGCTTGGCCACACTTCCATATCGTTCGGAATCGTGCAACCGGTTACTGTCGCAGCAATGTTGATCATATTGTAAGTAACAGTCGCGCGGCACTCGCGGCGCCCCACTTCAACGTCAAATGATCGAGTTCAGTCCAGCGCCGGCCGCTCCATAACCATGAAGAATGACTGTTCAGTCCGGTCATCACGGGTGAGAGGTTTCTTGATCTCGACCATTCGACCCAGGGCAAAGCCCCTCTGTTTGGAATGCTTGCTAACGACATGATCAAGCTCTGCCGCTGACGCAGATATCGCAGCTACCGCAGATTGAGACCGATATCGACCGACCTTTGGTATTCAGCGCTTTTAAAGCGGAGCCGAGCTACATCGCCGACCTCGACACCGAGTTATAATCTGCCACCAGCGCCGAAGCTCTTGCCCGTGATCAAGCCTAAACAGGATCTCAAAATCCTTCTCAGAGACCAACACCTAATACCAACATCCAGATGGACGACAACGATACGGTCCATCCGTCGATAGTTAGGCGTGGGTCTGAACTAGCCGCTGGCGCAGGCATTGGGCATCGCAAGTTTGCCTTCCAACTTCACGGCGCTGGTGCAGCAGACTATGCGGGTCGGCTTTTTTGCGCCCGACATCTGCTTTTTAATAGCTGTTGATCTTCATGCCAACCGAAGATCCTTACTCCGGTTCACAAGATCGCAACATCATCGCGGCTTTGCGGCAATCGAACGCCTTGGCAATGCGCTCAATTTCAATCATCAGTGAATGGTCCCGACCTTGTATCACGGAAAGCCCCGGCTTCATCTCTTTTGCGCCGCTACGATCTTTCTTCACAAGGGCCCACAGCTTTGCGGGTAGCAGACGCGGGCAAACAGATTGCGCGTCCGCAGCAGCACGGCCGCTTCAAACTCGGCTTCTCCGCAACTACTGCGCATCAGCAGGCTTGGCTCGCGGGTAACACCAGTGGTTGCATCACCCGCAAACAAAGCTGACCGAGACACGCGCCCAGTGTCAAAGGAGCCAATCAGCATCGAGGCCGATTGCGCTCCCAAATCATCATTTAATCAGTGCGCAGGAATAATCATGGACGTCATCACCCGCTTCACCGCGTGCTCGGCTTTGCAAAGATTCCGCTTTTGCAGAGGCAACAAAAGTGGCTCCGCCTGCCCTTGAAATCCCCTAAGCTGTTTCCAGAACGTTCCTTATGTCTGCTCTCTTGCTGATTATGGTATCCGACCGCTGCGCGCAAACTCGCGCACAGGAAGTCCTCAAAATGCTGTGGTGATTTCTCAAAATCGATTCGCGTGCCGACCGGATGAACCGACGGCGGAACACGTGGTGGCCTGACCCCCATGAACGGATTCCAGCACCCAAATTGATCTGGAGCAGCGTGAATTTGTCGATATAGAGACGCATCAAGTCGACTGGCTTTTTGCGTTTGTGGACAGAGGTTAAGCAGGGCGATGGCCGCCAGACGCGCTTGCTTGCCCGCCGTTCATTGAATGTCGACTGCCCTTCCTTCCACAGATAGAGCGTGAACTCGCTATCCTTCATGTATATACCGCGTCCGGTTGGGGACATCTTGTCCCAGACAAGCATACTGTGAAAAAAAAAAAAAAAAAAGCCCCCAGCTTTTTATTGAAAAAACGGCCTCGCCTACCCCCGCCCCTCCCGCTCCGCCTCCCCCTCCGGAGAATAAGAGAAACGCATGCTGCGGCGAAGAACGATCTGCTGCCTATCTGATACATGAACGGTTAGCATCGGCTATCTGTGATTCAGCGCTTCGAAGAGATCGGCACGCCAAACTCTCGTGCCAGCTCAACCACGGTTCGCATAAGCTCAGGCCGTAATTGTCACTAAAGAACCGGGGGTGGCCCCCCTCCCCCTTTTTTGGGGGAGAAATAAAAAAACATAAAGACACCTGTGCGCGCCAATAGGCGCCGGTCGAGACCGCCGCTAGGACAGCGGTGCGTAAGGCGGATTCTTGACGCACACGATTCCGCCGCAGGTCCATGTGTCGGCAGGTCGCCTGCGGCTCGCCTGAATATGCCAATGATCCTAACCAGTCGCCGAAGATTGTGATATCGCGCTTCGATCGCATCATCGCCGGCATACCCAGCGAGTAACGCGAAATTGACATGGTGATTATCTTGTGCTGGTGGAAACAGCAAAACATAGGGTGAAATAATGCACGGCGAGCACTTCCGAGAACCCTCGCTCGTGCGCATCCATGCACCACGGGGGAAGAAGGAATATTGTGATGGAGCAGTAGGCGATAGTCCATACATCCCTAACGTCACCATCATGCAACCCAGCACCCCTGTCTTTACGGGTTTGTTGCTAAGGAATGCATAGAGTCCGGCTGAAGTCGATACTCGCTGACGTGTGGCGTGATGCGTATCAATCCTGCGATAGCGCAGGGCGAGACAAGCGAGGACGCGTCTTGGAGCCGTGCCAGAAGTAACTGGGTTCCCAAGACCACAATTCAGAACAGAGCATCTCATGCCACGCCAGACTTGGGGAAATGCGCCGCGGCAGCAAATTCATCAATTCAATGGTAAGCCTTGTCCGCAACACGTCTTAAGTTATCGTGTAAGCGAATACTTTTGGTAGCTCGAGACCAATCCATGTGATGCAACCGGGTTCACAGCGAGACTACCCTCAGGTCCGCCACTACATCGCCTGATTACTGAAACGTCAAGCACTGCATCCGCGCTTAGCGCATATTCATGTGCCGGCCCGCCCGCGAAAGTGCGTCATTGGCACGCCAGCCGGCCGCCTCAGTCTCTTTAGCTTGATGACAGCACGTACCTGTTCCATGGGGACTTCGAGGTGCCGCGAAACATCCGGCATGGTGCAATCCCAGCCAAGGGGCTGGCCAAGTATTGCCAGATACGAAAGGCGATATGGCGTGCCGCGTGTGTGTCATTTATTGTGACTTCCCATTGATCTGTTGGAAAAATTTTTCCGAACGCTGTTTTCCAGCCGATGCGCGCGGTCAGCCACTTTTGGGATATGAAGCTGGCAACGCGAGGACACTGCCGCGAACCAAAGCCCCTGAAATTGCAGCCAACGCGCGCTTCATGCTGCCCGACCCCTGCACCGCCTCAAGCTGCCACCTCCGACCTCCCCAGCCCCACTCCTGCAGTGACGTAGCGACATACGCTGCATCATTGTCCGCAGCGCAGCCGTTGATTATATCTGCCGTTCAGATACATCGAGAACAGGCGCCCAAGCTGTGCAACCTGCGCGTTTCCGACCTTACCGGAAAGGCCGCAAAACAGCGATGCAAACCACCGCGCGACAAGCTTTGTTGCTTACCCGATCAAAAATCGTCACGCTTTGCATTTTGTGAAAGATGTTTCCCATACTCGCTCATTTTTTGAAACTGTGAAGAGTTCAATGAAGGCGGAATGTGAAAAGGAACGAGGGGGTGCTGCGTCATGCTGCATCCTTTTGTATTTTTCAGAGTTTTGACTGGATCCGGCGGAGATGTTGGCAATTCAAGCTTTCCAACAGAGGACATGGACCCCGAGTTTTTCAAAGCCGCGTGTTTTGGCTGCATCATATACCTGGCGAAACCGACGTGTTGGTATGCAACACGCCTAACCCCACGAATTCACGGTTTGGGTAACGCGTCGACGACTGACGTCAGCTGCAGCGCAGTCCACGTCGACCAATATTTTATGAAACTTTCTCCATAACTCAAATCTAATGCCATTTGCGTTACGCATTGTCAACGCCATTTGCATTAAAGGACCATGCTACGGCGTTGCCAATTCGATAGATTTAACCGACAGACATACACATAGGCGCGGATTTGACGCCGGCTTTGAAGACGCCAGCACGGCAGTCAAGAATTTTGGCCTGGACTTACTCGACCTACATGGGCACGAAAACGGAGCAGCGGCCGGAAGGCCCGATGTGGCGAAATACGAAAGCCTTTAGGTGTTTTCCTGAGAGCTACTAACTTCAAGGACGAGTGACCACCCAAAACTCAACAGCGCGACATCCGGAAAATCATACCTGGGCATTCCTGAACGGCACTTCGCAAACCCTCATTGCAACGTCCAAGAACAAACAGCATCCTAAAGTCGCAGAAACACTGTCACCCAATCCCAAAGGTCGAAGTCTAACCACTAAGGACACACTATCTTACCTATGCATGCTCACCGGCGACATTCTTATTATCCGATGCACACGGTTACAAGTCGCCACACCCGGGCAGATTGCGGTTAACTCTATATCAGCAACGCGAAATCCGACTCTGAGCGGCACGGCGTTAAGGCTCGGCCGCAAGCCGCAACCCTGATCACGCACTATCGGCGAACCACTGGCTCTCGACGAGAGCGAACGGATTGGTAGGCGTTCGTGTGGCGTCGATGTCGCCCAACTTTTTAAGCCTGAACAAATCGAAATTAATCAGATAAGAAAATATGAATTTCCTTTTCTGATTATTTTTCTTATTCTTCTTGGCCGCGTCATCAGCCGCCGCCAAACCAGAATTGATGTCACCACCAACCCAGATTGCAAAAATCAGACATTCCGATCGTTCCACCGATCGCTGCCCCAGCCTCTCACATCGCTTGAGGCACCTTCCGTCAGCTTCGCCTAAGCTCGAGAAATAGCTAAATATCAGAAGATCAATCAATAAATTAAATATTATTAACAGCCACTTAAAAATTTTACAAAGACCACGCTTGCTTTTTTGATCGGAATGTCGCAATGCCGGACAATCAAAGCCTTCGGGGATGAACCCTGCCCTCACACGAGGGACTGAACGGAACCATAAACTCTCCTTAAAACTGATTTCTGATTCATATTTTCCCCTTTTTATTGCAGCTGGCGAACAAACGTCCCTTCCTCCCTTTGCGAGACCGTGTGAGTCAGCGCCACCCGTTTAGATCATGTCTAATCGTTTTGCATTGACCAATGCATCATCATTTTGCATTACTACTGCATTACGGAGCTTGAAATGGGAGCGAGACAATGCAAGTATCCACAGCAAACGGCAATAAGCACATCGGTACCCACCCGCAGATCTACCGCGAGCCAACCAGCAGTGCTGCGCGAGATCCAACTGGGAACGGCTCAAGAATCGCGCGGGGCCAGTCGGTCGAACGATCGTTCGGGGCACCCTGCCTATGCTGATTGTCCGAATAGCCGAGACCGCGCCATCGCGCAAATATCCGCAATCCCGCAGCGCAGCTCCGCGATTATGCCCAGACCAAGGGCTATGACATGTCGCGCGAGTGCAGCATGATGGAACGCAGCGCCTCAATCCCTTCGTCCGGGCTTTTGCCCTAATTGATCGCAACGATCCCGACACGCGAAAGATGCCTTTCATGAATGAGGTGATAGGAACGCGGCGCATCCCCGACGCCGACCGGTTTGTGGAAACATGTTGTATGAGATCAAAACCTACACGGCATCCAATAGCCGTGGGCATACGAATATGGACGCCACCACAATTGGATCGCCGCTACCAACGCGGCACTAGCGAACCCCTGCAAGGTGCAAGGTTGAAGCTGACCGTTTCATCACAACAACACCCGCCCTGCGCACCCCGGCCAATCATGCAGAAGAGATCGCGAACGCAATGGCCGAACGCGACTGTGTGAAACCCCTAGCATTCCCCGGTGCCCTTCGGTCATCAGCTGACAACTGCCTTCCCTGCAACGGCGCACTCCTCCAGCGGTCGCAACTTAGCCTGGCGGGCAATAAGCCGCGCCGGTTTTCTTCCTCGAAATTGAAAGGCCTACGGTGTCGAATATCGACGATATGGGCGACAACACCCGTTTGGCGCTGAGCAAAGAAATAGGCCTGCACTACTGCCGGGCTGCGCCCGCGACCAGTGCAAATGCTGGGTTGATGCGCCCGGGACAACGCAGCTCCCATACCAGGCGCAGCATTGCAATCGTCGCTGCCCGTAACAATAACCATCATAGCATTTAATTTTGGCGGCATCGGCCGCATGTGAGTTCAGTTTGGCATCGATGCTATCATCCCGGGCTCCGAACGTCAGCGCCCTTCTGATATCAACCCGCACGCAAGCTGGGATCTCTGCAATGATCCGCAAAATTCAGCGCTTTCTGCGGTCCGATCGCGGCTACCAAATAACCATTTAATGCACCGCTGCCCGGTGAATACGCTTCTCGGTGTCTGCCAGATACACTTATTCAGGACTATTCTGAAACCAAGAGCCCGCTCAAGCCAAATTCGCTGCCTTGCCTGCACATAGTTCGACGTTGGTTCAGGGCGTGATCGCTTCAACAGCGATAGACACACCACAGCCCCTTTTTAACGCTGAATACGCAAAGATCGGAGAACGAGGAACAGATAACCCAGCCCTGCTATAAACCGACAAGACGCTGCAGAGCGTTCTGGGGATCTAGCACAAAGACCTTGCGAAGAGTGGCCGCCGACTGCGGGCTAAAGTATGTGAAGTTCGTAGAGGTGCGTCCGAGTTACCTCGGCGCTGACGAACCTGCAAGGATTACATCGAGGCCCAGACACAATGCCATTTTCGAAACCAAGAAAACCCGGTCTATCAATACGACATAGTGTGGGGTTCATCGCCTGTCAGGATCTTGCGGACGCAAGATTTCGAACCGCGAAGCGGTAGAGGGCATACATCCGGAGCAATGCTAAGGCACGTCCGCCAAGGGTCCGATTACACGCTGTCAAAGCGCTGCTTGCACATACATCTAACGACAGATCGCAGAACGCCCCTCAAGGGCACCACCAAGAGCCCAGGCGCGCGTGATCCTGTTCTACACATGGACGCAATAAGGCGGATCCTCGAACTGACAGACCCGACATCATCCATACTCTGCAGCACCGCGCCACCTGCGCCAACAGCACGTGAACCGTCACCTGCAAGATGCTGGGCCGTGCGCTGCGGCAATGGCAGGTTTCTATAAACCGAGATCCCCAACATCGAATCGAAAGTAGCCGAGACCCAAAGAAACCGCGGGAACGTGTGCGGGAGCTGATCCCACAGACAACCGAGAGTCAGGGTTATTCGCGCCCCTGCCCCCAAGAGTTCGACCAATGGTCGCTTTGCACTGATGACCGCGCGCGGATCAGCACGATCACTGGCCAGCTATGGCGCGGGATATCGACATGCCCACCGGTGAGATCACGTTCAAGTGGCTCAAGGGCGTGAGGCTGATAGATCTTCGCCGATCTGATGGGACTTTGGCGGCGCTGTCTGGGCTGCCCTGCCCAAGTCGAAACGTGATGGAAAGCCGGCGCTACGTTTCACACGCGTCGACGGCACTCAGCGACGGATCCAGATCATCGCCACGTGGTTTGTTCG
>Ga0163217_1115759_pt1 | contig 13037 bp, 19 predicted proteins | sample SynspAceP_FD_185933 | JGI IMG/M metagenome (GOLD analysis project Ga0163217, IMG submission 185933) | Saline lake microbial communities from Ace Lake in Antarctica - Synechococcus sp. Ace-P (PacBio error correction) | ecosystem: Environmental > Aquatic > Non-marine Saline and Alkaline > Saline ...
CGCCACACACAAAAAAAAAAAAAAAGAAGGAAGGAAGATTTTAAGCCTTGGGGGCCCCCGGAAAAAATTGGCCCCTTGGGGGCCGAATTGCCCCCCGGGAAAAACGAAAAGCCCGAAAACCGGGAACTGGGCGGAACAAAACGTTTTCACACGAGACGCCCCTTGTCCGACCAATTCCCTTGGCTGCCCCCAGACGGTCTCGCAATTTTCAAGCGTGCGTTTGGCAAAGCAGATGCGCACTGCTTGTCCCGACGCCTTCCGTGGTCATCGAGGCACAGAACAGGCGTTGCCCTTGCGCCCCCAAGATCAAAGGGCCGTTGCCATCCCACCAGGCCACCCCCGAAACGATCACGACACAAGGGTTTGTCGTTCGAGGGTGCCAGATCTTTGAACCTGCGACCTTTTCGCTAATGGTACAGTTTTTGAAACGCGATGTCGTAAACGGGCGTCCGACCATGAGTTGTGCTCCAGACTTGGCCTTAAAGCCCTGCAACTGCGCCCACATTTCCAATCGCGTTTTGTCGGTCCAGATACGCGGGGGTGCAGATATCCGCGGGCCCGTCGAAGCGCGCTGACGTTAAACGGCAGCAGTGGTTCATGAGATCGCGTAGTCGTGAATTTCGGATCACATTCGGCCGCACGGCAATCCATGCGTCCTTTTCAATGTGCCGCCTTCAAAATGCGAACCTTTGTGCGGCTTGTACGATGCTTTGACAAGTCGCGCGTGCTTTCAATTGCCCGTTCACCGCGTCTTTGCGATCAAATGACGCGCACCGCCCGGTGCGATGGCGTCGACATCAATATGTTTTGATATTTGAAGCGTCCTGGCCCAATCGGCCAAAAATACCGTCACCAAACAATAGCACGCAGAATGGTCTTCGACGATGTCGCCGGTGAACATCACATTCTGGTCGGTCACGTGGATAACCGCATCACTGCCGTACTGCGCACGGCCGATGTGTTTGATATCAACGCGACGTTTGCCCAGATAGACCGTCATACTGTCGTTAAAGGTGGTCGTCGGTACGGTCAGGCCGGGATTCGATCTTCATGGCCTTCAACAGACTGGGAAACGCTGCGAATTCAACTGTCCACAATCTTCCTGAACCGCGCTCTTCGACATGGCGCGGGCGGCGTCGACAATGATGTCTGATCCGCCATAGGCCGAAGCGCCAACACGCGCAACCGGTGGCCGTGGATTAGTCGGGTCAGAGTAAACCACATGGGCTGATCGGTTTGTCGGGCTGACTTCGCGCACACTTTTCGTGACCTTATTGGCCAAGCGCCGGCGTGTGCCTGCGCTTCGACGAATCATGAGCCTGTCGTCGCCGATGATGACGCCCGGAGTTCGGGTGCTTCGGCTGGAACGCCACAGACCCTCTCCGACTTCTCCGACGTGATTTTCTTTTCGGACAGAATCCCTGGGATGCGAATGCTTTTGCGATTGTCTTGGTCCTTTAATGTGGGGGATTTTTAACGGCGGACGGATCGTGCTTCGCACGTGCGAACCCGATCTGATACCCGTCGCCCTTTGCGGCACGCGCCAGGAGTTCAACGTTCGTTGTCGTTCGATGAAATTGTGGGAGTCTCGCCGTGGTATCTGAGCGTGAAGGGTCGAGCTCAGCTCCCATCAGGAGACGTTATTCGATTGATCTGCCGAATCGTACCGGAGCCAGCAGATCACCCAGAGTTCATGCCGCAAAGCCGCCGTGGCAATGGTTGGCAACAGCTGTTCGGCGGCTGGAAATAATACATCGGCTATAGTTTGGTTTTTCGACAGAGACGTGGCCGTGGCGGCCAACCTTCGGGCTGCATCAAAACCCGAGCTCGATGCCGAACAGCCGTCGATGGCTGCTGTTCGAGATACTGGCAGCAGTTCCTTTCAACGCGCTGGTGTCGGCCGTCGGAAGGATCAAGTCGCCGCAGTGACGATCCACGGAGAGACTCGGACGTTGCCGGAAAGGCCTTTGCCTGAAACGGGCGCAAGCGGTGATATTCCCAGCCTGAATGTCGCGGCGACCAGTCATCAGCAGCACATAGCCAAAATCATCGCATCTCGCTGATCGACCGTGATCGGGGTGCCAAATTCACAAACTGCCGACGATCGCCGCCCATCTCAAGCTCGATATCAACCGTTTGGAGGGGTCCAAACACACGCGCACACTCGCGTCAAGGGCCTTGATTGGCCGTTGGGGGCGGTGGGATGTCGTGCAGGAACAACAACAGAGGATGCGCGACCGTTGTACGCCGACCGGAATGTGCAGCCAGTTGGCCGGCAGAATCTGCGACCCCGCGCAGGATCGCGCCCATAATTCTGTGCGTGCTGACGCCCGCAATAGAAATCGGTATATTTTCGGATATCCATCAGCGGCAATATGCAATTGCGCATCCGCGCGCGGACGAGGTAGGGTTCATATCCGCCGCTGATCCGCCGACCTCTTCGGCCAACATTTAATGCGCTTGCGCGCCAGCTTGGCCAGAAACGTCAGGGGCCAGTTCCCATCACATCATTCAGAACGGCCAGGTCGACAGCGGGCGTCCGTCGTCCCAGACGATCAGCCCTGCGGTTTCAAGCGCCGCATATCAAGGATCATGTCGCCAAATCGCGACCGCACCGCAGCGGGGCGTCTTCGTCCGCGACGGAAAATACGCCATAGGGCGATTGTTCAAGGGAAGGGGGTGTCGGGCGTGTGCGCTAGTTTAACCCGCTTTTCCATCAATGTCATGTGGCTTACTTTCCGCGTCAGTCTGAAGTTCGGGCTGATGTCAGGATGCGCTCGGCAATGGCCGGGAATATTCAGGCAAAGCCGTTCAATGCGCGCGAATTTTCGGGAATGGCGTCAGGTCCAACGCCCCAACGATGGCGTCTAATAGATCTCGTGATGCCCGTAATGCAGAATGTCGCCGATGTCGAGGGGCGTCCACCAAGGGCAAAAGCGTTCCGCCCCGGCCGGCAGCATGGCACTCGAGCGCGCGAACCCTTCGAGTTGCATCCAGTGCACATCAATCGTTGCTATCGGGGCGTGGCACGAACCGGGAATCTGAGCTGCCTGATCATGAGGGCAGATTGTTATCACAGGGATGAATATCAAGCGCGACGGGTTATGCGCCACCGCGAAATCACCACAGGGCCCTGCAGCAAAGCTCAAGCGGGTCAGGCCCGCGGTTCGGGCCGACGTCGCGTCAATATACTCGAAGGAATCGCCATCGAACTGGGTCAGCGCCGTGCCGTCCTTTAGCACCAAGGTGGCACGCCCTTGCCAAAGCGTTCAGCGCAGCGTAATCGGGCCGCGCGCTGATCGCCACAACAAGGTCAACCGCACCGTGTCATACGCCACACTCTTAAGGTTCAGCGCAGCGCGAATGCGGTAGGATGTGTCGATCGCCAGTAAAGGAATAGAGTTTCATTTCTTACCCCGGCGTCCCGGTCGAACTTCTTTTCGATGTCGGCCCAGCAATCGATATAATCATCCTGCAAGGGGCCTCATGGCTGGCGAATTTTGTTAGTTGCTAGGCGGGAAACGGGTCCTCGAAACATAGAACGCCATCGTAATTATCGAAGGCTTTTCGGCCTGAGATCCGCGTTGGACGCGCCGCCCTCAAAGGCGTTGCGTCAAGGCCGCGTGGGCAACCATCATATTTGGTGCAGGCTCGAATGCCGCCTGGGATGAACCCTTTGGGCTTGGCATCGTATTGCCCGTAAAATATTTCGCCCACAATTCGGACATGAAATTCTTGTGATACCAAGGAGGCCGGAGGTATCTTTCGGAACATCCAGCGGTTCGCGGAACAAGACGAATCGATGGTTCGCGGTGCTTCTTGCCCAGACGGGGCGGTCCAGGACGGTAAAGATCGACCGGGTCAGGATGATCGGAACAGCAAACCGCGCCCACGGGGCACGTACAAGGTGCGCGATCGTATTTCTCGGAACGCGTAGTTTTCCGTGCCAGGCCCAACCACCAAATCCAAGACGGGCGATATGGTCCGATCTTCGGTTTCAATGAAACGCGCCGCACCATTTTACGGTTACGGTCGACGGCACTTCGTCGGTCTCTCGAACGCGCGGGCCACGGGCCTTGAAGTCAACGCGGTTGGCCATGCAGTTGGGCGCCCCGATGGGCCCCCCGCCCCGGCAGCTCGAATTTCTGGCCATAAAGTTTTCAAACAAGACGAACCCGCGACAACGGACACCTCAGGACTTGGACACGGTGCAAGCGCGCGGATAATGGCGTCTCTTGCGGCGCGACCGTCGATAATCTCCCCAGTCTCGGTTGAAAAAGCGCGAACGGCCTTCTTGCAGGGACGACAGTCATCTCGCTGTCCCGGCGGCAAAGAAATACGCGTCGATCATGGTATCAGTCAGCGAAGATACAACATTGCGTCGCCGCATGCCACCTGTGTGGTGGACATCGCCTGCGGTCCGTCATGTTGTGCATGCCGTCCAACCATGTCCAACGGCGTGTCACCTATGCGGGCAGCGGGTCCCAGCGGTATTGGCCAAGGCTGGTCCACCTCGTCCACCGATATTGGGCAACGCGAATTTCCAGTGCCGGCAGTTTCGATTCTCTTTCGTAGCGGTGCGAATGTTTGCCGACCGGGCCGGAATGCGGTAGCCACCACGTACGTTCGTTTTGATGGCTTGGGCGCGGTAAAAAGCCGTGCCGCCTCAGGCTGTTCGCCCGAGAGGCCCAATAATTTACATTTTGTGGGCTGTTTCATGCCTTGGGGCAGGGCATCAGGCAAAGTGCTTCGGTTTCAAATCATATGAGCCGAAAAACGGGGCTGTATCCGGCGTTGTGGCCCTGCTCAGGGGGGGCCTGGCGTCATTCGAGTTTGGATTTTTTTATCAAGTCATGTCGCCTCATGCGGTCCGGTTCTTTGATTGCCTAAGGTTGCTATTTGTAACTAACAACGGTTTTTTTTGGGGAGAGCGATAAAAATACACTGACCCCGCTCGATGGCCACCGGGGAGGGGCCCCTTTTCGCTTTGGTTTTACTCTGGGGCGCACGGGCGTAAGAGGGCGCCAGAGCTTTGCTTCTTTTCCACCTTCAAAAAAGGCCCCCTGGCCCTGAGTGTCGAACGGCGGTGTCGGCTTCTCGATGGCCACCAAGAACCGATCTACACCCCCGTCAACCCGCATAAAGAGGGCTTAAGATTTCGCCCGCAGTTGGTCGCTTTGCCTCCCTGAATTGGAGCCCTTTACGAACCCGCAACCCCGGCGGGTGATATGAGATACCACTATTGTACAAGGATATGGTTAATTTCCGGATGTGGCAGCTGGTTCGTATTCCTGAACCGGGTCGCTCGCTCAAGTCGCACTAACGACTGGTCGAAGGTCTGGGGATCTTCCCGCCAATTAATGTTTGTTGCCTCCGATTCCGGGGCGTGTCGATTATATCCACCATTCTGGCGGACCTGCCTGGCGCGCAGTAACGGGAACGAAAATTCGCGCGCGCCCGAAGATCAAAGGCGTTTGGATATCGGACCGGTTGCCAGCTTGGTTTACCCTCACCGGGCGAGCGTTTACGGCTGGCATTTTCAACCGGCGGTGGATATCGACCCTGTTGGGCGCTTGATCTGCCCGCAACAGATTTCGCCGTTGATAAACAATCTGGCGTGGACCTGGGCTGGCAGCCGCCCGCGAAGATGTCTATAACGGTGTGATAAAGCCCGAGACCGTTTCCAAGTCAGCCTGTGCAACCCGCCCTTTCACGCCTCGATGGAAAAAGCGCCAAAGAACCACAGCGAAAATGGGCCACTCTTGCAAGGGCTGTTTCCTGGCAAGCTTCAACTTGGGCGGTCCAAAAACGTCCGAGCTTTGGTGCCCGGTGCGGCGAAATAAGTTCATCCCAATATGGTCGACAAAGCCGGGCCTTTGCCGATCAATGTCGTGGTTCAACGTCGCTTCTGTGTCGAAAATGACAACTGTGCAGACGCTATAATAAAATCCTGAAAAATGGCCAAAGTGGGCCACTGGACGTTGTCGAAATGGCCGCAGGGGGCAGAAAACAATGCCGGTTTTATCGCGTGGTGCCTTTAAATCACCGAAAGACACGGCCCCAGACCTTTAATGAAAGCTAAAGGCGATAGGGGGGAGCGCCCTATGTTTGGGTCGGACGCGCTGCCGCCCATCTGGCGCGGCTAAACCGGTGGTGTCACCTTTGGTCTCGATCTTGACGCGTGGTGCCTGGCGCAATCGTTCTTGTGCAGTGTTAAGGCGGCGATCAAGAACCTACGTGGCGGCTTTAGCCGCATTCCGGAGCAAAGGTGGTGGTGTTCAACCTTGGGAGGGCTGGAAGCATCGTACGCGGCCAGTGACACAAAAAGCGCGACGGATAGCGTGCTGATAGGATCCGCCGGGTCCGACCACACGTAAGAGAAAAAGCAGGCGACAACACTTGTGCCTCGGCCCGGTCGTGGATGTCAACGGTGATGCTGCGTTACATACAGCAAATACGCGTCCTGATAGTGTGTCGTGTGCGCTAGATGCGATCGACGGAGCCGACAAGTGAAATGGATCAGGAGCTGGCGGTCTGACATCATGCAGACCCGCGATGTTGCCTGACATCACCAAATCAAGGTTCAGGAACGAAAACCCAGCGACGTGATGAACAAAGGATAAAGACAAGCAGGTTTCACCGCCGCAAGGATCGCAATCCTAGTGGTTTGCGAAAGAACATGCTTTCAACGCCTGAGATCGGTACAATAGATGGTACGCCATGGATTCAGTCGAAGTCCCGCGCAGCACCCCGCAAGAAACGCAAAGCTTCGGCCATCAGCGGCAAGCAGACCAAGCGATATCCACCACACAAGATCGCAAGCGTAAATAGCATGCGCAGCAGTTCTTTGCGCAGGTTCGTAGAGATCCACACCGCGCGGCCAAGATCAAGCACGAATAAACACCTTCAAAGACCGTGTTTAGGGTGACGAAAAGGGCTTCGAAGGTGAGGGCTGCAGTTGCGATAAAGTAGACGATCGAGAATGAAAATCAAACAGGATCAGGCCATAGCGGAACGCCGCGCGGCGGGTGCTGCGCCCGTCGTACAAGATTTAAGGTGCTGCGAAAGATGTCATCGGTTCAACTTGCCTATAGGTTTCTGGGACGGTTCACAAACGACATGCCCGCTGCATGTCAAACTGGATCGCACAGAGATCGTAGAGCACGCATTATCATGTGTTGCAGTTTGAGACGCGTCTGACCGGTGAGGCAGTGCTATCGAACACTGGCACAGAAAGGTGCCCCGATAGTCCGCCGCGCGTCCATACAAGCGGTAATTCCCGCATTTCCTTACCAGGGATGCTAAATACAGTCCCGTGGTAAGCTTTCGTCGATAGAACGCTTGATCTCTCCGAAATGATATGCCCTCTAGCAGGTGTCTTGAACCAAGGTGCGTCTTCCTGGCCCTTCTGCACAGCGGCTCACGTTCACATAAGGGTTTGTCGGCCGCTTTTTCCATAGCGATGGAAAGTCTCCTGGGAGGCTCAAGCCCGATGCAATCGCGTAGTCGGTGTTGATCAGCGCCGCGGTCCAACGTCCGCCAGCGAACCGGGGCAGTTGTGCCGCGTCGAGTTCCTTGAACGACAGTCTTTGGGGTTTTCTCGGTGATGTCCAGACCGTCGGCACCAGACCCAGCTTTGCGGGATCGATTTTGATCATGCCAAAGCTAGCTTGCACGGACCAAGAGCGCACGGCCCCCGTTGGTGGGATCGTTCGGGATGCAAAAGGTCGCGCTTTTCAAGGTCGGCGATGTCGGTGATTTTTGTCCGAATAGACGCCCATGGCGTGGTGGATGCGTGTTTGCCCACAAACCGCCAGCGCAAACCGCGGTCTTTCTATCTGCGCCTCAAGGTAGGGCACGTGTTGAACAAGGAGTTGCTTTCGATGTCCGCCATCGCCAGCGCTTTGTTTGGCACAACGAGTCAGAGAAATTCGATGACATCGATTTCAAGACCCATCGGCTCTGGCGACGCGGGCGACTTCTTCCTGATCTCGGCGTGCTCGCCGGGGAAACGCGACTTTGATTTGCTCGGCCATCAAGGATGTAGCCATCAGACGCAATTGTGGATGTCAGGGGTTACAAGACGTAAGCATGTGTATGCCTCCTTTAACTATGGAAACGAAGTACGGGGGGAGGAGGCGACGGTGCCGATAATTCGCCCGCCGCTTTTTGTGCGCGCTTGTCGGACGGCAAAACGGCAATAGCGTTCACCGATGGATTGCACAAAGCTGCACCAGCACGATGAGAATGAATCACAAACGACCGCATAACTCCGGCATAAACCGTTGTGGGGAGCCCATAGCGAATGGCCCAGATCACCAAGGCCTTCGCCGCAACCGGCACCGACCATCGCGGAATAGCCGATCAGGCTGACGATGGCGAGGGTCAGGCCCAGTGTGATACCGGGCCAGCGCCTCTGGCAAGGCAGCACCGTTGATAATGATCTGTAGCGGGGTCGCCCCCAATGGCCCGCGCCGCTCGATGAGCCGGAATCGAGTCTCGCGGATCGCGTTTCGACCAGACGCGCGATGAAGGGCACGTGGCGATAGTGCAGCGGCATACGAATAACGCTGTGCGTGCCGATTGAGCGTGCCAGCGAACCATCGCCGTGAAAGGGGATGATCGGACCACCAGTATGATAAACGGGACCGACCGTGTGGCATTGACTACGAGCCGAGATTTTGTTGACCCAAAGGTCCGACAGCAGCTCGCCGCGTTGCGAGGTCGCCAGAAACAACCCACGGGCAGGCCAAGGCCAGCGTTTCCCAGCAGCTCGCCGAACCGCCACAATTATACAGGGTCTGGCCCGTGGCCTCGATCAGTAGGTTGATAAGGTTAAGCCGACATAGCCAAGCACCTCGTCATAGCCGTGGGCTTTCCAAAAAAATGAACGCGCCTCTGCGGGCTTGGCCCGGCAGCGGGGACACCAGCAGGTTTCCGAAAAGGGGCGCGTGCCCGATTTTCCTCGACCGCACCGGCCAGGAATGTTCTGACCGGAAGCCCATGTCTGCCGTCAGCCGCGCCAGCCATCGGGTTCGGTGGCATGCTGGCTGCAAAGGTCACGCGGATCACCTCCTTGCCGCCCTGCCGGGTGGTTCTCGGCATCAGAACGGTCTTCACGAAAAGCGGGCAGGGTGAAAGCCGGTCACCCAGACAGGAGGACCGTGTGGTGCATGTGTGGGCGCAGTGAAAATATCATAGGTTTCTCGCCATGTTTCGATCGATGCGCCCGCTGTCGGATCACCGCGAACATGGCTGGCGATGTCACGGACCAAACCCAATCTCATGGGGATCAGCAGGATGGTCAGCCCCAGTTCGCGGTTGATGTCTTTGGAGCAAGGAACAGGAACGTTTGTGTCGTTTCGGGTCCAGCGCCGCGAGTGCTCGCCGAACAGCAGCACCTTGGGGCTGTGGGCCAGTGCGCGCCGGCGATCCCCACCCGTTGGCTTTTGCCCGCCAGACAAGCTTCTGCCGCATAGCGTGTTGGCGTGCGAGGTCGCCCGACCCGTTTCGATCAGGTCGGCGACACGTTGTTTGATCTGGATGATGGCAGCACGGCGATTTTCCAGCGCAGGGCGATGTTTGCCCGCCACGCGTGCGCGAGGCCCAGCAGGTTAAAGTGCTGAATAGATCATCCCCACAGTACGCGGACGGATCGCGCAGCAGCTTGGCCCCTTTGGGGCCACCGCATCTGTCCACCCACCAGCACCGCACCGTCGTGGGCTGCTCGATCCCGTTTGACCATGCGCAGCAACGTTGATTTGCCAGCCGCCGAGACGCGTCCGATGAATGCCGGTGAATCGAGCCCTGGGCCATCAGCCAAAGACACGCTTCAAGTGCGTGACAGTCCGCACCGCCGTATTTTTTGGAAATCGGCTTTGCCCACGTCTTCAAACTGTGATGCGAAGCGCCGTTGGGTTCTGTCATGATCGTCAGCCTGCGGTCCGGTTGCGGTGGCGCCGTAACAGAAAAGGCAGGGGGTACTGCCAAGCGCAGTTTGGCAATACCCGCCCTGTCTTTACTGCGGCTTTGGCGGTAAGGTTTTTATAGGTGCTAGAACAGATGGCCATCCCGCCTGTTGCGCGCCGGACCTGGCAGGTGATCAGCCGTCGTTGCGGTTGGGCCCTGCGACAGCACATAATCGCGTGGGTCGAGCGGTCGCCCTGTAAACAGCCCGCAGGCGCAGACCCGCAAAATACCGTCGCGGCAATTTTCACATCCACGGGCAATACGCCTGCCCTGTCAGCATATTCCGACGAACCTGCGATCTGCGGGAACATGGATATCCTTTGCAGGCTCTTAAGCCAGATCGACCTGTGAACTGTGGTTCTCGCGCGGCGGGGCCTCGGGGACGGCGAAATATTCGATATGGCAATTATCCTCGCAAAACCGCCATAGGTTGCGTCGGCCATCGCGGCCTCCATAATAGGCTTGGCGTGGCCGCAGGCGTCAGCGTGGCTGCCCTTAGGGGTGATCTGACAGGAATCCGACATCAAAGTCTGCCCCGACTGCCCTGAATCGCTGATGTGCAGCACCGCGCGCGTGGCCTCAAGGGGCGGCGTAGTGATTTCATCGGCAAAGGCCAGATCATCGGCAGTGTGGGCCGAATAGTGCAGCGTCAAAGGGCCGGCCAGCTGGTGCAGACGGTGTGCATAGCCGATCATCGGCGTGATCCCGATGCCGCCCCCATCACACCTGAAGGCTGGCGTCTTCCGGTCAAGCGGGGAAATGGTTTTCTTTGATCGGAACGCGCGCGCGAAAATCTTGCTGCCTTGGCTTAAAGACTACGGTGCATCAGCGCACTACCCACCGCGCCGCCTGATCCTCGCGCTGACGGCAATGACGTGCGCGACGGTCTGACGGATCGGCCGCAACATGGAATACTGGCGCAGGGTAACTATCGGTGCGCGATCAACCCAACATCCACTGCGCCCCTGCCCTGCAGCGGGGCAAAAATCCGCCCTGTCTGGGTCGGCAGCTCGTCCGGCGTGGATCCGTCCGCCAGCACATCAGCGCGCGTGACGGTCAGCGCCAGCACCGGAAACTGTCGGCAGCGGTTTGAGCGCGGGCCACCAATCTTTCGTATCGCGCGTGCGAACCCGCGCGCTGTGCGTTGCGGCGGGATCATCTCTCGCACCATAGGCCCTCGGATACCGGCCTCGCGTCCATCGGGTCGGGATACGGATAAGGATGCGGGGCCAAGGGTGCAAAGGGTAGACGGCAAGCGTCATGGTCCCTTGGGGCTGAGCTTCAGTCTTTTGCAGGCCAACGGGTTTACCGGCTTGTCGGTGGGTCGATAGCCGCCGTCGTCCTGAATACTCCAGGTCGCCACCACCATTTCTTGACGGGGTTAATTGTCGCCCGCGGCCAACGCAGATCGTCCAGCTTTGGCAAGGGCGGGGCCGGTGGGCAGGCAGCTATGCATCTGCGGTCCAGCGCCATAAGCACTGTCGCCAATATCCTTCCATGGTTTCCACGAGGCAAGGTTTTTCATGCAGCGCCGCACATGGCAACTCGCTTCGGATCGTGATCCGTAGGTGGCGCCAATTTCTGGCCTGTCCGACTTCCAAACTCATAGCCGTTGAACACAGCTTCGGCCCCGCGTGATCGCCCCCGAGGGGCATTCGGGGCCGCATTTTCTGGCAGCTTATCGCAGAATTTCTGCAGCGAATCGATCGCTTGTCGTGGAATCATCGGCAGGGTGGTCGTCACCGCTCCCGGAAATTTCAGACGTGGCCAAGGTAGGAGGTTCAGGATCAACCTCGCCGTGCGGCGCTGACCTCGCCAGGCCGACAGCAACAGCAAAGGCGTTGCAGCACAAATCGCGTCCATTCACCGTATGCGCCTTGGCCGGAATAGCCCAGAATTTCGCGGATCAACCCGCGCAAGCACGCCGCCCACAAGGCTGAAATCGCAGATAGGACCCGCATGGAATGCCGCCACGCTGATCCAGTCATTCGCCCGAGGCCCTCCTCCATCGTGTCAATCCCTGATCGATGACAAGCTGATCGCCTGATCAATGGGGCGGGGTCAATCGCGGTGCCGGTGGCGTCATGGCTGTACCACGCCCGTCGGGGCAAACGGCTGACGCCCACGGATCGCCCCCAGAAAAATAGGCGACGGCTTTGACCATCTCCTGCGGCTTGCTGAGGGGCTGGGGCATAATTTGTGTCTCGGCCGCTTGCCATGCTGCAGCAGGCCAGAAAAAGCCCCAAGGCACGCCGTTGCGCCATTGGATGTCGGCGTTTCTGCGGAATGTACCGCCCGCCGGTGGCCCCGGTCTTGCAGTTTCTTTGCCATATCCCCGAACACGCACGGCTGCAAACATTCGTACGTTGGGGCCAGCGCGGGAATGCCGGGCTTCATTCCATATAGGTTCCGTGGGCTGTCCACGCGTTTAAGCTTTCACGGCTTCGCGCGCCATCGGCAAAGCGGCCGCGTCGCTAGGCGGGCGGTGTGCGGGCAGGGTTGGCTGTGGCGGCAAGGGCCGGTCCAGGCCAACGTACCATTGCCATGGTGATCGCGGCCAGGAAACCGCGTGCCGACAAAGGGGGCGTCAACTGGCCGTCTTGGGGCAGGGGAGCCCCGCCGCCGAGACCGCCAGCTGGCTCTAGTCCACATCAAACTTGCCGTCATGGTATCCCGCGCGCCGGACGCCCCAGCAAACGGATGTAATTTGACAGCACAGCCCCGATTCAGCGGCCAGCAGAGAGGATCGGTGATACCTCATCCCGCAATCCACGCTCAACGCGGCCGGTTATTCTGCTCACGGCGCGGGGGTGCGCAAACAGGACCACCAGCGCATGGTATGCGCGTTGATCGACTGTCTTCTGGTGCGAGACTGAATCCGCAAGTTTCCGCCTATGACGTCCATCGCCCGGAGGCCAAGCGTCTTGACCTGTTCGCGTCTGCATCTGGGCCAACCGGCGACATCCGCGGTTGCGGACGGCTGTGGGCCAAATGGTGATCGGGGGCGAGCTTGCAAACCCACCATCGTTCGCGTCGTTGAAATGTCAAACGCTTGAGGTGCTTGCGCG
>Ga0163217_1051116_pt1 | contig 13036 bp, 6 predicted proteins | sample SynspAceP_FD_185933 | JGI IMG/M metagenome (GOLD analysis project Ga0163217, IMG submission 185933) | Saline lake microbial communities from Ace Lake in Antarctica - Synechococcus sp. Ace-P (PacBio error correction) | ecosystem: Environmental > Aquatic > Non-marine Saline and Alkaline > Saline ...
AAAAAGGGAAAGAGAAGATTTTCCCTGGAATGCATTAATTGCAATTTTTAAATTGGGGGCCCCGGGGTTTTTTTTAAAAAACCGGGGGGACCCCCCCCTTTGTTTTGGGCCCTTTTGGTGGTTAAAAAAAAATTAAACTCCACTTTTTTTAACTTTTTTATTTTTTTGTCCCCCGCAAGCCTAAAAAACAAAAAAGCCTTGGTTTATCCGGAAAATTTAATTGTTAATTAAACACACATTTGTTCACGGGGGCGAAGGCAATCAAAAATCTGCAGCAAAGGCGGGGGAAACAAAAAAACAACCAAATAAAAGTACACTACTAAAAAAAGCGGTCCTTCATTATTACCAACTTCAAAAAAATTTGGCCACGGGCCCGGAAGGCAAACTGACTCCAATTAAATCTGCCCCCTGTATGCTGGTTAATTTTAAAACATTAATGCGCGATGCAAATCTAAACAATTTTCCCCACTTATTTAGGCTCTTAATGGTTTTTTTAAACCAAATTAAATCGCAGTTTTTAACTAAAATTTGGTTGTTTTTTGAGCCCAACAAACCCATATTTGTTAAAATTGATTTAAACTTATATAATTCAATTACTTAATCAATGGCATAATATCTGGCTTTATTGAATAAACTTGGATTTCAAAGTTTAAATGTTTTTTGGGAAAAATACCATGGAAAGTAAAAATTACTTTCACTAAAATCGGCTGCGTTACACTTTTGCTTAATCACAATCGGGTTGCATCATACACGTGGGGTGGCATGAATGAAGATAATCACATCAGCAAATGGCAAAAGCAATAAGCCATGTAATGGGTGATAATCGATGTTATGCGGGGTAGCCAGTGGAAGATGTTTTCGACCGTAACGGTGATATCAGTCCTGATAATGGCGTAAGTGCAGAGACTGCCCCGAACACCGTCAATGGCGACATAGCTTTAGGTAGGGATTATCAGTAAATTTTTTTCTGCCAGCAGTGGGGTCAATGGAGAATATTAGTGCAGGAAACTCAGTAAACCGTAAGAGAATGAAATATTAGTACGGTGAATGGGACATTGAATTTAAAAAGCAGAATTTCTCTACAGGTTGGTGGCGAATATATCTAACCGTTAATGGCGATAATTAGCTTGGAAGAACGTAAAAAGGTTAGTGGTGGCTATTTTGACTAAAAAATGGCGATATTAGGTTTTAACTAAAAGGGCTCGGCTGTCTCCGGTGATATTAATTTAATCAATCTATCGATAAAAAGTCGTTGGTCTAACCATGACTTGCGCAAACCCTTAAGAATTGATGCTGCAATCGACCCTATTCTGGGGAAAATCCATATTAAACCGTAAAAGTCATATTAGATAATAGACAATGCCGACATTCTAACTATCTCAAGTAGAGCGCAAAATTATGGGCAATAGCCCTTAACTCTTAATATAAAAAAGATAATGCTTTGGTTTATTATCTATTATTCAGCAAAAAAAAACCTGCCTAGGCAGGTTTTTTTAATATTAGCTTACATTAGACTTTTAAGTCCTTACTCTGCGCTAGTCCGCTTCAGAGCTGGCTTTCAAAGTAAGTTTTAATACTTAAACGAACAACGATTTTTTGACGGTCTTATTTAACCACTTTAATCGTCAACAATCTGGCCTTCTTTGCAAGGAAAATCACTTAAACTTTGTTTACCACGCTCGTGAAGCAATTTGGTGAAATATGCACTAGGCTTCTTTTACCTGGCAATATTTCAACAAAGCACTCAACGTTCCGATTATATCTTATTCTATATTATCTGTATTTACTCTTAGCACGACATGACAGGATTTATATATACCCGGCTTCACTTCAGCTAAGCTTGTATATATTAGCAAGATCGCAATTTCAGCTTTAAGCCTATTCGGTTATAGACATCAGATTTTACATGTAATCTTGTCTTCGGATTTCGATGATTACAAGAGTCAACAGCTCATTAGTAATAGCAAAACCGCGCAGCTCATCGCGAACTCTTTCCCAGGAGATAACATCAACGGATTTTCACTCTGATCGTTTCTTGGTGTAGCCGAATGCGTGGTGGTTCTATAAACTCAGACCATCTCCTTTCACTTGGTGACAGATATAGCCTGATCCATGACAAACAGGAGTCACAGATAGATTAATAACGTGCTTCTAGTCAGTTGTCTTCTCAGCCCTTTGCATGATTTCTCTCTGGAAATTCTGTGTATACGATTTTGTTATTAATCCATCTCTTTGCATAGCTCTTGTGTATTATCTCTGTCGTATGCGCTCACCCGTCTAATTCTTTAGAAGTCCATATTCAGCCTAAATGAATCCTTCTGCCACTACAATGTTCAGAACCCAGATACACAGATGGTTATCTTCATGCCCGAAATTCGTCTTGCACTAGGCCCAATTGGCAAATACCAAGCAACAGATTGCTTGCTAATCGGTACACCAGCATCCATTAGTGCTAAATGAAGTAACCACATACAGAGTCCATTGAAGAAGAACCCATTTTGATTCGGTATTTTCAGAAACAACGCGAACAATAAAGGGAACTCTTTTTCACTTGGCAATACACGCGCTTGGATTTACCGCGCTTTAGCCAAAACGACCGTGGCCGAATTTCGCGACGCTTAGGTGAACCGAACCATACGCAAGTTTTCAACCCACACAGTATTGGGAGGGAAGTTATAATGCAACATAAAGCGGTATCGGAGTGGTTGCCCGTTTAAAGCCGTCAATCATCTAGTGCATCACGTTCAAGTACCTAGAGTAGCAACAACGATTGCCTGCGTTTTTCACCAACGGTGTGAAATACCTGCAGAACCGTGAGTACGAAGGAAGCACACCAGTGGCTTACGTTTTAACGCACGGATCATGCAGGGTCACGACACATGCAATACCGTTGGGCTACCAGCAGAAAATACGTGAACGAACCACGTCGAGCTTCTCTAGAGCATGCATCATCTCTGATAACTTCTTTAGCGTTTTTGTGGAATTCATCACCAGCAACAATTTCCTGCAACTGTTTTTTGCAGTTTAAGAGCAAACAATGGCGTTTTTACGCTCCATTTTGTCAAGAAAACTTGGTAGCGCTTCATCATCCGCAGCTTCAGCAGCTCTTTAAACTTAGTCTTTAATGCGGTGTTTTCAAGGCAAACTTGGTGCCAATCCCACATTAAGGTGTATTCACCTCAGGCAGCAAATTCATTAACCGCTGAAATCACAGTTTGCATTTTGCTCATAGAACCGAACATGACAGCGCCTAACATGATTTTCGCTTCAGACAAAAATTTCTGCCTTCTGATCAACCAATTAGTACTGCATCTCTGCGTACCGCGCTCAACTAAATTCTAAACTGACTAGTTGATAATCAGAAAGCACAAGGTATTGAGATATATGGCCATCAGTAATAACCAACACGCGGCTGCAACCGATAAGGACCCATTGAAAGGCAAATAACCTGAAATAGCAAGGGCAGCAGATGTACCAAATCAACGAAATGATATTCAGTAGGGATCTCTGGGTTGGCAGACAACACAGTAAACAACAATTTGTACTTCTGTTCATAAATCCGTTAGGGAAATAAATTGGACGAATAGGGACGGTCATCCAGACGGCAAAGTAAGGGTTTCAAAATTCAGAAGGACGACCTTCAACGTTTAAAGAAACCACCCGGGATTTTACCGGCTGCGTAAGTTTTTCTTGATAGTTCACTGTAAGCGGGAAAAATCTGCCGCAGGTTCATCTCTTTTTTTGCCAACAACCAGATACCAAAACACAAGTAATCATCCATCTTGCCATAAGACTGCTGCGGTCGCTTGACGAACGATTACGCGCCAGTCTCTAAGTTACAAGTATGGCTGGAAACCTACTGGAAAAGTTTTTGTAATAGGAGTCCATTTTTTCCTTTAATTTGCTTTATTTTCTTTATCGCTTTAAATGCGGCGCAAACAGTAATAGCGGTTCAAACGACGTGAAAAAACAGCAATCTAATGGAATAAAAAATGATAAACATCGTGCAAAAATGCAAAAAGTGATTTGTTTTTCGTTAAATAAAATCACTATATAGCGCGTCATTTAGCCATTTAAAATCTCAGTAAAGGGTAAGTAAGCCTAATCTATAAATAATGATGGCCAAACCATAAATGTGACAAAACTCCGTCAGATCTGGGGCGCTAACTTCACAGAATTAAGACTGTTTTTTATTTTTTAACTAAATTTTAAGTCCCTCCACTCCAAAATTTCATAAACAACATTTGTAAAAATATAAGTACAAAATAAGTGGAGGCTTGTGTCCTGCTTTTTTTAGGCAATTTTTTTTTAATATTCCTTAATTGAAAAATATTAGCTCATTATTTAAGCACTTGTTTTTATTGTAATTTTTAAATAAAAATAGGCGTAAAAAATTTGCTCCAAATTTACCTGCAACGCATCTGCAAAAAAGATTTTTGCAAAAAATGTTAATTAGGTACAACTACTACTGAAATTAAGGGAATTTATAATGAAAAAAGTTTGGAATTAGTTTTAAGTGTAGCAATCGTTTTGTGACTGTATGTCGGTAAAAGGCAAAGTCCAATTATGGTAGGTGGCGTAACTTGGGAATCCTGATTGGGTTGATGTGGTGAAACAAACTTTTTATTGAAATATGATTTTACACAGTGGTTTTCTAAATACCCAAATGTTCCGCAGAAAATAATGTTGCCATATGCAAAACTTCCTATACAAATTCAGTGGGTATCAACACAGTTTTGGGTTCGTTCACACACGGGGTCAGGTAGTGGTAAGCTGGCACTTTTTGTCTGGAGTATGGTGAGGCTTATTACATAAATGGTAGTAATGCTTTTTGTTCCGGATGTGAATTAACCCTAAGCCTTTGGCCGGCATAGAATAATTTGGCGACAACAGTTTTTTGATGTAGTAGTGCTTGGATTAACTTATATGTAGATAGTTCTCGCAGATCCTTACTCTCATCCAACTTCAATGTTGGCGAAGTTGCCAAGTGCAAATGGATGGTAATCTGTGGCTTCCACTTCATATTATCTTTCACGCTTTGACAGGTGGTTACTGTTGACGATGGTTTTTAGTCAGCGCAGAACTTCCAGGTGACTGGTGGGTTTAGCAGCGATAATAATTTTTTTAATATTCAAGTTTTAGCTTGGCTTGGCCTCCTGCAGTCGGGTAACGCTAAGGTTTGGAATGGCTAGTAAGCAATGCAAAGTATTCTTACGGTGGCAATGGTCAAGTTCAGTCGGATACTGTAGGTGTTCAGAACCAACTAACTTAGGTTTTGGTTGAGCTTAAGCGAATGTGGGCTTAGTTGGGGCCTTCCGCCGTAATAAAGCACAATAAGCAACAAAACAAATCAAGTCAATAAAAAGCGACCTCCTTAGAGGTAATGCCGGTTCACTTAAGGTGAAAGCGCATGGTTTTTTGCTTTAGCCTACCGGGATTACCTATTTTTACTCACTTTTCAAACATCTTGAATAACTTCGTTCTCATTTCCGCCCTACAAGAATTGTCTTTAAGCTGTTTCTTTAATGTTCTAACACTTCATTTGGTAGAATGCGGGAGTGTAAAGATTTCAAGCCACACCAATATGGATGTTCTGCTCGCTCATGCTAGGTTTCATCGCAGATTGAAGTTTGGGTGGATAGATCCGAAGATACCACTGCCATTCACGAACGCACATCACTGCCTAACTTTTTCCGGGCTTGAGTCCACGGCACTGCGGCGACGTAGTCCACCTTCTTGGAGGTAATACCATATCAAGCTTTTTTTGGAATAAGTTGGCGGACTGCTCCCTTCTAAACAGTGCCAATGCCGAATGACACGCCCCCATATTATAGCGTCCATAGTAACTTCGTTTTCCGTAATGTGTTAAACGTCCATTTTGGCATCGAGGCATATGAAATAATGTCGAGCTCTAGCACTTCGCTAAAGCTGAAAAACTCAGTTAAACGATGTTTAATCTGAACTGTGATTTTCTGACAAGGATAGCCCAAGCCGGTCCTTAGATTTTATTGTTTTGGCCAATTACTGTTTCGGCATTATCCATTAGAAAGTTCTTTTTAATTATGAATTAGCGATTGAAATTTCACCAACGTCGGTTCCAATGTGTTCAATGCTTAGCGTCAATGGTTCCTAGGCATAAAAATTTCAATTTCATCACTGATAGTAAAATAAATCTCCTGGGTCCACCGCCTCGCAGATAGGCTGCGCACGCGCTGTTTTGGTAACACATGCCAACAACATTGGCTTCGGCTATGTGCACACCTACAACTTTTCACCAATGACTACCAACCTGTCACACACAAGGCCACCAGAAGCTCCCTTAGTTGAATAATTGTCAACTCAGCTTGCATTCCATCGCCACAAGACTCTCCGCAACAAAGGGTAACAGATACATAATTTTGCCTCGCCTTGTTTTTCGAGTTTTTTGCCACTCAAAATTCGTCAACTTCAAAAGGGCCGCAAGCCGAAGCGCTACTGGTGTTCGATTTGCTGTGCCAGCGACATAGACGCCAGAACTCCAACAAAATTCGCCGGTTTGCTGAATATTACGTAGCGAATCTTTAATAACCCACACTATGCAAAACCAATTAAAGTTGGATGATAGTTAAAGGACATTAAAAAAACCTAATAAAGGAGGCAAGGTTAGTTTGACCTTGGGCACCTTTGGAAGATATCTCAGCCAATAGGTCTTGGGCGCGATAATGCTATTAAAAGGTCATGGGCTAAACACCATGGCCCAATTGAGGTTGGTAAAAAGTATTTTTCTGGCAAGGCATAGGGGGGTATTCCATTAGGAATAGGCTAAAAATGATGGAAAAAGCAATCACTATCAGTCTTCATACTCTAAGAACAGCTTGGTAGATAACTAATAATGAAAAGTTTAAGATTCGAACTAACCGATAATGGGCCCGGTTTTTGGCCTGTTTTGCAGCATACACCTTTGTTTTGGTGGTTAAAATTACAAGAAATTCTGGTCTGCTGTCTGTTGTAAATTTTATAAACTATTTTAATTCATTTTCATCCCCTAAATGCGTAAAAAATATGATAAAACAACATCCGTCATTTTGCTGGGCAATCTTATTTTATAAAGTAGTTTCAATTAAATATACTAATATAATTAAATGTGTTTTTGGCTTAGCAAGCAAAACTCTGGCAAAAAACTCAAAAGGCTTTAAATGAATTTATCGCCAAAATCTAAGTCAAATTTAAATTAAACAAATTACAATTTGAATACAACTGGAAACTTTGCCAGAATGAAATTTATACAACCATTGAATATCGCGATATTTGTTGTGTATCGTGCTTTGGGCTTAGCTTGCACTCCTTATATATATCCCGAGCAAGAAAAAAATCAATGAAACGGAATACTAAAGATTATTTTTTAAGCACAGTAAATCGTTGCCTTGGTTGGGCCATTGGGTGCTTCAATTAATCGACTCTCTCCCACTCACCTCACTCTGCAGAACAGATAATTGGCATGTCAGGCTCTGGTTTGTACTGGGTTTTGGCTATCGCGTCATATGAATGGAATGGCTGACTATAACCTTGATCAATAGTGGTCAAAGTTTTTCTCCCCATATTTCCTTAAAAATGAAATTTAGCACCATGCCACAATACTTTAAACAGCGTTTTGATAGCAAGAGTTAAACTAATCATATATGGCGGGTCTTCTGTTACGGTTTAAACGTGTTTGTTTAAACCTTAACTGCAGACTGTGGTTAGGTGGCCTTTAGCCACTTACCATATTACAGGCATAGACTATAGCCTATGGCATGAATTTTCCTTGGGTGGTTTTTCTCAATGCTTATTCTTCGGTATGGTGTTTAAAAAAAGCTGTTGCCTATACCGACATTAATTCAAGTGGTGTTTTATTAGTTTTTTTGGTGGCTTTTAATGCTGACCTATATCAGTTTAGATTAGTCTCAGAAGGCCAAGGGCGTTGGTTTTTTGCAGGCTTTTCTATCTTTAACTGAAACCAATGCCTGAAAAAAGTTCGAGACATGATATTCAGCTCTTGAGCAGCCCTCATTATGCCTAATTTGCCCTGGTATAATCCGTGTTGGTGGGTGGCTGTGGAGTCATAATAATTTCATATTGGGTTTTAACCATATATTATTCAAACGAGCATTAGCAGCCAAAAACTTAGCTGAAGCACAGAAAGGTCCTGGGCTTTTTGGTGCATTCCTGAAACTGCTTGTAACCCTTTTTTGTTGTGTACCGGGTAATTGCCGCAGCAGTGCTGTTCACGATTTTAAGAACCGTCCGGATGAAAGCTTATCCAGCTTGAAATGAATTTGATGCCAAAGTAGGCTTGAAAAGGTTTAGTATTTGCTGCCTTAGTGGCCGCTATCGTGTCATCGCTTGCTTCAATGTGTAATAGGCGGTTCTACTATCTTCAGGCAATGGATGCTATACAGCAAATTCAAACAAAACGAGGAGCCAAACTCACTATGTGAAAGTGGGTCGAATCGTTAGTAATTGGTTTCAACATAGTCATTCGATTGATTTGTGCCAAGCCTTTGCTAGGCAGTTTTGATCCAAGCTTCCAGTATATTCAAGAATTTACTGGCTTCTTTACCCCCAGTATCGTGGTGATATTTATTCTTGTAATGTTCTTGGAAACCAATGAATTCATGGTGGCCATCTTAGCCGCAGTTTGGCTCAGCGGGCCCTATCTTTTTGGCCTTAAAATTCTGGTTACCCCCGAAGTTCCCTTTATGGACAGAGTAAGGAATAGTCCTTTTTAGCCTGTGTCCGCTTTGGCTGTTGTAGCATCAATACGCTTAACTAGACAAGTCATATATGATGGCGCACAAAGGGGTTGTATCACTGGTACGGTAGACTTTAAGAAACGAAGCCTTCCTTTTAAATGCCCTTTCCTGGTTTGCTAATGGTATTAATTCTTGCCGCACTTTATGCCACTTGGTGGTAAGACTAGCCAACTAGTTGGCTAGTTTAATAACATAAAAAAAGGTCAATATTGGTAACAATATTGACCTTTTTATTATGTGCTATAAATATCAGTAAAGGTAATTTTAACACAATACCCCAAGTTAGAAATCATTCCTTAAAAACCGAGTTCCTGCCGTTTATGAGCACCACAGCAAATACCTAATAAATTGACTAACACTGAGTTGGTAATAGTTGAACAAAAAGTAATCCTTTTTTTGTTCATGCGCGCATATAATAAATACGCATTAATGGGTAACAAACAAGCCGTTAGCAAACCTGCGCAGCCAAAATAATGGTCAAGGGTTTAATACTAGTCAGCGCCTAAAGCGGCACCCACCACTACTACACTTAAGCCAATAAGCCGAAACGCTAAGTTGCGCAGGCTAGTATTCAGTGGGACAGAATTTCTGTCATGGCGTAGCAGTAGCAAAGGAGGCGCTGTTAGCGCACTGGCTCAAAGCCCGCAGCAAAAATAAGCCACTCCCACATTGTGGCGGGAAAAGGAACCAAATACGGCCTCAAATTGGTAAAAGCATAATCTGCTACCACCTGAACAGGTAAGCGCTCGCTAAACCAGCTGGCGGCGGCTGTAGAGGCTATCAAAATAGTGATTAAACTCCCAAACAAATAGAGACAGCCGTAATGCGGTTTCGAACAGTGCTAAGGTCCTCTAACCTATGCCATTTAGCTTTTACCCGCGGACGCAAGTAAAAATAAGTTATAAGGCACAAATAAGTAGTACGATCAAGGCAATCACAGTGGAGTAAAAACTACCTTGAACGAATTTGTGAGGCTAAATAAGCTTGAAATAATCCAGACAAATCACGGTTTTAAACCAACAAAAACCGTTGGTTATAAAAGCCAATGCCAAATTATAACACTAAGGTCCAGTAATATCCTTTAAATATAGCGATAAGAGCCAAAACCCAACAAACTCCCTGCCACCCTGATATCAGCAAACCCGCAATATTGGAGTCAGCGAATCATGGCCTTTGCATAAAATGGCATTCAATCCCAGCGCAGAACCCTGCCAAATTACCAGCCTCATAAGCCGCGTTTCCGGCAATACAAATGCCACTATAATCAAAGCAAAACAAGGGGCCAATTTCCACCACGAGTTTTGTAATAATTCCGCAGGTTTTGCGCTAAACCCTGCTGAGTGACTAACCGAGCCCGTGCCGAACATTTCTTGTAAACAATGTGGCCAAGGTGGCGAACAATAAAGCCCAAACAACAAAAGATAACCCCCCCGGTTAAAAAAAAATTAAGCCCCCCAGCAAAAACCGGCTAGCGTGCTAAGGCCGTAACAAGTATTCCGGTCCAATAAACGCTGCAGATACCAAAGACACCCGGTCCAAAATATTTTTTTAGTTTTTGTAGCATTTAGGGCACTATCCTTTTAATCAAATGTTTTTGACGACTTAATAAATGATATTTAAACCTGCTGCCATAGTTACTCTTGGCTAAATCGGCAATTAATCCAACAATTTGCCTATTCTTAAGGTTTTATTGGTTTGCACACCCCAATTTTCGAAACTGCTCAACTTGCCTGACTAAGTTGCCCTTACCGCTACTAAGTTTGTTCATCGCACCTTCAAAAAGCTTTTTTGCGAAGGACTCAATAGACTTACGACTTTTTCCATATCCACGATTAAAACCATGGAACTTGTCGTAAAAAGTTTAGCCGCATGCCTGCATCAATTGGGCGTTTTTGATTTTGTATTCATATTGCCCAACATATTGTTAATTGTGTTTTCCGTAGGCCACCAGCATAATTAAGTCCGGGGCTTGGACTTAGCAATAAAATATTATTGTCAAAGGCGAGTTTAAGTAAATCTGGAGCAAATGATCAGCCCGCCAATAAAAATGCGGATCAATACGGAATAAATAGCAGTACATAATCCAAAAGAACGCAAGCTCCTTAAGGTCTTGATAATCTTTTTTACCCCAGTTTCTTGCTTTAAATATGTTTCCGCAGAGAATTAACATGATCTTTTAAAAATGCCCTGCCCGACATATTCTCATCTTGTTGTTAAAATAACGCTCATAGGCGGCAAGCGATACCTTAGAGTCAATGATCACGTCTTTATCATTGGGCAGATTGCACCACCACATCTGGCCTGATAGCTTTTTACCTGCCTCCAATTTTTCACAAGCGCAACCTTGGGTATCAAACTCATGGCCTTCACGCAAACCTGAACTCTTTTAAGAATGCGTTCAAGCACCGCACTTTTCGCCCAGTTTCCCTGAGCTTTATTATCGCCCCTTTAAGGCCTTAGTATAAGGCGGCGGCATCTTTGGGTAAATTTGCAGGTTCAGCTCTTTTAGACCCATGATGGCTCGGTTTTAAGTGAGGCCTCTCTCCTGCCCCCTTGCTTTTAACATACTGATTCAGTTACTTGGCGGCTTAAAACCGCTCTAATTTGTTTCTTTCAGGGTGACAGTAAAAACTGTCCCTAAACCTGCTTTACCCTGGCTTGATTGAATTTCTCTTGCCTTTGTTCAAAGATTAAAATGGCTAGGTTTTCAAAAATTGACTTTGTAACGTTGCTACGGTGATTCAAGAATATGCAGTTTGTCCTGACTGCAATTTGCTCTTGCTCAAAGCGCGCGCGCTTGTTGTTCAAGTTTGTGGCGCAATTCTGCGGCCAAATTTGAATTGGCCTGTTGAATATTGAATGCTGCATTGCTGCTTTTTCTGTTCGAGTTGGCTATACGTTTCAAACTTGTTGACCCAATTGCCCAATGCGTTTTGATCTAACATTTGTTGCTACGAAGCTTGATTTCTGTTCATCAAGCAAACTTTGTATTTGGCTTTTCCTTGTTTAGCGATTTGTTGCTCGCATAATATCTAGCTGGTGTTCACTCAGTAACTGCGCTCTGGTTTGACCTATTGTATGGCTAATGCCTTCTTAGCCGCCGACGCCCTTTAAACAAAGCCGCACCAACAAGCAGCCAAACAAAAATGCCCCACTTAAATAAATAAAAAATTAAAGGCTCAATCGAGGAAGGAAATGAATAAACATGTAGGGCTCCTTATTAGATAATGGCAGGAAATAACCGGAGAAATAATAGAATAGCCCCCAGTAAAAGCGCAGTTTTACTGAGGGCAAAGGAGCAATAGCAGAACTTATTAGGCAATTGGCTTGAGCAATCTTAATTTTCCAAATAGCCGGACCTGTCTCCAATGGGCGTTTGCCCCCCGTGGCTATGCTTACTGCAAAACGGTGACCGCATATCTTCTACGTCAAATTCATAAAATGGCCGTCCATCACCTAAATCAGCAAAAGCCACTACACGCGATTTTTTTAATCGCATTTAGAGGAACTAAATAGGCGGCCGCCCCCCACTGCCCAATCAAAATACACAGCTTGATGTTATTGCGATGCTTTGTTTACGGTTGCAAAGGACCTCGTTTCAGCTTTGCCGATGCATGCCAATTAAACCGGTTTTCTCCAACATCATATGTGTCCAACTTTATCCATACGAGTGGCACGTATGAGCGTGGGATCCCGCAGGAACCGACCACTTCCGTTGCCTCACGGCATCAAAATCTGGTTCCCACGTAACTAAATAATTAATTATGGAGTAACAACGCGGTTTGGTTAAACTCAACGAGATTGCGGCTATCCGGTATCTGTATAGCCCTTCACCGTTGTCTAACTGGTTTGAATACGTTTAATGTGCTGCATCACGGCGGTTTAACATTTTGCCGGAAAAGTAATCACGCGGTTTCAACCCACGTTTCCATTTGTTTTTAATATCTTCTTTGGTCACTGTATTCAAATTAACTCTGCGAGGTTTTCTTTAACTCACTTCCCAAGTCACTTCTGGCCAGTCTTCCAATTTGGGCGGTTCAAAACGAGGCTGGCCCGAGCCATCTAAATGAAAAGTGTCATGGCGGAGTTGCCGCACAATTGGGGATCATCACCAACGGGTTTAAGAAGCCGCATGAAGTGGCAAGACTTTAATTTTTAATCACTCAAACAACAGTGGTTAAACCTCCTAGACCCTGGTCTACTATGCCTAGTCCATTCACTCTTGAAGATATCCAAACGTAACTTTTCTTCAGTGGTTTGTGCAC
>Ga0163217_1001263_pt1 | contig 13033 bp, 5 predicted proteins | sample SynspAceP_FD_185933 | JGI IMG/M metagenome (GOLD analysis project Ga0163217, IMG submission 185933) | Saline lake microbial communities from Ace Lake in Antarctica - Synechococcus sp. Ace-P (PacBio error correction) | ecosystem: Environmental > Aquatic > Non-marine Saline and Alkaline > Saline ...
AGACCATCATGCGGCGAGTCTATTAAATAGATTTGTTTGGTGGGACAAAAATCTGGTTTGGAACTCACTTGTAGGAAAAAAAAGAAATACCACTAATTTCTAGAAATTAAAAAGCCGGTCAAATCGTCGGGCTTATTTTTTAATAATCCTAATAAAGTTAATTTAGAGAAATCATGGATAACTTAAAAAAATGAAAAATAATGCTCTCGAATACTATATCCATTCAACTACAACAAAGGTTGAAACAATTAATTTTCTTTGGATATCCATTTCCCAATACAATCTCTTCTGACATTTCCATTTTCAATCAAGAATTCTAAGAGTCATTCCCCATCTAAAGGTCTTTTAGTATCTATAGCATTGTTAATCGCTAGTTGAAATAAAAACCTAAATAGTTTGTAAAAACGCATATTCATATTATCCGGAACCAAAGAATGTAACGTCACATAAGAGCTGTATCGATAATAGACTTAGCATACCGTTTCTAGGAAATGAAAATACAACCACAAGACCAATTCTATGGTGTCCATCACCGACCGAAGAATATACGATCTACTTATGGACTCAATTACCAGTCTCGCATATCATACTAATTCATTCCTTATAAGCCTCTAAGATAATACTGGGTTATCGTCAGATCAATAGCCATTTTGGTCAAACATTTTAAATTACATTTATTATATTCCATGGAATAATATTTCGATCCATAAGGTTCCAGCTTTGTGAATCTGTCTTCAATCCTATTATCCACTACAAATTTGACCACTCGTCTTTCATTTGCTTATTCTCATGATATTCACATACAGCCATCTAGCTTACCAGATTCATCGTAATGTACTTATAGACAGTACAGTTTCCAAAAATAATATTCCAATCCATTCTCCCCCAATCCCTTTAAAAGGAGTTTGAAAATTAGCTAGTTCCGTAATCAAAAGAATACTCCACATAATGCACGGTGCAGAAGACCTAGAGTGTGTGGAAATGGATGGGGGGGGGAATGTTCTGTATACAATTAATAAAAATGATAAAAAAAATAGCTGTAATGTATAATATTGGGTTTGAAACTCCAGAAAAATTAAGTGTATTTAAGAGATTTCGAGCTAACGCAGCGTTTCAAGAAAAAAATGTGAGAAAAAGACTTGTTTGATTTTATTAAAGTACATAAATTAGTTTAACAAAAATGGAATAAATAAAACTGTACAAAACAAAGCCTGTGGTAAAAACAAGAGTCAAGTAATCTTAATTTTTTATGAGAAGACTTCTATACCAGTATCCGTTCATAACTATCACCTATTATCGCCAATCGCAAAAAGCGCTCTGTTTAAAGCTTTTATTACATAAATGCAATTAGAGCCTATTTTAACTCTTACCTTTGCCACTATTCGCTGATAAATATCTTCTAAAGCTTTTTAATTACAACGCATCCTAAAGACCGCAGCCATAAGATACCACACAACGCAGCCTTTGATACCTATTCTATTATCGTGAAGTGTCCTACTTTGATTCGTTCGTTCTCTGAGCACTACTACAACTTTTTCTAATTACCACGGGCTAGAACCCGCATAACTACATAACTCACTTCCACTTGGTCTTAAAAGCGACACAACCAGCAGTCGTTAAACAACTACATCAAACAGCCTGTTTTGTTTCCACTATAAACAAAGTATGGTTTTAGACGGTTAGATATAGTCCATTTGATGACTCCTCTTAACCATTTTGCAATGTAATCAATCTGAGAGTGTTTTTAGCTTCTTTTTTGACGTGCTTCACAAGAAACGCTCGTTTTAAAGAAACTCTACAAACCACCTCATCAACGTTAGATCCCTAATACGACGCTTGTCTCCGGCTAATTTGTTTTAACTTTCGTTCTCGAGGAGTTTTTTTATCTTAACCTCGAAATGAGTCCTGGTCCATTTTCAAAGCAATTCTGTTTGATGTTTTAGAAATACCCTCAAAGTTGTTTAATTTTTACCTGTTTTGCATACTCACCAAATCAGCTTGAATCGCTTTTTATACTGTCTTATCTTTTGAGAGCTTCCATCTGATAAAACGTTTTACTGCTAAGTCTCACTCCTGCGACCTTTTTCTACTGACAATATTACATACCGCTTAGATATTCCCGAGAGTCAAAAATACAGCTATATTATAAGTGCATTATATCTATCCTGTAATATCTCTCCAGCACACACCTGCACCCTAGAACTACCTAAGATTAAAAACTTTTAAACCCGAACATGTTTTGGCGAACTGCAGAATAGTAATTATCACTTCTGCTCAATCCGTCTATCGTCCGTATATAACTAAATGGCTAACTGTCTATTCTAAAAGATATATTAATATCTTCCTAGAGTCATAAGTCAAGAGAGAATTTTTGATATGACGACAACCTACGCGAGTCTCCACGATTAAAAATCGAGGTCTCAAGTCCGCTCATATAGAACTGTATCTAAGACTGTGTATATAAAAGCCCACCGAGCGTGGGTTTGCCTATAGAATAGTAGACAGAATTCACTTAAGCAGTCTGTAGCTATGATGATACATCACCTATCCCCTCTCCGAGTCTACCTCTGATTTTTTATTCTTATAATCGTAACATTGAGAGTTGTAAACACTCTTCACACCCCCGTCGTATAATTAATTGCTTGGTTATCGACTAACTTTACGTGATAAACGCTCCTGCGCGGACGGAATTATCTATTACTCACCGTTTTATTTACTAATTTACTTCGCTTGAAAACACGCCACTATATACACAATACCGTTGTTGGGGCAGCTAAAACACTCCACTCCTTTAAATCGAATTCCTAAGAATTAAATCATATCTTATTCTTACTTTGTTATCCTAACGTAAGAATACTATTTTATCTAACTTATTAAAAAATCGAGCGAATATAGCGACAAATATGTGCTGAATTAAAGTTTGAAAGACTGTGAAAGCAACAGCAAAGATTCTTGATTCAAGATCCCAAGCAAAAATTTAGACACACGCGTACGAGGCATCCTTGTGGAGAGCCTCGCGCGTTACAGCGTGACGGATAACAGAGAAATGCAGAACAATTGCCGCAAGCTACAGATATTTACATTCTAAAGAAAGGACGGAACAATATATCGCTTTTTAAGGATCACATGTATTAAAGTCAACCACACACAAAAGTGAATATTGAAAAGCGAAATGCAAAATTTGGATAAAAAATTCAGACAAAGTAGATAAAGGGACACACTTCAAAAAACTGTAAATAAGCTGATCTACTTAGAGAGTAAAGAACACTGATCTGCAGAGAGATTTCTAAATTCGTCCTGCGGAAAAGGAAGGTAATGCGGATGGTTAGTGAATGCGATTGGACACCCACTTGCAAAGTCTCGTAATTGAAATGACAACATGCGAGAAAGGCTGGTATGATGTCAAGACGACTAAGTTTGTATATAAGCATTATCCGAGGTGCGACCTCAATTTGCGACAATTAACGAACAAGATTAAAGCGTTGTCGAACAAATACAATGAACCCAGCATCACCTGAAAATATATAACGTCAACACACAAACAAATCGGACTATAACATTCATAGGCACTTTTGCGTGTATAAATTATGGTTTTGTGTATATATTTATAATGACCGGAAAAATTCTTTGTTTGCCTTGAATAAAAAAATAAACCATAACGAAACTGCTTTTGATTAGTGCTAGTTGGAAATCCTACGATTTCTGCACCCACTGATATATAAAGCCCGACTTGTGCTGTAATTTGTAAAAGTCAATGCAGAGAAGAGAATTCAACTAAAAATAAATAAATCAAACTTGAAGCGATAACAAATACATCTTTCGGAACCTAAAACCGAATTCTATGATATCATAGCGCTACAGGAAAAGAAATGTTCAGATAAACCATCTTCTGCCATTTCTAAAATATTCGACCAAATCTCTATTTCTGAACGAGAAATAAAGCATTTACGGACTTTGGTTAATCCCTATATCCGGAACAAAAGGGTAACTTCGACGATTAATAAACCAACACACAATCATAAATCGCAAAATATGCCCGTATAACCGGAAAAACCTACAGAATAAACAAACACTAATGATATGGGAGTGAGTTACGTGGCATCTGGATATACAAAAGAATGCAAATTGAAATTGATCATGTAGAACCTTTCTGTCCATTCAACGATAGTAGACAAAGAGCCTCAAAACTGGGACTAGTACAACCTGACTTGGACCACATTCGAACTATGGGGAATTGGAAAATGTGAAAGTAACGCAAAAAAAAATAAATCAACTCCGTATCAAAATATAAAAGCATCTATCATCACATATCTAACCATCATCAACAGAGTCCAAGTACACTAATTTACTTGCGCCAAAAAAAGTCTATAAGGTGCCAGTATTAATTATAACGATTATGATAGCGAGTTTTTCCTTTTAATCAATTAATATTAAAAAGTGAATTAGGGAAGCTTAAAAGGCTGAAAATACCTGTTCAATTCGTGTAGTTTACATAAGCGGGCAAACAATAATGTTTTTTTGCTCACTTTCACGATCTGTTATATCTGTTAATATTATGGTATTTTCTTTAACGTAATAGGCACAAATGCTGAACAGAACTCTCCCTTGTTGCTGTTTTTCCCTAGGTATTTTATTTCTTCGAAGCCCCATATTAACTGCAGTAAAGCTGTGTTGCCGAAAACAAGAATTCTACCGGGATCTTTGGCGTTTGCCCTCAATACCTCCTAGCGGAACTGTTTCCGGTCGTTCCAATGTTCCGCTCACAATATTCGCTCTCTAAAAATTAAGGTGACCCGAAAAAACCTCTTAAACTTTACCTGTATACCTAAGACAACTAGCCTTTAAATGGCAATCAATACAGATTTAGACGCCATGCCGATAGCTTTTTTCTTGTTCGATACGACTTATCTACAATAATCATCCTTTAAAACGGAACATTTTCGCCATGTGGACACTATTATAACCCCATGACGTTCCTGAGGTAAATAAAGTCCAAACAGGACCGCCCTTCAATCATAATGAACAATGTGGGTGGAATAAAGCTAGTAAATTCTTGACTCTAAAAACTATAGGCTAATTTCTTCACCACATTCTTTATCTACACACGGTGGTGCCGGATCTGCCCTGATGTCCACAACGCGAGATCCACAGTGTTCCCCATCAGCAAACCCCTTGTTTCCATAATCTCCCTTGAAGTCCGTTACCGATATCTCTCGACAGTACTGTTTGAATTGCTCGCTACCCACCTGGTCGAGGCACACCACAGATGCCTTGATGTCTGGTTATGACCGCTGACGAAGCCTATACCTACACTTAGAGCTGAGAGAAGAGTATACTTAAGCTTGTCTGGCTACCTAGGTTTGTTATATACGCTTATTCTTGCATCTGGATCCTGTGAGGAACTAATAATGTGTTTTGTTAACTGCCACGTCTGTAAGCCCTCTTCCCCTTCATTACCTGCTCTCAGGCGTTGTCTGATCTTTCTCTCCACTTTTCCACCTCCTGCGGCTCGCTATTGCTCCAAGGCTCGTCTCTCACCACTTAAATTCCAATTGCCTTGCAGTATATAAGCAATCTGAATTTATCACCCTTAGATTTGCGCTGTGTCTGTCTTTATCCATCGCAACTAATCGCACTTTTAGTCCTTTCTAAATCGTCCTTAAATCTTTCCCCAGGGACCTATTTCTAGCTATCCAAATGCGCTGAATCCGATGCCTCCACTTTGCCTTTACAGATGCCAGAATCAATAGCCCCTGGGTATGACCCGCCCCTCGACCCATTCCCTTTCTCTAACACCAACTTTAGTGCTCCTATCTCCGAAAGACAGTGTCAATATACTTCTTCAAATACCCCCTTTCTCAGGCTATATAGTCTGCAATCGAATTGAGCGACAATGGACCCACCATGCCCCCCATATGAGCGTCTTCATATAGTTCTATTATCATGAGCCATTCTTAATTACCCAAGGAATATATGAGTACAATTCCTCCGAGTATCATTACGCGAGTATCAGAACAATATTTGTGCCATTACTTCTCTCGAACTCAAAAGAGATATTCATTGTCCTGATATCAACCTACACAAAACATATAATTTAAAACAGGAATGAGAGCAAGGCAATAGCGTTTCATAAGATCCACTATCTTCCCCAGAAGGTAAACTAGTCTAATCGGATAAAGATGGAATCTTGACAGACGCGGGCCGTCTCCCCGACGTGTTGACGGAACGACTTTATAAAACTGCTATATACATAAATACGTATGCTGCGTATCGCGCTGGTCACTAACTATAATAATGTCAATAATTAACTTTCCTCTGAGTACTGATTTTTGTGGGGCACCACTTCAATACGAATCACTAAAAAAATCTCCTCTGATCTTCAGACACAGAACACTATGTGACATACACAGGACACAACACCTATTATAGCAGTAATACACGTCGGTTGGGGTGTGAGTTCAACTGTGTATATTTACCTGGTGGCCGCAAAATCTAGGAATTCTGCGGCTCTGGGTAAAAAAAATTAAAACAAAACAAAAGTTGCTAACGTGCTCAGACGGAAAACAAAAAGGTTTACCCTTGCTCCCACTACTCCATAGCTAAAAACGTTGTGCATAATGTCTCAAAACCGTAAATCTGAATTGAAAATTGAAGAAAAAAGAAACATCTTTGGCTAATTGACGATATGGGTTTTTTTTTTTTCGTGCTGATTAATAACTTTGGATTTTCGAGATTGACGGCTTAAAACAGAACTGTAACTGAACATAAATGTTCCACGACACCTATTATGTAATGCTAATGTTTATCTGAATATTCCATATCACTCGCTGACTTTTTAGTGTACCTATCCGAATGTTACGTCGCGCAATCGTTATAAACACTACGGCAAAATCTTGTATTTTTAATGATTTCGGACATAAGCCGATTTCGATCACATTTCTAATGCTCACATCGGTAATTCCATCCGAGAAATTGCTGAACCTCAATCGAGATATCCACCTTGATGCGAATTGTGAAAATATAGACGTGATGGAATAATGCTTTTACGTTTATTATAAAATCCAACTGACTTTATCTAATCGTGCTCGACAAGAAGCGAATAAGAAAACTGGAACGAATTGCAAACGCGAATTGCGAATAAAAAAAAACACTTATGTGACAAACAACGGTAAACCATGAGCACAATCCTAATTTGGCTCAAAAAAAGTCATATAACGTTGTAGAGTTTTCGCTCTTATGAATATATAATACAGAAAGGTGAATTTAGGGAGTAAACACAAGGCTAAAATAACTTCAATGGGTAGTTTTTACATAAGCGTCAAAGCCAGCTATTTTTGCTTCACTTTTCGAAGCGTTTCTGTCACATTTTAGGTGTATTTCATTTCAAAGTAAGGGCATAAATAGTGCTGAGCGAGAGAGCATCACCGCTATGTTGGCGTTGTTAATTCCATATGATTCACTTTTCTCGAAGCTCCACACCCATAGAAATCGATAGTCTTCCGAAAACCAGTCCTACCGTACTTGCGTTTGCCCTCAATAACCTTCCTGCGAACTGTACGCCCGTTCAGTGTTTCTGCTAGTCATTCGCCTCTAAAATAGGTGACGGGGGATTCACAACTCTTGTGTTTTACCATTACAAAAACAACTAGCCTTTAAAAGGCAATCAATTACGATTTAGACGTAGCCACTGATAGGCTTTTTTTCTTGTTGAGTACGACCATTCTAAAAACAACCTTTTAAAACGGAATTACTTTCCACTTGTACCATATTACTGCAAGGAGACGTCTTTCTGATGGCAAAGAATAGCCAACAGAGCCGAGACCTTTATAGCGATCCTATGCGCAATAAACTGTAGATTCTTGACTCTAAGAAAACTAAAATTTCAGCACCAACACTATACTTGGCTCGCCCTGTGTCGCAACACAGTTTTCCCAAAAAAACTTGTTCCATAATCTCCCTGGACTCGTTGTTACACAGAATCTTGAAATTGGGGAGTGTTCTTTCACCGTCGACATGATATCCTTGAAATGTCTGAATACGTGAAACAAGAGCATACATAAAACTAAGCCTGAGAGACGGCGTAATTAAGTTTCTGGCTTATCACCGCTCTTCCAGTTTACCCTTATTCTTGGCAGTCGTCGGAAATCGTGGACTATTAATGGGTGTTTTGTTACCTATACCTGGTCCCTTATTACGTGCTCAGGTCGCTTGGTCCTTGGATCTTTTGCCCCATGTTTATGCGCTTCGCTAGCTCCAAGTTTTTTTACTAGCGAATCTTCGTGTAAGACTGAATTACACCCTAGATTTGCGCGTGGTACTTCTATCCATCCACAATCGCACGTAATTTTGCTTAAATTTCCTTTAAATCTTCCTCAGGTACCTTAAACTCCAAGGTATCCATGGCTCGCATTTGCCTACAGGGCACAGAGAATAGCTTGGTAATGACCCGCTGACCATGTCCTCTTCTCTAACACCCATCCTAAAGACAGTTAGAATACTCTTCAAATCACCTTTTCAGGGTATATTGACCGTGTGCGGAGAGTCTATTGTAGCTCCTATGCCACCCGAAGACTCTACACATCTATAGTCAAGGACGCCTATTAGAAAAAAGAATTCCAAAACGCATAGAACAATGTCCATCAGCTACATCAACTAATAATAATCCTCGATAACCTACTAAAGCACGCAAAGTTTCACACGAAAACTACAGCTCAATATTTCTGACCACTTTTCTCCACATAGATAACACTGGTTTAAATGGATAAAGATAACTAAGTCAGAAACACGTCTAAGAGCAAAAAACGCTATAAAATAGTCGATGTAACTGCCGGTACTTGTAACTGGGAATGCGAGAGAAAAATAACTTTCTTGATACTATTTTGTGCCTGCATACTTAAATTACGAAAAATCCCATTTTAACAACTGATCATACTGACTGGTCTCTAACCAGCTATCCACACGGCCTATAATTAAAGACAGCGCCCTGTGTCAATCTATCTTTCTGTTAATATTATTATGTCCGCAAAAATCAATTTGATTTGGCTTTGAGATAAAAAATTAAAACATAACAAACCGCTTTGCTAGCGCGTGTTGGAAAACCATCAGGAGTGCTGCACCGACACTAATCAACATCCCGACCGTTGTCGCTTTAATTGATAAATGAAAAATAAGCCGGATAAATATGAAAAGAAATACTTGAAGAATATGCTTGATCGCTGCGCGCGATATCATATCAGCATTGCATAATGTCATTATTTCATGGTTTTGTGGATTACAAACTTAGGACAAGCAATCACACAAAAGTCAGCGCAACAGCTTCAACGTAGTTCAAAGGATGAGTTGCCATCGCCTATGATATCACATATACTTCTAAGGCAGGTCTCTATAAAAACCATCCCACGAAGAAGATCCAGTGTCAACTTTCCAGAAGAGCGAAATAAACCGGACAGCCCTAAACGGAAGAAAGCACAATTATGGCGCTCTAAGCGTCTTATATTTGTCTCGCGGAAACGGCACGTGAGAGATGAAATCATACACACAACGAAAACATAAATTAAGTAATAAAAAAATTGGGGAATCTAAAAATCATTATTGATGTATGGTACTATCCCTGGTTTTGGAGCGTTTGTTAAAAAAGTCAAATAAACAATTTTTTGATGCCAGTTTATTGCATATGCAGAAAACATAAGAAACAAGAGCTCTGAAAAAATAAGAGTAAGAGTTTGGAAATAAAAAACTAACAACAACAATAGTCTCAACCGTTGCACAATCCCAAAGTATTGGCTCAAAAAAGTATAGAATAAAACGCGCTGTTTTGTATAGGTTTGTGTTTCATCACATTAATGATGAAAAAATGAATTTAGGAGCTTAAAAAGCTGGAAAAATAACTGTCAAGTGTGTTTTTAACATAGCCGTCACAGCAGTATATGTTGGCCTTCACCTCCGATGCCGTTTTTTCTGTGAAAGTTAAGTCACTGTTCCTTTAATATAGGGCCGAGAGGCTGACAGATGCCATCCTGTGCTTGTTATCCTAATCGTATTTATTTTTCGAACGCCCCCATCAAACTGAGTAAGTGTTCCGAAAACCAGGTCTCTACCGTACTTTGGCGACTTGCCCTCATATACTCCAGCGGACTGTTACGCGTTCATGTTTCGCTCAATATCGCCTCTAAAATAGGTGACCGAAAAACTCTTTCTTAACCTTCCCTAAACAACTAGCCTCTTAAAGGCAAATCACTACCATTTAGACGATGCCCTAAAGCTTTCTGTTGAGTACGTATCTGAGAGAAACATCAGCCCTTTAAACGAATTATTTCCCTTGTGACATATCATAATGAATCTTGTTTTGATGTAAATAAAGCCAACACGGACCGCCTTATAAGTCCATGTGTTGGAATAAACTGTAAGATTCTTCTACTCTAGAACACATAATTTCACCAACTACCTACCGTCCGCACACAGTTTTCCCATAACAAACCTTGTTTCCCAATAATCCCCTATAGTCGCTTACGATACTGAAGTGGTGATGCTTTACCGTCGGCACCATGATAGCCCTTGAGTTCTGTATTACGTGAAGCAAAGCAGAAATAGTACCAATAAAAGGCAGAGAGAAGTAATCTTAACTTCTGGCTTACCAGGTATTAACGCTCTATTCTGCAATCTCGATCTGTTAAGAACTATATATGTGATTTTGTTACTCGATACTTGCTTCCTTAATACTGCTCCAGGTCGTTGGTCTTGATCTTTTGCCCATTTTAATGCGCTCGCTACTGCTCCAAGTCTTTTTAACTAGCGTTAATCTTGCGTTTGGTTATGATCTGATTATCACCCTTAAGATTGCGCTGTGGTACTTCCTTTATCCAGTCAGCACACTAATCGCACGTATTTTCTTAACTGTCTTTAAATCTTCCTCAGTACCTTTACTCCAAGGTATCCATGCTCGCATTTGCCTTACAGACCAGAATCCAATACACGGTAATGACGCGAGCTAGACCATGCCTTTTCACTACACACATACCTAAAAAGACAGTTGTGAATACTCTTCAAACTTCACGCTAAGTGACGTGGCGACTAATGTGAGCGAATGCACCAAAAAGCTCTCATCCTATACATAGCCCAGAAGAAAAGACTATCCAAACGCAGAACAATGTTGCCATACAGCGTTACGATCATAATCCCAAATATCTCTAATAAACCTACTAAACAAAGTTTAAACGAAAACTACAAGGCGGCAAATTTCTGACCACTCCCCATAAATAACACTTGGTTAAAGGATAAAGATATCTACACGTCTAAAACGAGTCTAAAAACGTATAATTAGTATACGAATACTCCGCGGTACCAAACTGGAGAAATCTGAGAAAATACCAAACTTTCCTTCGATATGGACCGATTTGCGATGCCAATTACTTAAAGTTAACGAAAAACTCCTATTTACCAAAAATACTTGTGAACAGCACCAATACCCTATAGAGTAATGCGGTTCTGTTATTAAAGTAAGCCGTAAATAAATACTATGTCCGCAAAATCTTTCGTTTGCTCCTGGCAAAAAAATAACTAAATCAAAACAAAAAGCTCTTGCTACGCTGCAAGACGAAACAAAAAAGTCCTTGCCGCTACATAACCAAGCTAAAGCGCATTGTGCATTTGCTATACGTTAAGCCATAGATTGGTACGATATGAGTAAATTAATAGTCAAAAAGCGGGAAAAACACCATCAATATCTACTCGGAAAATCATTTTGAGGATTTTCATCAGAGAAGAGTAATCTGGAAATCAGGCTCGGTGAATCGAAGTTATTCGCTCTGCGATTAACGCTTGTGCAAAAGCGAGAGAAAAAAAAGAAAGTAGAACTATTAACCAGCTCATCAGAAGCGATAAGAAAGTGTTCTATTGAAAATTTTGACCAAAACAAAACCTGACTGAATTACATCGCAAAACACTTAGAGAGAATAATACACAATATCGAGAGAGAGAGAGAACACATAGCGAGATGATTAAATCGACACTTTGGGTTGTTAATACTTCACAAACGTGGTCGAAAGAACATAGCCACAGTATTCACTACTTGATAATTCGAAAGATTGAATTTTTATATCGACAATTATCTATTGCAAAATCGGTTAAAATTCACCGAAAAACAGAGAGATCGAGTATAACGTAAAATAAAAATCGCAGCGGTATTCTTACACGAAAAGTGGAAAATGAATTGTGAAAATCGTTACGAATCTTAACATCTCAAAGAATGGATATTAAAGGAAACGAACAAGTGCTGTAATAAGAAAAAACGCACACCAAACTTGGCAACGGCCTGGACGCGGACCGGATGACAAGTTGAGCCTTGATGGAACCAAGCGGAACCCTTTAAAAACAAATTAAACGCCGCTTATCTTGTTTGACCTTGGGGTCTTGTCAGTGTCTGTAGGTTTCCTGTCTGTATAAATTTAAAGTACGTCCAAATCCACAGGTTGTGTGAATTGTGTGCTGATTTTATATAAAAAAAGTTAAAAACCCAACATACCATCTTTTGTCTTGTGAGTTCGTCTTTGTTTGGGGGAAATCGGGGTCGGGTTGCTGGAGTCATTCCTTGGGCCTGCCCTGCCCAACGAATGCCATACCTGCCCCCGAAGCTGGGTCTTGCATGAGAGTAATGATAACATTATCAGATTTAAGAACAACCCCTAAAACAGGATTTGAAAAGTTTGGGAATAATTTCAATGTATTGTCATAGTACAATCAACGGTTGAAAGGAAGTAATTTAAGACCACACTATCCTTACGGAAGTGTAAATATTAATAAACCCTTTTAACTGTCTTCACCTGAGGAACAAAACTTATCTCTCTAAAATATCCTTAATCGGTGCTACACTCATTAATACACCGCTCGCTGAGTTTTTCTGGCCCAGCCATTGAGGACAGCGCCGCCGCGTTGTGGTGGTAGGGCGCCCTGTGGCGCAACACCCGACTGATCGCGGCCCCTCCTCAAAGGCAAAGCCGAGGACCCCGCCGTCGTGTGGTGGAATCCGGCTGGTCGC
>Ga0163217_1028753_pt1 | contig 13033 bp, 9 predicted proteins | sample SynspAceP_FD_185933 | JGI IMG/M metagenome (GOLD analysis project Ga0163217, IMG submission 185933) | Saline lake microbial communities from Ace Lake in Antarctica - Synechococcus sp. Ace-P (PacBio error correction) | ecosystem: Environmental > Aquatic > Non-marine Saline and Alkaline > Saline ...
GGCTAAAATAAATTCTGTCCAGTTATTCATTTACACTAACCTAAAAATTGGGCACATGATTATTTGCCTGTTCATTATCGAAATCTGTTCCTATTGGGCATCATCATTCCTCGAGCCAGAGATAAGCAAGGATTCGATATTCGTTCCTTTCGTTTGGACGCAACGACACAACCTAACTTGGCCATCGTCATTGGCAAATGGTCCCTTTCGCGCCTGGGAAAGGTCATGTTCCTACTTTTCTTTTTATAGGCCTGAATTAAACATTCAGACGGCTAATAAATGAATTTCTTTGCGGGTGTTCATAGGTAGTGTATTCCTCCCCGTTCTAAACGACCATAGGATATCCGACAATCAGCAATTTGCTTATCATCGTTAAAACCAGCGTGCCTAATCAATGATCACGCCGGTGTTGAGAGCTTGGTATCCTTTACGCTTAGCAATTCTAGAACCTCAGTTCGCTCTTCGCCCAAACCCGGCCTAATTTATTGGTGCGCGTTATATACAATGTTCAGCTCGGGTACATCCGTTCCAACCATTCCGTTCGCAAAAAGTTCGCCCAGTGGCAATCGGGAGAATCAGAATAACTAAAAACATCTCGCTAAAGTCTGATAGACAACGACGTTCATTATTAATCCAGTTAAGCAGAGTGAATTTTCATCATCTGCATTCCGGTCTGTTTACGAACCCCCTACACTGCATGGTTTGCAGTGGGCGTCTAAAAGAGCACTAAATAAACTCCTTCCTTCATCCTGCGGATGTAAGCGGATTATGTTAGGGGCCATCGGGTGATAAATTCCATCTCGAGAGTAATCGCCATGTTTGACAAAATTTTCAACGGGCATTTCAACAGAAGGCGTCAAAATGAGGGGGGCCCGAAAAAAATTAAAAAAATAAAAAAAGTAATTTTCTAGCAGCACTTACCGCTCACTATACTCTCTATAGTATCTGAGGCGACGAATATTGTTTAGTTGGGTCGCGATTCGCTTTTCATAAACATCGAATACTCGCAAACTTAGGGGTAACACTTCGACATGTATTCGTATTGGATTTTAATCTGCTACGTGTTATTTGATTTACAACACCGCCACGTACAAGACATAGAGATTTAATCGAGTTCCGCCCAGACTCTAACCTAGTATAAGGCTATTATAGGACTATTTTTAAACCTATTCTGCGGCCGAGTGACGACTATATTGACAAATCTATATAATTTTTTCCATCATCATGTGCTCTGTGAAATTTCAAGCCGTCTTTGACCTTAGCGATAGCTCTACTCAGCAGATAACTTTGTAGTCTGTTTCCATCGTAGGATAGCTGTAATTATGGTGTGTTTCTCGATTGGTTAGCCGTTGAAATAATTTTCCTACTTTTAGTACTCAATCCGATTCTTTCATCTGCGATTGCACACGTGTATTTTCAAATAAGGCTTTTGAACTGCTCAATGAGAACTTGTTCTCAGATATTTAGATTTTGAATTAAAGTCAAAAGCGCCATTTCTCATCGTCTCAAAGCAGTCGGTACGGTCGCCATGGCCTGTTATAAATAATAGGCCAATTTTGTAGCCCTGAAATGCTTCAAGTTCTAGTATTCGCTCTCATACCACTCAATGAATGGCATTCGAATGTCCATATAACAACCACAGGCCGCTATGCTTATCAAATCGGGTTGACAATAAGCATCTAAAAAGCTTGCGCATTTGTTGTAGGTGCAATTATTTTATGCCAATACTGGTTAACATAAACTGCATGAGTCTAGTAAATGGCAGGGTCATCATCTACAATGTGAACGTTACTTTGATTTTGTTAGTTGGTGTGTCTTGCGGAGAGGAGGGTACCACTTTGCTTTTTTGATTTTCAGTAAATACAGGCAGAGTGAAACGAGGAATATACTGCCTTTGTTGGCCTCGGCGATAGTATATACGACCTCCATGGGCATGGATAATCGGTTTGTGGGCAACAGATAATCCCATGCCCATATGCAGTTTTTTTTGGTTGTGAACGGGGTGAAAATGGTTGATGTTTTGCCTCCGCATCTATGCCTTTTTCCCAGATTACCATGAAACGATATTTCATCTTCCCCCCCCCCCCCCCCCCCCCCCCCTTTTTGCTTATAATGCTCTCTGTATTGGTATTTTTTTAATTGCATGCCTTTTTCTTGTTTCCATTTTTGCATCTGCGGCATTTCGAATTAAATTTAGTAATACTTGTTGTATTTGAATAGGGTCCAACGAATAACTCAATGGGGTGGTCTTCTTCGAAGTCGATTTGAAACGTTGTGATGAAGCAATCCGTACGTCCATTTTTGCGAAGATCCAATTTGTTCCGTGATAAGATGATAAAGCACTACTTTTTCGGTTGAAGCAGTAATGTCTTTTGCGCTAATGTTCCTAAGTCGACTGATTACAGCAATTCGAGTTAGCAGTATAGCTTGTTCACGAATATTTTTTTCTAAACGGTCAGCTATTATTGCCTTGCGTCAAACAGTTTTCAAGCGATGTAATTAATTCGCTTGGAGGCTTGCGCATAGCTTGCTATTGAGCTAAGGTTAGAGTGTTTCATGGGCAATACCTGCTGCCTAACTCTCCATCGAACTTTAATCTAGGTTTGCTTCTGCTAACTTTTTCTTGACTCTGCACTAAGCTGCTTGTAATTTTTCTTGCTCTGAAACATGCACTAATTATGCCCATAACAAACTGCGTATGGCTTGAAATTTTTGACTTCCGAGACCCAACACTCAAGAATATAGGGAATTCGTGAGCCGTGGATTTTACGCGCACGAAAGTTTTCCTACCCTTACCAATTATATGATTAGTCTTTTACCTGTTTGGAGGTAAATGCCAATAAGTATCCGTCGTGGGCGTTTTTGAACCGAATCAGGCATCAGCATGCTGATGTTTTTACACCTAATTAACTTGGTGTTTTTGTAAAGAAACATAGTTCAGTTGATGCGTTTATGAGCTCGATTATGGCAGTTTGGGTCAATAATAATGAATGCATCAGGGGTTGCGTTGAAAATGGTAATTACCGAGAACTTCGTCCTTTTACCGTTTGTTCGTCGCTGTCTTTGTCTGATAAAAAGTGCGCTAACGTTAGCTTTACCGATTTTGTCCATTTTTAGCAATATCTTGTAGGTAATGATATAGGTATTTTCCCGTAATAAATTAGGTAATCCTCGATACTGACCACCTTCATCTTAGTATAAATATTCGTTCTATGCAATAAGTTTATGCAGTAAATTTATGTAAGTACATTTATGTAGTAAATTTATGTAAAGTAAATTTATAGTAAGTACATTTATGGAGCTCGTTTTATATAACTATTTTATGCAATAAGTTGGCGGCTGGATAATTTAATTCATTCTGCTTTTCATCAATGGATAGGATCAAAAAACAGGTTAGAAAACATGAATATTCATCATTGCAGTCAATTGACAAGCACCTCTTATTTCATCATTACAAAGCATGCTTAGAAAATGTTGAAAAATCAAACAATTTTTGAAATTAACCCAATTCAACACCGAGTTTTTCATGCAAGACAATCGGCTGTTTTCTGCTGGAGGCAGTTTGAAGTTTATATATTTTTTGGCGCTCTGGCTCAGCGAAATCTTTTATTACATCTATAATGGTGAAGAACATATTACTAAATTCTTTTATCCTGGCGACCTATTGGGCGTGGATGGATTTGACAACAATATTTATAGGGAAAATGTTCCCTGTTTTTTAGAGAACTAGGCAGTGTGTGCCTTAGTAAATAGAAATCAGAATTTAAATAGCTTAGTCAAATACAGTGGAATGATTTTCGTAACTGCTATAGCTACGCTCCATGAGTCATTCATTAAGTTTAATGATCGTCAATGATGATGTGCCTTAGTTCCTGTTCAGTGAACAGAAATTGCACATTTTATTCTTGAATTATTCAGCATTTTTTAGTCTTGGGTTCTGGAACTGAGTTTAAGATTGAGCATGACACGCCCGATTGCTAGTTATATGGGTATGGCGCTTGAAAACGCGTGAGCCGCATATTCGCGAGAGTTTTCACAGCAGAAATTGATTTGCGTCCATAACCGCCAAGTGACTATTCTAGATGTTGATGGGTTACATTATTTTTGTTTCAAAAGACCGGCCTTCGCCTGAGTTTAAAAGTTAGTAATCGTAATTGGTTGCAAATTCGCAGAGCTGTTACGTCCAGAATAAATAATTTATTTTAAAATTAACGCTTTGATCATTGACGTGGGTCAAGTTGTATATTATCAAGATTAATGATTTAATAGAAGAGTCGATATCATCACCTACTTTGCAATTAGGCGCAATCTCGCAGATAGACTTACATTTTAATCACACGTCCTTAAAGCTGTTTTTTGGCCGTTGCGTCTGAATTTTTAAGGCACTGTATTTTTGGGGGTTAATATGGGCACCATTTAGAAGCATATCAATATTAATCAACTTGCAAATGACAACACTCGTTATCGTCCTGCCGGAGGTCAGGGAAGTCGCACCTACACGAACTAACTTGAATACGAGCTAAGCCCGAGCTTGAGTTTGTGGAGGGTTCGAAATAATCGACTTTCCACTATCATATTGGTGTCAATTCAAAGGGTTTAAGAAAATTGGTGTGGTTACCCAGTACAAAGCCCGAGGTCTCATTCGACATCTTGTCAGTAGTTTGGGCTTAAATTTAACCAAAATTTTTGGTGAGTTTTAGAATTGTTGCCAGCATCACAGCAGGCATTTCTGAAAAATGGTATCAAGGCACGCGCTGACGCGTATCCAGAATATTGAATTTATTAAGTCGTAAGCCAATACGTATTAGTCCTTTCGGGATGATCATATCTAACAAGAATGGACTATAGGAATATGCTCGAGACACCGTTAAAGTGGAGACAGAAACAATGACTTGTGGTCCTTGCATCGAGACACCACTCACCAGCCGCAGTCAATTTGGACGTTGTGATGTTGACTGTGGATGATTTTGGTTGTGTCATTTGAAGAGAAACCTCCTTGCTCCGCGTGGTCTGTCCGATAACCTGAGCAGCGTTTCTGGCTTCTATGGGTAACTATGTAATTTGCATACTGATTTTTTGATTGAGCAATTGCAAAAAGATGGCAGTTCAGTCATGATTCCTGCCACGATTTTGGAAAAAGATAATTATTCCGCAAGGTCACTGAACTAAATAAACAAAAGTAGCAAAGCATTCGTTTTGTACAGAAAGAGTAAATAAAATCCCTTATTGGCGAGTGTAGGAACGCTAGATGGCGTATTGGGAGCAAATAATGCGCTCCGTCCAACCAACCTTCAATCGATTTTTGGACACCCAAATGGCCTAATCTGGAGCACCACCGGTAATGCATTCAGCCCACAAGGTTTTGTGGGTGTGATAGACGCTACACATGCCGGAACGAGTTTTTCCTTCTAAATTCGCTGATAAATCTGCTGGGTGGCATTATATATCCTTCAGCAATATGCATTCTTTTGCTGTTTTGGAAACATTTCTATTGTTTGGTAAAAACACACAATATCTTTTCATTCAGATTTTTATTACCTATACGTTAAGGTAGGTAATAAATGTCTGTATTAAAAATGCAATTAATTGAATAGTAACATGCGTTATTACCAGACAACCTGCATTGGTGAAGAATAAAATAGAAGACCTTGCGGCGCGGATTTCGCTTGAGTAAGCAATTGTGAGTCGTGCTGGTGACACAAAAAATGTTACAAGACTTAGCTATAAAACAAATAATTATTTACCAATTCAAACTTTTAATTAGCGTTGTTTATTAACAAGCAAATAAGCCAAATTGATATTGCATGGTGAGTCAAAATGTGACTTTTCTAGCTGATGCTCGGTGGGTAAATATGATACTTGTTAGGGTAAATACAAAGGTTACTATCGCACAAAATATTGCGAGGAGACGTTGCAATTCAAATGTCAACCAAGTGTTTTTTTGTTAGCCGTTCTTCAAAAGGACTTAAAAGAGTCAGGTTGAACTTATTGCAAAAACAGCTTTTTTACCGGACTCTCCTCGTATGAGTGCTTTTGTTGCAAGGACGCCTAAACTAATCCCACAGCATACGATCTTTGAGCAGACGGATTGCCGCCACTGTATGTGCCGGAGTTTACAACTCGCAATCAACTGTGCGGGCAATTAACCTTCCTAATTTCTGAAGACTACTCTAATCAACTCCTAGTCTCATCACTTCGGCTATAAACAAACAATAAACGCATTCTTCATGTCATAATTCTTGATTTTTTTTAAAAGATAGGTGAAATCTTTTTTCCACTTTCCTGGAATTAATATTGAATCTGCACCACAACCCAGACCAGAAAATACCGGATATACCCAGAATCTCGGCCCATGACTTCAAACAAAATACGCCTATTATGCTATTCTGCAGTGTCCTCTATATTATCAATACACTTATCGCTGTATTTACCGCGGGAATCAAATCCAAGCGTGTAATCAGTGCAGTGATGTCATTTATCTATGGTGGCCAGGAAACTACCAATAAAAGGTGTGTTGGATAGTATTTTGCTAAAAATAACATACCTCTAAATTGCCGTCACCACCGATAGCGATAAGCGATCAAATCTATTATTTCAATCGTTTGTGACGCTTTGTTTTTCCCTGTGCAGTCCATGAAACGGTCACTACGAGCGGTTTTAAGCGTAGTGCCACCAAGGTGGCATTATCCTTTTGCAGTTGTTAGCATGTAGTGGTACTATTCTATTAATCTTATAAGGCCTCAAAACCCCCTGCGAATTCAGCTAACTTTAAACGCCATTAACTCTTCTGCCGTTTTGCCACCGCATATAAGCCGCATTTCATTTCGCAGGAGCATCACCACCATAAAGTAAAAATACCAATCATGTTTTAATTTCGCTCACCATATCTCTATTTAACATCAATAATGTTTACTCAATTATGCACCAAACTAACACGCAAGGGATAAGGGTTATACTTATTGCGAGCGGAGGCGCCAAATACAGATACTACTCGCAAACATTATTTCCCATTATGGTAAATCCGTAACTTAAGCTCATAATTCCTTGATCAAGGTCCAATAAGTAAGTTCGCGAATACGCTATATTACGGTTAAACTATAAACAGGTAATCTAAGACCGATCACAATGTCTCATTGCAGCACGGACCATTTCATCTCAGGATCCGAAAAGATACAGCCAAGGGTGTGTGTCACATTGGGCCTTAAGTTGTGGCCTGGCGTGGCAGCATCAGTGGGACGTTTGAATTTGCTACTAGTTTTACCCGCATATAGAACTATTTTGTTTGCGAAAAAAACCAAACAATTCATCTTGGAAGTTTTAACACAGCTGGACCGTTATCGGGTTAGAGTTTTATAGCTTTAACAGCCCACTCAGGGATTTGGCGCGCAGTATGCTAGTGACGACTCTGGGGTACCTTTGCAGGTCCAGTTGGCTAGCCATTTTGTCACGTATGTTTGATGTCTTTGGTAACGCCATCGACGGACTTCCAGTCCGACTGATATTCAGTGCGCAGTGTGCATCAAGATCCTCCAAACTTTGATCCAAGGTTCCAGTCATTCTCAAGTATTTGCCAACTGGCATTAAAATGTAGATGTTCTTCCCCTTAGAAAGAGGGGGTAAAGCCGGTTTATTGGTGGTGCCGTGTTGGCAAACTGTCTTATTAACTGAAATGATACCAACATGATTTGACATCAGAAAGGAAGTCATATTTTCTGTGGCATTGGCGAGCGTTGTCGATGAAGGGCGAAGAGCTTTTTCGCGAAATGAAAACAAGCGGTGTGCTAGAACACATGGTGATGTTATTTGGGCAAATGAATGAGCCCCCGCAGTCGTTTTCGTTGGCGCAGGCCAGCGTTATATGGCTGAATATTGTTCGAGATCAAGAGATAAACGATGTATTGCTGTTAATCGATAATATTTTTCGCTTCAAATTCAAGCGGGAATCAGAAGTCCCTCAGGCTTTGAATGGGGCAAATGCCCCTCAAGAAATTGGGCCTATCAGCCTACTTTGGTAGCTTGCAGCTTGCTAGTATTTGAAGAACGTATTGCCAACCGGTTTGGTTCAATTACTTCAATTCAAGGCGGTAATGTTCGCCGCTGACCGATATCTCTTGATCTGCCGCAGTAACATAACCTTCTCACATCTTTCCGCGTCGCTGGTGCTTCGCGTCAACGTGCCATCCGACCGGGCGCGGACCCCAAGGTCTATACCCAGCAAATCGATCCCTGCAATCAGTTCGAAGAATGAACACAACCAAGTATATAGGCGAGCGCCACTTATGCACTTGCACCAAAAAATTCGCCAAACTTTAGCTAAATAGATGAAATTGAAAAGACATATAGCGATGTTAGGCTAGAGCAACCTGTCGGTAGAAGATGAGATATTGTTACTTGTGCAAGAGGCTAGAACGATCTTCACCCAACGCGTTTTTACTACCGAGCAATTTTACCGTATGGCAGGGAAAACTAGTCAATTTAGAGCATCTTTAGAATGGCTGTTGAACGGATCTTAAAGTGGTTGAAATTTACGATATCCCACGAAAGTGCGCTGTATATGATTGGTGCTATAGATGAAGTCCACTAAAACAAAAAACAAAAACCGCAAAATGGAAAGAATGCAAAGAGCACACCATTGGCTTAAAATACTCCTTCCTTCAGCGCATTTTGTAATAAAACATCAAGGTGCTGCGCATCGTAGCAGAGAGTGTAAAACGGGTCCTTCGGTATTTAAGCCGGGCAACGCCGTGATTTGGTGTTTGGCTAGTTTAAGTGCGCTGGAATTTAACTATGAGACAGCGGATCATGAGAGGTTTTTAATTGCAGTAACACTGGACTGGCTGGTTAAAAATGGCTCTGTAGTCCTTGGTCTCAGTTCGCCGCGCGGTGGGGCCCGACGGCCATTAATGAATTTTACGTGCTTTGGTGCATCTGAATTCTTTAAGAACTAGATGAGCAAGAACGTGATTTAACAAATGGTATTGATAAAGCTGGAAAGTGGCTTTTTAGCCAGTTTTCAGACTTAACAAAGGTATGAAAAATTGACACCCCAAGCCAGTCAAAAAAGATTCCTCTTTATCCGAATAAAATTGGATGCAAAAGCTGACCTTAAGCTGAGTGCTAAACGACGCGGGGAACCTGGGCTTTGGTTTGGACTTGCATGATGGGTCTCGTTGGGTTGGGTCCTAATCGCCATCCCTACGCTACTTGGTGCAGCGTTTAGGTTTTATGGTTAGACAAAAACATCGACGACCAACGTTCATGGACTCTGGCTTGTCTTCTAGCGGGCTGATATTGGCTGTTTTACAGTCATGGAGTTGGCTAAGTAAAGAACACAAAGCCATCGACGAAGACAAGTAGACAGATAGACAACTAGGTATCAAAAAAATGACGATCTAACTGCCAGTACTCCATTGCATTTACACAGGGCATTCTGTGGGGTGCGCGTTCCTTCTATATTTTGTGGGTTAGGCGACGCAAAAATTATGAGTGCGTCGCCAGCAGTACTCTGGTTTATGCGGCGGCTGGTTAAGCGCGAATGGCTCTGGCAATAGGCCCGGATTCTATTTGATCGGCAACGAAATTGGCGTCTTCTTGCGCTCGCTTAGTTTGTGTGGTTTTATATTGTCGGACGATACCTATTAGCAGGTTCATCGCGTTAAAATGTAAAGGCGTCGCGAAGGCACGCTAGCTCAGGTCCTCGAGAATCAGGCAAATAGGAGCCAAACATGCACCTTAGTCCAGATGACATTGTATTTTGGCAATAACGATTTTATTAAGTTTAAACTGCGACTATTGTAATTTACGGTGGGGTCTGAATTAGTGCTGACTGGCGGATCCCCGCTTGATTACGCACAATTGACTACGAATCCAAGGCTCTCGATGGCAGAATGCCCTAAGAAATAATAGTGCTTGGCAATACAAACACAGCTTGGAAGCACAGGATGCGCAATCCGCGCAGTACATCGTTTTTTTTCTAGGCGCAACTATTGCTGTTTGTGGGATGGCTATCTCTTTACCATTTCCCCAAGGCTACGAGCCGCCTACAGGATCTCTTTCAAACATATTGCCATTGGCGCTGTGTGTTTTTTGTGCTGTACCCTATTTTGGTATCAAGAAAGGTATTAAGGGGTCTTTTTGCCATCATATATGTCAACCTACTGCGCTTATGGCCGTTTAAATATTATCGGTTGAACTTCTCGCACACTCGCTTTGCTGTCCGTGTTTGGAATATAAATGAGTGGCAGCATGATAATCGTGATATACTGCTTATTTCGCCGTTATTATTCCGATATCTGACTGTTCTGGGACTGCTGACCGGATGGTGGGGCAAGCCTACATATTTTTTTGTACTTTGCCTCGGTGTATACTAGCCGCCGCACTAGCGTCAGCACAGCTAAATCGCCTTTGCAAAACCACTAATGAATCCGCTGAATTCCGCCAATAAAAATAGGAAGTAACATGAATGAATTAACTTTAATTGGCCGTTGTAATCTGTTATTATTACGGGAGGCATCACTATTCCGGTTTGGTGGCTATTCGGTCCGGCCTTTGCTGAGGGTAGAGCGGTGGCCAGCGCACTGTCTGCGTTAGCTCAGCAAGCCTGACGCTTCATCCACCTTACCGAACCCCTTTTTGTCGGCTTAGCTATGATTGAATCTACGGCTATTTATTGCTTCGTGGTCACGATGATAATTGCTATTTTCAAATCCCTTTTTGAATTACTTTGTCGACCTCCAGTGGAGCTTAAATCATGCCATTTGATTGGTTTACTATCGTTGCAAAATTATCAATTTTTCCGTCTTGCGTGGCTACTTCGACCTTTTCTAATTACCAGCCTATTCTGAATGGATTAAGATGCTCGTGAGACAATGCGCTTAGAAAAAGATATTAGAAGAAGCGTAACAGCAAGAAATGTGACGCAGAGCGCGCAGAAATAGTTGCCAACATAAAGAAGGCTAAATTAGAGCAACAGCGTACGTCAATCCTCGAAAAAGCAAAAAACTGAAGCAAAAGAACAACGGATTAAGTTAGTTGTCTTGTGCACAGAAAGATGCGGTGAAATACTGCGACAAAAGAATTAGAACGCACTGCAGAGCGTATTGCGGAACTTGCAGGCAGGAGATATAAGACCAAAACATCGAAGAAGTTTACCCACCGCAGGCCAAAATATTGAAGCGATCTACCGGGATTCGAATTAGAACAGGCGATAGTGATAAATTTTTAAGGCAATTCAACGCCACTGGCAGAGTGAAGAATATGAGTACTTTGCTTGAAGCCATTAAGGGCAGCGAATATTGTTGTTGGTCCCGCAGCGCGTTTTTGGGTAGCTAAGTGAATAAAAACAATATAACATCGAACGCACTTTGAAATGATCTGTTAAGTAAAGCAAAATCCATCTAGCATTACCCTTAATTTTATTTGTGTTCCTACGCTAATGGCTGGCTTAGAGTATGTAGGCGGTTTGGAATTAGCTTGGAGTATCCCACGATCATCTAAAAAATTGCAAGAACCGTGTAAACGAAGTGATTCAACTTTCAGTGCTAAAAACAAAGTAACAAGCCATAGCAGTGGTTGAAATAATACAAAGCAAACTATTGAAGAGTCATTGTCGGAGACCAAACTTGAATCACAGCCATTGATATACAAAATAGAATAAAGGCCTTTTAAAGAGTGTTTTTACCATGCATGAAAGAAGCTCGCGAGTCCTTGCTGTAACCTCTCATTGCAAGAAGTAAGGCACAGTAACTGAGGGTATAACTGGTACGCGATTGTGCGTGGTCTACCGAATGCAGGCTTTGAGGAATTATTGTCTTTTCCTAAACGTATTTATGGGAATTGCTTTTAATCTCGATGAACCCTGAACTGGCGTTGTATTGCTTAGGCGATTATTGGAACCTCAGTGACATGGGGATGAAGTACACCGCAAACGGGGGCACCGCGTGATGGAACGGTTGCTGTTGGTAACGAGCTTATAGGTAGAGTGATCGATCCTAAATGGTCGCCCCTTGGATGGAAAACCATCATTAAACTGTATGAACGCATGCCAATAGAGGCGGCCTGCAACCTCAGTTTATGGCGCCGTTTACCCGTGACTGAGCCCTGCTGCAGACTGGCCTAAAAGTGATAGATGCCTTGCTACCATTGGGTCGTAGGTCAGCGCGAAACTATCATGGGGGATCGGCAAGGGTAACCGCTATCGCGATAGACGCCATCATTATCAAAAAGACAAAAATGTACTATTATTTATTGCGCAATTGGCCAACGTGCAGCTTCAATTGCTAAAATCTGGCTTTATTACGTCATCACGACGCGCATGAAATATACGTTGTTACTTGTCCCCGAGGGTAATGATCCACCCGGATTGAATATATTTGTCCTTATGCAGCTACCAGTATTGCTAATACTTTATGGCAAAAGGCGCCGACGTCCTCATTGTATAATGACCGATTTAACATCCCTACGCAAATCGTATCGAGAGTTGTCACTTTGCTGCGCAGAGCGCCTGGTAAAGAAGCTTTTCCCGGCGACATATTCTTATATACATTCACGTTTATTGGAACGGGCTTACTCATCTGAATGAAAGAACATTGGGGGGAGGCCGCCTTACGGCCTTACCTATTATTGAGACTGAAGAAGCAGAATATATCTGGCATACATACAACTAATTTAATCTCGATTACAGATGGGTCAAATTTCCTTTCCCCGACCCTTATTTGACTTAAGGCATATTACCAACCCGCCCGTTGATGTCGTAAAATCGTATCAAGAGTGGGTGGTAAAGCAAACAGCTAAAAAGTATTTAGAGAGGCCGCGGGCGCTCTCAAACTGCCTACACGCAATCGAAGAGTTAAGAGAACTTTGCCCGATTTGGTGCGCGCTTAGATGAGAGTTTTTCCGCTAACAAAATCATAATCGAGGCCGCAGGATACGGGCTTTTTTACAGCAGCCAGAAGGCCTCACCTATAAACGTCTCTGCGCAATTACTATCTTGTCAGCACTGAACCAATGGGGGGCTATTTGACGCGTGCAACTT
>Ga0163217_1077941_pt1 | contig 13033 bp, 14 predicted proteins | sample SynspAceP_FD_185933 | JGI IMG/M metagenome (GOLD analysis project Ga0163217, IMG submission 185933) | Saline lake microbial communities from Ace Lake in Antarctica - Synechococcus sp. Ace-P (PacBio error correction) | ecosystem: Environmental > Aquatic > Non-marine Saline and Alkaline > Saline ...
ACCTCCCAGCCATCGGGCAGTGTTGAAAGTCTCTCCGGTCGTCGCGGGGGCGGCTTGCGGCTGGCGTGACCCAAGGCTGATCAATGCGTATCGCGTTCCCTCTCGCCCTGTCTGGGACAGGAACCAACATACGCCCTGCAATTGGTCATTTGCCCCCTCTGTTCAAGCAGCGGCTGTCCTAACGCGGGGCCAAACCGCTTTGCGCGGATTTTACCGCGACCGCCCCCCCGTGCCGGCGCGCTGGCGGGATGCTTGACGGATCAATCGCAGGCTGTCACCAAGGGCTGCAAGAAAAACACGAGTTCCGCCATGCCCACACCGCGGCATCAATGATCCAGGGCCCGGGTCGAATGTGGGATAATCCAATGCTGGTGCAGGGCTGTGCCCGCGCCGCGAACGCGCCGCGGTCCCTCTGTTGCGCCGTTCAAAAGCCGCAGCACATGTCGAACAACGCCCGCCGTCACCGACGATGGCGGAGAAATTGGCCGCGCCCAGGCCTTCGCAAGCGATTGCCTGCGGACGGCCGCTATCGTGCATATGAACCCCATTTTGGCTGAAACCGGCAACGCGACAGCTGGGTCAACAGGATGACGTGCGGGGACAACCGCCACAAGCACCCTGCAAGCGCGCGATTCAAAGCAAGGCCCGCGGCAGGGGCTGATGGCCCCCGTCTCGAAAGTTTCCGGTAATCCTCGACAAAGCGCCGATTTGATTATCGTCGAAGGGACGGCCAGCCCGGCTGAAACGAACTTGCGCCAGAACGAACCTCGCTAACATGGCTTTGCCCCGCGCCGCAGGCGGCCTGTCGTGCTGGCCGCGAATCAATCGTGGCGGGGCGTCATCGCCCAGATGTGGCACGCAGGTGGTCAATGGACCGCCCGGAAGATGCAGCGATGATTCACCGGCTTCTGGTCAACAAGTTCGCGGCGTGTCACCTGTTCTGACGAGGGATACGCGAGATTGACCAGCCGCAGCCGGCCTGACCCGGTTGGCACCCTGCCATGGTTCGCCATGCACATCTGCTGCCCGCGCACGAGACGCGGTGGACCTGTCGCGTGCCCATCGCGGGCGGTTTTCACATCGTCTGCCCGATGCTGTCGCGCATCCGCCAATTTCGACGATCCTCGACCCGCTTGCGGCAAGCCGTCGTGGCCTTGACCATGGTGCCCCCCGGTACGCCGCTGCCCGCCGACGGCGATCTGGTTGATCCGCCGGGCCACGAATCCACCCGCGGCGATCTGCTATTTCTGCGCTGCTCAAGGTGGGACATCGACTATATGCCCATGGCGGCGCGGCGGCCCGCGGCTGCTGGGAAATTTGCGGCGGCTACCAATCTGGGCCGTTTAATCGAGGAATCCGCAGGGCTTTGAGAGCGCGGCGCGAAGAGGGCTGGGCTGCTGGATGTCGAAACCCGCATGGACCCGGACAAGACCCTGACCCGGTCACCCGCAGACCACACCGCGACCGCCACGCAAGATCGCACGGCTCTGAAAATCCACATGCCAGACCGTGGGCCCGATTGCCCACCCCGTTCTCGCGCATCAACGGTGTTGCCGACGGGCAGGGTCGCGCGACGGCAAATCAAGCGTACCTATCTGCATGGCCTTGTTTACGAATGACGCGTTCCGCAGCGCGTGTTGCAACAGCTGGTCTGGGCTCGGTCCGACCTCCTACAGTCCAGACCGTCGAAGACCTGCTCTGATGCGTGGCCGACTATATAACACATCTGGAACGTGTCTGCGCTGCTGGCGAGTGCCGCGCCGGTTGCATAATGCACACCTGACCTGGTCACGATCACGCCGCTGCTTAATTTGCGGGATCGCGGGAACAGCTGTCAAATTTTACGCCAAAGGACCTCTCCAATGGAACGTAACCTGACCCTCGTCGCGTGTTTGCTGCCCTGATTGCAGCGCTTGCCGTTGACCCGAAATTCAACGTGGCTTTGGGGCGTGCCGATCACGGCGCAAAGCCTGGTATCATGCTCTTGCGGGACCCGTGCTGGGGGCCAAACGCGCCGCTGGCGGTGTTGCTCTTCCTGCTGCTGGTTGCCCCTTGCCGCCGCTTCTGGCGGTGAAACGCGGGCTTGGTGCGTTTCAATCGTGCCGGTCGTCGGTGGCTTTTTGATCGGCTTTCCCGTGGCGGCTTTGTCACCGGCCTGAATCGTGGGAAAATGGTACGGGCCTCGCTGACCCTCGTGGCAGCCGTCGCCTCGGTCATCGGTTGGGATTGTCGTGCTTTACATCTTCGGCATCATTGGCCTGTCGATCGCGTGGAGCAAATCGTTGCTTGAATCCGCTGCCCTTGTCACTGGGTCGTGTTCATCACCGGCGACCTGATCAAGCAGTGCTTTCCAGGCTTATCACCAGCGGCCTGCCAAGCGCGCCTAACAGCGTCCTGTCCCGCAGCTGAACGACCACCACTCAGATTGAAAGCATCCCGCGCATAGCGGCGGGTTTTTTGCCGACCCCAAGACCCTTTAGGCCAGCCCTATCCGCGTGCATATACATCTTCGTAGCGGATAATTGTTCAATCTCGCGAAATAGCTGCCGGTCTGGACCTCGATCAGCACCATGGCAGCTTTCCCGGGTTCTCCATCCTGAAACGGACCCGAGCGGGAAATGTAGACCGACTTGGTTCTCGCTGATAAAGTTTCAACCGTCTCGTCCACGGTTCACTTCGCGGTGCCTTCGACCACGTCCAGTGTTCGACCGGTGATGATGCTTTGCAGGCTGCCGCGGCACCGGGGTTCAGAACGAACTGCGTTTCACCTGAAACCGTCCGTCCGATCACAAGGCCTTTCGTACCACCCCCAGGCCGTAATCGCGCGGCAGTGCGACCGTTGGCTCGCATCACGTTTCTGAAGCGCATCAAACGCTTCCTTCACCCGCGCGCCTGCGATTTGTCCCGCGACCAGCACCGCAATCGCCATCAGGCGACGGAGCTGATATTGTCCAGCCGATGCCCACCAGCTGCAACCCTGTCGGTTTTCCCGCCCCCGCAGCAGGGTGCCCCTCGCGCAGTCAATTCGCCCGTGGCATTGTCGGAACAGACATTCCCGCCGCGTCCGCCCGTCTTCCAGCCAGACGGCATCCCAACCGCCCAAGTCGACCATGCGCGGCGAAAGGCATCACCGCCAGGTTTCTGCCTTTCATGATCGCATAATCGATACAGAGATATCATCGGCTTGGCCCCACGTCCTCTGCCTCGAGACGGGTAACCCCAAAATCCGAATCGCACCGTCGAGCTGCGCGTGTGACAGCGCTGATCAGGTCCGGGGGCGTGGTGTGGTAGGCAATCAATGATCGGCCTGCGCGGTTAAAATCGAAAATGCCTGCAATTCACAGAAAATTCCTGCTCAGCAATCGCGTCGCTGTCGGGCCCGTCCTGGCCTTTCGAAAAGCGCGCAAGGGTTGCGGGAATTGGCTGTGGCGTCTGCATCCTCGGCAAGCTCAAGATAGGCCTAGCCCGTTTCGGCCCGCAGGTGGGCCGTGATGCCGAATGTGCCAGGTCACCGCCTGCGCCGCGGAACGGCCCCTGCACCGTCTGGGCAAAGGCAATCACTGTCGGATCACATGGTCCGACGGGGCCACCAGCAATCAGCGCCTGCGGATACAGTTTGGTGCGACGTATAGTGCGGCGGCGAGGATTGCAGGGGCGGTATTGCCCGTCAGGTCAATCAGGATCGCCTGCGCCGTCCATCTCGACCTGCGCAGTTGGTTCGTCACGATGAACCGAAAAGGGTCCCCAGTCACAATGATCGGAGCGGCAAATTCGGGCCGGACGGCGACGGGCAGAGATCTGGAACAGACTTTTCGTCGCCCATTCAGTTTGGCTAAAACTGCTTGGGGTAGCATTTTGCGCGACAGTGGCCAAAGACGTGTGGCTCCGACCCCGCCGCAAAGAAGATGGCTTGCATCATCGGGCGCATTTAATCTTGAAAATTTCTAACGAGAGATTAATCAAGAATGCGAGTGATTTAGCTCCGCAGTCTTTTCCATTTCGCCAAAACCAATCAATAAGTTCTCGCGCAACCCGTCTTTCAGACAAATGCGGCGCGCCGCCATCCATATCGGCCAGCCGCGAGCTCCCATCAGCTTGCGCATTGTCCGTCGGGCTGGACTGTCGACACCAGCCCGCCTTTAACCCTGTGACCTCTGCCCCATCTGCGGGCCAGCTCCCGATGCGACATCGCGCCCGTTTCCCACGTTGCTATGGCTGCGCATGGGTGGGTGTGCGCGCGTAAACGTCACGCGGCAGGTCCGAGCACAAACAACGACGCTCGGCCATATCGTCCACATGTAGGATTCCCCGCATCGGTTTGCCGGTGCCCAGATCACGACCTCTTCCAGCCCGTCCCGCTGCGGCCTCGTGAAAAACGACGAATCAGGGCGGGCAGACGTGGCTGTTTTGCGGGTGAAAATTATCCCCCGGCCCCTAAAGGTCGTCGGCATCAGCTGCGATAACATCCGTGCCATAATGCCGGTTATAGCTTTCGCAAAAGTTTAATTGCCGGCAATCTTCGCCATGGCCATAGGGCTCATTCGTGGCTTCAAGCTGTACCGGTCAGCAGCGCCTCCTGGCCATCGGCTGCGTGGCGTCGCGCGAATAAGATGCAGGAGACTGCCAGTTGCAGAAGCTTTGTTTGACCCCGCCCCAAAGGCCTGATGGGATCACATTGCATCGATCATCCAGGTTTTTCTTAAAATAAAATTAGCGGGTAGCTGTTGTTCCGCCATGATCCCGCGACCTGCCGCGGCCAGTATCACCACATCAGGCAGCTCTGTCGCCATAAAGTCGCGCACCGCTGCTTGATCGGTCAGGGTCCAGTTTCCGCATGGCCGCGTGACAGTTCAAGTGCCTCGCAGCATCCTCCCACCCTCACTGCCAAGTGCGGCAAGATCGCAGCACCGTACATGCCCCGCGATGCCCTGCGATATAAATCTCCCATAGGCCTATCCGTCTCCGAGCGAGATGGGCAATCCAGCCGTGCCTTTTTCAGCAACGCATGCCCGTCGCGCGAACCTTGAGGTCATTCGCCCCCCAAAAAAAAAAACCCCATCTCTTCCGGCCCCCCGGCTAAAAAACCATCTGCTGCGCGTGATCTGCGGCTCCCACCCAAGCTTTTCTTACGCCTTGGCAGGCGAACCCTAGCAGCGTTCTTCTACTTCGGCGAAAGGCGAAATACTGGCGGATCATGCGCATCACCACATCGCCGGGCTGACTGCGGGCATCAATCACCGCGGCACGCTGTCGACCGAGGGCACACTCTTTCACGCCGTGCCTTCGAACCGCAGGACGATCCCAGTCCGCCGCAACCACGTAATGACTGGCGCACGGGATACTGCACGCGGTAGCGACACGAAATCTTCTGCCGCCGTCCTTTGTTGGCAGCATCATCCACTGCAGCCAGCATAATCCTTGGCGTGGCCCAATGGCGCCAGCGCGTCGATGTTAACCATATACAGGCATTCTCACAACCCCTGCGCATATTGGCCAACTCCTGCGCGTGTCTTGCGCGTGACAAAGGTTTCGCCACGGCGCGGGGATTCGGTAAAAGGATGCCGTTGCAGATAGTCATGCCATAGGCCTGCACGGATTTACGTGATCCAATAGGCGTACATCTGGCCACGGCATAGGTGCTGCGCGGGTTGAAAGGGTGTTTCCTCCGTCTGTGGTGTTCTTGTTCACCAAGACCGTATCAGCTCAAGAAGTTGATGCTGCCTGGTAAAAGCGCGCGTTTTTTCCAAGCCCCAGAAACCGATTGCCTCAAGCAGCCGCAAGGCACCCGGTTGGCGTTTACCTCAGTTGTATAGTTCAGGGTCTCAAAGCTCACGCGCGACAATGGCTTTTGCGCGCCAAGATTATAGACCCTTCGTGCGGCTTCACCTCGCCGCAGGATCCGCGGTCAGGTTCGAACTGTCGGTCAGGTCGCCATAGTGCAGGATCAGATCGGGGTTAACTCTCGGTGAACGGGTCTGATAAATATGATCAATCCGCTGGGTGTGTTTAACTGACGACTGACCGCCGCTTGATCTCGTGCATTCATAACCTTGTTCGCCCAGCAATAATCCGGCAGATAGGACCCGTCTTGACTCGGTATATCGGTTGATCACTGCACGTTTACCATCAAGGGCCCCTAAATGAAAAATGTGCCTGCCTTGGGGAGACCACCATCAACATTTACTGCCACTTAAGGGGTTCTGGCGAGTCTTGATGCGAATCAGAAGGTTTGGTCGTAGTCGCCAACGTCAGGCTTCTGTCCGGATTATCTGCGTCCAGATCGGCAAAAGATTGCGCGCAGTTCTTCTTCGGAATCAGAGCTTTTCCGCAGACCACCAACAAGGTTTAGGCGTGTTTGGACGATGCACGCACCAGTCCCCAGCTGCCATTTATGCAAGGAATGCACCCGCGCACCGTTCATCGGCCACGTACCTCTTCACCGACGACGCAGCCCAGTCGGTCACGTCTTTCAGCTGGCGAGATTCCTGGTCGAGGAAGGTTGTAAGTTTATCCTCGTCGACGCATAGGGCGACATGGTGTGGCGTGAGAACGTGTGGGGGCAAGGCGCGGCGCAGGTTCCGACATCTTTCAGTATCGGGTTGCGGTCCATGCAGTTTGCAGACCTCGACGCGACGCGGCCATGCCGCAGTCATAAGCACGCGCCCGATGGGTTCGCCAAGAATGTGCCGGATTTTCAAACGCCCGCCGCCGCGCCCAACTGTTTGACCCGCCGTTTCATGTGGCTGTGGTCCGGTTTTTCCAGTATCCGCGCGTCGCCCCATGGCCTTCAAAACACGGGGTCAGATGCATATAAGGTCCGGGTTGATTTTAATCGGCGACGAAAGTTGTGTTGGGATGATCGCGATAGGTCGCCGAGCCATGTGCCGCCCATCGTTGTCGGCGAAAATCTCTTTCGCCCTCATCACATGACGACCACCACACGGTCACGCGTCGCCGTCAAACCCAAGCGCGAATCCGCTACACCGAGCTTTTCACGCTGTCGACATGTATGCAACATTTCCATCGCTTCTGGGTTCGGTTTGTAAATCGGGAAGGTGTAATCCTAGGCGTGTTGTGGCTATCGACCGACCTCTACCCCAAGACCGGCGAACAGTTTTCGGCCCGCAATGCGGCGGCCGTGTCCCGTTTACCGGTGGCGCAGACCGACCTTGAGCTTGCGGGTCATTTTGAATCGCCGACTCAGATCATCGAAGATAAGGCTTCGCGCAACGCCGTCGACGATTCATATTACCGCCCGCGCGCCTGTTCGCCACGCCCTTTCCGCACGAATTCGCGCAGCTCTGCCATTTCGTCGGGGCCGTGGGTCAAACGGGCGTTCAAGAAGCCCATCTTAACGCCCGTCCAGCCATTGGGGTTATGCGAGGCGTGACCATCTGCCACCGGCGGGCGCATCTCAGATCGGGAATTGCGCGGAAATAGGCCATCGGGCGATAAGGGCCAGGGGCCGAGTATCCTGACAAGTGAATGACCTGCCTGCCAATCAGGCCTAACATCAGCGCATTCTTGATCGACAAGGGAATAGTCGCGTAGTCATTGCCCACCGCGATGACCGGTTTCGATCGCCGGCTGTTGCATCTGGTGCTCAGACCAACAAGGCCAAGCGCTGTGATTCGCGGCAGGTTGATTTGCTCGGGGTAAACTTGCTAGGCGCGCGTCATATTCGCTGAAAACCGGTGGGGACATCATCGGATCGCGCAGAAATGTCCAATGTGTTTCGGCCCGTACCTTTGTTCAACGCTTGGTCATGAAAAAATATCCTGATCTATGTGCGTTTAAATATTGCTCTCTCGATAGAAGGAGCCCGCAGGGATCAACTGACAGCTTGGGCGCGGGACCGGTTATTTGCCGAGGGCGCAGCCGTCTGGCCCGCTCAAACGATCTGCACCGATCGAAAGCGGGGCCAATTGCGAAACGCCCCGCCCTTTATGGTAAAAGGAACGGGGCGCAGAGCCTCGAACAGGTGACCCTTACGATGATGGCGTTCAACGTGGCCGAAGGGGCGCATAACCGCTTCGTCTTGGCGGGGTCGGAATGGAAGTACCCGCGCAAGATCCGACCGCTTTGCCCTGGAACCTCTGCCAATCGTCGGTATGATCTTATCCTGATTCGCGCAGCTTTGTCGCGATGGGGGCAAAATGTTCGGCCAATGCGTGCGTCGTCGGTCTGGCTTGCCAGCGCCTGTGCCCATACAGAGCAAAGTAAATAGTGGCTGGCGCGGTTTTGTGCCCGGCTCACCTACTTTGCGCGAAATAGGCGATTTATTGTTTTGTCCAGAATGCCTTGGTTGCGCGTCTACCCCGTTTGCCCAATAATTGCCCGCTTTGGACCGTTGTACCTTCTGGGTGCGCGCGAGGCAACTTCAGGCTTTCCCCCAAACGACAGAATTCGCCCAGCCTATCCATCCGCAGGTGGTTTTTCCTTTCACGCAGCTGCTGCAACGTGTTTTTCGGGCCCGAACCCCCAGCACCGGTCTCAAACACGCCACCGCCCTGCATCAGCTTTCACGATCGACAACAGTTTGGCCGAGGTGCCCAGTTTCCAGGATCGGGAACAGGTCGGTCAGATAGTCGCCTAACGTTGCCTGGTGATCGCGATCTGATTCTCACCCTGAGCGGATCGTCTGCAAGCGTCTGGCGTGTCCGCTTAACGGGGGACAATGATCTTGGAACATTGTCCGCAAACGCCCTTAGCTACAAGGATCGCGCGTCACAGAGGCGAGCAAGCTCTGCGTCATGGGCGCGGTCCTCGTCCAGCCAGAAGGAGAGCCTTCGGCTTTTTTTTGACGAATCATGGCCACTGTACCCAGTCTTCGATAGGGCCTTGCGGGCCGACGCCGCGCGCACAGATATCATTCGCCTCGACGGCATGCTCTGAAAATCCACGTCGCCCATTGCGCGATTCATTTTTCAAGTATCCATCAACCGGAATTTCAAAGTGTGGTGGGGGTGCGACCCGTATTGCTTCGGCCTTCCTGCGCCAATCAAACCGATGTTTGCACGGTGCCTGAAGTGGTCGGGTCCAGTGCCGCCGGTTTTCTTTGAAGTAATTAATGCTTTCTTGCATAGACGCGGGGCGTATGATTTGTCAGGAATTCACGCAGTTGGTGTCGTGTCCTTGTTGTCGGGGCCCAGCTTTGCGCGCGGCGGTATCAGCGGCGGGCATGGACGCGTCGATGATTACGTCGGATGGGACGGTGCGAGGTTGGGTGATCCCTTGTCGGAGTTCCACCATATACATCGGCGGGCGTGCATCCATGCGTCTTTGCGCCTTGGGTGATCTCGGCGTTATCCTGATGCGGAACCATCAGGTCGCCGATGCCGCGTCGGGTTCACACCGCGCCGCCTTCCGCATGCAATTCGTATTTGTTCGAACAGGGCTTCAGGTATCACTGCCACGGGTGGCCAAAAGATGATCGGGTCAGACACTTTCATCATCGTTGCCTTCATGTGCAAGCGAAAATGTGGCCTTCTTTCTGGTCTTTCGATCTGGCTCGCAGAAACTTGTCCAAGCCGCTTTGGCCGACATATACGTGGTGTCGAGCGACAGTGCGGCCAGGGTAGCTCACGCCGTCCTCAACACGGTCTTCCGAGTCCGTCAGCGGCCGACGTGCACGATTTTCGCGGCCACCGCTTGCCGTCGTCAGCGCAGGGATTTGCTCGTTCGATAATAGAAATCAATCCGCCCGACATGGAGGAATCAACTTTTGTTTTGCTGTCCTTGGACCTCCATGTGCCCATCGAATGGATTCGCTCATGGCGTATTCTTGACCGCATTGGCTGCGGCGGAACGTCAGAAGTTACCCTCGCGCAGAACCAGGGTTCAACAGCCAGCCCTTGATCGCGTCATAGGCCGCACGGGCTTTCTTTTCGGATCCGTGCTGGGGCTTCGGGATAGTCCGGGCAGAGCGTAAACCTCTGATACCCTGCAGTTTCCTTGACCGCGCAAACCAGCTGGGCGGCGAGCCGAAATGTTCGGCAGCTTGATGGACGTGGGCATCCGGCGGTTTTCACCAGATTCGCCAAGGATCGCCAGATCATCGGATTGCTTGTTTGCGCCTCGGTCAGCGCGTCTGGGAAGGGCCGCGAGAATACGCCCCTGACGGGGAAATATCGCGGGTGCCCACGAAACGCCCGCCGGCATCGGCAAAGCCTGCGGATGATCGGCAGCAGCGAATAGTCGCCAGTTCGGGGGGCCTCATGCGACCTGTGTGTAAATGATGTTCGGGTGTCTGCGTGTCCACGCTCATGGTATCCAGCCCTTTCCTAAAGTTTGGGTTGCGATAGTACACTTATTTGAAATATCCACCTCCACTGCGCTGCCGGGGCCCGTGAAAGTGCACCCGTGGCGGCGAAGCGTTTAGCAGGGCATAACCGATTCGTGCCATCCCATAGCGCGGGAACGCAGTATGCAAAACGATCACTTTGCTCGCCTATGCTGTTTAATCAAGTTTGAAAGTGTTTTCGGTAACACACGTCAGGTTCGCCGGTTTTTATGCGTATGCCGTTCGCTGCTGGGTTCACAAGGTTCAACCATCGGGTGCTGGCTCCTGCGTATTAGGCGATTCTTTATAAATTTCGGGTCGCAAACTACAATTCAGATATCGCTAACGCGCTGCAAATTTCGCTCTTAACGACCTGAAAAGCGGCTAATTGATAGCGTTTTTGTAAACCCAAACACGTGCGCCGCAATAATAATGAACCGCAGGGCAATAATTACGGTAACTGCCAGACTGCGCAGGATGCAGATCAAAGAATCATAAGCCTGACCTGAAGGGGCCGTGCTGTCATGACTGACCGACAAGGGAAGACGGGACAAAGCAAAGACGGGGCGCATTGCCGGGGCGAGATTACCCGCGAGCGGGTGCTTGATGCCGCGACCGTTGCTTTGGCCGAACGGGGCCTTTTTGATGCGATCACATTCGCTCAGATTGCCGCGAGAGGCCGATGTGACCTTGGCGTTGTTGGCTTTCAAACGGGGGCAACAAAACAAGCAGCTTTTCCTGACCGTTTTTGGAACGCGGGTCGCAACCTTGAATGCGCAGCGTGGTGTCCAGACTGTCCGCTTGAAAGCCACCGAAGAGGCTGACGCCTGGAAATCGCCTGATCGACGCCTATGTGACGCCCTACCTCGAAGATGCCCTCGCGCGGGATCCGCAATGGCGCGCCTATAGCGCAGCTGGTGGGCCGCGGATCCGTGTCCCGACGAACGCTACTATCTTCGAAGCCGGCCCGCCTTTATGATCGTGTCGGCTCTTCTACCTCGACGAGATGGAGCGTCCTGCGCCCGATGCGGGCCGCGAACAGCTTGCCGCGCTGCTGTCGCGCCGTGGGCCTCGATGGTTTCTATCGTCGCGAGCGCATCCGCCATTGCGGGGTTGGCCGCAAAGCGAAGTTGCCCGACAGTCCCATGGCGTATCGTAATGCTGTGCTTGATTTTTGTGTGGGTGGCGTTCTTGCGGGCGCTTGAGCAAAGTTGCTAGAAGTCTCAACACGATAAGGCCGTCATCATGAAATCCTTCCAAAGTCTTGGTTTCCTGCGGCACATCGGTGAAACGAGATCGAACGCAGAGGGAAGGGTGCAGGGCCAAACCGAATTCCGTGCTGTCTGAAACGGGGCAAGAATCCACGCCCAGTCAATCAAGCTGAACTGATGGCCCGATCCTTGCGCAGAACCGCCCGGCATCGTGTCGCCGCTGAACAGCGGACACGACAACGCTGACACGCGTTGGGTCGGGCCGGGACCTACCAGACCGACGATCGCCTGAAAGAGATTTTCGCCGGCAGCTGGAGGGACACTGCGCGCCGATATCTTCAAGACCCTCGACCCGAGGGCATCACGCCGCATAAGTCGCATATGGAAATTTTCTATTGCGCGCCCCCCGATGGCGAAGGCCTTGACGTATTCCAAGCGGGTGAATGCCTTTGTCGACACGCCTGACCGAACCCGAACCGTGAATCGTCGCGCAAGGCTTAGCCGGCAAGCTTTTGCGTGTGCGCTTTGTGTCTTTAGCCGCGACGATTTGGGGCAGCTCTCGAAACCGGTCAGGGCTGCGTTACGTGCTGGAAAAACGGCGCCAGAAACGGTGTTATGTCCGCTTGAACTAAGACGCTGCGGCTTGTGGCCCCTTGCTGGTGTCGCCATCGTGGGATGCGGCTGATCTGGGGCCAGCTGGGCGGCCTTTGTTCCAGCATGCCGTGCCACACCGGCGCGCAATGGGATCCCGACACGGGCGCCGCCGACGGATTTTGGCCGCCCGCGTGGCGGGGCCTTTTGACGCAGCTTGCAACAGATCAGGCGGGTGCCGCGACAGCAGGCGGGCTCTGACCGTCCACGACAGATTAGAGGAGCCTTCGAGGCGCCGGTACTGATTCAGGACAACGCGCCCGAACACATAACCGCTGAAAACACCGCTTTATGCCAGATTCGAAGCGGCGGTGCCGCGCGTGTGATCATCGCTCCAGCACCTCGGCGCACCCCGTGTCGACCTTGTACCGGGGAGGCACTCCCCCGAAACCGGCTTGATCACCGCGCATTCCGTTTCAACCCGCGCATCTGGTGCCGTTGGTCGAACTCTATGGCCCTGACCCCGAAAGTGTCCGACTGGCCGAAGCATTCTACCCGCGGCCTCGGCTCCGCCCCCGTCTGCGATTGAAAAAGACGCGGTAGGCATATGCCAACGCGTCTGTCGTCCGGCCGCTATGGCGCGAGCGGTGCAATATCGTTTGCCGAAGGCATCGCGGATGTCGACGCGGTGGACATGGCGCGGGTCAGACGGGCCGGGGCCTGCGCTGGTCGTATTGGGGCGCATATGGCCTCTATCATCTAGGCGGCCGGCGGCGGCGGCATGGGCGGGCTATCTGGAACACTTGGGCCACAGCCAGCAAAAACGCCTGGGACAAGTTTAGGTTCGCCACGCGGAACGCCGACACCCCCGCTGCGTCCTGGTGGAGGGTGTAAATACCTGAAAGCCGCAGGCCGAAGCTCAACCCAGTCTGAGGCAGAGCGCGACGCG
>Ga0163217_1008011_pt1 | contig 13032 bp, 21 predicted proteins | sample SynspAceP_FD_185933 | JGI IMG/M metagenome (GOLD analysis project Ga0163217, IMG submission 185933) | Saline lake microbial communities from Ace Lake in Antarctica - Synechococcus sp. Ace-P (PacBio error correction) | ecosystem: Environmental > Aquatic > Non-marine Saline and Alkaline > Saline ...
AAAAGAGAGAGTCGGCGAGAACTTTCTTCGCCACCTGATTCTGGCAGCCGTGGAAACGCTAAATCCGGCATCCCCGGTGGGTGATGGCAACCCAGGACCACGGCAAAAACAAGCCCCCGGGCCCAAAACCCCCCTTGCCCCCTTTTTCGGGGTTTTTGCTTTGCCGCCCAAAACGGCTTTTTCACCCCTCCGGGTGATGCGGAAAAAAATTGGAACGGCTTCCGGCTGAAGCCGACGCCAAAAAACTCCGGCCCAGCTTACGAAAAACTAACCCCAACGGTGGCCCCGTCAACCCAAAGGGGGAAGTGGGGTGGAATGTGGCCCAATGCCCAATCGGCGTGAGGCGTGGAAGGAGGAACTGCGGGTTTTGCCTTGGGCTCTCTTGGAAACGGCAAGGGCGAGGCTTGAAGACGGCCAACGGGCTTTGATGGCGCCCTCTCCGCGACCAGCTTTTTTGCCTTCACCGATTCCGCCGGAAGCCGCCGATTCGTTGCCAAACCAAAGGTTCGACGCCCTTGCGATCTGCGCATCGGCACCAGCCACGGCCGCCCTAGACAATTTCCCCCGCCAAGCCACCGGCGGGAAGTGCTGGCCATCCTCCCGCGGAATTCGCCGAGAATTTCACAAAAGGCATCCCAACACCCAACTGTGGATGCACGGCTTCCAGCTTCGGTTCCCAGGAATGGCTGGACATGAATCAACCAGTTTCGGTGGCGCGCCCATCCCGAACCTATGGCGTGCCCGCTGGAGGAAAATCCGAACGGCATCCGCAAAACGGTGGTGGCGCAAAGAATCAACATCGACACCGAACAACCGCCCCTGGCCTTCACCGCCGCCGTCCGTGGAGGCTGCCGCAAGGAATCCGGCCAACTTCGACGCCCCGCCCACTTCAAACAAGCGGCCCGGGCCTACATGAAAGAAGGTCCCTGCCTTGATCGTTACCGCAGTTTTTCTGGTGCGCCCGGCCAAGCCAGCAAGATCAAAGCAGCAGAACATCAAACTCTACGCCGAGTCTCCATACGCCAAGGGCGTGCTTGAACCCAAGACCGCCGTTGCGGTCTGAAGTGAAACAGGTCTGAGTTAGCCGGCTTTTTGGTAAAACGGCGTGAAAGCTTTCCAACGGCTTACGGACTCCGCCCCCGACTCAACCTTCCCGCTTCCAGACAAGACCACCATTCCATCAGGGAAGCTTCCGGCCTCCCTTTTTTGTCGGCCAGGTACGGCCTGATGAACACGCTTCAAGTGCAGATGCCCTGGTAGGCCCTCCTCTGACTGGAGACAACAGGGACCGGGTCAGGGGGTGGGCAAGCAAGGTTGGGGGTCAAGTTGGGGGCCTGTGGTTTCAGCCGGGGATGCGGATCGAGAAATCTTGGCGGGAGGAACCCGTTGGGGTTTCGTCCCGGGAACGGAGCAGGGCCCGTCCCGGAAACCAGCTTCGCGAGGGCCGTGTCGAGATTCGGCGCTCCATCACGAACCTTGCCATCGTGACCAACGACCCCGCAACAGGGTTGGGCAAGGCATTGTTCTTCGACTGCAGATAGATCGGCTCGACGTAGAAGCAAGCATTCCCCCACCGGCAGCACCAACAGGTTTGCCGCGGCACAGCTGGGAGCCCGTGGGTTCCAGAGTCCGAACTGGAAACTGATCTGAGGGTCCTGCCCTCGATCAGGGCCGTGATCTGCGGAGGGGCCCAGCAGCAAGCGCTGCTTGCGGAAAGCGCCACCAGCTGAAGTTCGCCGTAATTGGGCACGTCGTTGCGGGCCTGCCAGCCAACCCACCCTGTTTGAGCGCCGTACCGGCGAGAACGGCAGCAGCAAAACGAATTCGGGCCCTGTCGTGTCTTTCCCGGAGCTGCACATTGGCGTAAATACCGGCTCGAACAGGAGAGATGCGCGAGCCGTTAAGATCTCCAGTGGCACCGGACCATTCATCCTCCCCGTTGTAAAACGTGCGCGAACGTCGGTGACGTGGGTACTTCAGCAATCGCTCCGATTGGATTCTTGGAACTGACTGATGCGGTACCCGATGTGCTCAAGCAGGGGCCTCGGCATCGCCCGCCAAGCGGTTGGAACACCTCAGGAAAAGCCGTTGCCATGTGCGCAGGATTGGGTTCGCTCGGATCATCACATAGAGCACAGAGCCGGCCGTCGTGGGCATCGACCACGGCCTTGACGGCGTTGGCGGAAATAGCGGATGCCATTGGCATTGGCTTTCGCTGTAGGGATACGCTGCGGCTTTCTGTTGTGACCCATCCAACATCCATATTGATGTTGCTCGGAGTCGGTAAAGGCCTTGGACTGTCCCCTCACCGCAATACGGTGACTAGGTAGTGGCTTCACTCCTCAAAACCCAGAAGGAAGCGGAGCGTCCTCAAGCCGGCCTTCACCGGGCGACGCAGCGCACAGCGAGCGGGGGTGAAGGAGCCGCTGAACAACACGCCGGGCTCCTTTCAGGTACACCGCCGCCTTGAACCGTTGCCTGAGCCTATTGCCGAGGCCGGATTGCCTAGTTGGCCAGTCGAAGTGGGTCAAAGAAATTCAGCTCCCCGTCCGGGGAAAGTCGAACTCTCCACAGTGGTTGGAGCGACAACGTAGGGAGCAGACTCGGAGCCGTAATAGAGGCGGGGCCGGCCCCACAGGGAAAGCTCCGAGGGCGCTGGCATCACTGATTCCAAGGGCCTCATTTTTTTCCCTGCACAAGCCGCTGCGGTCCAGATCCCTTGACAAAAAACGAGACGGCAAGCTCGTCGGGGCCGAACGTGTTGACCGCGAGACGGTGAAGGCCATACCATGGGTGAAGACCAGATGGCGTTCAACCAGGTGCGTGAGCCCTCCGGCAGGGCGCCGCTATCGTTTTATTTCCCGGCCCGCGATCAGCCAACCTGCTGGGATCCCCCCCGTGGTCGATCATCGCCGAGCCGTAAGCGATCGACCGCCACCGGACGGGAAGGTGTAATACAGCCGCAGCTGCTGCAGCTGGCGGTTGGCGCCCAGCAGCGGTTTGCTGTCCCAGAGACGGATGTTTGGCCAGGGTGCCCGGTGCCGCCCTTGATGTCCGCGGGGTCCAGGAAGCTGGGGGGTTCGAGGACGAGATCCTGGACACTCTCAAAGGCGAGGCCCATTGCGGGTGGCGCGGATATGCTGCGCTCCAGATAGGGGGTTTTTCAACCACCAGCTTCCCGGCGGTTCACCCAGAAGGTTCTGGGCCTGCGGTGCCACCAGGAAACTCGGCCGATCGGCCAGCACCAGCACGGTTGGCCACCAAGGGCAACAGGGTGAAGCGCGCAGCCGTTTGCGCCGGATCGGCAACAGCCGCTGCAAGAGCGGTGATCAGCGCAGCGCGGAGAAGCAACAGCCGAAATCGGCAGGGCGCACAATGCAGTCGGAACAAAGCGGCGCCGGAGGCGACCCCGCTGCCGGTCCACCAATCAGAGCGCAAAGGGGGAGAGCGCCACGCTGCAGGAGGCCAAACCACCGCCAGCCACAGCGACTGAGGCTTGAGCACCCCGCATTCTGGAGCCTGGCTGAGGCCGGCGAATGCGCAGATCCACTCAGGGCGCTGCCTTCGCTGAAGGTGTAGCCAAGGCAGCCTGCCAGTACCGACCGTCACCTGGGCGAAGAGCACACTGAGCAACAGCGCTCAGGGCCGATACGCTGCAAGACCGTGAAGCGGGAGATCAAGCCGTCAAGCGGGTCCCCCTCCCCGAACGGCAAACCGCCAGCAGGGCCGCAGCCACAGGCTCAGCCCCGGCCAGGGCGGTGGCCGATCCGCCAGGGCCGCCGTCATCACCACCCGCAAGGTGTCAGGGGCCCAGAGCAGTAAGGGGCAGAGCAGGCCAAGACCCAGGCCGATGAACAGCAAGCGGGGCAGATCGGCCGAACACGGGAAAACCGCTGATCACCTCACCGCTGAAATGGCGAAGCAATCAGCCCCGGGCCTGAAACGGCCAGTAGGTGATCCGCCGGCCGCCAGCAGCAGGCAGAGCAGCCAACGGCAACCAGAGAGGCTGGCCCCCCCAGTTGAAGCTGATAAGAACGCGTCAGGGATTTGACCCCACCTTGATGACGGAGGCTCCAACAACGGCTGGGAGCTGCTTGAGCTGGAAAAGGGCGATCCCCAGACGCCCATCACCACCGCAAAGGTCGTCAAGCTGCAACGCCAGCGGCGCAGCAAGCCGGACTGGGAAGCAAATTGCGCGAACGCACTCCCACTCGACCCCAGACGGGACACCGGACCACCAGCACCATGGCCGCGAACGCAGCCAGAAGCGCTCTGGCGGCCAGCGACAGCAAGCCGTGGGAGGGGGGGGGGGGGGGTAGGCACAGCTTGAGGTAGAGAGAGGTGGGAAAAAGAGAATCAATGATCCGCCGCTTCCCAGACCACCAACAGCCTCCCGCTGAACACATCCCCGAACGCTCGAGTGTCGGGATTCAGGCGGGAGACCTAGATAGCGCGCTGCTAGTTTTTTCTTAGTTGTTGCTGCAAGGCGTGACAGCCACCCTTTCCCGCGCCACGTTCACGGGCCTGCGCTGCAAGGAATGCGGACCCCCTACGAGGCCACGGCCCGCCACGTCTGTGAAGACGTCCTGCTTTGGCCCCTTGAGGTCGTCTACGACTACGACGCATTCGCCGGCCCGGGTGAGTGGGTCTTCGATCGAGGCCGGTCCGGCGTCGATCTGGCGCTATCGCGAGTTCCTGCCGATCGCCGGCGACCCGATCGATGTGGGCACCGGCTTCACGCCGCTGGTGAAGCCAACCGCCCCTGGCCCGGCCGTCTGGGCCTGAAAATCTTTACATTCAAGAACGATGGGGTGGAACATGCCCACACCCTTTCCTTCAAGGACGGGTGGTGGTCAGTCGCCTCACCCGCGCCCGCGAGCTTGGGTTCACCACGGTTGAGCCTGCGCGTCCACCGGCAAACCTGGCCAACTCCACCGCCGCCATCGCCGCCCACGCCGCCTGGAATGCTGCGTGTTCATTCCAGCGATCTGGAGCTGGGCAAGGTGTCGGCACCTTGATCTAGCAACCCCACTTGATGGCGGTGAAGGGCACATGACCAGGTCAACCGGCTTCTGCTCGGAGGTGGCGAAACCCTACGGCTTGGGGCTTCGTGAACACAACGTGCGCCCACTACTCCAAAGGCTCGAAAACTCTCGGTACGAAGGATCGAGCAACTCGGCTGGCAACTGCCGATGCACATCGTGGGCTCCATCTGGCCTCCGTTTTCCCTGTTCGGCAAGATCCGCAAAGGGATTTCCGATGAAATTCATCAAAGTGGGGCTGGTCGACGGAAAAGCCGGTGGCGCTTCAGCGGTGCCCAAGGCTGAAGGCCTGCTCACCGATCGCCCCAGGCGTTGCCGAGGGCCGTGACTAACATCACTCCTGTGAAACCGAACACGATCGCCAAGTCGATTGCGATCGGCAATCCGCCTTGGCCCTATGCCCTTGATATCGCCCCGCCCGCAGCAACGGCTCGATCGCCGCGGTCAGCGATGGACGAGATCGTGGCCGGCATCCAGCTGCTGGCTGAAACCGAAGGGGTGTTCACTCGAACGCCGCGGCACCAGCAATCGCGGTGCTCAAAGAAGCTGGTGGAAGCAGGGCAAGATCGATCCCAGCGAAACCACCGTCGCCGTACATCACCGGCACGGGCCTCAAGACCCTCGAGCGAATCAGCCCGGTGGTGGGAGAGCCGTACACCATCGGAGCCCCAGCTTGGCCAGCTTCAACCGCGGGCCTGGGAGGGGCCCCAGTCGTTGCAGCGAAGCAGCTGGGAGCCATGGGCGTCTGAGCCAAAGCCCGCAAGGGCGTTTTCAAGAGCCGCACCAACCAGCCCTTTTTAAGCCAATGTCCCAACCCCCAAGCGCCCTCCATTGGGCCGTTGTTCCTCCCCCACCTCCCATGACCATACCAGGTCTGTCCACCCCTGCAGAAATTCCACCGCCGATGCAAGCAGTGTCGACGTGGAACGCAGCAGCGGTGATGAGCTGGCTCACGCGCCTCGAAAGCCACTTCCCGCATCCTGGCCCGCCTCACCGACCGAGAACGGCCAAGCTGCGCCGCTTCCTCAACGTCTATGTCACAGCGAGGACTTCGCTTTAATCGATGCACCAGGCACGGCCCTGAAGTGATTGGTGATGAAGTGAGCATTGTGCCGGCGGTGGCCGGAGGCTGAATTCCTGCAGGTCAGTGGCGAATCGAATCTCCAGGTCAGTGGACCCTGAAACTGGTAACGCAACGGTGCCCTTCGTCCATAGGCTTGAATTGCCATTGTGGCCGGACGCATGAACCCAGACGCCAGCCCCCCTACCAATACAGCCACTCCAGGCTTCAAACGGATGGGAGCCAGGGGCAAGCCGTTCTGTTCGCTACGCGCCAGGCCGCCAAATTCGGTTCGCCACGGGCCTGACCGGCCGATCCCTGAAGGGCGCTGGGGCCGCTGGAACTGCATGCCAACAGGGCCTCAGCCATCCCTGCGCTCGACCTCAGCGACAAACTGGCTGCAAGGCCCTGCCACCAGCCCGGCCCTGTCGGCCAACTTCGTGCGCATCTGGCTTGGGGACAACCATTGGAGGTGGCCGCAAGGCCACCAGTGCATCTGTTTTATGTGTTCAGGGGTCAGGGGCATTGCCGGCGCGAGGCCAGCCGCCATGGGGGACGGCGCCGCCCCATGAACCAGGCCTGGAGCACAGGAGACCTGTTCGTGCTGCCAGCGGTCCGGCTCCCAGCTCGAAGCGGAGGCAGGAAAGCGTTTTCTTCGTAACTGGTGGCAATGACGCCCCCCTTGCTCTCCTTCCTTGGCGTCAAGCCCCGAGGAGCCCCGCTTCGAGGCCACCCCAACTACCCGGGCCTGGATGCGCCAGGAAACTGCCAGCCTTGGCCGCCGATCCCACAGTGCCCGCAGCAACAGGCTCAGCTGCTGATGGCCAACGCGATCTGCCCCGCAAGTCGCACGGTGAACCCACACGCCTCCCTGGGCCCATGCCTCGGCCTGGTGCGGCCGGCGCGATCCAGCCGGCCCCATCGCCACCAATCGGTGGCCTTCGATCTGGTGATCGACCTGCCAGCCCGGCTGCGTCACGATCTCCGGCCCTGAGCTCAATGCCGATGCAACGAATCCGTGATCCGCCTGAGCATGGCCTGGGAGCCCCGGTGCGGCGTTTTGTGACCCCACCGGACACACTAGGCATTCCCACGTGAACCAGAAGCGGCCACCCGCCATGCTGCTTACCGATTCAGATGCCGGGCTGCACACTATCTGCGCAGCCTGGATATCCGCTTCGCAGCGGCATGCCTCAGAGTGAGCCAGAACCCCGCCGGCGGCCTCGACCGCCGATTCGCTGCGCCGGCTGGGAGGCTTCAAGCGCTCCACCAGTGGGCGGAAGGTCTCGCATCGAGGGTTTCCTGTTCGATCAACTCCTCCACCAATGGTCGAGCAGGTCACGGCGGGGACGCAGCAGGTTCACACCGCCTGATCCAGGGCTTGCTGGGCAAATGACGCACGCGCGAATCAATCTGCCGGCCGGTTTGACTTCGGCATAGCTGGGCCGGGTGTGGATCAGGTCGCGGCCGAGGAACACCTCGGAAGGCATCCGCCCTCCAGGGCCACTGGCCCAAGGCTGGAGAAGCCATAAGCGGGTGCCATCTCCCTGCAGATCCGGGTGCCATCCTGGAAATCGCCGGAAGCCCCCCTGGTGATCTCGCTGGGGCCGAACACAACCAGTTCCGCCGCCGTCCCCCATCACCACCACCAGGCGGTCGCGCAGATAAGGCGCGCTGATCAGGCGGAATCGAGGATGTTCTCGTCGGGAGTGGTGCGGGGCAAAGCCGCCGACCCCTCCGGAACGGGGCCAGCAGGGTCACCTTGTCCGAGGCGTCGGCTTGCAAGCAGGGTGGTGATCAGGGGCGTGGCCACTTCGTGGTAAGCGATCAGCCGCTTTTGGCGCTTCTTTGAAAGGGGGGCACCCGTCAGCCCCATCGTGATGCGTCCAGAGGCATCATTGAGGGCGAGATCATCGATGCGGTTTCATGCCGGCGGGGGGGCCCGTGAGGGATTGCCGCTTCGTTGAGCAGGTTGGGAGAGTCAGGCTCCTGAAAAACCTGGCGTGCGGGCAGCCCAGGCCCGCTAAGCGACACGCCCTCAGACAGAGGCCCGGCCTGCGGGCATGGACGGCAAGGATCGCTTCGCGCCCGCGGCGATCGGGAGATCAACGGTGATCTGGCGATCAAAAACGGCCCGGCCGGGTCCCGGGCGAACATCGAGCACGTCTGGAAACGGTTGGTGGCCGCCAAGCAAGAAATCACCCCGGAGTTCTCCTCAAGCCAGTCTCTCCGTGAGCAGCCTGGTTGAGGGTCTGCTCACGCTCATCGTTTGCCGCCGCGATCCGGCGCCGCGGCCTGACGGCCAACCGCATCGACCTCATCAATGAATGATGCAGGGGCTTTCCTTGGCGCGCTTTGAACAGATCGCGCACGCCTCGCGGTGGCGCCCACACCCACGAACGATTCGACGAACTCCGAGCCGCCATCGAGAAGAGGGCACCCCGCCCTCCGCCAGAAAATCGCTTGGCCAGCAGCGTTTTGCCGGTTACTGGCGGGCCTATACCGCAGCCCGCCTTTGGGGATCTGGCGCCCGATGGGCGGTGAATCGCTCCGGTTGCCTCAAAAAGGTGACACCCTGCCTGCAGTTCTCCTTGCCTCGTTGATGCCGCCATCAATCCTCGAAGCGCACGCTGGCGGTGCCCTCTCCCTGAACACGGGGCTGACTGCGACAAAACCGATCGGCTTTGTTCGCCACCTGGGAGGAGCGGCGGGAATCAAAGCCAAGGTGAGCCCGCCAACCAACAGCAACCACCAGCAGGTTTGATCAGCGCAGACTGCGAGGCCACCTGGTCGCGGTTATCGCGACGCTGAAGGGGAACCCTGCCTGCTGGGCTTGTTTGGCAGCACAAGTGAACGTTGGCGAACACCGGCAAACATCCGTTGCGGGTGCCCGTCGTTCCAGCACCACCGCACCTCCCGTTTGGTGGGGGGATAGGTCCAGCTCCTTGACTGCCCGTCGCGGATGAGCTGCAACAGCTCGCTGTAGGAGGGCGGCGGCGTGGGTCTGCAGGCCCAGAGCCCGGAAGGGAATTGGTGGGCGCTGGCTCAGGAGCCGGAGTGGGCGCGGCCTGGCCCAGGAAGGGAGCCAGCCGGCACATGCCTGCCAGAAGAGTGCGCAGGTGGCGACGGAACCAGAGCGGAACACTGGAGGTGACGTGCTCACAGGGTTCTGCTGGCCTGTCAGTTTAGCGATTTGACGAGGCAAGACGCAGAGCGGATGATCATTGTTTGGTTTGATCAATAGGGATGGCTGCTCCCAAGAAGAAAACATCGAAAGGGAAGCGCAAATCAGGCGTCATGCCATTGGGAAAGCCAGGCCACGTCGCAAGCCAGGAAGGCGTTGTCGCTCGGCAAGGAGGCGTCTTTTTGAGCGGACGGGCCCAGGGCCTTTGCCTATCCCGTCGATGAAACCGCCCGAAGACGAAGCCAGCTGAAGATCGGGCCGCAAAGAACAACGGGTTGGCCTGACCAGGGAATAGGACGCCGAGCTTGAAGCCTCAGCACCACGGCGTAGACAATTCCGATCCGGAAGTTGTCACAGAATCACCCAGCCCAGCCCTGGCTTCTCCTTTGAGAAAGCGGCTGCGTAAGCCTGATCACCAAGCTCCACGAGCACCACCATCCCAGAACCGCCAGGGGGCGCTGGCCCGATGCGGAATAGGAAGAAAGAGGTGAGATTGTTTACCGAGCATAGAGACGCCGATCACAGGCAGTAGGGCCGCGCTTGCCTCTGCGCCAGCTCCCCTGAGCAATCGAGCAGGGAGTCCTTGCGACTTCGGCTTGGAGGCGCTGGATAGCGGGTGGCCTGGAATGGCTTGGCGGGTCATCGCTGTATCCGAGGCCGCTGGCTGCTGGGAACTCTGGGAGAACGTGCCTGCATGGACGCAGGTAGGGGGGCATCGCATGGAAGCAAAGGCGAAATGCGGCCATCTCCGTGGGGAACGCCCTTTGGCTCACTGCGCCTGCCCCAGCAGCGCTGGCAACAAGCTGCCAGCTCCCCCTCGCCGGAGATAGATGATGGAGCCGAGGCCATCCGTCGAGCTGGGCCTTGAGCCCGAGATTCTGGCTGTTCCTGCGCCGGCGGGGCTTACGGCACGGCAGAGGCGATGGCCATGTGCTCGAACCGGCGGCCGGCCCCGGATCCCCATTCAGCAACTTCAGCGATTCTGAGCCGGGCCGTCCAAGCGGCTGTCTCAGGCCTGCGCCAAGGCCGAAGCGTAAAGCGATCTGCGGTGACATACCGACGCCGATGGCAATGGAACAGCACCGCCCTGCTGGTGGGAGTGCTGCAGCGGCTCGGGCAGGCGGTGCGCGAATTCCCGCAGCCGGCTCGACGATGGCTACGGCCTCAATGCCGCATGGTCGATACGGCTGGCCGAGGAGGGCATCGCCCTGCTGGTCACCGTCGACACGGCATTTTGCGCCGTGAGGCCCTTGAGCGGGCCAGGCCAACTGCAGGTGGAGGTGATCCTCACCGACCACCACACCCTGCCACGCAGCATCCGCCCTAAGCCTGGCCGCTGCATCCGGCCTGCAACTCCTGAGGGTTCGCCTACCGAGGTCTTGGCCGGCGTCCGGGCGGCCTAACGTGCTGGCCCGTTGCCCTCGCCGGCAGCCTGGGCCGGAGCGACGCACCCGCCATGGCGCTCGTTGTTTTCTGTATCCGGCACGAAATCGCCGACAATGGCTCCCTTGTTGGGGGTGGAACCGTCGCTGGCTGCGCGACGGGCTTTGCCGCGGCCTGGCATGCCTCCGGCCTGGCGGGCCTTGCAGGCGCTGCCAACGCCTGGCTGCGTGGGGGACACCCCTCGATGAACGGCTGTGGCTTTTCACTGGCGCCTCGGAAATCAATGCGGTTGGGCCGGCTGGGGGACCCCCAGCTGGTGGTGGAGTTTGCTCACCACGCAGACGACGAACGGGCCATGGAGCTGGCCGCAGAGTGCGAAAGCGCTCAACCGCGGCAACGCCGCGAGCTCTGTGATGCGATCGAGGCCGAAGCGGTGGCCTTGGTGGAAGCGGACGGCCCGGAGCGGACCCCGTTTCTGCTGCTGGCTCCAGAGCCATTGGCACCTGGCGTGATCGGGGTGGTGCCCGCCGGCCTGTGAACGGTTCGGCCTGGCCGGTGGCTCTGCTGGCAGGCGAGGCCAAACGGACGCTTTGCGCTCCTCGGTGCGGGCGCCGCGGGGCTTTGCTGTGGATCAGGCCTGAGCCATTGCCAGGCGCTGCTGGAAGCGCCATGGCGGTCACCCGGCGGCCGGGTGGCTTCACCGTGCGGAGCCGAGACGTGGGCGGCGTTGCATCAGGCTCAAATGGGCTGGCAGTGATTGGTTGAAAGGGACGCAAGCAGCGGTGCGCCCGGTGGGAGGCCGAAGCCAGGCTCTCCCTGGATCGGGTCACTCCCAATTTTGCGAACCTGCAGCGCTCGAACCGCTCGGTGCCGGCCTGGCGGTGCCGGGGTGTTTCTGGTCTGCCGGTTGCAAAGGTCATGCGAAACAGCGCCTGCCTGGCGTGGGCGGCCATCTTGCAACTCAACCTTGAGGCAGGGGAGTGCCGTCAGCGGGCGATTGCCCCTGGCGTTGGCAGGGTGAAGGTCCCGTTCCCATCCAGGTGGATGTGGCCTTCCGCTTGCGCATCAAAATCGCTGGCAAGGGCGAGGAAACGCCTGCAACTCGAACTGGTTGGGCCTGCGCCCCAGTGGCGCGGGAGAAGTGGTGGTTGCAAACGGCGCGAACGCACCTACTGGTGCCGGTCCGCGATGGGGACGACCTGTTTGATCCGCATGAGGCCGGGGAAGGAATTGCGCTCGCCAGCCTTCAGCATGGCGCCAGCAGCAAGACCCACCCCTATTTTGGCAGGGACTGTTTCAACGAGGCCGGCTCTTGGCACTCGCTTGGAGCCTGACGCTCAGAGGCGCGCCAGCGCCGATAGAAGAAATGAAGATCACGGCTGGCCCTGCAGGGTGATCAACGCCAGGGCCATGAAGTTGGGCATATGCAGATGATGTCGATACGCATGATCCCTGGCCCGCTATCGAAGACGTTCTGTGGCTCGGTTTACGGGAGAACGGAGCCCTGCAAAAACAGGATCGGACCGTGCCACTGTTGAACCGCTGTTCAACAGCAACCGGGGTGGGAGTTGTGGGCCTGCGGCAAGCCACTGGAGCCTGCCATCGGCGTTTTTGTGAGGCGCCCTGCTGCCGCTGGAATTCCGGAGCAGCGGGCCGAGGCCTCGAAGCCTGAGCCCGATGCAGCGCAGCCAGTAACCTGACAATGGTGGGCGCACAGATGGTTGGGTGCCGCACTACGACACCGGTGGATCTGCGGCTTGCGCATCTACGCAGAACCCGTCCTGATTTTTGCCGGGTTTAGCAACTTGCCTGCCGCTTTTTTTCGGGGTGCCAGAGCGGCAGAGCGACGCCTTCGCGATTGCCTGTTGCCGCCGCAGATCCGCGAGGAGTACGGCGGACGCAGCTCGGTTGCTGCGGCGCTTTGGCGGGGCACGCGTCAGCCAATGAGCAACAGCCCTGAGCCCGATGACACACCCGGCTGAGGGAAGCCAGGGACACAAACCGTGTGGGCGCTTATCTTTCACCACTTCACCACGGTGTTCCTCGCCGAGCTGGAGACAAGACCCAACTGGCCGCCCTTTTGGCTGGCCGCTGAATCCCGGCCGGCCCCTGCTGGTTTTTCGCCGGGGCTTGCCCTCGCCTTGATCTGCTCCAGCCTGGTGGGCGTGCTGTTGGGGCGCTGGTTGGCCTCCGTGCCCTGCCGCCCAGCGGCTGGAGCGGAATTATCCGGACTGCTGATGGTGTCCCTCGGCCTCTGGGCTGGGCTCCCAGGCCAGCCTCGGCTGCTTCAGCCCGTAACTCCGAAACCTTTGATTTCGATGCAACTTCGCTCCTGGCCTCCAGCTTTCTGACTGGTGTTTCTC
>Ga0163217_1047504_pt1 | contig 13032 bp, 18 predicted proteins | sample SynspAceP_FD_185933 | JGI IMG/M metagenome (GOLD analysis project Ga0163217, IMG submission 185933) | Saline lake microbial communities from Ace Lake in Antarctica - Synechococcus sp. Ace-P (PacBio error correction) | ecosystem: Environmental > Aquatic > Non-marine Saline and Alkaline > Saline ...
CCAGAGGAAGCGAAAAAAAAATGCCCCCCCTTTTCCCAAAACCCAAAAAACCGTGGTCCCGCGGGGGATTTCTTTCGAGATTTTCAATATCCACCCAAGAACCGTCACCACCACGAGGTCTTGCTTTGCCCTGCTGGCCCCGTTCGTCCCCAATTTGGTTTTCACGCGGGAAAATCGAAAGTTCGGCTTTTTTTTTTTTCAAACCCTGGCAACCCGTGACTTCCCCCTGCTGCCCTATTTATTTTTTTTTTTGGCCGTCCATTGGGCCCTGAACCGCCCGAACATCAAGACGTTGAAATTCCTCCAGGCGGGCCGAGCCGTTTGGCCTGGTGCGGTTGGCGGTCCACCATCCTTTACATGATTCCTTCAGAAACCTGACGGGGGTAGGCGGTGGGGGCCAGCCTGTTTTGGGTCTCAAATTCCGACTTTGAATTCGGCCTGCTGGGGGGATCGTTCGTTGCTGGGCGGGCCCACGGCACAGCCAATTGCCTGGCCACCGCGGTTTCGCCGCCAGCCATGGCGTCAGCAAAATGCCCCTGGGAAATGGCATCGCCTGTGCCACCTTCGGTCCTGGTGCTGGCCTCCTTGATGGGGGCGCCCGATTTCGCTTCGCGACTGCTGAATTTCGTGGCAATACAAGCTCAACCGCGTCTGCCGCCAAGGGAATCCGGCGGAGTTGAATCGAGGCGAAGGCCGAGTTCATCAGCTATTTCCAGCCTGCTGCGCACGCTGTTCTGGTTTTGAACGTGGAGCCTGGCGCTGGGCCGAGGGGCTCAATGAAGCCTTAACAAGCAGTCCGGGCCCGCAATCTGCGTTGTCGTGGTGCACCTTGTTTGGGCGCCATCCTGCTCACCAACACCGTTCCCGCCTGGGACGAACTTTTCAGTGGCCAGCCAACCAGCCGATGCTGAACGATCTGTACTCAGTAGATTTCCCTTGGCATTTTTTTCTGAACGATGTCGCTGATGAGTCTGCAAGTCTGGAACGATCGCTGAATTGCCCGGGGGATTCTCACACATTCTGGCGGCACAGTTCGTAGTGGTTTCTCTTTCGCCATTGTTGTGAATCTTTCCGTGTGATGGGCCGCGAACTACGAAGCTGGCTGTGATCTTCTCAGGCCTTCGGGCGGCTAATCTTTCCTCGGTGCCATCCCCGACGGCGATGGCCAAACAATGGAGCTGTAGCCCAGACCTACCGGGCCGTGCCCATCGCGCCCTTCATCATCGTGCACTTTGGTTTTCTTGGGATTCCTTCGTGGATATCAGCAATTGCTTTGGTGATTCAGCGCTTTTCTCAAACTGAGCTGGGCTGAATTCGGCAACTGCTAGGTTGTGCTGGGATTGAATCGCAAGTTGGGCAGAGAACAACCATGAACATCAAGATCGGGCTCAATTGGCTTCGGCGTAATCGGCAGACTGGTGTTGCCGGCCCGGGCGTTCGAAAATCGAAGGAATCGAGGTTGGGTCGCAAATCAAATTGATCTGTCGATATTAATCTACATTTGCATACATGCTTCGCTATGACTCAACCCACGGCCCGCTTCAAAGGGAGGTGTCGATCAGCGATGGCCAGCTGAATCGTTAAATGGCCGCAGCATCCGCGTGAACAGCCGGCGCGATCCCCGCCGCAACTGAACTGGGGGGATGTTGGCGCCTGAGATCGTTCTAGAGGCCACCGGCCTGTTTCCTCACCGATTGCCAACCGCCCGGGCGCAACATCGAGGCGGCTCCAAAAAAGTGGTGCTCTTCCGCCCCATTCCACAGACGGCACGTCGTGAGGATCGTGTTCGTGATGGGGGGTTGAACCACAGCAGCTTAATGGCCGGCGAAGAAATATCGTCTCCAAACGCCTCCTGCAAACACCCAACTGCTGGCGCCCGAATCGCCAAGGTGCTTTGCATGACAACTTCGGGTCGGCATCAAAGGAAGGGCCTGATGACCACGCGTGCATGCCAACCACCCGCCACCCAAAAAAACGGTGGATGGCCCCTTCGGCGAAGGACTGGCGGGGTGGCCGGGGGGGCCAGGCGCAGAACATCATTACCCTTCTTCCACAGGCGCTGCAAGGCGGTTGGGCAAGGTGAATCGCCTGCCTCACGGCAAGCTCACACGGCAAATGGCCTTCCGGGTTTCCAACCCCCGATGTTTCGGTGGTGATCCACCGGTGAAATCTGGAGCGGCCCGCACAGCTACGCAGCGTCAGGCGGGCGATGGAGGCGGCTCAGAAAGGGCCCGATGGGGGCATCCTCGGGTTACACCGAAGAACGCTGGTTGGTCTCCCTCCAAACCAGCGATTTTCTGGGCGAATTTCCTGCACCTTCAATTTTTGATGCAATGCAAGGCATTGCCTCACACGACACCTTCGTCAAAGTGTGGCCTGGTATGAACAACGAGTGGGGCTATTTCCTGCCAAATGCCTCGACTGAATCCGCCCACATCGCCAAGCCACAGGGGGCCTTTCAGGCCTGAACGATCGCATGAAGCGGCCTGGGAAGATGGCGAACTCTGCCAGCTCCATGCACGGCGCCGTGAAAAGTCCTGGGTCGAATGCGAGCACGGCATCGAACGAATTCGACAGGACCGCGAGCAAGGCGCGTGCCATCCACGGCCGCCTCGATCGTGTTTTTCCGTTGAGCTGTTGGTGAGGACCCTCCAGCTTTCAATCGAGCACCTGCAGGCTTGAGCTGGTCGTCGCGGCGGCCTCTCCCTCCCGTAAGCTGGCCACAGCACAGCCTGCCTTTCGATAGCAACAGCAGCTTCGCGGCAGCGATCGCGCCACTTCTGTGATCACTCGCCGGCGGCAATAGCTGCGCAGTTCGCGGGCCTCCGCCAGGGATTTCGAGCGTGGTCAACTTCTGGTGCGGTACCGGAAGAAAATCACTGGCGGCCAGGAAAAAACCGTTTTTTTCAAGATCGGGAAAGGGCGGCCAGCTCAGGCCATTCGGCGGCGCCCCTCTGCTTGACCTCCTTGGCCCCGGGGCTGAGCACCAGCGCGGCCGGCTGCCTCAGTCAGTGGGGGAGAGACGGAAGCAGAAATTGCAGGGGCGCGGCTCGGCCCCGCTGGCCATCGAGGCGGGCGATCAGGAAGCAGGGCCCGCCGCCGCGATGTGGCGGAGCGATCCTGGCAGCAGGCTGTCGAGGTGATCGAGGCCTGGCCTCCGCGGCATCTCCAGGGAGGCACCGGCGGTGGCCTCGGCGCCGGGGCTGCTCAAGAAGCTGCAGCAGCTCGGTGCCAGAACGCTCGCGCCAGGCTTTTTTTTCCTGGCTCCAAGCAAAACTCCAGCAGGCAACCAGGGCGCGCAATCCGTTGCAGACGCTCGACGCAGACGGCAGTTGCGGGTCCCCCTGCAGGCTGATGAAGGCCCTCAAGAATCGCTGCCACGCTCAGTTCCTGCCGGTGGCGGAAATGTGATCGGCCCAAGCAGGGTGCGACGAACAAAAGGCTTGGCTGTGCCAGCGGGGGCTGGTGCAAGGCGCGGAAGGTCCTCTAAATCAATGGCGGGCAAGCGCCGTGCAGAGCAACGTCGGGCCCTGTGGGCACCCCTCGGTGGGCTGGAGCAATGCCAAGGATGCTTTTCCTGGCTCCTGTGGCCGTGATCGAAAACTGGCGAGCTTCAGGGAATCTCGTGGCAGCCGGAATCGGCCGGCCTGGGCTGGCGCCCTGCAGCAGGCCCAGCCGCTCATGAACTTGCGCTTAGCCACTCAGCCGTACCTGAATCTCAAGGCTGCGCCGGCTGTCGGGATCGAGCAGGGCCGGATCCTCCACCCCGAGGTTCTCCCAAGAGTTGGACTCAAATGTTTTCGGCTCGGCAATGCGAGCTCCGGCGCTTTGCCTTGAAGCACATCCAGGCCCTGCTGGAGACGTTCACGTTAGCCTTCAGCCAGGGCGTCCTCGCACCGCACGCCTTTGGTAAGGCCTCCTGCCGCTTTCTTTTCTCACGGGTGAATCCAAGGCAGCAACCTTGGCGAGGAACAACATAGACCTTCATGGGTTGTTTTTCAGATCCCGCAGGTGCGTCCATCAACGGAACTGCCCACCGGTTTGAGCTGCAGCCGCTGCGAGGTTTTTGCTTGCGAAGCGCTGGCCACGATTCCTTCGGCGGCCTAAGATCGGGATCAACGAATTCCAGGCCCGGTATACCACATGAGGTGCTCAGGCGATCACCAGCAGCAGGTCAAGCAGCGCTTGGCAGAGGCAGGGGCAGCAGCAGAATCAGGGGCCGCCGGAAAAGATAAAAAAGACATTGAGATTCCCCGAATGTGCAGAGAACAGAACAAGCGATGCCACCTGCAGGCTCTGGTCCAGATTCCCAGAGCTGAAAATCAATTGCAGGGAGAATCGGAAGACTGGCTTGCACGGTGTGGTTTTTTTCGGAGCGCACGTTTTTCTACCCAGTGACCGACTCCGGATACCCCAAGCCAGGTGCGGCAGAGCCGCCAGCACCAAGGGCACCGCCACGAGCGTGGCAGGTTTTGATCGGCTGACCAACAGAAAAGGCCCGGACTGAGCCAAGGGGTGGGCGAGTTGATACGTCTGGCGGATCCAGGCCCCTCGAGAAAAAATAATAAGCCCAGTTGCCGGCATCAGAGGTAGTATAGAGGAAATAACGGATCACCAAGGCCACGTTAAGCATAACGATCAAGCCGGCTGTGGTTGAGGCCAGTGCTGGCCCAATACATCCGCCTTCGCAAATCGAATGGTCATGCAGGGTTCTTGGCCAGGCCCCGCAGCCTCTGGCTTCGGACCATGCCGGCAGCACCGTGCGGCACATCGACTGGGTGATCAACTGCCTTCGCTGTGTGGGTCTTTGCTGCGCCAGCAATATCCGCTGGGTGTGGAGTAAAACCGCTTGCAACTGGGGCATCGGACAGAAGTATTGGCACAAGCCTTGGCCGCCGAACAGATAGCCCACCGGTGATCGCAAAACAGGCGACTCGTGAAAACATAGCAAACCAACCAGCCAGCACCAAGTCGATCGCATTGAAAGAACACAGCAGCCGGGCCGCAGAGGACCGAACGAAAACACCAGCCGAATTTGCAAGCCGCCCGTAGTGACCGGCAGGCCAGGAATCGGGAGGCACTTTGGCCAGCTCCCATCGTTTTCTTGGCCGTTTGGCGTTGAATGCAAGCTTCAGAATTGCCGTTGTAAGCCCAGCGCCCGGGGGGATCTGGGAAGAGGAAGGAGAGCGGGCAAGATACGGCGCCAGAACTCGTGGCGAAAGACCAACAAGAATGACACAAGCCGAAGACACGACGCGCCCCCCCGCAGAACAGCGTGGTGCCCAGGGAAGGGCGATCGACCGGGCGACACCCTGAACCTCAACGCAGGCTCCCAGATCACCGCAACAGGGGCTCCAGGGATGGGTGGGTTCCGTCAGTGCCCGCCGAACACAGGCGGTCATAGAACAGCGAGGCCGATGATCAGAAGCCAGCCGGCAGTCAGAAACAGCGGCACCAGTGGACCGCGGACTCGCAATTCTGGTTCGCCATCCTCGGCCAAAAAGAGTGGGGGCGAAGCTAACCCGCTTAGCGCAAAGATCTGGAAGGACTGATCTGGAGCGGGGTCAGGATTGGCACGGCATGCCGCAAGCCTTCCTGGCAATCTGCCGCCCATCAGCAGACCTGCCCCGGCCCCCCAGAACACCCGCAAGAACAAGTCCGAAGAGGCCCGCACTGCCCACCGCCGCGGCAAGGCACGAATCCCAAAACGCAAGCCGGAAGTAAGCGGCACCAGGCGCTGATGTTGTCGCTGGTTCATTTCCCGAAATCGCCAAGCGCTGGGGCTGGCGGCAGGGCGTTTTTGCTCCAGGGCCCAGGCAAAGGGTGGGCCCAGATCAGCACCCCGGACGATCCGGTCGTCGGAGCGGGCACCCGCAGGTGTCGAGAAATGGAGGCCAGAGGGGAGCGGCAGGGCCAGCCCTTGAGCTCACCGAGTAATCCGCCGCTTCCCCCCTGCCGGCAAAGCGGGCCAACCCCGGACCCGCAGGCCCCAGACCCCCAGGCGCCGGCCAAAACCTGGAGGCGAAGGCGTCAGACCGGCGCTGCCCGCGGCACAGCTTTTCGGATTTCGCGGGGCGAGGCTGGGCAGGCCTGGGGGCAGGTCGCTCATGCCGGGTAACGCTCCACAACCGCAAAAGCACCGCGCCGATGGGCAGGGGACCGTAGAGATGGGGAAGCGTTCACCGCCAGGCGGCCACCGGCTCAGCTTCCAGGGGAGCGTTGAGCCGGTCGGGATCAATGGTGAGCAAGCCCGCAACCGCCCGGCATCGGCGTAGAAAACGCTGGTAGGTGGCCGGCAGCTGGTGAAGCCCAGCTGGCGTGGATGAATCCCACCTGCTCCAGCTCTGGCCCCGGGTTGAGCGGAGATACACCCTGCCCGCCTCTGCCTCGTCCCATTCAGCGGCCAGTGCAGGTGGTAAGGAAACGGGGAGAGCGCCAGCGGCAGTTGCCTGGCCCCATCACCGCCGAGAAAGCTTCGCTGGCCAGAAAAACGCTCGAGCCAGTGCTGCAGGGCCCAATGACCGCGGCTCGTTGTCGAGAAGCGGCCGGTCGGCCAGGCGGAATGACGCACCGAACGGCACCGAGGAGGCCAGAATCGGCCAAGGCAGGGGCGCGGCCCCAGGCAGCCAGCGCCGGCCCATTCAAGCGGGAAATCCCGGCGGCATGCCGCGTTCCAGGCGATGCAGAACCGCCAACGGCGGCTGGCGATGGGCGTCGCATCGGCGCCCGGATAGCGACTGGCGTATTTGAAGCGGATCGAGATGGCCCTTGCAACGTCCGTGTCATTGATCGCCACAGTTCGTCGCTTCTTGCGGGCCAGCCGGCTCGCGAACGCTCGCAGCAGATCCTGGGGTCGGACTGCCCCAAGCGGCCCAGTGCATCCCCCAGGCTCTCTCAATCACACTCCAGACCGGCCGGCCGCTGCTCGCTGGGCCCTTCAGCAACCGGCAACCCTGTGCCCCTTTCGGTGAACACGCCAAAAAGCTCGGCCGCTTGGCCTGGAAGGCTCCACGCTTCTCGCGCAGCTCCAACCGCAGGGCAGCCCGCGCTCAAGGCAGCCGGGCCGCGATTCGCGTAGGGGCAGCGGCGAAAAACTCCAACAAGTAAAGCACCGCGGAGCTGGCCCCACTCACCGCGCGGGCAAGGAGGCGTTTGCAACGACGCCAGAAGACGCCGACAACGCTCGGCGGAATCTCAACAAGCGGTTAGCTCGCGCCGGACTTCGGTCCACCAGCTTTGAAAGGCGAAGATGGTAAATCTGGCCCATCCGCGAAAATGAACTCTCGAAACTGACCTTTGTGTTCCCAGTGGCGCCTGCATCGAGGGAATCCCCCAGATGAATCCCTGAAAGTCATCAAGCGTGCCAAGGAATGTCATCGAGCGGATCGCAGCAAAGCCAGTTTTACGAGAGCTGACTGGCTTGGGGATCCAGCCGCCCAAGCTGCAGACGATGTGGTGTCTCCACCCGCCCGCCGGCCAGGAGATCTGGCGTTTGGCGCTCGCGAAGCGAGCACAGAGTCGCGTTGGCCTGAATTGGCCGATGCAGTGGTGGCAGCTCACCCCTTCACGTAAGCTGGGGCTGCTGGCCGATCGGCCAGCGCGAGGGCCAGCCGCAGGCATGGCAAAGGCTGTTGGCTGCCCGGGCCTCGAGCCGGTGATTCAGCGCACGCGCTGGTTAAAGACGTAAACACTTCGCCACCCGCCAGCGGCTCTGGCTCTCGGGCACCTCTCGAGATAGCGAAAGGAATCCACCCCCTTCACTGGTGCACCCCTCGAATCCCTGCTTGCTGGAGATAGGCCCGTGCCTTCTCACAACGAGAATGCCCCGCCGGTGCAGAACAGGCCAGCCGGCGGGGCTGGCGCGGCCGCCAGCCAGAGCGTGGAGATCGCGCAATCCACCCAGGCTGGAAAGTCGCGGAAGCTGGCGGTGGCCGGATCGATCGCCCCGTCGAAGCTGCCAGCGTCAAACCTATAGGTGTTTGGGGTGTTTCCGATCACGCAAGGGTGTCTGGGTCCGCGATCAGGTCGTCCCACTGCTGCGGCGGAAACGGTCGGTGGTCTGCCTGGCCGTTGCCGCCGGCTGGATCTCCGGCCGGCCCATGGTGAGATTCAAGCCTTGATCCTCAGCTTCAAAGCGGTGGAACACTGCCGCTTGCATCCAGCTGAATTTGGGCTCAAGATCGGCCCAAGGCGGGGATCAAGGCGCAGCTGATCGAGAAAGCCACGCAGCCAGTCTCCAGGCCCCGCAGAGCGTTTCCGTTCAGACCTCCTCGCCAGCAACAGGGTGCCTTTCAGGCCAGCCGGCCGCCCGCCAGCGGAGTCCTTCGGCGCGCCCGCTGGCGGAGGCTCGCCGGGCTCGAAGCTCACCGAACAACGCTAGAACGGCCGCAACCAACCAGGGGTATCGCCGGAATCGCTCACGACACCGTGTTGAGGCTGGGTACTCCACGCTCACAACCGCTCCCAGCCGCGCCGCCAACAGGGCACGATCAAAGCCGGCCAACAAATCGGGGTGCCCGTGGGTGAGCGGGTGTCGCCGTAAAAGATCGAATGGCGCCGCCTGGCTGCAGGCAGAGTGAATCTGGGCCCTCACGGCTGAGCTGTTCGCGGTCCGCGCTCAGGCTGCACCCGGCTGAGGGCATCAGCATCCGAGCGGGTGGGGCCACATCGCACCAGCTCCAGCGGAATGAGCGGTTCCTGTTTGCCTCCAGTGGGTGTGCCCTCCACGCACAGGGCAATTGGATCGGCACGCCTCTCGGGGTGGGGATCGAGGTTGGCGAGCAACCTGCAGAAAGCCCGGCCCGGTCGTGTCGCTTCTCGCCATGCCGATGATGGCCGCCGCAGCAGACGGTCAAACCGGCCCGGCGCACCCTGGCGAGGGTTCAGGCGCTTCACTGATAGGTGCGTGCGTGGTGGTGTATCCGCCGTAGAACTCGGGGCTGGTGTCGAGGTTGTGGTTATGGCGGTGAGGCCAGCGGGCAGCCGCCGTTCGGCCTGCTGGTCGGTGAGCATGAGCGGCGGTGACGCAAGGCCCAGGCCCACGGGCCCCGCACCCCGGCCACCATGGCGAGCCATAGGCGTCGAAGGGGGCACATCGCGAATGTCGCGCCCCAAAAAGCCCAGCCAATGAAAAAGCGATGGGCGCTTGCGGCCTTGGCAGCGCGGGCTCCGCTCCAGCAACGGCCTCCACCGCCAGCTCCGGGCGAACCGTGCATCGGCGCTGGGTGCACGATTGGGGGCAGTAGGCGCAGTTCCTTTTTCTTCGCAGCCGCCGGTCTTGACCGCTCAGGCAAGGGAAGCCAGCTTGGATCCGAATAGCAAGGATTGGGCGGCCCGGTGCAACCTGCCTGGGGGGCTGCAGAGCACTCCAGCAGGGGTTGACTTGCAGGAAGTCTTCGGATCTCTGGCGGCTCCAGTTTGTGGACGCAGCGGAACCGCAAAGGTCCTGAAAAATCGCCGTTAAAGCGGGAGCTGACAGCCGGGCGCGGGTGACGGGGCGGAGGGGGGCGATTCAAGACGGGGACGTGGGAAGGGGGAAGTGGGGGGGAGCGACCGGCGCAGGGCCCGTGGCTGGTGCACGCCGAAGCGACGCTGGCGGTTTCTGAAATCGAGCAAAAGGCCTGCAAACAGGGCTGCTCGTTGAATCGGGCCAGAGCACACATCGGTGATGTGATTTCCGTGCGTAGGCAGCTGCCAGAGCAGGAAATTGCTGATCCCCTGTATTCCACCACTGGTGGGCGGATCAGCAAAGATCCGGATCCACTCACCCGACGTCTGCAAGTGGCCGCGAAAGGCGGCTTCATCAATTCGCGCGCTGGAATCGAGCTCAACAGCCCGGGCGCCATCGCTTCCGGCCAGGCGCCCGGGCGGCCTGGACCACTCCCGCCGAACCGCGTAGTTTGGTGCAGACGTTGAGTGAATCCCCGTGTTGGCGGGTGGCGGGCCGTGGCGGCAGTGAAACGTTGCGCAGGCCGGCCGGGGCTGCTCGAGATCGCCGAGGAAGCGGCCTCCGCACCTGCTCGCGCCTCCAAACCTTCCAGCTCCCGGGCAGAAACCGCTCAAACAGGGTCCATCAGAAAACTCACCTCCATGCCGGCGATTTCCCAGTTCTGGTGGAGAAGGCATAGGTGGTCCCAGGGCGGCTGATGCCCAGTCACCTGCAGAGGCGCAGGGTGCGCGTTTCAACGCACTCACCCTTTCGCGGTGCCCAATCACCCCCTGGGCAAAGTTGCGCTGGGCAGGAGCCCAGCGCCGTTGCCATCATGATCACCGCTCCAACATGGGCGGGCAGGGCGGGCCGGGTCGAGCAGGGCCGGTAACGGCGCGATTGTTGCGGGACGCCTGGATCAAGTCAAGTGGTCGCCAGGAGCGACTCATGCGCGGATTCGGGCGTGTCCTGCGTCACGCTATACATAAACGCCCCGGTGGGAAGGGGCACCACCGTCCAGTGGCTGTTGGGCAGGTGGGTTTTCGGAGCTTGGCATTTCGCCAGGGCTTCGCTGAGCAGATCACGCAGCGGCTGCTGGGTGATCGGTCGCAACTCCCAGGCGCCCCTGACGGCAGCGGAACAGGTGCGCGGTCTTCTTCGGAGATGACGAATGCACAGGGCAAGGGTAAAAGCGCTCTGGAATGCCCATCGCCGCGCCAGGGTGGCGGGTGGCATAACGGGCAATCCCCTGGCGCGACAGGGGAAAGGATCAACACGGCCGAGAGGATCCGTTGCCTTGACCAGCACGGCCCGTCGTCGCAGAGGCGTGTCCGGGGCGGCAAAACAGGGTTTGAGCAGCAGGTCGAGCGGAGAACAGGGCCGTCGAGCTCGATGCCGGGATTGAGAAATCTCAGGAACGCAGATCACTGCCGAGATCCAGAAGGATCAGGGACACCGCGGGCGGAGTTCTGGGAAAGGGTCGGCCTGCTTCAGTCCAGCAGGCACCGAACCGGAGAGGCCGGCTCAGCGCGTGTGGGCTGCCGGAGTAACACATACTCCCCAGCGGCCCGTGGCGAGCAGCCTCATAAGCGCTCGTAAAGTTCCCTGCAGAGGAATGGCCAGGGCCAAAGGCTGCAAAGCCGAAGCACCACGCTTTCGAGCAGACGGTGGGTGAGGGGAGGTTGGCCAGCGCTGGACTCACCCAGAACCAGGGGACCAAAGAAACAGCCCAGCCGCGCAGCAGCAGAGAGTGCGCGGCTCCGGCACCCTCGCCAGCAGGACCACTTCGAGGGCAGAAGCGAACAGAAGGTCGAGAAACCAGGCGAATGTCCACAAACCCAGCCAGCCACAACAGGTCTTTGCTTTCGTTTTGCCGTGCTCAGGGTACCCCGGCGAAGAACGCTCCGGTAAGAGGGTCGTGGCGGCAGCCAGTTTCGTCGGCTGCTCCCGGGCACCTGCCACAGCTCGGGCCACGCCCCTGCCACCAGCACGGGCCGCCGGCCTGGGGATGCGTTGTAGGTTGGAGCCATCGGGCGTTGTAAGGCCCCTGTGGCGAAGACGACCGAATCACAATCACCCGGCGGGCTGGTCGGCAGGCGGGTCTGGAGAAGCAATCACCGGAATTTCGCAATTGCTTGCCCAGCTCAGGGTCACGGTTTCGCTGGGCAAGGGGCGGTGGCCTGGTCGGCAGACAGCGGTGTACTGCGATTGAATAGTGATCGGCCGGGGGTTTGTCGCCTCATCTAGCCGGGCGCCATCACCAGAGAATAGGTGCGCCAGGCCGGGATCTCTTTTAACGACTGCGAGGTTAAAGGGTGAGACCAGCTGTCGCCCCACCAGGGAAGCGACCTGGTCTCACAGAGCAGGCGGGCAAGGGCTAGCCCTCGCTCACTGCAGGCGGGCCTCACTGCTTCAGCCAGCCCTGCACCCAGGCCTGAAATCGACGGCGGTCATCACCGGAGAACATAACGAATACCGAGCCTCCGCCCACGTTGAGATCACCTGCAGGGAAATGCCAAAGCGAACGGCGAGGGCGAGGGGCCTAGCCATCAGCCGCGGCCCGAAGATCGTGGTGGGGCTTGGAGTTCGAAGATCTGGGAGCCCAATGTGGGCCGTGAAGCCCTTCGAGGCGGGCCCAGCTTGCAGCCGACCAGAAATGTTGCGCACGGCCCTCGAGCTGGTCGGGATCAAAGCCCGAAACTTGCTGGGTCGAGGTGCCCGGTGCGGATGTCTCGTGGGTGTGGCACTCGATCCCGGCGTGAAACGCCAAACCATCAGCCGCAACCGGTTTCAGGGCGGGCTGCCGCGAGCTCTTTCAAGCAGCTCAAAGGTTCGAGCCAGTTGTCGACAACCACACGGGTTCACCACGCATGCTCCACGCCAGTTCAGCTCTTCGCTCCGAAACTTGTTATTGCCATGCAGCACGATCCGTCGTGGCATAACGCGCACGCAGGGCAAGTAAGAGCAGTTCGCCGCTTTGAAACGGGTCAAGTTCCCAGGCTTCCGAGGCACTAGAGCACTGAGTACGTAGGCTGCTGTGGCTTGGAGGCATAGAGCGCAGGGAGGTTCGGGGTAATGGAGGGCCAGGGCGTCGCGATAGCGCGGACAGCTGGCGCGGTAGGTGTCCCTCATCGAGCCCCATAGAGGGTGTGCGTAGCGGCGTCCACTCGCTCAGGCCACAACCGCCCACTTCAGCCGCCCGAGCGCATCAAAGTGCGCGCTGAGGGGGGCGAGGTTTGCGGTTTGGGCTGAGCGTGTCTGATTAAGCCTCCAGCGCTGGCTTGCAGACCCGGCTCGTGCGGCGGCACGATCGAGTGGACTGAGCACGTTGAAGGAGGTCATTGTGATGGGCCCTAGACCTTTCGGGCTTTCCCAATCGTACAGGACCGTGGCGCACTCCTGCTGGGAAACTGGGTAGGGCACGCCCACCTGCCCAGGCCACTCACAACAACGAATCTCCAGGCCTGTCCGCCCTCGAACGGCTGGCCCTCGGCGGTCCCTTTGGAATGAAGACGCAGGTGGCAAGCCCCCCCGGGAGCCTGGCTGAAACGGATCGACCCTGCCTGGGGCCCTTCGGTGCAGGAACCACGCTTGTTGCGATCGCG
>Ga0163217_1107062_pt1 | contig 13032 bp, 8 predicted proteins | sample SynspAceP_FD_185933 | JGI IMG/M metagenome (GOLD analysis project Ga0163217, IMG submission 185933) | Saline lake microbial communities from Ace Lake in Antarctica - Synechococcus sp. Ace-P (PacBio error correction) | ecosystem: Environmental > Aquatic > Non-marine Saline and Alkaline > Saline ...
TCCCATATTTCATCAGCAGTCATTCCCCCTTCAAAACTCCCGGGCGCTTCTTCAGGATTTCGAGCGATGGTTTTTAGCTGCCGATCATTGAGTTTATTTTTCCATCGATCAAAAAATCTCATTTTCTTTAACTGTAACTCGACGAGTTTGCAAGGAATCAATTTGCGCAAATCTGCACAGTAGCTTCAAATAACGAAGGCCAATCCGAAATTTCGAGACTGTTTCTGGGCTGTAAAAGCGAAGAATAGTAAAGCATTCTTTTCCTTTCGATTGCTTCCTGAAATACTGATCAGCGTAGTATAACCCAGCCTGAAATGAATCGCCTTTTCTGCTAAGCTCGACTAATCAACATTTCATCTTCAATGGGTGAATACTTTTCAAAATACAAATAGGCTATTCCCTGCTTCTGAGAAATTGGATTGAGGATCACTTTTGGACGTCAGGCTTGTCTCATTAAACCATTGAATAAAAAATTCTCTCAGATAGTTCGGATGCAAAAGTTGCCAGCAACACTGACCATCATTTTTAGCGATTCCCAAAACCCTCCAATTGTACTCATTGAGCCGAGTATTTCGATTTTATTTTCGCTCAAAAAATATCATATAATGAAGTCGAATAAGGGCTTAATCGGCTCATGGAGAATTTCCCCTCGATTTATCATTTCCAGAAGCTTATCACCCCTTTCTAAAAGTAAAAATAAGAAATTTTTTATTTTACTTTCGTGCTAATAATAGATCGATGAACCAATCAATTTCCTTTTACGCTACCCTGCGGAAGCAATCCTCCTCCCAATCGCCTTGTCAAAGCTGCATGACCGAGCGGGATGAGTTAATTCAGGCATATGAGCCTACCATTTGCCCACGACATTTGTTATCGCTTTGGGCTGAGGACTGGTGGCATGGAATTATTGATTATCCGGAATTAATGATGATAAGCATGCACATGGAATCTGCCGGTATGGTGTATTTTCGGGATGAGGCCATGCCCAACAAATTAAAAAAAGGGCAGCCGCTGGAACAAGAAAATGGGAATCAGTTTTTGGTAGCAGATTTCTCATTCCGGGAGGCAGACAATCGATTTTGTAAATCCGAGTCCCTAAAGCTCCCTCAGAAGTTCAACTAAATAAAATCGGATTAATTGGAAGGGGGAGCCAAAAGCAATGTCCGGAAGCCGATATTCAGCAAAGGTGATTTCCTGGCTTTCGCAAAGCTGCAAAAATCGCCAAAAAGCTGGGTTTACAGGAATTCAGATCATTCCTGCTCATGCTTTCTTACTCAGCGAGTTTCCTATCTCCTCGTACCAACCTTCGGGACTGATCAATGGGGAGGTAGCCTTGAAAAACCGAAGTCGACTATTACTCAATTTGTAGACAGAATGTAGAGAATAAGAACTTGGGCGAGACTTCCCCATCTCGGTTAAGTTAAACTCCTCGATTTTCAGCGAGTGGATTACCGAAGCTGATCACTCCAAGTGGTCACAATGTAGCAAGAAGCAGGAAATAACTTACTGGAAATTCGGAGGCAGGGGGCACAGTATGATGAAGGCTGCTTTTTTCCTAGGAGATTGAGAAAAGTGAAAGGAAAGTACCCAAAAGAAGAGAAGCTTAATTTCTTGGAATTTTGCGAAAAACGGTAAAGGAAATCAGTCAAGTTCCTCGATGAAAGCACGGGGGGGATTTCGATCTTTTATTTTTTGTTAAACGAAGTCTTACGGCTAGTGATGTGAATTAATCGGAATGGGAAGGCATTTATTCAGCACCATAGATTCTATAAAAGGATTTTTGAAAAGAGAAGTTCCGTATTTAGACATCCTCCAATTCATGCACAGGTTCAAGGTTTCGAAGATTCTGCCGGAAAGAAGCTTTTATGGCCAGACAGCTAATCAATCAGCCGAAGGAAAAGCTTCAGAAAAATCTAATCTCCAATTGCCTGCTTTCGATGTTTATGGTATCCATGAATTCAAAAAGCCAGGCAAAAGAAAAACCGTGAGATTGCACTTCAACAGTTTTTCAAATAAATACTAACATGTAACTATTCTCATCGGTCACCCGACATCAAAACATCGGACATTAAAATTCACCTTGTTTCCACTTTGCTCGCTCCTCATAAGCTACTGAAGTGGAATCACCTTTTTCAAATCCAACTCAAGGCACGCATGTCCTCATCATGTCCACAATCGTGGAGTCCCATTTGCAGAATTACATCTCCTTTCATCAACTCCAGCAGCCTGTGCTGGCCTTTCTTCAAGAACACTCCATCCTATTCGCATACTTTCCCATCGAACAAATAATCCGGATACGCCCAAGTGAAACAGTGAAGCCGAGGAGCAATCTCCATTACTATCCTTGGTCTTCGTAAAAGGCTAATTTCGGCTCTGGAATCCAACTGACGCTACAATCGATCAATGTATTTCACGACAAACAAAGAACCGTCATAATTAGATAAAGTTCAGAACATCGAAGGACGATGATAATCGCTATGCTGTCCGGTAAAAAAAGTGTAAAACAGGTAAATCTTGTAGTAAAAAGGAGTGTGATACAGAAAGGGCGACGCCGGATTCAGAAGTTTACCAAACTTCAAAAAACTATCAGCAATTGAACCAGATCCAAGCAGGCAACAAAGATGGGCTGGTCCAACAAACCATTGATATGCGAGTGGTCTTCTCTTCATTCATTCTTCCCACCATGGTTCGAAAACAAATTGATCAATATAGTTCACTTAGAAAGCTCAATGGTTGGATTTTTTAACAAAATCATTTGGAACCACCACCAAAGTCCATTTCTTCTCCTGAAAAGCAATAATATTGGAAGTTGGAGGAAGTGTTTTTTTCATGCCTTCAATAGTTTTAGCCAAAGCGACCAATGCTGCAGTCCCTAAGCATTGTCATTGCTCCATTGTGATTGCGGCAATCTCTCGGTTTGGAAGCGAACTTTTGGCTCCCATTCTAGTGGTCGAAATGGGCCTCCTATTACGATCGTATTTCTAGATTTATTATCAATACAATCGATTGACATCTTCCGGCTACGATTGCCCTTCGCCATCTGTTTCAATACGCTTCTTCAAATGGCGGATTGGTTTGGTTAGAAACCGTAAAAGGGCTGGAAAAACCCTTCTGTTTCCTTTTGGCTCCACAAACCGGACTTCTTGAAGCTCTCGCTTAGATAGCCGCAGCTTTCTGCTCGCCTTCAGTACCAATTGCTCGTCCCCTAGGTCGTTCCTGCTGCCAAAAATATAACATCAGCCTTTAACGCCCTTCTAAGTAAAACTTTGATCCGTCGGTAACAGTATCGCAAACTCCATGTGAAGAAGGCAAATACAAGTAAAATGAGGGTAATACTTCGATTTTTTGATTCATCTTGAGTTGGTTTCAGCTCAAAGATTAATAATTGGGGTATCCTTCGTACTGCAAGTTTAAACTTCCTTAATATAAAGAATGAGAGCATGATTATTTTAAGCCCTTTTTTGCAACTTTTGCTTGCAACCCCAAATCAGAACAAATTGAAAATCAAGAACCAACCGCTCACTTCGGCGTCTGATTTCACTTCTTCCTCCAACACAGAAAGATGAAGTATCCTGAAAAACTAAGCAAATCACTTTTGGCGGTAATAATGCTGGAAGATATTGTCATTTGGACGATTCCATGCTGGCGGTTTTTCATCGGATTATGCAAGTTGGGGGCAATGAATGGCGATCAGATTTTCTATACACTTTGGGAAACTGATGTTTGAAAAATAATACTCCGGAAGCGGCTTTGAGTAAGGCTAGGAAGAACCACTTGTTTATACTTTTATCAGACAACAACGATTCGTCTACGCATCACACTTTGGGAGATGAGCATTGTCCTGAAAGTCAAGCCAAGACTGCGGCCAAATATGTATGGCCGATCTTGATTCTTTGATATTTTCAACAGACGGATCTAGATGGAGAATATCTTAATCAGCTGACTATGAGCAGCTATGATGGCAGAAGCAACGGTCTCACCCAAGGGAGATAAAAATAGTGTTCACCTCCTTGAGAAAGGTGATTTGAGCTTTATACATGAATATTGATGGTACGGATGTGAAAGCAGAATCACTACAGATTAGGATATAGGAGGAGCTTTCCTTTTCCCGTGGATCAAAGCTAAATCTGGAGAGCATCAGACCAACAAGTGATGAAGAGGTGAAGATCTACAGAAGATTTATCTGGCTGAATGGATTGGTGATGCCAACAGCATGGAATTATAAACATCGCCAATGCTGATCGGTTTCTGAATTTAAAAATAACTGGATTTTAGGAAAAAGCAAACTGGGCTCCGTTCTTTCATCCATCAGGTTAGAAGATCATTTTCGCTTCGAATCAATCAAAACGGAAAGGGGCTATCCTTTCAATCTATTCATGATAATCTGGATGGTACAGGCTTGAAAAAATCACCAATGACGGTACATTTGATCTTTCCTGTCTTCTCAAACGATGGCAAGCCTTGTTTTTTTCTTCAAACAGAAAAATGGCGGAACCGTGATACCAGATCTATTTTGTAGCGTAATGGATTGGGAATTAATCGCTGATTTTAATCAAGTTAAAAAAGTGAATGAATAAATGCTTTTTTATCTTTGACTCTAATAATTACTTCATCACCTGATTTATTAAAACTAATGAAAAAATTAAAATCACAAGCTTTACGCCTTGCATTTTTTGCAATCCTATTTATTTCAGATTTAGCTTTAAACCTCATGCGGTGGAAAAAAAGAGCAAACAACGAAGAGGCAGAAACAGAAGAAAGCTGCAGAGCAATCCAGCAGCAGCCTGAAGGCGGGGAACATCCAGCAGCACTGACGCACAGAGCACCCGCTTACAAGTAAATAACCGAACGAATCACAAAAATAAAAAGGGCTGTTTTCACAGCTTTTTTTAATGCCTTTAACGCTTCGCTGAAGGAAAACTTGGAGCTGACTTTGATCTCTTTGCCTCAATTTTTCCAGGATAAGGTACGCTAGAAATTGATAGGTCCAAGTTCTGGTCCGGAGTAAGTTTCAATCTCTGCGCGACTCAGTTTCAATCCGATTGGCTGGGTGTCTTCCAAAATAATACGTAGCCAGAAGCGGCATACTATTTCCCTCACTGATATCTACAGGCCACCACTTACCATCCGGCATAAAATCAGGCCAGCAATGGTACCGTCATCAATTCCGCCTTCATTGATCCGAAGGGATCGACGCCGATGGGCAAACCTGGCAGGAATCCTAAGATCCGCCAAAGAGATGAAAAAAGAATGAAACTCAGTACAGTTGCTGTTTTGGAGTCACAGGCATAATTAGAGTCTCCATTTCCGTAGTCCCCAAACTTCATATAACGCAATATTGTCGATCACGTAGTGTATTAGAGTTCGCGCTTTGAATCAAATGCGGATTCATTGATTTTTGCTCCTAGTTTCTTTCTTAGCTATCTCTCAAATCTTCTCCGTGGGCATTAGTTTGGTTGAAGGCTTAGATAAAAGTGACTTATCCGGCAACGGCGCATCATATGGTCTTTTTCTTTAACGTTTTACTCGCGTAGGTGAGTGAAATTTCCTCTCCCGAAATTCTCTGGCCCCAGTTCCATAAACAAAGTGTATTCCCCATAATTTCCATCTTTTATTCTTTTTAGCACCCTGTTGGAACTGAAGACTCCAAAACGGGCTACTTCTTGAAATGCATCTATTCGGCTATGGGAACCACAATTCTTGCGGAGCTTCTAATTGTGGAAAATTTTTGAGCTGTGTAGTAGAATTCAAACTCATCGCTTCCTTCACGACGCCCAAAAGATATTATTGATTGCTCGAGGGGCAACTCTAAACCAAAGTTTTTTCCTTATTTTGCTTCCAAGAGTAGAATGGCTTCCCGTTCAATTTATGAACTGTGGTCGAGGTCACATTCCATTCCTGCCCGGTTCCTTCCTCCATGAAAAATCTACATCATAAGACAATCTCCACTCGTCAACCAAATCACACAGGCAAAATGGCTCTTGGGGCCCAGTTTGAAAGATATTCGGTATGGACTCGGACCAGCTTCATTTTCATATCATGATTTTCAATCTTCACTGGAAAAACCGCGTTCATTCTTTTTCGGTTGATCAGCGATAAAGCTTTGATACCTTCTTTTTTGGGAGATACTAACTTTGGAGTAGGTTTATTTCTTGATTGACTGCCAGTCTTCTGCCTTTGCTTATTTTGACTGCAGAAAAAAAGGTAAGACGAAAGCTGCAAGAAAAAGGCTGAAAATGAAATTGATTTAATTTTCTCATGCCTGAAATTTACCAGTCTGTTTGCGACTATGTCATATTAATGGAATATTTTCCTGATAAATTCAAATTTTTAAGTTTGGTAGATCTTAATAAAAATTGAACATTGCTCTTCCAAAACCTTCATTTACAAGAACACTTACTTTTCAAATTTGATTCCTCAAATGATTTTTGCTTTATTGAAGCTACCCACAAATCAACTATGAATCTTTACAACCAGACTAATTTTTCACTTTTGATTACCTTCCTTTTAGGATTTACTAAAATCTATTTGAGAAGATATCGAAAGCATTGGGAAGGTGTTTTTTTCCTATTTGGCCACATATCAATCAGTCCTGATTATTGCGGATTTCTTGGTGTCTTCTGGTCCTTAAACAAAAATCGGAAAAATACTTTTGCTCAAGCAATATGAATATCAATCAGGAGGATATTTAAAAGCACGAAAAGTTATACAGCAAATCAAACGTACTCGTGAAGGTCGCAAAATTCTAAATTGTTGTTTCTCGAAATAGGGCCTTATTCTAATCTCATTTGAGTCGATAAGGCAATTGGAGTAGGACTTTTTTTGCATCGGCTGGGTGGCCGAAATTAATCATTGTTTTTCCGGCACAAAAAGCTATCGTACGCTGATCGCTGGGCGTACAAATTGCCATTACGCCAACCTTTTCGATTGGAAGAATGGCGGTGGTCGTTGAGGCGAATGGGGGATGGATCGAGGAGATTAATTTGAATTAGGGTGGTAGTTCGGCTTTTGGGGATGAGCGCCGGCTGATTTTGCTTCGACTTACTTTTTTGGAAAAGACCCTTTCAAAATTGGACTAGATCCTCATCAGACATTATTGGTTCGGTTTTTCCATTACGGATTAAACGATTTCCTTTTGATGCACTACAGCTGAAGCTTGACAGAATTTTAGAATTACTGACCTTTGGACAAAAAAGTAAAAGGTGCTACAAGTGACTGATCAGAAAGAATTCACCGTAGAATCAAGAATTCTAGTCTCTGGCTAAAAACCCCACGGCTTGGGATCTTCGGGTATATGCGGGAAAATGGTTAGAGTTTTATTTCAAAAAAATATCCTGAAAGCTACCGAAACTCGAATTAATCTTACTTCAAATCAAAGATAAAAAATAGGTCTAATTACTTCAGCTCTACGGAAATACATCAGATTTCACCTTTATTTTTTGCGGCGAATTTTCCCTCGGCTTTCAAACCACAAAACCTCTTTACAGACCATAGTAGGTAGAAATGGGAACTGACATTGGACTTTTTCCTGCCACAAGAACCAGATTGAATTCTATCTGCCGGTATTTAAGTATCTCCCCAGATGTCCAAATGGAATTTTCTTTCAAGGCCACAACTCCCGCACTACTGGACTGTAATTAATCCTACCCGGATTTTAAAATATCCCTAATTGCTTCTGGTTTTTTTCCTTTCTAAGCCTCTATAAAATTCTCATCTTCAATCCCCGCCCGAACGCGTCAGAGGCTAGGCCAGTTTCTCCAGTTACCCACACGGCCTCAAATGTATGCATCGCAATTGGTTTTTATTTTTGTCCAAACCATATTTGGTGGTGATCAATGTTCAAAATTCCCGGAAACAATGATCCAATTCTGCAACCAATTCCTCTGAAGATATTTGCGAAGAGAATTGGGTGAAATTCACAAAATCACAAAAACATAACTGTTGCATTGGTTTTGGACGTTTGGGCCTTCGCAATCATTCTTTTTCAGTTTCATGCAGCAGTTTCTTTTAAGGATATTCATAGTAAATCCTCCGAGCGCTTTTTCTCTTTCGAAAGCTCCTGATTTTTTATCCGTAGATCCTTTAGTTCGTTTTGCTACCCGTTGTTTCATGATTCTGATTGTAACCTCCAATTCTTTATTTTGGCTTTCTCAGACTAGTATATAAATGGCATTGGAAAGCCCCGCTTCCAAAAATGCCGGAGATGGACACCAGGTACCATATGCCTTCATTAGGGGAGGATAGAAAGGCCGGCTTCTTTCTCTCTCCCTGTGACCATCCCCAGCGATCACTTTACTTCCGCATTCGAATGGGAAAACGGCAATAAGAAAGGGTAAAATTAACTCCTCCCGAGTTTATCATCACGTGGATTGCCGGGTATTTTTATGGCGAAAAATGGAACGTAAAATAGGGCTATCATGATCAAAAAATCCAACTGCCGATTATGAATTGTCGATTTCTCCGCGTTCATAGCCATATAGAATTTAGGGCTAAAGCTTAAGAATGGCCACTTAGCTCCCATGAGAACGACAGTTTTATCCCATTTGAGCGTGGGTATTAATTAGCTCTAATGTATTGGTAAAGAGTCATTTCATAGATCTGATGCCGAATGCATCATTGCAAAGCGGACAAAAATCGTGAAGCCATTTTCCTTTTGAATCAATTTCGTTTAATAAATGAAATCTGAGAATCACTTCGGGATATTTTGCCAGCAAACTTATCGGAGAGTTGACGAATACGTAGTCATTGTCGCTGTAGCTCTGCTATAAAATTTCTTAGATTCTTCGCTCATTGGTACGTTAAACAATTTTCTTCTCTTCTTCACTGAAAAGTGCAAAATAAACCTGTCCCCAATTAAAACTTGTAAACTCATTTTTGATCACGGGCAGTTCCCCCGCTTTCATAATCCCTAGCAAGGGAATTCACGCATTGGAATAGCTTGTTTGGACATGTCTGACATCTTTTTCATCCGTATGGTTTGAGTAGGCTGCTGCCCGCCAGAACAGTTGATATAATACCAAAAAATAACCTTCTATTATTCCCGCTTTCACTTTATCAATCAATTCAGGGTCCGCTAGCAAACTATTCCATTTCAAAGCTCGTCCGCATCAATTGAACCTCTGTGCCTTCTGAGATTATCCATCTCCGCCATAAAAAGTGCTTTTTCCGACTCAGGAATACTCCAAACGCACATCCGATTGATATTATTTCCGGGATTATAGATTCCATTTGTCCCCCATATTCTTGCCTAATGTCACAAAAAAACTTGGTTCTTGCGGATTTTTAATAAATGCATCTCCCAAAATTACTTCCACCACATCCAAAGCAGGTTTATGATCCAATGTTCTAAGATTACTTGCGCTTTTGGCAGGCGGTCACGGTATGATAGGCACTTGGCTGGCTGGCAACCATGCATGAATCCTGTGTATCTATCCTAAAATTCCATGAGTATAGGGCCATTGCTGCATTCTGGCTCATTTCAGTTCGCACTTGAGTGGTTGGTTTGAAATTTCATGTCGCCTAGCATTCGAGGCACCAATAACATTTGGCCAATGCCAGACTTTTCATTTCTCCTTTGATAAAGGTGTCCCGTATTCATCTTAAATCGTCTTTCCAACGACTTTTACCTGCAATCGAAAAGGGAGGAATCTGTGAGGAACTGTATCGTAAGTTTTTGGGCGCAATTTTTTGGCCGAGGTTTTTCCCTGTCTCATATTCATGGAATCCAATGCCTCTCATCACTAGAAATCAAATTTGATTTCAGATTTCCCCAGGTAGCAATTACAGTCTGATAGCCATCGTAGCCAACTTCATCATTGGTAAGGTGCCATTAGCAAAATCCGCCAAAAAACTGGGTTTTTGGAGCCAAGACAATGTCTTTTACTCCCTTCAAAAAAGTCAAGGGGATAATGTCTTGAGGTACAAAACAAAAGCAAAGCTGAACCTCTCCTCAGGGGAAAGTTTCAGCTTTAGATAGACCTTCTTTTTGAAGCCTGAACACGGCTTTTTCGGAGAGTCAGAGGACTCAGAGAATCCTATTCCAAATTGCGTGCCGGCTGTCATGAATTACTCTTCAATTACTACTTCTGTGGTATTGCGAGCGGAGCTCTAACTGGTGTTTTTTGATTGGGGATTTTTTATCCAAGTTCTTTAGACTTAAGGAGTTGCCTCTAACTAGCTCCATTTTACCTTTCAAAGTTAACCTTGTAGTGCAAATCAGCGGTCCATTAGGCTTAGTTCTATCCATAACCTAATACTCCTGACATCATAAATTTCACTAAAACCTCCAACTGATTTTCTCAAGTTCAGTTCCGATAAGGCAGCGTTAGTAGCTATTCTGCTGTAGGCAGCCGCAAAAGAGCCGCAGCGAGGTTATATTCTACAGGATTGGGAATGCTCAATCTGATCCTCCCAAGCACAGCAGGGCTCATCTACCATTAAGTGAAATTTACGTTGCTTCACTGGCGAATATTGTTTCCATTTGGAAAAAAGTCTCAGAAACGTTTACTGCTGATTTGGTTCCGCTTCCATTTCAGATTGTGCTTGAACTGGAAACCAGCGCTACTTTTTGGATGCATTTTTGATGCTCCGGTAAGCGCCTCGATATTATCGAGGTTTTACTCCGTTTTTAATATTTGGCATGTTTGAAAAAAAGTTTTAAGTTGATGAAATAAACATATGAAATATAACAAATAGGGAGTAGTCCAAACAACACTTATATTTAATCTATGAAAATCTAAGGATTTAGTTTTTTATTACAACTTATTTTTTACCAATTTATGTCACAAAAAAAATCTTCAAAAAATTCAACCAGATGCCCTGAGTTGCCATGCAAATACTTCAATCAAAATTATGGATCTGAAAAGAAGAGTTTTATCGATAATCTTTTCTTACTGAAACAGGCAAGTAACGAGCATCTACTTAGCGTGCAATACTTGTTTTACAAGTTTTCAGCTTAAAGAAATATCCGGAGGAATTTGCCTGATTATATCCCTGATTCCACCGATCCTGCCCAGCAAAAGATTAATGACAATCCCGGATGGCTCAGATTGAAAAAATCGGAACGAATTTTTGGGAAGGCAATATCCTTATGGTATCCTCGAGAGGAAAATGACCCCTTTGTTTATTGACATGAAATTATTAGCAGATCTTGGCAAGGATCGTTACATGTTTCGACAAACTTTCCTGTACCCGCGACTGCTTTTCCTTTGGGCAACCATGAATTTAATTGCTTTTAGCCTTATTGCTTTGGAGGTGTTTTCGCTTTTGGGAAAACCGATCATCTTCCGGTCGGGACCCTTGCTTGCAGGTGGAATTCCTGTGTTTGCAAGAATTTGTTTACGATCCCTCACCTGGAGCCCAGATCACGTTTTTAACCTCGGAGACCCTGAAGAGGCGATGTTTTTCTGTAGCAATTTTTCCTTCCAAAAGTCTGAATCAAGACACATTGGGCAAACCACAATCCTTTACCAACGGGACTCATTTCGACAGTATCGAGCAACTCCTTACACCTTTTATTGGGCTTATTTACTTATCGGGTTGAAATACAAAATCTTCGAAGGTCAAAATATGGAGTCGATCGTAGATGATCATTATGGTTTTAAATATTGTCTTAATCCATTGTTATTGGCATTTGGAAATTATGTAGAAGAGGCAATAAGAGCAGATTATAGAAGAAGGCGAAGGGGTACTGAGGGAATTCTCCAGCTTTGGGAAGTCATTTCTGGGTTTTTTCAAACGCTGATTGACTCCATGAATAAGGAGGCCAAAGAGGCTAAAAGAATCCGCTTACTATTTGAACCTGCGCTTCCAGTGGTTTGGAATCTACTGTACCAAACAAGCAATGACGACATCTGATCAATTCGATTCCCGATATGCCTCCAATGCGATCTATCCGATAACCTAATCAGGTCGCAAGCGAGGCCATGGGCTTTTCAATGAGGGCAATAATACGACGATGATTAAAATGCCTGAGTGGATTTTTTTGGGCCATTATGAAATCGATCAAACAACAGGAAAATCCGACCTCCACAGGTAAATGCCTATTTTCAACGGCATTTTAATCCATTTTGACCAATGTAAATTCGCCCACTTTGGTGAGATGATTCTGTAGTGTTGCCCGGCCGATGAAAATTTTGTGGCCGGTTGGCGGCAAAGTTCCGGATCGATGTGGCTGGACCGATTTTCTATTTGAATATCTCACAATTGACCTCTTGTGGAATCGAAGAGGCAATAAAGCCTTATGATGATGTCAAAAATACCTTGCTTTTCGAATCCAGAAACACAGAAGAACTCAAATTTAAACAACTCAATGCGGAAGCAACGTGGCTATCACACATGGCGTTTTATAGCAGGATGACGCGCGCGCGAACTTTCGATGTTTCATTGCCTATTTCCGAAAATTTTTGAGCGATTTGGAAAAATTTCGCTGTTATTGGAATGCTGAAAATGGTCGCTCCAATCTCATCTAAAGGAATTTCAAAACTATTCAAACAACTTTAACTAATATTTTTAATGTCTACTCTAAAGCATTTTCATTTTAACCGTTTTTTCCAATGCCGACTAGCCAGATCCTGATCCATTCAAATGAAAACGGGAAATCTCAGGATGTCACCTTGCTGTAGCGGGGAAATCTTTACTCGATCCTTCCATCTGGTCACAAAGCAAAGGAATGAACTGCCTATAAAATATAAGCTGAAAAGCATTTAAAGACCTGCTTCGATCTAATCACAAATTTGAATATCCAAAATATCGAGAGGCTTCTCCGGATTTTGCCACATACAATTCCCGAGGGATAGGAATTAAGTTTCCAAGTGGAATATAGACGGTGAAACGCGTTCCAGGTCTAGATCAGAAAATGACGGGAGCACTTTGTGCTCTTCGCCAACCGTCTCAATCGAACGGCCCAAACAAGGGCCTTTTTTTTGAAGGCAGAAATCAAATCACTTCTGAACGGAGACCAGATTCGATTTACGGTAAATCCCTTTGTTATTCAACTATCTTCACACTGAATGCGAAGTTGATTTCAGCGAT
>Ga0163217_1097756_pt1 | contig 13031 bp, 6 predicted proteins | sample SynspAceP_FD_185933 | JGI IMG/M metagenome (GOLD analysis project Ga0163217, IMG submission 185933) | Saline lake microbial communities from Ace Lake in Antarctica - Synechococcus sp. Ace-P (PacBio error correction) | ecosystem: Environmental > Aquatic > Non-marine Saline and Alkaline > Saline ...
TCCATCTAAAGTACTTATTGTGAGCAAAACAAAGACAAAAATTACCAGAACAGGAACGGTAGCAGCCAAAACCGTTCTAAGCTCATATCTATGAACCAAGTGGGCCCGGGCAACAATGGGCGGTCTATTGGCGATGAGATCGAGCTGTTAGCTTTGAATCCACTATTTCATCACAAGGGAAATGTTAAACAGGCCCGCCAATGGCATAACAAAGCGCCATGCAATTGTCTGAATTGAAATTGTACAATCGGATGTGAATCAAGCATTTTTGAGATGAGGAATAAATCTTAACCAAATTAGCCAAAACATTAATATAATTTCCAGCTAGATCAGCACCGGAGATCATTCCGTTTGACGCATCCTATCTAAAACATCCAAGAGACATCTGTTTTACCAATATGGGAAGGCAAAGCGATGGAAAGATGAGGACTCGCACATCGGAGAGGTTTTGAAATATAAATGTTATTTTACAAGTTATTGCGACTATCCAAATCCATGCAGTTCTTTTTAAATAATTTAAACAAGATTTTTGCAAGGCCACATCTATCTTCAAATTATGATTTCACATAGAAAAGCCCCGACAATAACTAACAACTGCAATTATTGCCCTAGAAATCATGATAGACAAAGTTGCCCATATTTAATTACCCGAACTACTTATATTTTTTGCCTGTAAGTCACGTCAATGGTTTCGTTGAAAAATAGACAAGCATTATGGACCAAGCAATATTGTAGCTTTTAGCGTCCCCCGCTTTTCCAGTCTCCGGTCTGCCACTCGCCATTCTCTATCTTTTCAAAAAGCTTTTAAGTTGCTAATGAAATCGTGCCCTTTGTAACCACTGATGTAAATAGAAAATTCAATAATTGAGAATCCGAATTGCAATTCCAAAACCCAAAGAAAGGTTATCTCAAACGACAACATAAGCGCCCAAATCAAAAATGTGGGGCCACACTTTAATCTCTGATGCTAGATTCCTCTTTTTTTTCCAACACTTCTTGGCAATCGCCGTTTTGAGCGACAACTAAAATAGTTGGAAATCTTTTTTTTAATTATCGTATTTACCTCAGGAAAAGAAATAATCATCCATTTGCAATTCCTGTAGTCCCCCCCGCCGCCCCACCCCCCCCCAAATCATAATGAAAGGCATACTTTAAGGTCCGATTTTAAATCCCACTAGCTTTTCAGTTGGAGCTATTATCCACTCCAACACTTGTGTGTGAGTTATCATCTCCAATCCTTAGAGAATTAACAATCCCCTATTAAGTATAACCAAGACTAAAGAGTAAGAAGAAAAAGTCTAAATAGCTATTAATCGTCCTTCTTTAGTTAATGATCTAGAAAATAAAGTATAACTTTCAATTCGACCAACTTAAATTGGTTGTGACTATCCATCGTCTCTTTTTTCAAAAAAGTAAATGATGGCTGAAGCATGCTAAATAACTGCGTGCTTGCAGATGTGCAAGTTCGTTCTTTATCATAGTGTCTTAAAATTTTGATTCCTGCGTAATTGATACCTGTTTTAATGTAATGGATGTTCTACTGAAAGTGACTAAATCCTCTATTGTTTGAACTGATATATGTTATCATAACCACATGTCCTCTGGCTTATTCTAATTAAGTCATTGGAAGCTTCAAGAAGTTTTTTCGAAATTGAACGGCAGAAAGTGATGGTATTTGGAATTCGGCCTTCCTTTAAAACTTTCCTTTTGTGTGGCAATTCCTACTGGAACATTATTGGTGCTAACAAGCTCAGCATTCCCAAGCACCAATTGCTTGGAGTGCAACTGTTTGAAACCGCAAATTGCCATCAAAAGCACCTAACGATCATCGGGCTTCGTTGCAAAATCTTCTGCAATCCTCAATCCTCCTGTTGGCGAATCACTGAAACATCTTTTTACTCCTTGATCGTCCTAATAAACTTTCTAGCCTCTAGCAATGGCAGGAATCGGTCGAAATGTTAATGTTGTTTCTCAGACGGTTGGAGCTGCACGGCAGTTTCCTCCTCCTCTCCATCTAAAATAATATAGTCTGCTCCTGCTTCAAGCGCAAAAAGCGATGTCCTTTTCAATGTGACTAGCCGCTAGTTTAAAAACCAATTGAATACACCACTAATTTCTCGCACTTTGTCGCCTCAAAGTCTCCCTAAAATTCTTTTATCCCCATTGGGAAATTAAGGAAAGTAGCCAGGTTGAAAAATGGCAGAAAACATCCTTCTTCTAAAACCCCTCAACTTTTTTGCAATTTCTCCTTGCACTTTGTTCCGCAGGCAAAGTGGCCCACCGGTTTCCGGTTTTTTAGCTCCTTGAAACCTCCTTTAAAATGAAAAGAGCCCTTCACTTTTTCCAATTTATCCCCATGAAAATCCGAATTGTGCTCCGAAGCCAATTCAATAAAAATAGCGACTTTGTTGCCTGCTTGCTCATCGGGCAAACATTCCACCTTCTCCAGAACAAATTCCTGTTCCAGCCATTTCCAGCTCCCTTTTGGAAACCAAAGCAATTTTAGCTTCCCTTCGATTAAGTGCAGCCGAACTCATGTTCTGACACAGAACAAAGGAATATCCAATTCCAAAGGCTTCTTTGCCTCGTCCAAATAATTACTTTGGTAGAAACCTTCCGCTTCTCCAACAATGGTTTTGCTAAGCCAACTGTGCAAGGTAAAAAACTGATATTTTCCCATTTAGGGCAACGTATGCGCGAGTCCACACCCATAGATTCAGTAAATCCATGATGTCCTAAACGTTTTTGCAAGCCCATTCTCGCCAATTCCTTGAATGTTAACTGTATATGGTTCGGTATTTTCAGGGTGAGTATCTGCATAACACCCAAATACTCGTCACGGTTAAATGGTGGACGGGCCTTGTTTTTTCGAAAGCATCCACCTCTTCTTGAGCAAACACATACAAAACCGGCTTCTATGGTGAGTCGTAAATTTGTGAAGCACTTCTTTGTTGTTGTACTCACTCACTCCTGAAGTCTAAACTCGGTAATCCAAACCGTGCACTCCACAATTAAATTATGAACCTTCAAGCGTGACCATCCGCCATAAAAGGGCGCCACGATGAAGAACATCTACCGGTATAAGATGGAAATTTTCATCGTCAAATTTTAGCAATAACCAAAATCGTAATTGCCGACTAAGCCATGTTCCTGGTTCCTTTGTTTTTTTTTAAAATTGGCTGACTTCCTTAATAAATTGAATTTAGTTTCATGCTATACTATTTTGTTTTGTTTTCTATCGTTGTTTGGAATCGTAATGTATAATGCCGTTTTTCCGTAATTCACTCCTTGCATGTTGACTGTTTTGTGGTGAGGTATTGGTTAAGGCTGCCATTATCTGGAATGAGAGTGAAGCCAAAGTGTTGCAGAAACCAAATACTTCATAACACTTTCCAATTTAAACTAAGGTATAAAATACTCACGAGACAGTAATCACAAAGCAAAAAACCTGAAATATGTCCGTGTTAAAGTAAGTTTGCTTGTTTTCCTTTTGAGAATGGTTTTTAGGATGGATTAGGGAAAGGTATATTCTGTTGTGGTTTTAGTCAGTAGATTTCTATAGTAAATATTCTATTTTGTGTATTGATTACTATTTTAATATTCTTCTCAAAACAGAAAAGCTTCAAACATTTCTATGAAAGCTTTTGCGGTGCAAAGTGGTAGGAATATGTTATAATAAAATATCAACAAAAATTAAACTAAACAGACCTCTATTTCATGCTCATCTGTAAATGTTTTTGGTTTGTTTGTTTAGAGAACAAGAACGCCTTGTCAAAACCTTAATCGCCCTTTAATTCTATATCGAAATCTCTTTAACCCTATCGCACAGCAAATGGTTTGAATTAGCAAATTGATCTCCCAACAAAAGGAGTCTGAATTTTCATTGGGTTTCAATACCAATGACAGTATTTGAAAGCAATGCCTGTAGAGATGAACGATAGGAAATTTTAAGTTGTAACGTAAATTTCCAAACGAAACTACTACTAGTAGATAATTGAGATTCATCGGCCCCCCCTATTGATAATATTCTTGCAAATAAAATATTACTCAATTGTTCAGGAATTTTCTGCAATAGCATTGCCAGTTACCAGACAAACTTCCCCCAAAATTTACATTGCACTAAGAACTTTCTTAAATCTAGTATGAGGAATTAAATCAATAGTTGAGGCTGCATGTCAATTACTTAGACCTGAACTCATCTCAATCATATTCTGCATCAATAAGTGTAATTCATCAACCTCTGCTCTTTCCTTTTAATTCGAGTAACAACCAATGCAGTGGAACTATCGTAATAGATTTCCCTTCTCCTGAAACTGAAACTCCGAATTTTTGTGGTAGTGGATCCATGAATACTCTCTAATACTTTTCGAAAAGGTTAGTTACAATTGGGTTGTTTTCCTAATCTGAACACGGACACCCATAATTTCAGCATCACATCGTTTCCGCCTTAAATCCAATCCCGACTTTTCTTTGAAATCGATTATTGGATAATTCTAATCCAATCTATGGCGTTTCATCAAAAGAAATACATTTTTGCTCTATAACTCTCATTATTAATTTTTACTTATTATTAATAATCAACTTAATGAGTATAACTTTTAGTTTTTCTAAAAAATCATTTTTTAGCAAATTTCATTTATTACTTTTTTATGTTAGTTCCCTCCCACCTAACCACTCTCTGTAAAAAGACCCAGACCATAGCTTTCATAAATAATAGAGCCATTCGCTATCCAATGGAACGATTGTTTCTAAAAACAATGTAGTTTACTGGTATTCCATTCTTTCCCATCAGGGTAAAACAAGCAAAGCTGTTTGCCTTAATTTGTATTATAAACATGAGGCAGCACATTTTCATCACTTTTACAGCTTTTAGAGGTTTAAGGAATTCACACAATGTTTAGGATACTGGTCTTTTGCATAAAATAACTTTTACTCCGATAAATATTTGTAGTGGTGTAAGGTGAAAGGAGTAGCTTCCACATGTTATTTTTTGATCACGTTCTCCTACTACATTTACCCTTGCTATTCGGGAAACCGAACTACTTTAACAAACTGGCCCTGATGTGCAAAAAGGATATCTTTATTAATCTTTCACACACATGAAATTAATGATCTTCTACTTTATCTCCTTTGTCTCCAAGCGTTCCAACTTATCCCTCCGCTTTTAGAATTACCCACTCGCCGCAATATTCTTCATTTTGGTTCCGCATACTACTTAATACTTTTTGAACCTACCCTCCTCTCCGAAAGAGATAAGGACTCTGTATTACTTCCTAGTCCATCTTCTATTAAAAAAATCATCCAAATCGCCTCTGCAATTGCTTGTGCCTTCAAAGAAATTATTTTCCACGTTTGGCGGAAAATCAATCCATTTGTCTGCAAAAATTTTCGAAGCTGTTTACTGGATTCTCTACTCTTTACATCTTTTCCTAAATAAGCATATACTCCCAACAGAAATATTAATCTAACATCGTATTCCAATATTCTGAAGAGTTTTTCAAGTTATAATTATGATTCTCCCTTATATGCCTCTTGCAGCAAGTGTAGTAATAATAATCCGAATTGGTTTATCCCTCTTTATCTTCCGGTCTGAGTAAAAATATCTCGTGTCGTTTCATAAATTTTGAACAAGCCCTTTGCAAGGGTAACTATCTGCTCCATGTAGAAACAGGATTCTAATCCATTCTGAAAACAGGTTTTAGTTTTCCTCTCACAGTTTTTCCAGACTTGAAAACACTAATCGCCCTACTCCCAAACCACTTGGCAAGCCAAACCGGATGCTCTTAAACCAATTGTGATGAATTAGGTTTTCTTTTTTAATAGTTTCAAGTTCTTTATCTGTTTATCTAAATTGCTAAATTCGTCTAATTGATCAACATTTAACCAGCACCTAAGCTTTTGCAGAGAACGTCTTTTTCGTAAAGAATCGATAATTATTATCTAGCAATTGGCTGGTAAAAATATCCATATGGTATTTATTGTCCTCCTCTTTGCATTCTCTCTATACTTTAGAGTCCAAACCTTCTTCCATCAGGATAATCTACATAAACGATTATAGACTTTTAATTGCTACGGCAATTCAACTCCTTCAACTTCTTTACTTTTTCTTGAGTCCCCATACTAGCTTGCTTACCTGTTAGTTGAACAATACTAGATCTATATCTATATCATCACCATTCTACTACAAGGCCTTATAATTGTTCCAATCAAAATGAAACCTTGTGGTAAATATACCGGTGATAAGGTTTTTTATAGCGAAACCAAGATCTTGTCAAGATGTTGTGCTACCCGCATTTATACTTTTAACTGCAGGCATCGTATTCTTCTTTTGTAATATCCAATGCATTTCCTAATTCTTCGAGAATTGAACTGAATTGCTTTTGTTGTTCGTTTGGTTAACATATTTACTTAGTATAAGTGAATGATGACAATGTTTTTTTTTAATCAAATCAGTCCTTCGTTCCATAAAAATCCTTTAATTAGGTTAAGCGAACATCTAAAACACGATTCTCCTCAATTCGGTTTATTTCAAAAAATGGCTATAAACCCAGATCTCGGCTATCAGGATTCGTAAATTTAAAAACATCACTCTGGACAATCGATCTTGCGTAAAAGAAAGCCCTTGAATGTTTTTTAAATTTCATCAGCGGTTTCTTGTGCCAAGTATTTCAAATAACATCTTGAATACTCCTTGCCAATCGTCACTATTGATCAATGTTTGGTTGATAATACCAACCAAATAACGATTCAAGTCTTCCGAACTTCAATATGGGTAGCTTTCTTCTAGGGTGTCTGCCGCCCCACAATACTTTCGGTTAAGACATCAATCATTTGTTAAACAACTCGGCTCTTCTCGCCTTCTGGCAGGATTTTTGGAAATCATATTCGTGCAATAAGCATATACATCAGCCTGAAGTCCGCTTCAAGCCCAAAATCTGAGAATAACGTTTAAATTGCGGTAATGTATCAACTGAATAACCATGTTTCGTATAAATGAAGCATTTCAGAATGAAAAAATAGTCGGCGGCCATTTTCGTCAAGTCTTTTTTGATATGGGGCTCTCGTCTTCAATCTGTCCAGCAGTCCCTTAAAAACAAATCAGGAAAACCACCAACCACCCGTCACGAAAGAACGGTAATGTTCGACTCTTTTGGTTCCTCTAGTACAAACTTGTGATTCTTCTAGGTTGTAATTGTAATGAGTGTTTAAAAAATTCTCCATACAGGTGACTGAAAATTCTGCACATTATCTTCCAGATTCAATAACGTTAACACCATGTTATTTACTCCTTGAATCTACTTTCTGCTTGCTTCTTGCCTCTTCTAATGCTTGGAAATTACCTCCTTTTAAATGACCATCAAATTGCTTTTCTCCATGCAATAATGTGGTTTCTTCAATACTTCCTCGGTTTAAGGGTAAGGTCTAGATGTTGTCTTTTCTTGAACCGGAAAGTTTTCTTGGTGGAGGAGGGTTGTTCAACGCGAATAGATTCAAAATAAGTAATTACCTTTGGATGTATGGTATCAGCCAATACTTTTGCCCTAGTCGAAATGCAGAAACCTACAGGAAACGCCTGCAAAAAGATGAATAGCAAAATTTTACTTTCCGGAAATGAATCAGCTACACGAATCCAATAACTTTCCCTAAAAGCGTTCAATACGCTTCTATTGTTCCATGTTGGATCCAAGATATCTCTATCCAACCGATCAACATACCGATACATCTCAACGCTGTGGTACAGGTTTTGGGTACAATTAAAGCGGGTATCTTCTTCTTTTCCGTCCTTAAAAGAAGTTCCTAAACGGATTACTACATCTCCGGAGGCCTTCAAATCTTAGTCTCTGGTAAAGGAGAAGATATTTTAATGTCTTTAATATCTCTAATCTGGCCACCCCAACCCACCTTATCAAAGGTGTTTTAAGGAAGATGCGGAGATTGAAACAAATTGCTCAAAAAGATGTCCCCTAAGAGGAGAGGGTAGCTAATTGAAATGGGAGCTTTTTCCAAATAGCAGAATTTTGATCCTCCTCTCTTTTTTGCCTCACTTAAATGTTTTTGCGTGCTCACTTTCTAAAACCATATTACGTTGCTCCTGCAAATGGCAGAAACGCCAATGCATACCCTCTGGTTTCAACCATAATTTACCTTTACTCTTAATCCAGCGCGAAGAAAAACTTTGGTCAACCACTCTTCCGCTCGTCGTCAGTGAAGCCACTTCGAGCATACTCTTCTCAGAGATATGCTCAAACACTTCATGGACGATGATAATAACTTTTGTTCTGATTTTTCATTTCTATTTTTTTATTCAATGTTTTCAAATGTAGGTTTTTCAATTAAAAGGCGTAGGATCTATGTCTTTTAAGAACTTCGTTTAACACTTTTGCTCCCGAAGCCTTGGTCATTTTTGAAATGGCATTGTATAAACTATTTCTGCCGCTCGCTGTAATAGGTCTAATAAACTAAAAGAAGTTGTGATTTATTGGCAGCTGTGGTAGTCAAATTCCTTTAGTTCCGGGCTGTTGGGTTTGTTCTTTTAAAACAATGCTCAAAAACATCAAAGCTAGTGACCCTTTTTTAGGTCGTTCCAAGATTTTTAGGTGCAATTCCAAGCTCTTCTTAACAAAGCTGGATCTAATACTTCAACTCGATTGGGTAATCAAAATGACCGTAATTTTTACGAATCAAGCAATTTGATCTAACCTCCTTTTAATCAAGGGTGTTTAAATCCAAGTTCGATCTCATGATGTGCCTTGGTTTTGGCCGCTCTGCTGGTTCCCATATATCAATCGGCTTCATCAATGATGAAGAATACCTTGTTGGCTTCTCTAATTCCCTGTGCTATACTAATTTTAAAACTCTCAAGAAATTCGATTAGAAATTTCGCCAAACCATGCCCTCCTCCGCGAAATGTTAGATGGTGTCTCATAAAACGTTTACCTCCTTTTTAATTTTTTTAGCAAAGAGGTGAAGCCACTAACTGTGTGTGCTAAGGCAGTTTTCCCAAACCTACCTCTTCCGGAAAAGAATAATAAACGGCACACCAACTTTTAAGTCGTTCTAAACGTCACAAAGAGCTTTTTTTAGGGTGGTGCTTTGCTGCCAGTTGTTTAAGTGTTGAATCGTCTAATAGAATTGCTAGTGTTTGCAACAACTTTCCTTTAGTTCTTATCTATCCCACCAAGTGTTAAAGCCTTCCTTCACTTCTCTTCTGTGGATGCTTTGTGGATTAAATTGATTGTATTATTTTCATACTCTCATTAAGTTTCGTTGATTCCGTAATTATCTTAGAATAAGTTTTTGTGCTGAAGAAGTCCCTTCCAAAGGTTTCTCCCTTTCCCCAATCTTTGTTGTATTCCAATAACCTCTTTGGATTTTGTTTGCACGTTAAAAAAATTTGACCAAAAAACCCATACTTTTTTACATCTTTGAAGTCGTAATAACAATGCCTCCACTTTCGTCGTTGCGTATAAATTCGGTCCTCCTGTTTTCTACTTTGTAATGAAATGCTTTGACTACCGTTTATTCTTTGATCGTAAGAATTGAAATTGGAAATAATCTAATGCCTTTTTTTATTTTGAAAATAAAGTAAAGTCTTTCACGAAAACTTATTGGCTCTTTCCAAGCTAAATTAAACCCTCATCGAAATTGTTTATACGGTCTTCGTATACTTTATCTGTTACCCGCCCTAGCTCTTGCTTCTGTAATATGAAATCTGAATAAGAAATAGGTATTGCTGATGTCGGCTCATTGATCACAATGGTTTTTGAATGATTACCAAATAGTTTTACCAAAACCTTTTAAGGGCGGTCACTATCTTTTCGCTTTCATTGTAACTGCATTGAATTCCGACTCCATTCATCACGACACTAGAGAACCAATCAGCCATTCCAACTATTTCCCCAAGCACCACCATTTTTTACCACATTGTTTGTAGCATTTACAGGAATCCATTTACTGTCCATTCAACATCAACAGTATCGGTAGTTGGGTTGTTATAGTCGTAAATAAAATGGGACTTCTTTTGTTAACTAAGTGAGCCAAATAGCCACTCCATTGGAGCAAGAGTTTCAGCATATGTTTCACAAACCGAATTCCCGTCGTAAAGCTTAGCTGCTAATAGAATTGATTAAAAAACTTGAAAGGAGCATTCGTCAACCACCTAAGTAAACGTGCATTTGAGGCTTGATGGTTCCGCCACCTTTCCAATAACGAACAACACATCGTTAAAACTTCACTCTCCTTCTTGGGTCTTTGCTGTTCTTTTTGTTCGGGATTTACATGAAATCAACAATGCAGACGTACTGAAGTTCAATATGATCCCGTTTGATCGAATGATTTCCTGCTTATCGTCCTCTTTCAACTGCAATCATCGGAACCTAAATCAAAGCTTACGTTTGACTAAATTCTAATTTTCTGAACTCTTGGGTTGGAATTATTTTACTATTCGGATAATTGCTTTCAGCATATCTTTCGAATCTATCCAAAGCTCATCCAATGGTTTCTCTTCTCCCCTTTTCAGACTGTTTTTCCTTCTTTAAAAACAAAGGAATATTCGCAACGTCTTGTCCTTCTCCTCAGCAATCAACCAACGAATAGTGCCTTCTCAACCTGTATGATTGGCAAAACGAACGCCGAAACTTGGTGTTTTGCAATTACTATTAAGCCATCTACATGCCGCCTGATTGCTAATATTCTTTTGTTACATTATTTCTTCGCTCACGAAAAATGTCGTCTCGTGGTGTTTTTTTCTGGCGTATCCAACCAACAAATTGGGTCATGCGTCCTTGTAAAGATTGACCGTGTTTTTTTAGTTCAACTCATTAAAATAATTGATTATTGGTTTAATTTTCCCTTTTTTAATCGCTGGAGATAGATTTTTCTCCTTTTAGGCTTAGAATAAGCCTTCTCTTCCTGAATACGGCTTGAAATCAATGTGTTTTTGACTATCGAAGCGAATTGACCCGCTTTTCTTCAAAATGGAGAGCTCTAAATATTTTTTTAGATATCCTTCTTTCACATCAGATTTGCAGGTATCATACTTGTCCGATAGTTTGCATGCCTTTTTTTTGTCAGTTCAGAAATATACCGGTAAGAGCAGATTTTCTTCCAAGGTTTCTTTTGGAATATGGTGAGCACACTTGCGTAAAGGCTTCATGTTATCGGTTGTAGGATTTATAGACCGGACGTTTGCTGTTTTGCGAGAAGTCATTAATCTGTATAATGATATAAAGAGCGCGGCAGTAACATAACCATCAAAATCAGCTGCCCCACCGAGAGCCCTTCTAACTATAGATGCCTGTAAAATTCCTCTGCTTTAGATCTATCGCGACAATCTTTATATCTAGTTGCTGCCATAATAGGAAACCCTTTCGAAAGCTGGGGCTATTTGCATTTTTTCTCTTCTAGTTCACAATGGCACATTGCAATCCTGCATGGCAACAACAAGAATAACCACAAATCTCAGGAATGTTAGATTTTGAAATTTGTTGGTTGAGTTTTCCCCATAGAGATACCCTATTTCCTCTTTATGTTGGCATTGCCCTACTTACTAAGTAACCACCCTCAATCAGTTATGAACCCATGTCCAGAAAAACATAAATGAGAGCTATTTCATACTCTCCCTTTCCTCCCTTTGAGAATCCATTCTTATCTCTTTTTTAAAGTAAACGTGCCTAAGATTCGACTTACGTTCAACAAAGAAGTTATCAATCTCCGTTATCATGCCTCTTTCAGCACTTCTTGAATGCCCTTTGCGTCATTGATGCTCCTCTTCAATTCCGAATCTCTCCATTATATCGTTTGATCCCTACTCACCAGCGCTTTTCTATTTGTAAACATATCTATTTCCTCATTAAATTTGAGAAACAAAAATACAGAACAAACCAATAAATTAATTGGTCTGATTTTTAAGTAAAATAACAAATTAATAGGTAGATATTAGTAAATATTATATACCAAATTTTAAGTAAGATAACGGATGGGTGCCAGGAGACTAATTTAAAGAACGTGGATACTTATTGATTTTAAGTTGATGAAAAAAACAACTTAAAAGACATAATTTAACCCTAGAACTTCTAGTAAGTTGTCCATGAAACGTATTCATCATCTCAGTGCTTGATTTGACTCCAAAGCTTTCGCATTATATTTTTCTTATGAGTATCTACATTTGTAATATTTTGATTTACTCAGACTTAATCAGCAGTCCTTTTGAAGATAACGGATTTTCGAAATAAAAACCTTAATAAATCCCTTTTCGCTGATTGTTAGGTGTAAGTAAGTGAGACTTTTTTTCTTTTGTAATTTCATGTATGTGAAATTCTCCGACATCCTCTGAATAATGAACTCCCAACCACCATAAAATCTTTTTAATAGCTTCAACAATTTCCCGGGTACTTCTGTTCTTAAACAATATAGCCTTGGATGCCAATGTCAATTTAGTTCTTTATGTAATTTCCAATCTAGATGCATGTGAGAATTAGTAGTTTAAACTTCAGGAAATTGCTCTCCTAATACTCTTTGCTGCTAATCCATCCATCTTTTTTCCATTCAGGGCATCGAAAATATCCAAGGATAGCTATATCAAACTTCATGAACTTTAAAGTATCAATTACTCCATACCGTGATTCACTTTTGCGCGAACGACTTTTATTTCATTTTCCGTATTCCTTTAAGTATAACTTTCAATCCTTCAAAAATGATTGGTGATCATCTGCTAATACAATTCTTATCCAATCATGTTTTATTTAAAGGAATCTTTAACATTATTAAACGTTCCTTGATTTCTCTGACGTCCAATAATTAAAATTTGCATTCAAATTCTTAGCTCTTCCCTATATCCAACCCAATTCCATTACTATCATGGGTTACCTATATCAAAATCCAATCCATCATCCTCAATGAAAAGGGTAAAAAATTATCCTCCATATAAAACTGCACACTAACTTCACTAGTTAGCTTTTCGAATGGGCGAAAACCATTTTTTGTCTGTCAAAAAATAGCCTAAACCCTATCTTCTCTCACAACGCATACCA